>ERZ773024.205-NODE-205-length-22277-cov-4.888444_pt1 | contig 22277 bp, 26 predicted proteins | sample MGYA00511667_ERZ773024 | MGnify/ENA primary metagenome ERZ773024 (study PRJEB29015, sample SAMEA2738117) | human oral metagenome | biome: human oral; feature: human-associated habitat; material: saliva | place: China | collected 2258 ... | reverse complement strand
GGAATTATTCGAGAAACACAATAGCGATGTACGCGTTCAAGTAGGAATAACCAAAACAGTGGCAACCTTACAGAAATATGAAAATTGTAAACGTCACTTCGAACAGTTTCTCAAAAGTAAATACAAGCGGACAGATCTGAAGTTTTCGGAGCTTACTCCGTTGATTATTCATAATTTCGAACTATTTCTTTTGACGGTCGCCAAATGCCGCCCCAATACTTCAACAAAAATTTAGAAGTTTCTCAAGACCATAACCATTTATGGGCAGAAACATGGTTTTTTAGCACATGACCCATTTGCCAATAAGCGTTTTCATCTGGAAAATACGGACAGAGGGTTTCTTACGGACGAAGAGATCAAGAAGTTAATTCACAAAGAAATGGCTTCTCCGAGACTGGATTTGGTTCGTGACATTTTTCTCTTTTCCTGTTTCACGGGTTTGGCATATATAGATGTGGCTAATCTTACCGAAGACAATATTGTTGAGCTGGATGGTAGGAAATGGATCATGACTAAACGACAAAAAACAAATATAGCCACAAATATTCTTCTTCTTGAAATACCTGGGATGATTCTCGAAAAGTATAGACCGGTAAGAAAAGAAAGGAAATTACTGCCTGTCATATCTAATCAGAAAATGAACGGTTACCTGAAGGAGATTGCCGACTTGTGCGGAATAAAGAAGCATTTAACCTTTCACATGGCCCGCCATACATTTGCCACGATGTCTTTGAGCAAAGGCGTTCCCATCGAATCCGTATCCAAAATGTTGGGACACACTAACATTAGGACTACTCAAATTTATGCCCGTATCACCAATAAAAAGATAGAAGCCGATATGATCGCTCTCGGGGCCAAATTGGACATCTTTGAACGTGAGGCCAAATCTGTAGTCGGAAATCGTAAATTGAAAGAAGAAATGGGAATACGAAGCTATTCCAAATGATTTAGAGAATGATTCAAAAACAAGAATAAATTATGACATGATGAAACAGGAAAAGAAAACCTTGTCGTATTACCGACTCAGACTGGAAGTTTATCTGAAAGACTACCATCCGCAGTTGCTCGGTGACGAAACGTTTATCCGTGAACGTTCCGAAGCTGCTGCAAAAACGTACGAAGAAGCCTTCCTGCAAGACAATCCCATCGGCATAGCCGAAAGCATGGCCATGGAAGTATTGCTTAGAGGACTGCATTTTTCGCCGTATCAGTTTATCGAACAAATCATCGATAACGAATTTGCAAACGAAGTTCCCGCCGAACTGTCGGGAAAACTCTCTTTGCTTCTGTTGGAGCACAAAGAAGTCAAAGATACCTTCGACCGTTACCATCCGGGAGACGACTTCGATGAAAAGCCGGAATATGACCGGCTCTATACCGAACTGACTGGAACGATCGCTACGGTCATGGAAGAGCATGATTTACTAAAGGACATTCTCCGTTAGCCCGATCAATCTTTTCTCGACAACCTCTTTTTTAAAGGGATAGCTTCACACACGGGGCTGTCCTTTTTTCTTTTCCGGAGAGTTTCCGGAGTATCTTTTCCGTCTCCAAATCTTCCACCTGTTGTCTTCGATCCCGGAGTGCCGATACGTAATTTATCACAGTCCGTATCGAAGGCTGACGATGTGCAAAAAGACCCCGGCAGAAAGTCAGGTCGTCCTTACATGAATGTTAGGTCGACCTAACTGAACGATTAGGTCGACCTTACAGGCCGTTTACGTCGACCTAAAACAAACAACAGGTCGTCCTAATGCAGATGACAGGTCGTCCCGACACATCAAAATCCTTTCATGCGATGGGTCGCAATCCGGCAGAGAGCCAATGCCAAACAGATTATTAAAGGTTGAATTTTGAGGATATGAAGAAACGAATTTACAGAATACGGACACAATACATCTTTGAAGGTGTGTTTGAAGTGCTTGCCGAGAGCAGAGAGGAAGCACGGCAAAAAGTCCTGCAAGATTGCGGACTCGTAATGGGAAGGAACATCTACAGCACCTTGCCCGATGAAGAAGTAAATTGGGCATTCGACATCCATCCTGAAAAGCGGATAGGTGAGATAGTGCAGTTGAAGTAAAGAAGAACAGCGGGCGGCATTTTTGTCGCCCGCTACTTTTTGTCGGTGAGCCTGAAGCGGTACAAAAAGTAGCAAAAAGACCGATTGAAAAAGGAAATTAACGGTGATTTGCCGGTTACTGACGAATCGACAAACCCTAAGAAATAGGGATTCCGGACTGTGAAAATAGCCACTATTGGCGATTGCAAACGATATTCTACTTGTATATTTTTGTAAACTCAAATAATAAGAAAAAGGTATGGATAAAAAACTCAGATTGACCGGATATGCAGGAATAACGGGTAGCCTGCTGATGTATACCGGCGACATGTTGCTGTATTTTACGACACAACCCATTCCCGATCGGGAAAAAGATCTGCTGCTTTCTATGGGCACAGTGCCCTTGGAGCGTCTCATTGCCGGAGGGATAATAGGCCCGTTGGCGGCGGTTCTGTACATCATCGGATTCTATCATTTGTTTCTCAGGGTTAAGAAAGAGCGACGAAAAACAGCCTGCTGGATGCTTGCTTCCCTATCCGTAAGTATAATTGTCGGAGGTGCTTATCATGCCTTCTTCCCGGCTTTCGGTATCGTATCCTCGCAGGGACATCCCGAAATCATCGACCATTTTCTCTCCTATATCGGCCGGTTGGGCGGATTGGCATTCGCACTGATGGGGATAGGTTGGATTGTATTTACCGTTTTAGCAGTACAAAAGCAGACTTCTTTTCCTCGTTGGATAGTTTTCGCAACACCGTTGATCACCATCTGGCTCAATTTCCTTTGGAAAACGCTGCCGCAACCGTTTCTTCTGTTGATAGCGGGCGGATGGAACAATCTGGTGTATACCCTGATTTTTGCCGTATCGCTGATCACATTAAAAAACAATATCATCCCCGATGACTATGAGTGATTTTTCATTTTTCACAACGTTGCAAGCCGGATGGCTGAACGCATGGATACCTTCGTTCGGCATGGTGCTGATACAGTTTATATACATGGCAATCTTCCGTGAGGGAGGAAAGCGTGCGGTGGACACCTCGTGGTACACGGCCAAAGACAAGGCGAACGCCTCTGTCAGTACAATCCTGCAAATTGCCATATTGGTGCTTTCCGTTTTCGTCCCGTTCAAGTTCGGTACGGCATGGTTTCTTGCGGGAATGGCGGTTTACGTGCTTTCGCTGGTGCTCTTTGTCCGGGCTTTTCACAACTATGTGGCAACTCCTGCCGGAAAGACCATCAAAGGAGGAGTCTATCGTTGGTCGCGCAATCCGATGTACTTTTTCTTTTTTACGGGAATGTTCGGCGTTTGTATCGCTTCCGCCTCGTTGTGGATACTACTCGTCATGATACCCTTCATCATTGCCACACATTTCCTCATACTGGGAGAAGAACGCTATTGTGAAGAGACCTACGGAGAGGAATACCGCGAATACAAGGCCAAGACTCCTCGTTATTTCTTGTTCTTTTAGCAACTGAATAGAAGATGAGACTGTTCAAGAAGTTCATAAGCAATTGCCGCAGACCTGAAAACAATTTCTGGGGAAAAATGATGCTTGCGGGGATGAACTACGGCCATAATAAAATGGCTCTCTGGTGCATCGACGAATGTATCCGACCGTCCGGTGAGGAGGATATTCTCGACATCGGTTGCGGCGGCGGGCAAAACATCGCCAACTTTCTGACAAGGACGAAAGGAAAAGTATGCGGAGCGGACTACTCGGCGCAGAGCGTGGCAAAATCCGTTGCCAGGAACAGGAAAGCTGTCCGAGACGGCCGGGCGGAAATCATGAAGGCCTTGGTCTCATCCCTTCCTTATGAATCTGCGACTTTCGATCTTGCAACTGCTTTTGAAACCATCTATTTCTGGCCGGACATCGTCGAGGATTTCAAAGAAGTAAGGCGTGTGCTCAAGCCGGGCGGCAGGTTTGCCGTCTGCAACGAAATGGCTTCCGAGGTAGGAAACGAGCGATGGATTTCACTCTTGGATATGAAAATTTATACCCCGGACGAAATCGTTGAGAACATGACGAAAGCAGGGTTTACACAGACCTCCGTATTTACGCAGGGCAATCGTATCTGTGTTATCGGGCATAAATGAATACTTGACCTACTCCGATTGCCTCCAAATCATTATCGAAATGAATCTGATAAAAGAATTTAGCACTGCTCTCTGCAGCGAAAAAAGAAGTGGACGAATCCCCGAAGAGCTCGATTTCTTCGGTTCTTTGGTGGGAGAATGGGAGATCGAATGGACAGACCGTTTGTACGACGCAACACCCAGACGGGTAAAAGGCGAATGGATATTCTCTTGGGTTTTGGACGGGACTGCCATTCAGGACTTGTTCATCGTCCCGTCGCGTTCCGAGAGGTTGATAAACAAACAGCCGGATGCCGAATACGGAACCACACTCCGCATTTTCAACCCGAAGACTTCGGCATGGGATATTTTCTACGGTTGTACGGGCGAAGCCATCCGGTTGACAGCCCGTAAAACGGGGAATGACATCGTATTGACCGAAAACACGACCGGCAAAATGAGATATGTTTTTTCCGATATGACTGCCACCGCTTTTCATTGGCGCAAAGAGCAACAAAATAAAAACGGAACATGGCAGACGGTCGCCCGGGTCGTTGCGACGAAAAGAAGAGAATAGATAAAAAACATTGCAATTCATTGGGTAAAAACATACCGAACCCGTATCTTTGGACGCTATAAGTTCATTGATACGGTAAACTTGTAATTAGTTATGAGCTACATAGACAAAACATTGCTGACGGGTGAAACCGTTACATACAAAGCCCAAGTGCATTGGTGGGTTTTTGTTTATCCGATGAAATTCCTGTTGTTCGGACTTCTGCTGATATCCTTTTCACCACTCTACATCAAGATTCCGGGTTATGTGCTGATCGCTATAGCCGTATGGGGGATTATCAACAGCTACCTCGGCCGGCGCTATGCCGAATACGTCGTAACCAACAAACGGGTGATTTTCAAATTAGGCCTGATTCGTCGCAGCGTTGTCGAATTGCAGCTGAACAAAGCCGAAGCCATCGCTTTCGGAGAATCGTTCCGGAGACGAATTTTCAACTTCGGAACGGTGGTCGTAACTACCGGAGGTGCTACCAATACCTATCCTTACATCGCCGATCCTCTGAGCTTTCGCAGAGCCATCAGCGAAGAGGTAGATAAGCGTTTCGGCAAAAGCAACGAATAAACAATAAACAAGGGCTATTATTCCATTTACCCGGAAATCCGTTATCTTTGCATCGTGTAGAACCTGCCAAGCCTCTCATTGCGATGCTCAAATGGGCAGGTCGTTTTATTTATAACTCTTAGAACAGAATGAAAGCGCCTATCCTCTCGGACGGGCGCCTTCGATTGATTAAGAACAAAAAAGAATTATTGGAGCCGTCAGGTGCGGTAACCGGCTTCTCGCTCTTTATCCTCGTCCGATTCTTTGTGATTGAAATCCAGAACGATCGTTTGCGATTGTCCATGATTGTCCTCGAAGACGATTTCGAGCGACTGCCGCTCTTTGCTTTGCGAGGTATAGTAGAGGCGGAAGTCTCCTTTACCCACCGGATAACGGTCATTGGGTTTGAGAGCAACCCCGCGTCCGATCCGCAAAACGCCTTTCCCCTCCGTTTGAAAAAACCGCATTGTATAGCGCGTTCCGGAAAAATCGCCTTCCGAAACGAGGGTACAGCGCACTTCCACGGTTTCTCCCAGTTTGATTTGTTTGGGAACCGGCATCGTGCTTACTTCAAACGGAAAAACCGTCTGCACGTCCAGCTCCCGATTACAAGCAGATAAACAAAACCCGGCCATGAGCAATACTCCCATCACCCACAGCGCATCGATCCATTTTCTTTTCATCGTTTCATTAGTTTAGAGGTTTATACGAAATCCCGCCGAGAGAGCGGGACGAAAGAGATTCACATCCGATCCGAAACACAAGCGTCCCTGAGCTTTGACGAGCAGCAAGAGACCGTCCGTCAGAAAAAGCTCCATCGACAGATGCACGGCGCCGCCATACACGAAGCCCGAACGATCCAAGAGGCGGGCTCCGTCGGGTAAAAAAGTTCTCCCCCGGTAAAGTTCTTCGTAACCGCCTAAAGCGGAAATACCCGCACAGACAAAGAGGTTCTTCCCGCCATCCGACAGTACGGGATGCATATAGCCGACCTGCAGGAAGGCATCTTTCATCGGCACACGATAGCTTCGATAAGCCATATCCTGCTGCTCGTATTCGGCGGCGAGAAAGGTATAGTTTTCACTTTTGAGGTAGCGGGTAAACGATATTCCGACACCGAAATGATCTTTTCGGAAGAGCTTCTCTCCGTTGATAACAGGCAGGCTGCCCGTAATCTCCATCCCCTTTTGTCCGGGAATCAGGCGTTGTGCGTACGAAGGAGTGGCCATTACGACGACACAGACGAGTAAAAACAGACACTTCTTCATCACCATCGGAGTTTCAGGTTATCGATTCGTTCGGCTCGCAACAGGTCTTCCTGCTGTACGCAGAATGTCAGGGTTCGTCCACCGTTACGCTCGTAAAGCGTTACTTCCAGCTGCTTGTCTTCGGGCAGGGAGAACTGCTCCAGCGCAAAGACCGTTCGTTCGGACGTCTTCCCTCTGACCCATGCCACTTGATGGCAGGCGCGAAGCGGCTGCAAAACCTGCTCCTGAATCGCTGTGCGTTTGGCCACCTTTTTATCCACCACTTTGAAGGTGATGAAGTCCACCGAGCAGGGCATATTCGTCTGATTCCCGATAACGACGTGGAAGAAAAGCAGCCCGTTATGGGCATACAGTCCTCGAAGGAGAAACTGCATGCCGAAATGCCGCGCACCGATGTGCTTAACCGTTCGCTTATTATGCTTGTAGATGGTTTGCATCATCAGCTTCACAAGTACAGGCGACTCGTTGCCCAATTCCTTGAAGTAGATGTCGGCACGGTTCGAAGGCAGGCGTCCTTCTCCGGGATACAGGAATTGCGCTTCGCGCCTGTCCTGGCTGCCCTCGGCATAGCCGGAGCAAGCTCCGCTCTGCCCTCGTTGGCACAAGAAGTCTTTCATCTCCACATTGAGTTTCTCCGGCTCTTCGGCATACTTCACATTGTAGGAGTAAAATGAACCGTCTTCACAAATGACCGACAGGTTGGTCTCCGTTTCAAAATTCCGTACGGCAGCCTTGACACGCAGCACGTTTTCGGCATCTTCCGCTTTTCCGGCAATCAGGTTATTGCTTCCCAGATCGACATAGCGGATGGCGGAAGGAAAAATCAGGTGAACGGTCTTTTCAAAAGTCACCTCCAGTCCGTAAGGCAATACGATCCGGCCTTCGGGAATCGCCTTACTCATTCCCCGGTAGAACGCTCCGCTTGAAAGAGGATGACCGGCCGGTAAAATCGCAGTCGTATCCTGCGCAAGGGCTGTCGCTCCGATAGTCGCAAGCAGGACAGCCGATAAAATCCATTTTTTCATGATCGTCGATAGATTGATTGTTTTACTTTGTCTGTACTAAAAAGAGGCGGTACCCGCCTTTGAGCGTCACTTTTACGGTGCGGAGTTTCTTTTGCAGGAGCTGACTCGCTCCCTGCATCACCCCGCGGGCCGCCTCGGAAAGGATCTGGTCTTTGGCGGAGGAAGCAAAGGTGAACGAAGTCCCGACCGTTCCTCCCATATTGGCTCCCACTTCTTTCAGCGCGGAGACCTCTTCCGATCCGGGAATAAAAACCCCTTCCTGCCCGTCCGTATCGAAGGCGGAGAGCTGAACGGAAACGATCCGTCCGCCATATTCGATACTCGTGATATGAAGCTTCATCCGGTTGCCGTCGATTCGGGCTTGTGCCATCAGGCGGGTATGACGGGGAATGGAAAGGTCGTGCAGGCGAGCGGACTCCAGCAGACGGAGTTGTACGAAGTCTCCATGCTGCAGGGTGGTTGTCCTGTCCACGACTACTCGCAACGTATTACGGGTGACGGACGATGCCGGCACGTCGGCAGACCGGAAACCGAAGTTTCGCTCCTTATGCCCGTACTCGGCGATAAAAGCCGAATCGCTCATGGGCTGATCCAGAGACGAAACGATTGCTTTCTTTTCCGGAAGAAGCTCCACAGCGGGTAAGGCCGTCCGTTGCGCTGTTGCCGCTGTCTTGGGTGCGGGAGCATCGGCCGGGCGTTCCTGACTCCGGGTGTATGCATCCCGGGAATTTGCATCACCGGAGGCCGGGAAGTATTTGGCTGCCATCCGGTAAGATTTTTCGAGCAGTTCGAGATGATCGATCTCCTCCTCTTTTTCCTCCTTGAGAGTTGCGAGTTCGGAGCGTATCATGTCCAGCTCTTCCCGCAGGGCTTCTTTCTCATAGTCGTATGCCGGTGGCTCGTAGAATGAATGTACCATCTGCGACGTTTCTTCATACCGGCTTACCGACCGCTCGATCGGATGAAGTTCGTCCGAAGCGGCCTCTTCCGAAAGTTCCTGCTCCCGTGTTTCGTCTTTCTTCTCGAAATAGTCGTAGAGGTTGCCGAGGGTCTCCTGCCGGTGGGATTCCTTTTCTTCATCGCGCCCCAGTTCATAGCCTTTCAGTTTATCGTCGGGCAGTTCCCCGTCGGTGGCTTGCGGAACGGTCTCGTTAAGACCTGCCGTCCTCTCTTCCTTTTGTCGCTCTTGGGCCGAAGGAGAGAAGATCAGCCATAAGGAAATCAGGAAGAGGATGCCCAATCCGGCGAAGACAAGCAGCTTTTTAAGCTGTTCTTTCTTCTTTTCGGACTGTTCTCTTTTTTCTTTCTCTTCTTTGTCCGCTCCCTTTCCCGGGGTCTCCGGAAAAACGGGATGCGGATGTTTCGGATGTTTTTCATTGCTCATATTCGATTGTATTAAGGTTATTTTCGGCGTAATGCTTTTGCGGAAGTCGCTCCGGCCGGAGGCTGTCCGTGCGAACGGGACTGTCGATCAGCTCGCGGAATCTTTTTTCTTCCGCCGGTCTGTAATCGGACGGAGCAAAGAACCGGACGATCATGCTGAGCGAACAGCACAGGTAAATCAGGCTCAGCCCGAATACCGCGATTTTTCGTTGCAGGGGGCTTAAACGGTCGCATTGCCGCTTTAGGCCGAGGTGTATTTTCAGATAGAGCCGTTTCATCGTTTCACGGTTTGAATGTCCTGATTTTGCAGCACGGTAAAACGTTCCAACAGGAAGCCCTGCGGATTGTTGTCCGAACGAACGGAATTGATCAGGCTGCATTCGGTGATAAGCGACCGCTCCGTGATATTGCTCTGGCGGACGATAAACTGCCGGGCGTAAGTCCTGACCCGATAAGGATAGGCCTCGAAATCGCACCGGACGGAGTCGAGCTCGATACGCTGGTGGATATTGCCTGAGATCATCCGGCTGTAATATCCTTTTTCCATCAGGTCTTTGTAGTAATTGTAGGCCGTTTTGTCGGCCAGCATCAAAGCGCGTTTGACATTCCCTTCGATGGCCGCCTTGTCCGGCGCAATCGTAAAGAAGAGTTCGTGAAAACGCCTGACATGCTCGCGGGCTTCCACGGGACGGTTGGCTTTGGCATCCTGGCTGAGAGCGAGCATAAGCGACTTTCCGTTGTCCAGCACATAGACTTTTTCCCGCTGTTTTTCCGCAAAGGAATAGGATGAAAAAACGGCATAACCCGTGATGATGAGGCAGAATACGACAAAGGCAGTGGCATAAAGCCTGATCTGCCGGAACGATGTTTCGATATTTTTCAATGATTTGAATTCCATAAAGTAAGGTGTTAGCTGTTCGTTGTTTTAGGTTGTTTCGTCAATGCTCCGTTGATGTTTCCACCGCCGGGATTCGATCCGCTTTCGGACGTGTTTCCTCCGGAGGAACCTTTCCGGAATTGCTCCCTGAAACGTCCCAAAGCATTACCGACAACTGCGCCGCCTGCGGCAGACAGCGCTTTTCCACCCGTCAAAGCCTTTCCTCCGGCCCGTTTGGCCTGCTCATTGACATTCTTGCCGTAGTTGCCGATACCGCCGCCCGCTTCGATGATCCATCCCGAAACAGTCGGTACGCTGAAGAAACCGAGAATACCGATCAGGAAGAAGACGATGTAGTACCAGTTTCCCGAATCGGGCATATAGTTCACGTCCTGCAACTGGGCAATCTCCTTGTTGAGCATCAGGATCTGTATCTTCGTGAGCAGTGCCGTCAGGATACTGCTGACCGGCAGCCAGAGATAGACGGAGATGTAGCGGCTGAACCAGGCTGTCAGCGATCCGCTGAGTCCGTCCCATACGGCGATACCGAACACGATCGGCCCCAGGATGGACAGCACGATCAGAAAGAACGTGCGGAGCGTGTCGATGACCAGACTGACGGCATGAAAGAGCAGTTCCAACAGCTGATAAACCTTTTTTATAAACCAGCGCTTGGCGTTGAACGCCGTACGTTCGGCATACATGCCGGCCAGGGTAATCGCATCTTCCGGGCCGATAAAACCCATCTCTTCGATCTTGTTATTCCACGCTTCGTCATCCACCAAATAGGCTCTCGACTTGTCCCGTTTATAGGCTTCCTCTTCCAGCCGGTCTCTTTTGAGTTGCAACGCCTGCAGGTCGTCCTGCTGTATGTGCACCATTTTCTCGGTTCCCTGTACGACGGGGCTGAGCACGGCATTCATCGTACCCAAAACAATGGTCGGGAAGAACATGATACAGAAACCGAGCACGAACGGACGGAGCAAAGGGAAAACATCGATCGGTTCGGCGCGAGAGAGCGATGACCAGACGCGCAAGGCGATGTAAAAAAGCGCACCCAGCCCGGCAATGCCTTTGGCGATGCCGGTCATTTCACTGCACAGGGGCATCATCTCCTCGTAGGTAGAGCGCAGCAGCTCGTGTAAGTTGGCAAAATCCATTGTACATAAATTCAGCGGTGAAACAAACAGCTTACCAATAGCGGCTACTACCCGAACCGTAGAGGGAGTTGACACGTTCCAACTCCCCTTTTTCCGCGGCACGGACAAAACTCACGGAAATGTTCTTCTGCGTAAAATAAGAGGTTACGGCACGGTACTCCCGAACTTCGTCATAAATCCGGTTGATCAGCTCCATTCGTTCCTTGTCGTTCATCGACAGGGCATTGTTTTTGAGAAGCGTTTTCAGCTCCTTGAGCGACTCACCGCTCATTTCAAGCAGTTTGGCATAGCCCGATGCCATAGCCGAAAGTTCTTCCGGACTGTAGTTCGGATCTTTGAGCATGGAGCGATACCCCGTGACGTAAATATCCGTGATATCGCCTACCATCAGGATGATCTCTTTTACCTTGTAGGCATCCCCGATCAGGTTATTGACCGTCTTGAGCGCGTCGTAGTATTTTTTCCCCTGATGATAGACTTTCTCCACTTCCTTGAAGTTGTTCAGGGTGTTTTTTACCGTCTTGGAGGCCGTTGCGATCTCCTTGACCGTGTTGACGATGTTGCCGGCAAAATTGGTCGGATCGGTCACGACCCACTGGGCATGTACGCTGCCACAGCAGACCGCCAGTACCATGCCGAGAATTAAAATCTTGTTCTTCATGATGTTTCAGGTTTTGGTTCGTTATATTATGTATGGTTCACGTCTTTCCGTCGGTTTCGTTTGGCTTCGGCCAGTTGGCGGATGGCCTGTTCGATATGACCTCCCGATTTTTCAGCCAGCCTCAGCACTTCCATTTTTTCCGTCTCTTCCGTTGTATAGCAGAGATACTCTTCGGCCGAGACTTCGGTGGCATAGACAGCCGATTGCGTACCGCCCAGCCCGATCCAGACCTCTTTGTAAAGTCTGGACGGATCGTTGTCCATATTGATGGACAGGATCTGCGACTTCTCCTTATCGGTCAGCCCGAGCAGGTTCTGTATCTGGTCGAATTTGTTGGCATACTTGCGCTGGTCGAGAAGAATCTTGCAATCCGAGTTGTTGATGATGCTCTCCTTTACTACCGGCGAAGAGATGATGTCGTCCACCTCCTGGGTCACCACGATTGCCTCCCCGAAATACTTGCGCACCGTTTTGTACATATACTTCAGGTAGTCGGCCATATTGGCCGAGGCGATCGCTTTCCAGGCTTCCTCGACGATCAGTTGTTTGCGAACGCCTTTGAGTCGCCTCATTTTATTGATGAAAGCCTCCATGATGATGATGGTTACCACGGGGAAAAGTTCCCGGTTTTCCTTGATGGCATCGATTTCGAAGACGATGAACCGCTTCGACAGGAGGTCGATGTTTTTGTCCGAATTGAGCAGGAAGTCGAAACGACCGCCCCGGTAGTACTGGCGGAGCGTAGTCAGAAAGTTGTCGATATTGAAATCTTCCCGGCTGACTTTGATCTCGCGGTTTTCCAGTTCCGGCCGGTAGGTGTCGCGCATGAATTCGTAAAACGTATTGAAGCTCGGCGTTATCCCTTTGTCCGAACCGATCAGGCGGATATAGGCCGAGACAGCGCTGCCGAGCTCGCCCGATTCGGTTTTCGATATTTTTTCCTCTTCGCTTTTCCAGAGCGTCAAAAGCAGCGTTTTGATACTGTCTTTCTTTTCGACGTCGAACACCCCGTCATCGGTATAAAAAGGATTGAACGAAATCGGCTCCTCTTCCGTATAGGTAAAATAGATGCCGTCTTCACCTTTCGTTTTCCGGTGGATGAGCGAACAAAGTCCCTGGTAGGAGTTACCCGTATCGACCAGCAACACATGTGTTCCCTGTTCGTAATACTGCCGTACGAGATGGTTCATGAAAAACGATTTTCCCGAACCGGACGGTCCCAGGACAAATTTGTTGCGGTTCGTGATAATCCCGCGTTTCATCGGCAAGTCCGAAATATCGAGATGGAGCGGTTTGCCCGTCAGGCGGTCGGACAGTTTGATGCCGAAGGGTGAAAGCGAGCTGCGGTAGTTCGTCTCGGCCGTAAAGAAGCAGAGAGCCGGCTCGATAAAGGTGTAGAATGTTTCTTCGGAGGGAAAATCGCCCGCATTGCCGGGCATGCCCGCCCAATAGAGCGTGGCCGTGTCCGTCGTATTGTGACGGGGACGGCACTCCATCAAGGCCAGCGCCGAGCCGACATCGTTTTTGATCTGCCGGAGTTCTTCCCGGTCGTCGCTCCATGCCAGCACATTGAAATGCGCACGGATGGAAGCGAGTCCCTGGGAGTGCGCAACGTTCAGGTATTCCTCGATCCACTCGCGATTGATCTGATTGGAGCGGGAGAAGCGGGCAAGTGAAAGCATGTTTCGCGCCTGTTTCTCGAAGCGTTTGAGATTTTCTTCGCTGTCGTCGATAAAGAGGTACTGGTTATAGATATGGTTACACGGGAGCATCAGCCCGACGGGAGCGGCAAAGCTCAGCCGGCAGTCGCTGCGATCGGTGGAGAGCCGTTCGTAACGGCCGTCCGTTGCGACGGCAGCAGGCAGATCGTCCGTATCGGACAAGGTGTGCAGGCAGAGGATTTGATCCCCGATCCGCACTTCATCGGCGCCGAGCCGGAGGTCTTCGAGTGTGCCTGCCGCATCGTCGCGTAACGAGAGGTAACGGTCGAGCAAGCCACGCTTGTCCTCCGTGCCTGCGATCTCATCCGCCGAAAGACGTCTGAGCCGCATACAGCCCGAATCGTTGATGATCCGTTCGAACTGATCGACGGCCTCCAGAAATTTCAGGACGGCTTCCCTGTCTCGGACTTCCTTCGGCAGAAGGGTTCCGCGACAGAGCGTCGAGAAGTCACTTCGTTGCGCCATGCGCTGTTTCGTCGTTTTCGTCAGACAGAGGTAGACGGAATGGTGCAGGAAGGGACGTTCGTTGAAATGCCGTTCGTAAGAGCGGTCGAGGAACGAGAGATCGTCCTTTTCCAACTCCGGACGGTAGCTTTCCCGAATAAACCAGTCCTGCTTGTGCAGGATGCTGTAAACGGGTAAGACCTTCACCGCCTTATGCCAGGCGGCATGCATCGCTGCGTATTCGGGCGAGGTCTCGGTAAAGAGTTCGGGCAGTTCAAGAGAGAAAGCCACGGTGATGTCGGCATCTTTCGATACGATGCAGCCGTTCTCGATGGCCAGCAGCGGGAACTTCTCTTCCAGTTCGCATTTCTTACGGATATTTCTCATGGCGTCGGTTCGTTTGTCGTTACAGCCCGGACGGAAAGAATGCGGCGGACAGGACGGCGAGAGAGCAGGTAACGGGGATGCCGGCGAGCGGCTCCCCGTTTCATCAGCCCGTGTTCTCCGTACTTGCGGTTCATCGCGAACGTTTGCCACACCACGAGGGTGGCACCCGATACGCCCATGCCCAGACAGAGATACTGGTTCATGCCGCACATGTAGCAGATGACGACAAGGATAAACGTCGCCAGCAGCCCGCCTGCGAAAATGAACAGGTATTGGGATTTAAGCCCTTTGAACTCGACCGTCCGGCCGATTCCCTTGTTAATCTCCCACATGGCTTACAGGAAAAAACTTCTTAAAATCGTGGCCGCCACAATCAGAAAGATGCAGGCGCCGAACCACGAGGCCGCGGTCTTGCTGGTATCGGGGTCTCCCGAAGAAAATTTCTGGTAGACTTTGACTCCCCCGATCAGGCCGACTACGGCTCCGATGGCGTAGATCAGTTTCGTGGCCGGGTCGAAATAGGAGGTTACCATCTTGGTGGCTTCGTTGATTCCGGCCATGCCGTTGCCCTGGGCAAAAGCTCCGGTTGCGAGCGTCGTAAGCAGCAGGGCGATACACATCGTTTTTCGTGTTTTCATACGATTGGATTTCAGGTTTATAATTCAATACATTTGTATCCACCATGGAAAAAGGAGGACGGGGAACCCTTCGGTATCAGATAGTAAGGTTAAGGTTCGGTCGTCTTTTCGGGTTTCCCCGCCTCCGGTTTTCACCATTCGGATATAAGGCTTCGTTTTCTCGGCGGACGGAAAGGCTCTCCTCTTTTTTACAGGTAAGCCATCCAGTCCTGTGCTCCGGTTGCTGTCGGAGCAGCGGAATCCGTTTTTTTCGCTTTACGGCCTTTTTCCGCCATCTCCTCGGGCGGATGGCTGAGCAATCCCAGCAACTCCCGTCCGCGTTCTCGCTGCAACCGTTCGTGTGCCTGGAGCTTTTCCAGAAATTCCGTTCCACGCAGCTTGCCGGCCGTTTCCCGTACAAGTGCTTTGTCCGTTTCCGTAAGCTGCTCCGGCTCCTCGGCAGCCGTCCGGAGTCTTTGAAGCTCTTTCACCGTAAGGCTGTCTGTGGAGACTTCGATCTCCCGTTCCAGCAGCAGCGAAAGAGCTTCCTGCTCCTCCAGCATCTCATCCGTTTCATTTTCCGGCAGGGAAGGATAGAACTCGCCGTCTTCGTTTTCTGCTGCCCGGATTCCCTCTTTTTCGGGTGGATCGGATGATTTTCCGACAGCAAAGCTATCGCCTTTTTCCTTGCGATTTTGATCCGGTTCCTTCGCATTCCCCCGCATTCCCCGGGATGGAAATTCCGTTCGGGTTTTTCCCAGAATATCGTCATCGTCCGAAGAATAATTACCGGTATCGGATTCCTTCTTTTTCTCCGCTTCGCGCATGCTGCGCCGGATGTTCCATTTGCTTTGGAAGCGCAGGTACAGCAGTACCAGTACCAGAAACCAGGAGGTCAGTAAAAGAATTTTCATAACGTTATGGGATAAGGGTTTTCCGTCTGTTCTTTTCGATGGCTTTGCTTAGCAACTCCCTGTGCCGTTCGATATGTTCGGAGAGGATATTTCCGATATAGGCCGAGAGGGTCGTTTTGGCTCTCAGGTCGTTCAGGATATGGCGCAGGCATTCGAGCAGCTCCCGGTCGCAAGAGAAGGTCATCCGGTTCTCGACGGTACGGGAAGAGAGAAACAGGCTCCGGTATTCGTCCATCGTGATCTCCTGACGGGAGACGGGAGCGTCCGCGGGAGATGAATTCTCTCCGTTCTTCTCATCAGAGCGGGGAAGGACCTGCGGAGCATCGGTACCGGCCATCTTTTGTATCTGTTCGGCGATCAGCTTTTGGCGTTGTTCTTCAATCGTGGGCATGACGTTTCGGTTTTAGCAGACATTTTTCGATGATTTCCCCGGCCAGCGCAGCTATGCCGCTTCCTTCGAGCAGGCTTTTGTCCGGTGGCAGGTAGGTGGAGCGGAAGACCTCCCGGTTGTCGATCGTGATTTCTTTCTTGAAACGGGATGAGCGTGGCAGGCGGGTATCGAACAGTCCCAGTCCTTCTTTTTCGATCTCCCGGTCGTAAAACTCGATGACGGCCGGATGGACACGCCGGTCGATCTTGTTCCAGAGCATGTAGATCTGCTTGATGTTGCCCGATGTGATCGATACGCCCAGATCGCGCACAGCCAGCGCGTAGGACATGCAAGCGACCAGCGACTGCCGGTCGGGCTCTATCGGAGAAATGAGGTAATCCATATCGACCGTCAGACTGACCAAATCGGGATCATCCGCCCGTCCGGGCAAGTCGAAGAAAACGAGGTCGAACGTTTCTTCCGAACGCGCTTCCATAAAAGCCTGCACATCCTGCATGGCCTGTCCGGAGGTGCTTTTGAGAATCCGGTAAGCGGGCTTGCCGAAAGCCTCGAAATGTTTCTTCATCCGTGAGAGCAAAGCCGGCCGGCCGTTCTGCACGGTTTCTTTGTCGCGCTCCCGGAGATTGGCGAAACTGTACTGCGAAAAATCGCAGTCGACGACGAAGAGATTCAAACCTTTCCTGTAATAGAGGTAGCTGGCCAAAATCTCCGCAATACTGCTTTTCCCTACGCCGCCTTTGAGCGACCCGAAGCCGATATGTACCGGCCGTTCGGAGAGTGTCTTTTGTTTTTGCATCTGTTGTATAATAAAAGGATTTGTAATGTTATGATCATATGATTGTATGGCTGCGTCAGCCTGTCTGTCTGCCGATAAACGGATACATGAATCAACCGGTCAGGTGATGGACGCATCGCTACATTGATCAATCCATGAATGCACATACTCGTGTGTTCGTATCTTATCCTATTCTTGTGTCATTGTGTTATTATGTTATTGTATTATTCTGTTATCCTGTAAACACACCCGGCAGGCAAGCTGCCATCATGTTGCCTGCCTATCCGGTAACCGGCTTGCCTGCTTTGCAAATTAACAGCTGAACAGGCGCTTTTTTACGACCCGGTTCCCCCGGATTCCTTTGCATTCCTTTTGATGGAAAACAAAGGCTTTCCCGATACGGCGGCAGGCCGTAACTTTGCGCCGGAAAAGCAATCGTCCCCGACCGGCCGGCAGAAAATGAAGATTGTCCGGAAATAGCGACGGTCGACCGTCGCTATCGCTTTTGAACGGTTGATCATGGCAAGGTGTACCTTTGTCCGACAACGCGCTGCTAAGCCGACAAAGGTGCCTTGCCCCGGTGCGGGGAAAGAAGCTTACTCCGAAGTCGTAAGCAAAGACTGATTTATTAACCTTAACCTGACGAATGCTATGAGAAATGAAAACAGGCATGGTGGCAGTCCGTCCTATCGCTACTATGTCAGACTCAATGAAAAGGACAACAGCCGTTTTCTCGATCTATACGAGAAATCCGGTATCGGAAACAAATCCGAATTTATCCGGCGGAGGCTTTTTCTGACTCCGTTCCGTGTGATTACCCATGACAAATCGGCCGCCGATTATTACACCCGGCTGACCCATATCCATGCCCAAATCCGCAAGGTTGGCGTGCTCTACAATCAGGCCGTCCGCTCCATTAACACGTACCATTCCGTCAAAACGGCGGCCGTTTTACTGCAAAAGCTGGAGCAATACACCGAAGAACTCCATGCGCTTCTGGAAGAAACGAACCGGCTCACGAAAGCGTTCGAAGAACGATGGTTGCCGAGATAACCGCTCCGAAAAGCATGGGAAAAGTGTTGGGATATAACTTTTCCAAAGTAACGGCGGGAAACGCCTCCGTCATTCTGACCTCCTCGATGAGCGTGGATCAAAACGGAGAAACGAACTTCGAAAGGGCATTGGCCGATATGGAGATGCGCATCCCGTCGGGTATCCGCACGAAAAAGACGGTATTTCACTGTTCCCTCAATCCGCATCCGGACGACAGGCTGACAACAGAGCAGTTACAGGACATCGCCCGGGAATACATGGAAAAGATGGGATACGGCAAACAGCCTTACATCGTATTCAAGCACAACGACATCGCGCGCGAGCATATCCATATCGTCTCCCTGCGTGTGGACAGCTACGGGAAGAAGCTGCCTTACAAGTTCGAAGCAAGACGCAGCAAACGGATCACCGATGAGCTGGAGCGGAAATACGGCTTGATACCGAGCGGAAACCGGAGAAGCCGGCACGAGACACATGCGGAGAACGTGTTGAAAACGGCGGATGTAAAGCAGGGCGATGTGCGTCGGCAGATTGCCGCTGTGGTTCGGGCGGTGCTGAAACGGTACGCTTTCCGGTCGTTGGGTGAAATGAATCTGCTGTTGGCCCGATACCGCATCGTTGCGGAGGAAGTTTGCAAGGAATACAAAGGGAAGCGGTACGACGGGTTGGTATACGCCATTACGGATGATGCGGGAGAGAAACGGATGATACCCTTGCATGCCGGTAAAACAGGGAGAGGAGCAGGCTATGCCGCCGTTGCGCGTCATTTTGAGAAATCCAAAGCGCTTATAAAAGAGAAGGCGCCGATGCTTCGCAATGCCATCATCGAGGTCATGCAGTCATCCCCCGATAAAAAGCGGTTTTCGGAAGAGATGAAAAAACGAGGCATCGACGTGTATATCCGCCAAAACGAGCAGGGACGTATTTACGGCATCACGTTTATCTCGGACGAAGCCGGTATCGCTGCCAATGGCTCGCGCTTGGGGAAGGGCTATTCGGCCCATGTCTTTAACGATTACTTTCTCGGGGGTGAGAATCCTTTCCTCGATTACAGCCGGCAGGAGATTCGCGAGCTTCCCACAGTGCGTTCTGCTCCGGAGATGTTGCCGGAGGCTGAAACCGGCGATGATTGTTACGATGAGCCGGTCGGAACGGATGAGTCGGGAATCATCGTTCACGGGATCGATTATAAGGAGCTGGCTTTCCAGCGAAAGCTGAGAAACAGGCGGCATAAACAGGATATAACCGGAAAAAGAAGAACATAAGATGCAGAATGAAGATGATTTGAGAGGACTGGCCAAGACGATGGACTTTATGCGCGCCATCGCCATCCTCTTTACGGTAATCAACGGCTACTGGTTTTGTTACGAGGCTTTACACGAATGGAAGATTACCATAAGCGTTGCAGATACCATCCTGATGAACTTTCATCGAACGACGGGGCTTTTTTCTTCCATCCTTTGGACAAAGCTCTTTGCTGTGGTATTCCTCGGACTTTCCTGTCTGGGAACGAAAGGTGTCAAGGAAGAACGGATCACCCGGCGCAGGATCGGGGTCGTATTGAGTGCCGGAGCAGCTCTCTATCTGCTGAACGGATGGATACTGAGCCTGCCGGTCGGCATAGGCCTTCGGGCTGTCTGCTACCTCCTTACCCTGGCCGCGGGATTTATCTGTCTGCTGATGGCCGGCTCCTGGATCAGCCGCCTGTTGAAGCACAACCTGATGGACGATGTATTCAATGTGGAGAATGAAAGTTTCATGCAGGAAACCCGTCTGATGACGAACGAGTATTCGGTGAATCTCCCGACTCGTTTTTATTACCGGAAAAAGTGGCGCGACGGTTGGATCAATGTCGTGAATCCTTTCCGCGCGAGCATGGTGCTCGGTACGCCGGGGTCGGGAAAATCCTACGCGATCGTAAATAACTACATCAAGCAACAAATCGAGAAGGGATTTGCCATGTATATTTATGACTATAAATTCCCCGACCTTTCCGAGATCGCTTACAACCATCTGCTCAGACATCGGAAGGCGTATGAAGTGCAGCCGAAGTTTTACGTAATCAACTTCGATGATCCCAGAAGATCGCATCGCTGCAATCCGATCAATCCGGATTTTATGTCCGACATATCGGACGCTTACGAATCGGCGTATACGATCATGCTGAATCTGAACCGCACATGGATTCAGAAGCAGGGGGATTTCTTTGTGGAGTCGCCGATCATCTTGCTGGCGGCTATTATCTGGTTCCTGAAGATATATGAGAACGGCAGGTATTGCACCTTTCCGCATGCCATCGAGTTTCTGAACAGACCTTATGCGCAGATCTTTCCGATTCTGACTTCTTACGATGAGCTGGCCAACTATCTTTCACCCTTTATGGACGCATGGGAAGGCGGCGCACAGGATCAACTTCAGGGACAGATCGCTTCGGCCAAGATTCCGCTTTCGAGGATGATTTCTCCGGCACTTTACTGGGTAATGACGGGCGATGATTTCTCGCTCGACATCAATAACCCGAAAGAACCGAAAATCCTGGTGGTGGGCAACAATCCCGACCGACAAAATATCTATTCGGCGGCACTCGGTTTATACAACAGCCGGATCGTGAAACTGATCAATAAAAAGAAACAGCTCAAAAGTTCGGTGATTATCGATGAGTTGCCCACCATTTACTTTCGAGGGCTGGATAACCTGATTGCTACGGCTCGTTCCAATAAAGTGGCAGTCTGTCTGGGCTTTCAGGATTTCAGTCAGCTTACCCGCGATTACGGAGACAAGGAGAGCAAGGTGATTCAGAATACGGTGGGAAATGTTTTCAGCGGTCAGGTCGTAGGTGAAACGGCCAAGACGTTATCGGAGCGCTTCGGGAAAGTTTTGCAACAACGCCAATCCATGACGATTAACCGAAACGACAAATCCACCTCCATCAGTACGCAAATGGACAGCCTTATTCCGGCCAGCAAGATCAGCAACCTGACGCAAGGGATGTTTGTCGGGGCCGTTTCGGACAATTTCGATGAACGTATCGAACAGAAGATATTCCATGCAGAGATTGTCGTGGACAGTGCGAAGATTTCCGCAGAAACAAAAAGCTATAAACCGATCCCTGTGATTGCAGCGTTTACGGATGAGTCGGGACAGGACAGCCTCAAAGCATCCATTGATGCCAACTACAAGCAGATAAAGCAGGAAGTCTTAACCCTTGTAGATGAAGAAGTCAGACGGATTAAAGAAGACACAAATCTTTGCTGCCTTATCAAAGAATAGATAAGAGTTATAAACGTCCTAGTATCTTCTGCAAAAGATTGCTTGAGGAATGAACAATACGAAAGTCTACAGTCTGATTTTCTACTTGTTTAAGGTCTGAATGAAGAAATATACATAATGCCTGTTGCCGCTCCAAAGTGTCACGGATAGAAGATAGTTGTCGTAATTGTCCGGCCATTACTCCTTGCTCTGTTTGCAAATAAATCGGCTGTGACATTATGTCAGTTTTTTTCATCCTTTGCATCTCGAACCTCAGCAAGAGAGTTGTTTCTATACTGTCTGCTTTTTGCTCTTGAACTATGCTATGTACTACAGCTGTCCCCGAGTAGACCTGCTTATAAGGTAAAAAATAAGCAACAATTAAAAGACAAAGTAATACGACTCCAACAATCATGATACCATAGCGAACAAGCGAAGGGGGTATCTGTCCTATGATACTGCGAACTTTTTCACTCCTTAGTTCAAAGTTCCGTTCCTGTTTCTTCTCATCTTCCATATCAGTTACCGAGTTCCAATTGATTTTTGACTAATGCAAAGTACTTGCCACGTTGAGCAGTGAGTTCTTCGTGTGTACCGGTTTCCACTATTTTCCCTTCATCCAATACCACAATCTGATCAGAATTACGCACGGAGGATAGGCGGTGTGCCACTACCACGACCGTTTTACCTCGATAAAAGTCTGCCAGATTTTCGGTAATAGCCCGCTCATTATTAGCGTCAAGAGCATTCGTGGCTTCGTCTAGAAAAACAAACATAGGATTCTTATAAACAACTCTCGCGATTAAAATACGTTGCCGTTGTCCCTGACTAATGCCTTGACCATCCTGTCCGATCATCGTGTTGTATCCCAAAGGCAGACCTTCGATATAATCGGCGATATTAGCAACCCTTGCAGCATAACGAATACGTTCTATATTGGGGTCATCATCTGAAATAGCGATATTCCTCGCAATTGTATCGGAAAAGAGATACCCCTCCTGCATCACCGCACCGCATTGGCTTCGCCACCAGCCGAGGTTGTATTCACTCAAATTGGCATTGCCTATCTCGATGTTTCCATTCAGTGGCTCATAGA
>ERZ773024.203-NODE-203-length-22458-cov-2.923894_pt1 | contig 22458 bp, 18 predicted proteins | sample MGYA00511667_ERZ773024 | MGnify/ENA primary metagenome ERZ773024 (study PRJEB29015, sample SAMEA2738117) | human oral metagenome | biome: human oral; feature: human-associated habitat; material: saliva | place: China | collected 2258 ... | reverse complement strand
ATTATAGAGTTTCAAAAACATTTCTTCTACAAAAAGGCCATTATAAAGAAAAAACTCCTATCTTTGCTAGGGAAAGATTGTATGTAATGAATTTTTTCGATTTTGACTTTGCAGACGAAGTCCTAGACGGACTGGATGCCATGAATTTTTCAGAGCCAACCCCCATACAAGAGGCGACTATTCCACCTCTTTTGGAGGGGCGAGATCTTCTTGGATGTGCCCAAACGGGTACCGGCAAAACGGCAGCTTATCTTCTTCCCATCATTAATCGAATCTATTTAGGCGAGTTCGAAGAGGGGTATATCAAGGCTATCGTAATGGCTCCTACACGAGAATTGGCACAACAAATAGATCAGCAAATTACGGGATTTGGATACTTTGTTTCTATCTCCTCTCTCGCCATATATGGGGGGACTGATGGATCAGCTTGGGCACAAGCTCAACGGGGAGCCGAGCGCGGAACCGATATTGTCGTAGCCACCCCGGGTAGACTAATCTCCATGCTAAATCTACAAGCTGCGGACATATCTCACACCTCTTATTTTGTTATTGATGAGGCAGATAGAATGCTCGATATGGGTTTCTATGATGATATAATGAGCATCTGCAGACGTCTACCCAAGACCTGCCAAATTGCACTCTTCTCGGCCACAATGCCTCCCAAGATAGAGGAACTCGCTCGTAGCATTCTTAAAGATCCGGTACACGTTGCCATCGCAATATCCAAACCTCCCGAGACCATTCTACAGAGTGCCTATATCTGCTACGAAGCACAAAAATTACCCATTGTTACAGATCTCTTGTCCCCAATGTCTGAAGAGAAACCAACCAAAACGGTGGTATTCTCCTCTTCAAAGCTCAAGGTACATCAGCTTGCTACTGCTCTAAAAAGCAGAGGGGTAAATGTTGCAGAAATGCACTCGGACCTCGACCAGACAACGAGAGAACAGGTGATGCGCGACTTCAAAACGGGTTATATAGAGGTACTTGTAGCTACGGATATTGTAGCCAGGGGTATTGACATTGATGACATCAAGGTGGTAATCAATTACGATATGCCTCATGATCCCGAAGACTACGTACACCGTATCGGACGTACGGCAAGAGGGACTGACGGAAGAGGCGTTGCTATCACCCTTGTCAACGAAGAAGAACAACGTAGCTTTGCTGCTTTAGAACACTTCCTAGGATACTCGATATACAAAGTTCCCATAGGGTCGGAGTATGGAGAAGCTCCTAAGTACTCTCCAAAAACATCTCAAAAGCGTTACAATAACGGAGGGAATAGACGTCGTTCGAAGGGAGAAAAGCAAGCCAAAAGGTCTTCTAACGAAAAACAAAAACAGATGCAGTCTGAAAACGGGACAACCCCCAAAGGACGGGTTTCGCACCGCTCCAGAAAACCCTTTTTCAGAAAAAAGCAATCTAAGGGGGAACAATAAACACTATTATCTCTATTGCCAATAATGAAGAAATCAATGAAAGAACCCATATTACTCAGTGAAGTCTCATCTGGGACAAAGGTTGGACAAACAAAAAGCCAGATCATTGCATATTGTATCGAACATGGTCCTTCTACCATTACCGACCTCGCACATCATTTGATGCTCAGCACGCCTACCGTTACTAAGTTCATCACAGAGCTAGAGAACAAAAAGTGCATTGCCAACTATGGCAAGCTAGAGACTAATGGAGGGCGTTATCCTTACATCTATGGGTTACACCCCGAAGCAGGGATATTCATCGGAGTAGATGTACAGCACGATCGTATCCATATTGGGCTTATGAATCTAGTGGGAGACATCCTTATACAAGACTACGACATCCCTTACACGCTAAGTGATACCCCGGAAGCTCTCAGCGAGCTTTGCAACCTGATTCGCTCCTTTATCTCGGAACATAAGATTGACACGAGCAACCTACTCAATATCAATGTCAATATGCCGGGGCGTATCAACTCTCTAACAGGGCATAGCTACACCTTCTTCCAACAGCTACAAAAAGAAACATCGCTCGCAGAGATTCTCAATAAAGAACTAGGCTTTAATGTTTCGTTGGACAACGATACACGAGGCATGGCTTACGGAGAATACACGCAAGGGGTAACAGCAGGCTCTGATGCTAAGAACGTTCTCTACCTCAATCTAAGCTGGGGACTTGGGCTTGGTATTATCCTCGATGGTAAAATCTATACGGGTAAGTCCGGTTTCAGTGGTGAGTTTGGACATATGAGCATCTTCGACAATGAGATACTTTGCCCTTGTGGAAAGAAAGGCTGTATGCAAACCGAGATTGGCGGACTCGCGCTCCATCGCGTACTCACCCAACGTATTGCTGCAGGAGAGGTATCTGTGCTTTCTGACCTCTACAACAAAGGGCAGAATATCACACTGTCCGACATCATCGATGCTATCAATCATGAGGATGTACTTTGCCTCGAAGTTCTCGATTCGATTGGACGCAAACTAGGTAGACAACTTGCAGGACTCATCAATATCTTCAACCCCGAAGTAGTGATTTTGGGAGGAGCTTTGGCAGCAACAGGCGAGTTCTTACGCCTCCCCGTTGAGACTATTGTACGTACCTATACACTCAATGTTGTAAGTAACGATACATCAATCAAGATTGCCACTCTCGGAAAAGAAGCCGGGCTTATTGGCTCTTGCATGATGGCTCGCTCTCGCCGCTTTGGCAAAACAAACTAATCTAAAAACAGAGGGGAGGATAAAAATTTCTTCCCCTCCAATTTCCCTCCCTCTTGTTGCATATTTCGCAAGAATAGTGTTACTTTGCACCAGAGAGAGAGGAATAGTCTACCAAGACTGCTCTCTCTGAGGAATATAAAACTAGATCACGATTGCCTATCGAAACATTGCTACTCTTTAATTATTAGAAGATCATAGCAATATGAAAGATATAAAGCTGAGATCAGACGATGAGTTGATCTCACTCTATGTTGAAGGTTGCAACGAAGCCTTCGATGCGCTTATCGACAGATATGACGGTGAGTTGCTTTCTTATATACGTCTACAAGTAGGCGATAGCGATGTGGCAGATGACCTATTCCAAGATACTTTTATCAAGGTTATTCATGTGCTCCGTGCCGGTACCTATCAGATGCAAGGCAAGTTCCGCCAGTGGCTGTTTAGGGTCGCTCGTAACATGGTGATAGACTATTTTAGACGCACCAAGGCACAGCATGTTGTCTCGATTCATGACGAAAATTTTCGCGAAGAGTATCTTGATAGACTTCCCTACCCTAGCCCTAATATAGAGGAGCAGTTGGTGGAGCGAAATCGCAGAGATTTATTACACTCTTGTGTGGCACGTCTCCCCAAAGAACAGCGAGACGTACTCATCTTGCGCTACCATAAAGATATGAGTTTCAAGGAGATTGCCGATTATACTGGAGTCAGTATCAATACGGCATTGGGGCGAATGCGTTATGCTCTTATGAACTTGCGCAAGATGGCACCTCGTCAAGCCTTTGACTAAAACAGTCAGACTCCTTACAAAAGCCTAAAGCACTCTCCCTCCAGTCGGGAGGAAACAAAAAAGCTTTCATAAGGAGTTTTGTGTTTTTTAAGCACCGCTATTTAGATTTTGTATTGTACATTTGCAGGGAAATAGTATCGATGGATCTACATTAGGAGACATAAAGTTTTCCTTGTCCTTGTAGAAAGAATCGTCCCTTTTTCTGAACTAATCGCTAAGTAAAACTTTCTCCTCTAGGAAAGTGATTTATTTTCGAGTTTCGTAAGTTTTTGGAATTGATTGATTCTCCATCGTAGCCAATCATATATTTATCATCTCCATAGTCTACATGATCTTTTGATAAGGAGAAAAGACTAAAGGAGCATAAAAGCAAAATAGCAGAAGGTAATACACACGATGCAAACAAAGTACACCATTGTATCTCTTGATGGCAAAACAGACGAAGAGCTGCGCGCTATCGCCCAAGAATTAGGGATGAAAGACATCCCCTCGGGCAGAGATAAACTCATTTATGCCATTCTAGACTTCCAGGCTGAACTCCAGGCAGAAGTTGGAAAAGAACAAGGAAAATCTAAAGCAGACCGGGGTAACTCTAAGCGTCCCGATACAGGCAATACAAATACAACAGAGGGGAAGTCTTCTTCTCAATCTAAGGAGAAAGATCGCTCCAATACCCCCAAGGGGGCAGAAAGGGCCTCTACAAATAGCTCCTCTTCTCCCAAGCAGAAGAGTCTCTTCTCTCCGGACATGGACGACGAAGCGCGGAAAAAAGCCATCGAAGCTGCCTCAGCCGAGAGCGCAAGTCATCTAGCAGGAAATATTAAGACGGAAAGCTCCTCAATCCATCCGGCCTTACTCTCTTCCAGCTCCATCCCGGAAGAAATAGCTTCAACCATCAAAAATGAAGATACATACCCCAAGGGGTCGGCAGCCATCCTCCCCGACACTCCGGCAGCCAAAGAGCCTCAAGAGTGGAATTCTCCGAATAAACCCACTCAAATGGTATTCACCAATGCCAATGCCAAAGACTCCCTCCTCGACTCTATTATGCCACTAATTACCCCCACTAAGGGTACAAATGGAGAGAAGCCTGCAGCTCCTCAAGAGCGCAAAGGGCAGAAAAATGCAGAAAGGAGCAACCGTAATCAGCAAAATCGCCAAGATAAAGCGGGAAAAACAGAGAGCCACGGCGAAGAAGAAACCCCTCTATACAATTTCGAAGGTATGCTTCCTTGCATTGGAGTGCTGGAGGTTATGCCTGATGGATACGGCTTCTTGCGTAGTGCCGATTACAACTACCTCTCCTCGCCGGATGACATATACCTCTCACAACAGCAGATCAAGACCTATGGGTTAAAATCGGGAGATGTGGTAGAGGGGACCATCTATCCTCCTCAAGATGGAGAGAAATATTTCCCCTTTGCTTCTCTTGAGAAGGTGAATGGGAAGCTCCCGTCGGAGATTTTAGACAGAGTGCCGTTTGACCACTTAACTCCGCTTTTCCCCGAAGAAAAATTCAAGCTCGAAAGTCTTGATGTGGCAGGCGTATTCGATAAAACAGCCATGCGCATTGTAGATCTATTCTGCCCCATAGGTAAGGGACAACGTGGGCTTATCGTATCCCAGCCTAAGACGGGTAAGACAATGCTTCTAAAGGACATTGCCAATGCCATTGCAGCCAATCATCCCGAAGTCTATGAGATCATATTGCTCATTGATGAGCGCCCTGAAGAAGTGACAGATATGGCTCGCAACGTTAATGCTGAGGTTATCGCCTCCACCTTTGATGAGCCGGCCGAGCGTCATGTAAAGATTGCAGAAATCGTGCTAAGCAAGGCAAAACGTATGGTGGAGTGTGGGCATGATGTTGTAATCTTACTAGACTCAATCACACGCCTTGCTCGAGCATACAACACTGTGCAACCGGCCTCCGGCAAAGTCCTCTCAGGGGGTGTTGATGCGAATGCTCTACAAAAGCCTAAACGATTCTTTGGTGCAGCTCGTAATATCGAACACGGAGGGAGCCTCACGATCCTCGCAACAGCCCTCACCGATACGGGCTCCAAGATGGACGAAGTGATCTTCGAAGAGTTTAAGGGAACAGGGAATATGGAGTTGCAACTCGACAGAAGAATCGCCAATAAACGCCTCTTCCCAGCTATGGATATCATGTCAAGTAGCACCCGCCGAGATGATCTTCTTCTCGATCCTGTAACCCTCAATCGCATGTGGATCTTGCGGAAGTATCTATCGGATATGAATCCCATCGAAGCTATGGAATTCGTTAAACAACGTATTGAATCTACGGATTCGAATCTTGAGTTCTTGGCATCGATGAATAGCTAAAAAGGCCATAGTTCAATGGTTTATAAGTACCTTCTCTCCTGATAGGAGTGGAGGTACTTTTTGTTATGGAGAATTCTTTTTAAGGAGGCAACCTCCCCGCTCAAGGGGATACAGTGACACTTAATTGTTCAATTGAGGGAGCAATTATTTGGGAGTACCCTACTTTATTCACAAAAGACAGGCCTTAGTCTCATTTTTATTTGCTTAATTTGTAAACGAATTGAGAGAGGATCCCTATACGTTGTAGGGTTGCCTCATCAAAGGAATGCGTATGGAAGATACTAACTTGATGCCCCAAGAGAAAAACCTCAACACTACAGCACCCGATGCTGCTGAGGCTACTACTCCCGAAGCTCTTGAAAAGAGAGCTGACCACTCCACTGAGAGTCCTGCTTACAAAACTTTCTCTTACGAGGAAATCGAAGCGATGACTTGTCCTCAGATTGTAGATGCAATTGCACTGATGTCTCAATCTGAAGTCTTACCCTCTCGCCGTGATGTCGACGCCCTAAAAAAGGGATTTGACAGGAAAAAAAGTGCATACGAACGCGCAGAGACAGACGAAGCGAAAGCCCAACTCGAAGAGGCAAAACTACACGAGAGTCGCTTACACGATATCCTGGAAACCTACCGACTTCGCTACCAACAAAATCTAGAGGAGGAGCGAAAGAAGCAGGAGGAGAACTACGAACTCAAGCGTCAGCTCATCGAGACTTTGCGCTCCATCGTTTCGAGTCAAGATGACTTTTCGACCATCCGTACACAATACTATGAACTGGAGGAGAAGTGGAAAAGCATTGGTCAAGTGCCCGAGGCAAAGTACAACGATCTCCAAGCCGAGTATAGTAGATTGCGCGAAGAGTACTACGACCTTCGTCAGATGAACGAAGAGAGCCGCGCCTATGACTTCCGCAAAAATCTCGAAGCAAAACAAGACCTCATAGCACAAGCCGAGGAGCTCAGCACTCGTGAGGACATCATAGAGGCGTGCAAAGAGCTACAGCAACTACACCGCGAGTGGAAAGAAATCGGCCCTGTAGAAAAGTCGATGCGCGAGGAGATTTGGGCTAGATTCAACGAGCTATCTCACGATCTAAATAGGCGTCGTCAAGAGTTTTTCGACAACCGAAATGCTCAGGAGGAAGCCAACCTCTCTGCAAAACAGGAGATCTGCTTGGCAATAGAGTCACTCCCCATTGATTCGTTCAACAACGCTTCAAAATGGAAGAGTGCCACCGAACAAGTGCTCAGGCTACAGGAGCAATGGAAAGAAACCGGGCACGCTCCACGCAGTGAGAGCAATGAGATCTATAAGCGTTTTAGATCGGCTTGCAATTTCTTCTTTGATACAAAGGCTCAATTCTTCCAGACCCTACGTGAGCAATACGATCAAGCTGATACCACCAAGCGCAAGATCATAGAAGAGGCAGAAGCTCTTGCCTCCAGTACGGATTGGAATAAGACGGCCAAAAGGCTCAAAGAGCTACAAGAGGAATGGAGAAAGGCAGGACGTTCGTCCAAGCGCGTAGGCGATGAACTTTGGGCTCGCTTCCGCACAGCATGCGATACCTTCTTCGAAGCTCGTAAGAAACAAGGCAATGCACGCAATACAGAGCAGGTAGCTTGCCTAAAGGAGAAGCGTGAAATCATTAGTGAAATTGAAGCACTAACAGAAGAGGAAGGCACTCCGCAAGAAGAAATGCGCAGCAAACTTAACGCCCTTATGGAGCGTTTCAATGCTGTGGGGCATGTGCCTTATCGCGACAAAGAAAAGGTGTACAACGCCTACTATCGTGCCGTAGACAAAGTGTACGAAAAGTTCCAAATGGAGCGCAATCAGCGCCGTCTCGAAGCCTTTGCCTCGGATATAGACAGCATGGGTGGAGACCTTAAAAAGCTAGAGGATGAGCTAGAAAGACTCTACCGCACTCGCGAACGCATGTCCAAGGAGCTGCAAACCTCTACCGGCAATCTAGATCTCTTCTCGGTATCGTCTAAATGGGGCGACTCCATGATGCGAGATATAGAGCAAAAGCAACAACGCTTGAAACGAGATCTAGCCTCTGTGGGCGAAAAGATCCGTCTACTCCAAGAAGCGGTGAAGGAAGCACGTGCAGAGAACAAATAAGATCCTCTTGTTACTACTCCGATCAATTCACGAATAACGATTAATTATGTCACTCAAAGGAGGTCTATTCGGCCTCGTTTGAGTGGCTTTTTTATTCTAAAAAGGAAATGAACTTGCAAAAAGAGGGGCAACACAAAGAGCGGCTTCTAATTACAGGAGCAACAGGTTTTATCGGCAAATACATCCTAGAAAAAGCTATAGAACTGGGGTTTGACGTATGGGTGGCAGTACGCAAAGAGAGTGCAAGAGAGCGCTTCGAGGGGCTACCTATCCATCTCTTGGAAGTTGATTTCTACTCTGTGGATCAGATGGCGCAGCAGTTTGCGAAGATTCCTCTCTCGCTATCTACAGAAGCTCCTTTTCGCTACGTTATCCATAACGCAGGTCTTACCAAGACGCCCCATAAGAAAGAATTTCAAGAGGTCAATGCCGAGCATACACGCCGTCTACTAGAGGCTCTTGAGCGCATGCCTGCCCTACCCGAGAGATTCGTATTGATGAGCAGTATGGGCAGCTATGGAAAGAATCGTAGCCATCACCCCTTGGATGCCTCCATGCCACACGAGCCAAATACGCTCTACGGGAAGAGCAAACTCCTAGCCGAGCACTATGTGCGCCAATCGGACTTTCGCTACACCATCCTCAATCCTACCGGGGTATATGGTTTTGGCGACCAAGACTATTGGCTCTCCATCGATACCATGAAAAAGGGCTGGAGTTTTCTATCAGGACGCAAACATCAACAGCTCTCATTTGTGTACGTGCGAGACTTAGTGCAAGCTCTATTCCTCGTAATGACCCATCCCGAAGCCGAAGGAAGAAATTATCTAGTTTCGGATGGTCAAACGTACGACGACCACGACTTCACCCTTTTCGCATCAAAGCATATCCATCGCAAAGTGCGCGAAGTTCGAGTTCCCCTCAGCATCATATATATAGCATGTGTTTTGGGAGAACTCTACGGAAAACTCACGGGGCATCCCATTGCACTAAACCTGGATAAATACCCCATCCTCAAGCAACGCAATTGGCAGTGCAATATTGCTCCTCTTCTAGCCTTAGGGTACCGCCCCCAATACGATCTAGCCAAGGGACTTGACGAATCATTCGCACTTGCCAAAGAGAGGGGAGTTCACTAGACCTTGGCCAACGAAGGGGGCTTCCCACCCAATCCACCAACAGACAACTCCACCTAGGGTAGAAAGGATAAAAACCCTGCCCTAAAAATAAAAATTTATAGGCTGATAATCGGTAAATTATCAGCCTATTTTTGTATCCATTTCTGCCTAGAATCCCTCCAAAAACCACCCTAGACAGAAGGAGATACTGCCGGAGAAGTTGAAAAATCCGTATCTTCGTCTTCTGATGGAGCCGACGTTATTCTTCGTTTCGACGTTTCTACGCGCCCCGCAATATGGCTTATTCTCCAATCTGAGCTATCCGCTATAGTTTCATCGGTCTTGAGAAAGAGTCGGATTATAGATACACATACAATAAGATTAAAATTCTCTCATTAGACTGTAGCACAGAATACTTTTCGCAAATGCTCTATATAATGAAATACAAAGATCGTCCTTTCTTAGATTTCCCTGCACCATCAGAAGAAGAGAAGAAAAATCTGCTTTTGGAAAAGGCGGGTGAATCATATGGTCTTTGGCTTTCTATTAAAAAGATATCTGAACATCCTGATTTACTTACAGAGCCGCTAAAGGCCCAACTTGGGGATAAAGCTGATCAGTATTCATTATTTACGGCAATATGGCGACCTAGGCTGTTTTTCAAAGACGAAAAATATCCAATGGTTAGCACAAAAGTCAAATACCGTCTGACAGATGAAGGTGATTATGATAGGGTGGATAAGGTAAAGCCTTTTCCCTCAAAAGCGACGTCCACAAAGCAGGTTAATAATCAGTGAATGGGGAGGTCTCGAATCCTTCTCCTAATTGCATATTTTTCTATCCTCCAGATAGTCTCTTCTTGAAAGAAAAGGGGCTAGGCAACTATCTCTATCCTCTGGCTTATCGGCAAGAAATCCTTCTACATTTGAGATAGAAGTCCACTTTCTTGCCGATAACGGCAAGAAAATAATATCTTTGCAAGAGAATTAAGGTTTTGTCAATATGGATTTTCTCTCTGCTAAAGAATACGCCGAAATGCACGGCATCTCCGAACGAACCGTTAGAAACTACTGTAGTCTGGGTAAGATAGCCGGAGCACAGCTTATAGGCAAGACGTGGAGTATCCCTCAAACAGCACCTCTTCCTCCACGCAAGAATGCTCGTATGAAGCTTTCTCCGCTACTCAAGGTATTAAGAGAGCAAAAGGAAAGTCAACTCAGAGGGGGTATCTATCATCGTACACAGATTGATCTCACGTACAATTCTAACCATATCGAGGGGAGTCGCCTAACTGAGGAGCAAACGCGCTATATCTTCGAAACGAATACAATTGGCATAGCTGGTGAGGCAGTACGAGTAGATGATATTATTGAGACCACTAACCACTTTCGTTGTATTGACTTCATCATAGAGCACGCCCTCACCCCCTTGACTGAAGCTATGATCAAACAGCTTCACCTAATGCTTAAATCTGGGACATCAGACGCATCTAAAGTATGGTTTGCAGTAGGAGCCTATAAAAAGCTCCCTAATGAGGTGGGGGGGGTAGAAACTACTGCCCCCAAGAAAGTGGGCTCTGCTATTCGGTCTTTACTCCGAGACTACAAAAGCAAACAGCAAGTTTCGCTTGAGGATATACTCGATTTTCACCAAAAGTTTGAGGCTATCCACCCTTTCCAAGATGGCAATGGGCGTGTGGGCAGATTGATTATGTTCAAAGAATGTCTCACTCACAATATTGTGCCCTTTATCATCACGGATGAACTCAAGATGTACTACTATCGAGGCTTACACGAATGGGAGCATACCCCGGGCTATCTTCTTGACACCTGCCTTACAGCACAAGACCAATATAAAGCAATCCTCGACTACTTCAAAATAAAATACTAAACGAGGGCTGGCAAAAGTCAAACTCGCTCATAGAGAAAGTATACTCAAGAGAGGGAGACAACATAGAACGCCTAAGCCATTATTGAACCTTGTATTTTTCTCGCAAGACTCTACACGGATCGGACCTCAAATACGACCTCTGCAGCAGGATTAAAATCAAATATAAATCTCTATTGACTAATAGGGACGAACAAATAACAGAACGATAGAGGAAATTCAGCAATAGCTGATTATTCAGAAAGCAAGACCTCAGAAGTGCAACAAGGCATATCCTGAGGTCTTTTTATCTAAACGCAAATAAATTGTATCTGTTGCTACTCTCAATAGAAAAGAGCCCGCAGGGAAGTCTCCCCCACGAGCTCTCTCAAAGTATATATCAGACTGTATGTCTAGATTTTATTACTCTACAATAGTAACCCATCCATAAGGATCTTCTATATCACCGTACTGAATAGCACGGAGGCGATTATAGAGTTCTTCGCAACGCTTACCCGGCTTACCATCCTTAGAGATCTGGTAAGTCTTATTTTCATCAAGGTCGTCAATACGAAGAATAGGGCTGATCACAGCAGCAGTACCGCAAGCTCCGGCTTCTTCGAATTCTGCAAGTTCGCTTTCGGGTACATGACGACGCTCTACATTCATACCCATATCCTTAGCGAGTTGCATCAAACTCTTATTGGTGATAGAGGGGAGGATAGAGGTGGACTCGGGCGTAATGTATGTATTGTTCTTGATACCAAAGAAGTTGGCAGGGCCGCATTCGTCGATATACTTCTTTTCCTTTGCATCAAGGAAGAGACATGCAGAGTAGCCCTTATCGTGAGCAAGTACCGTAGGAATCATACCGGCGGCATAGTTTCCCCCAACCTTGATTGTACCGGTACCCAATGGAGCTGCACGGTCATAGCCACGCATAATAGCCATAGGAGTAGGCTTGAATCCTTCTTTGAAGTAAGGACCAACAGGAGTTACAAATACGATAAAGAGATATTCGGGAGCCGGCTTAACACCAACTTGAGCACCAAGCCCTAGAAGAAGAGGACGGATGTAAAGAGATGCACCACTCTCGTAAGGAGGGATGAAACGTTCGTTGAGTTTAACAGCCTTGATGCAAGCCTCTTCGAAAAGTTTCTGAGGTACGGGTTGCATCACAACGCCCTCTGCTGAGCGGATCATACGCTTAGCATTCTCGTCTATACGGAAGATACGCACCTTTCCATCTTTGCCCTTGAAAGCCTTTAGCCCCTCGAAGGCTTCTTGTCCATAATGAAGGCAAGTTGCCCCCATGTGCATGGTAATCGTTTCTTCGGAAGATACTTCTAGTTCTCCCCATTTGCCGTCGCGGTAGTAGCAACGTACGTTGTAGTCGGTCTTGTGATAACCAAAACCCAAAGATGACCAATCAAGTTGTTCCATAATACAGTACGTATTTGAGATTTGTATAACTCCTACAAAAGTAGCCATTATCGGTTAAATGACAAAGGTTTTACCGAAGGTCTTGCCTCAAATATACCTTTGTGATAAGCTCGTTGCCCATTGACATAGGTACTTTCGACGCTATGATGGAAGCTATAACCTTCGAAAGGCGACCATCCACAACGGCTCACAATACCCTCTTTGTTTACCTCTGTATTCTCCCGAGGATTGATAAGGACGAGATCGGCATAGTACCCGGGGCGGATATATCCTCGCTCTTGTACCGAAAATAAGTCACTAGGGCGGTGACACATCTTATCCACCACCAACTCTCTAGACCACGAGCCCTGCTCAGCAAGTTGCAGCATTACGAGTAGGGAGTATTGAACGAGGGGGCCTCCCGAAGCTGCCTTGAGAGCACCTCCTTCTTTTTCCTGCCAAAGATGAGGGGCATGATCCGTGGCTACTATATCCAACGCACCCTCTATCAAACCTTGGCGCAACGCCTGTCGGTCTGCTTCCGTCTTTATGGCAGGATTCCATTTAATGCGTGTTCCTAAACGAGCATAATCCTGATCCGTAAACCAAAGATGATGCACACAGACCTCGCTTGTAATATGCTTTTCTTTTAAGGGGAGGTCATGGCGGAATAAAGCTACCTCTCTAGCTGTACTCAGATGCAACACATGGAGGCGAGTGCCATACTTTGTAGCTCTATCGATCGCCTCCGACGTACAACGATAGCACGCCTCGTCACTACGGATAAGAGGGTGGCAAGCAATAGGAGGATCCTCCCCATAACGCTCGATGTATAGGGCTCGATTACGGCGAATGATCTCTTCGGACTCAGAGTGAATGGCTATGAGATGAGGGCTCTCTGCAAAAAAAGTCTCTACTGCCTCTCTACGATCCACCAACATATTGCCTGTAGAGGCTCCCAAAAAGAGTTTAATCCCGGGGATTATCTTTGGATCTAGAGAAAAAAGGCTATCTGCATTGCTATTTGTTCCCCCCACAAAGAAAGCATAATTTGCCCAAGAGACCTCGTGCGCATGGTCGCGCTTCCACATAAGAGCATCGTACGACGTGGTGGCAGGGTTCGTGTTGGGCATATCCATAAAGGAGGTTACCCCTCCGGCTATGGCTGCTCTACTCTCACTCTCTATATCTCCCTTGTGGGTGAGCCCCGGGTCTCTAAAGTGTACTTGGTCGTCAATTACGCCGGGAAACAACCACAACCCCTCACAATTTTCTATCCGGGCATTACGCGCCTCTTCGGGGATTTGTGTTAGGGGCATTATCCCTTGATAAATTGCCGCAATGCGCTCCCCATCAATCAGTACAGAGCCGAAGAAAGTTTTTCCTTCGTTTGTTATCTGAGCATTAAGTAGTAGTTGTTTCATAGTAGTTCGTAGTGTTTGGATATTTCCTCCAGTCGTTCCTTAATTTGCTTTGCGGTGCGGATATCCTTTGAAAGTATGCCATAAACGCAACTTGAGTACCCCCGTGAACGCTTCGCCAAAGATGGAACTGCTCATCTTAGAGACCCCTAGTTTGCGATTGATAAAGATGATGGGCACTTCTGTTAGCTTGAAACCGAGACAAGCTGCTACGTATTTCATTTCGATTTGGAAGGCATAGCCTTTGAAATGGATAGCATCAAGATCAATTGCCTCTAGCACCTCCCGACGATAACATACAAAGCCGGCCGTAGTGTCGTGCACCTTCAACCAGGTAACGAAACGGACATAATAAGAAGCCCAGCGGCTCATCATGATACGATTACGAGGCCAATCCTTCACGCCTCCACCCTTTACATAGCGAGAGCCCACAGCCACATCATACCCTTGGTCGTGACACGCAGCATAAAGACGAGGGAGGGCTTCTAGAGGATGACTAAAGTCGCAATCCATCTCGAAAATGTAGTTATACCCCTCAGAGAGACACCATTTGAAACCTGCAATATAAGCCGTACCCAAACCGAGTTTTCCCTTTCGCTCCAACAGATGGAGACGCTCAGGGTATTTCCCCATCTCCTCTTTTACGATGGAAGCCGTACCATCAGGAGAGGAATCATCCACAATAAGTATCTCGAAATTACCCTCTAGAGCAAATACTTGGGTAATCATATTGGCGACATTTTCTCGCTCGTTGTAGGTGGGGATGATAATAATCTTATCCTTCATACTATAGCGCAACTCTCCTATAATTGCTATCCGTTTCTTTAGTTGCTACAAAGGTAACACAAAAGAAAAAGAGAACATATCACCTAGCTCCTACAGACCTCACCTATGCAAGGATTAATGTACCTTTGCCCTGAAAAAGAAGACAAGCCCCAGGGGAGTCATACGCACCCTCACCCCAAAAAGAACATCATGCATGATCTAGACAAACAGATAAACCAAAGGCTCGAAGATCTGGCAAAGAAGGAGAACCTCCGTCACCTCTCTCTCCCTTACTCCTCTCTAGGGAAATGGATTGTAGTCAATGAGGAGAAGCGTCTCAACCTATCCGGCAACGACTATCTCGGGCTTGCTGAGCGTGATGATCTCCGTGAGCAGTTCTCTACCCTTCATCCCAACTGTAGTAGTCCCTCAGGTAGCACTTCTTCTCGCCTTCTATTGGGGAATTATGAGGAGGCAGCTCTTTTCGAAGAAGAAATAGCAAAGGCTCTAGAGCACCCGGCTGCCCTACTTTTCAATAGTGGATACCATCTCAATACAGGCATTCTCCCTGCATTAGCTCATCTAGAGAGTGTAAAAGTATATGCAGATAGGATGGTACATGCAAGTATTATTGATGGGATACGCCTAAGCCGGCTCCCCTTCACACGTTTTAGACACAACGATCTTGAGCACCTTACGGAGCTATTAAAAGAGGATGAAGGGAAGTATCGTATTTCCATCGTTGCCGTAGAAAGTCTCTACAGCATGGATGGCGACGAAGCCGATCTCAAGGCGCTTGTTGCTCTAAAGGAGAAGTATCCCTCTCTTGTTATCTACTGCGACGAAGCCCACGCCATAGGCACCCACGGTGCCAACGGATACGGATTGGCAGAAGAGCTGGGAGTACTTGCCGATATTGATATACTCGTGGGCACTTTCGGAAAAGCCCTAAATAGTATGGGAGCCTATGCCGCAATTAGCACCTCTCTTAGGGAGTATCTCATCAATATGGCCCGCCCCCTTATTTTCTCAACAATGCTACCACCGGCTGTTATAGCTTGGAGTCGATACACATTCGCATCATTGCCCCGATTAGGAGAAGAGCGTGCTCAATTGAGGCAAGTAAGCCGATATCTCCGTTCGTCTCTCCAAGAAAAAGGATACTCTTGCCCCGGGGTGGCTCAGATCTTGCCCCTAATTATAGGAGAAAATGGGGCTTGCGGTCTTTTGGCAGAGAGGCTACAAAAGGGAGGATTTGAGGTAAAACCGATACGCTACCCCACCGTAGCTCTCGGGACAGCTCGCCTACGCCTTTCTCTTACCGCAGCCATTACCCCTGCCGATCTCGACCCAATGCTACAAATGCTAGAGTCTCTCCGATGAAACAGATCCTATTCCAAACCACCCCCATACCGGCACCCTCCCTCCTCATCTTTTGTAACGGATGGGCTATGACTCGCGCCGCTATAGAACACCTTACACTCCCCCCCGGGTATGATCTCCTGCTCGTAGAAGACTATAGGAGTCAAGACTTCTCTTTCGACTTTTCTCCCTACTCTCATGTAGACCTTGTAGCCTGGTCTATGGGAGTATGGGCAGCTACTCTACTTCATCAGCACAATAAACTACCCCATCTCTCTAGAGCCATTGCCATTGCAGGTACCCCCTATCCAAGGCACGATGATTGGGGGATCCCTTGTGCCATCTTCGACGCAACAAGAGACCATCTCAACGAAGAGAATAGAGAACGATTCAACCGACGAATGTGCGGAGGTAAACGGCTACGGCATCTATTCGAGTCCCTTAAAACACGCTCTACCGAAGAGTTAAAAACAGAATTGTCTTACGTGGGAGCGCAACCACCTTTCCCCATTGAGCAGGGGCAATCACCTTGGACTCGTGCTATAATCCCCGTCAAAGATCGCATCATTCCCTCTTCCAATCAACTTGCGTGGTGGCATAATACGGGAGTAGAAGTCGCTACACTCCCCCAAGCCGATCACTACCCTTTTTGTGCATTCTCCCATTGGGAGGAACTCCTCTCACCCGATACACTCCCTCATGAATAAAGCCCAACAAGGTATCGCCCGCTCCTTTGCTCGTGCAGCCTCATCCTACGATCGGCATGCCCTTGTGCAAAATCAGATTGCTCAACACTTGGCAGCTTATCTACCCCAAGGTGCAGAGTACGACCATATTTTAGAGTTCGGTTGCGGTACAGGCCTACTAACCAAAGCCCTGGAGGGAAGAATTAAAGCCCAACATTGGTTGCTCAACGATCTTAATTCCACCATTACAGAAAAGGCAGAACAGTACCTAGAGCACCAAACTTACACAAAACTCATAGGAGATATATCCGAAGTATTATTCCAAATTACTACTCCGCTAGACCTCATCGCTTCTGCTTCTGCCTTGCAATGGATAGAGGATCCTTTTCTTCTACTTACTAAAGCAAAAAAACTCCTTACCCCCCAAGGGACTTTGCTCATCTCTACATTTGGGGAACGTAATCTACACGAGTTGCGCACCCTCACGGGGCGAGGGCTCCACTATTTTCCCTCGTCGGCGTATAGGGAGTTTTGCTCACGAAACTTCAAAGATGTGGAGGTGCAAGAAGAGGAGGTAGTACTTCGTTTTTCTTCGTTGTTCGATCTTCTGCATCATCTACGAGCCACCGGCGTAACCCATCTCCCCAATGACAATATTTCCTATCTTTGCGGTCGTACCCAGCTAGCCCAGCTAGAGAAGGAGTACACTACAAAGTATCCTCACGCTCAAGGAGGAGTCTCCTTGACCTATCACCCCATATATATAAGGTGCAGCGAAAAGCTCCTCTAAAGAAAACTCTCTAAGTAGACATAGAACTAAAGAAACAAATATGAAACGAACAAAAATCTTTACTGTCATTGCATTGACAGCCCTTACATTCCTTGCCATCGGCTGTAAAAAGGAAAGCAAGATTACAGGTATAGTATCCCCCGATATGAAGGGCGAGATGCTACGGATTTATGACCTAGATCAAGAGGATAGCACTATCGCATTAGATAGCATCACCCTCGATGGTTCCAATTTTGAATACGTGTTCAAAGGCGAAATGGGCAAAGTCTATCGCCTCATTTCTACCAACGAAAGTATCAACGCCATGGTGGTAGCAGAAGCCGGGACTCTTACCCTAGACACTACTTGCAACGCTTTCCGTGGTACACCTATCAATGACGAGAATGCCGATATCTACAAAAAGATACAGGAAGGGATTGCCCAAGGAGGTGACAATTGGATCCAAGAAGTCTACACTCTTTCTGAGCAATTCTACCTTAAGTATGCCGACGTAAAAGCAGGCTTTTTGGGGTACTATCTCTGCAAAATGACCTGTGAAGAAAGCAGCAAACTAAGCGATCTATTAGACAAAGCAGGGGTGGCTCTCAAGGCGATGCCTCTGATTAAAGCAGATATCGCACTCTTTGCGAACCTCAAAGAAACGATGCCCGGCAACCAATTTAGGGACTTCTCGGGCGAGGATATGGAAGGTAATAAAGTATCTCTCAGCGACTATGTAGGCAAGGGTCAGTATGTACTTGTAGATTTTTGGGCTTCTTGGTGTGGTCCCTGCCGTAAAGCTATCAAGAATGAACTCCTCGCCATCTACGAAAAGTACCGCAACAAAGGTCTTGGTATTGTTGGCGTAGCAGTATGGGATGGCAAAGAAGATCATCTCAAAGCTGTAGAAGAATTGGGTATCGCTTGGCCTCAGATCTTCGATACTGAGGGGAATACAGCTACCGAACTCTACGGAATTACGGGTATCCCCCAGATTATGCTCATTGGTCCTGATGGTAAAATCGTTGCTCGCGATTTGCACGGGGACGCTATCGAAGAGATAATCGCTCCTCTTTACGAAACCACGAGCGACGCAAAATAATAGCCACTGCGCTCTCCTCCCCGCATAGGGAAGATTCGAATGAAAGGTGCTGCATAGGGATATCCTTTTCCCTATGCGGCATTTTTGTTATATCGCTGTCCGGTAAAAGAAACAATAAGGGGCTGGTTTCCTCAAATGGAAACCAGCCCCGGTTATTTTACCTTTGGCGTTAGCGTTAGAATGTACAATAGTAAGACATGAGAAAAGTCCAACTTTTACCGGACAACAATAATTTCGAACCTTTTTATGCACCGGGAAAAGGGGGGTATTGCCAAACCTGCTCAGATGCCCTTCTTGAGTGAGGCAACGTGGTTCCATGTGCCGCCATTGAGAACGTTGTCAAATCCATTGCGTTCGAGGATGACATGGGCTTGAGAGCTGCGGCCTCCACTGAGACAGAAGACTATGATTGACTTCTTACCCTTGAACTTGTCAAGCTTCGCTTCGATCTGATCTAGTGGGATATTGACTGCACCGGGGACACTGCCCGAAGCAAATTCACCGGCAGAGCGGACATCGACCAAGAATGCACCATCCTTGATGGCCTCGATGAGTGTCTGATCATCGGGACGAGAGAAAAGACTTTTGATAAGTTTGAACATGAAAAAGTTATGATGTTTTATAGGAGTGATAAATGACATTATTATTTGGACATCCTGCTCTGACAGACAAAGTCTGTCTTTGGGATGCTTGTCTGAGAGATGGCTTCGAAGCCTCCATCAACATTCGTGAAGTTGCGATACCCTCTTGCCTGAAGGATGCTTGCGGCTATCATGCTGCGGTAACCACTGGCGCAGTAGAGGTAGACATGTTGGTCACGAGGGAGATCTACTATCCAGTCGTTGATGTAGGCGAGGGGACGGCTGTAAGCCTCTTCGACGTGCTCTGCCGCGTATTCGCCCTCCTTGCGGATATCAACGATGATGCCCTCTTTGAGAGGGAAGTGTGCGGCAAGGGTTTCTGCAGAGATGCATTCGACATGATCGATCTCTTTGCCCGAAGCCTTCCAAGTCTCGAAACCTCCGTCAAGGTGGCCAAGGACATTGTCAAATCCCACACGGCTGAGCCTTGTGATGACCTCTTCTTCACGCCCCGGTTCGGTGATGAGGACGAGGGGTTGTTTGACATCCACGATCATGGCACCTACCAAAGGTGCGAAGTCTCCGTCAATACCGACGTTGATCGAACGAGGGATGAAACCTTGTGCAAAGGTCTGAGGAGATCGCGTATCGAGTACCAAGGCATCAGACGCTTCCACAAGCTGTTCGAGCTCTGTCGCCGATAGTGCAGATTGACCACGCTTCAGGATATGTTCGAGGCTGTCATAGCCTTGCTTGTTCATTGCCACATTGCCCCCGAAGTAAGCGGGAGGAGGGAGGAGACCCTCGATCACAGAAGCGATGAAGGTTTCTTTGTCCGGTTGCTTGAGGGCATAGTTCACACGCTTCTGGTTGCCAAGGCTGTCCACGGTTTCCTGCATCATGTTCTTTCCACAGGCCGAACCCGCACCATGACCGGGATAGACCACGATGTCGTCCGAGAGTGGGAGGATCTTTTCGTAAAGACTGTCATAGAGCAGCCCCGCAAGTTCTTCCTGAGTGAGGTTGGCTGCCTTCTGTGCCAAGTCGGGACGACCCACATCTCCCAAAAAGAGGGTGTCACCACTGAAGAGTGCTGTCTCATGACCTTCTTCATCGATGAGAAGGAAGCATGAACTCTCCATCGTGTGTCCCGGAGTGTGGATGACCTTGACCTTTGCCTTGCCGAGCTCAAAAATCTGACCGTCTTCGGCCACGATGGCATCGAAGCCGGCCTTGGCCGTAGGACCATAGATAATGGGGGCTCCCGTAGTATGGCTCAGATCGAGATGACCGCTCACGAAGTCGGCATGGAAGTGTGTCTCAAGGATGTACTTGAGTCGGACACCGTCACGCTTGAGGCGTTCGATATATGGAGTGATCTCACGAAGAGGGTCAATGATGGCGGCTTCGCCCATGGAGGTGATATAGTATGCACCCTGAGCGAGACAGCCTGTATAGATTTGTTCTACTTTCATAATATGTTCGGATTCTTTTGTTCTGTTATGATGCAAAGGTGAAGTGTTTTCCTTATCTGTACAGCTACTTTGGTCACATAAGGGTGTTTTTTCAGGAGAATATCGTCTCTTTTAGGATGATGTATATACCCATGACGAAGACGAACCACCCAAAGGCGGGCTTGAGTCTCGCTCCATCGATGCGATGAGAGAGCTTCATGCCCAAGAAGATACCGAGGATCGCAAAGGCGGTGACAGAGAGGAGGAAGCCCCAGTCAAGATCCCTCAGTCCGCTCTCGCCCAAGAAGCCCAGCAGGGACTTCGCAGAGATGATAACGAGAGAGGTGCCAATGGCTTGCTTCATAGGCAATCTCCCAAGGATGACGAGGGCAGGGATGATGAGGAAGCCACCACCTGCACCGACAAGACCTGTAAGCGAACCTACCACGAGACCTTCGATGAGAATCAAGGTGTAGGGATACTTGCGGTGAGTCAGGGCCGATTGTGGGGACTTGGGACTTTTTGTTGTCGGACGGATCATGCCGATGGAGGCTACGAGCATGAGGATGGCGAAGAGGAGCATGAGCATCATACCCCTGTCAATGATGAGATCCCCCAGCCTGAGTACCTCTTGCGGTATGGCAGGGACAAGGTAAGCCCTCGTCAGGAAGACGGCAACGATCGAAGGTAGACCGAATATGATGGCTGTGCGCACATCCACAAGCGAGTGACGGGAGTAGGAGATACTCCCAATGACGCTCGTGACACCTACGATGAAGAGCGAATAGGCTGTGCCCAAAATCGGGTCAATGCCAAAGAGATAGACCAATACGGGGACGGTGAGGATACTCCCTCCTCCTCCGATGAGTCCGAGTGAAAGACCGATTAAAATGGAAGCTAGATAACCTGCGATGTACATAATGGGATCGGTTTGATTGACGATGCAAAGATCGTCATAAGCCGAGCCCCGTACAGCTACTTTTGTCACATAAGGGTGATTTTGTTGCGCCCGAGTCGAACCGCTCCCGACTCTTCGATCTGTTTGAGCAGTCTCGAGACCACCGCTCGGGCCGTTCCGAGTTCCGTGGCCAACTGTTCGTGTGTGATCTGTATGGTATTGCTCCCGACGAGTCCGGCCTTCTTGTGGATGAGGTCCAGCAGGCGTTCGTCCATCTTCTTGAACGCTATAGCATTGATCGTCTCAAGGAGTTCTTCAAACCTCTTGTGGTACGTGCGGAAGATGTAGTTGAGCCACTCGGGATGCTCTTTCATAAAGAGAGAGACCTTGCTGATCGGCAAGAAGAGGATTTCTGCATCGTCTTCGATCTCTACCTTGACCTTACTCGTCTCGTTGTGCAAGCCCCCGAGGAAAGACATGATACAGCTCTCTCCTGCTTTGATGTAATAGAGCAGGATCTCCCGCCCATCGTCCTCGGTGCGTATGACTTTCATGACTCCTTTGATAACGATGGGTATGGAGCGGATGGGCGAGTTCTCGTTGAGAATCACGCTGCCCTCCTTGTAAGTCTTTAGGATGCCGTGGGTGTAGAGCTTTTCGACGAGTTCGGGCGAACTGCGAAATTCGGTTATGTCTTCTAATTGCTTCATAAGGACAAACGTAATAAAAAAGCATGACTTTGCCCCAGCTTCGGCTTAGAAAAATGAAGTAATCGACTAATAGCCTTTTACTTGTCATGTGTGATATCCCAACACCGATCCCCTCCTCCCGCCCCAAGCGAAAAAGCATCCTCCTCTACTGCCAACTTTTTCTGTACACAAAATGATGCCGTATGGAGACAAAAGTTCCCTATGCGGCATTTTTGTTATTAGACAATTTTATTCGTAAAAATAATGTACCTTCGCAAAGAGACGAAAGAGGACAAGCATTATGAATACATTCTTTATCCTAGGTTTGATTGTGCTAATATTATCCCCCGTTATAT
>ERZ773024.201-NODE-201-length-22604-cov-11.157036_pt1 | contig 22604 bp, 18 predicted proteins | sample MGYA00511667_ERZ773024 | MGnify/ENA primary metagenome ERZ773024 (study PRJEB29015, sample SAMEA2738117) | human oral metagenome | biome: human oral; feature: human-associated habitat; material: saliva | place: China | collected 2258 ... | reverse complement strand
TATTAGGGGCAATTGCTGCCTATTGCCTGTTTCCAAAAAAGCCGTGCATCAATGTGCAAAGGACCATTGACACACAGCTTGCATTGTTCTGAATTCGTCAAACTCACGTTATTTATAGCAGTTTCTTTTTATTTTATCTGATTATCACTCCAAATTCTGGAAGAACCGTTTAGATTACATCCTCTGATAAGATTAATTACTCTGTTTTAAAAGACGTTCAAATGTTTCATCTATAAGATGGCGATTCTCTATAGCTTCTAGTGTATATTTACCTTCGTCCATATAGACAACAGCTTGTGTGATGGCATCTCTTGCAAATTGACACCAAATTGCCGTATTTATTGCAAAGGGCGACCCCTGATAAGCTGCAACTTTTGCAATGTTTCCTGCCACTGCTATAGAATATGCAGTAAAACATATTTTTAATTTTTTTGAGCATTCTTTACACTAACATAGTCTGTTTCAAAAATAGGTTTTGAAGAATCTGCTTTTGTCTTGATAACTAAAAAATAATAGATATTGATAATAATATCAATAACAAGTCGACACGTTGACATGGTTGCTAGATGTCTCAAATCATAACCTTTTTCGTACATATATGTCACTAGTTCACCTATGGTTCGTTCTTTTTCTCCAAAACTGCCAACTTTAAGTATCCTCAAAAGTGATGTTCCTGGAATAGGAATACCTTGACTTGTAAAAACATCTGATATTATATGCCCGAACCATAAAACTGGTGCATAGAATAATTTTTTGAAGTCTGTTGGTGCAACTTTATCGATTCTCAGTATCCCATTTTTATCAATATACGAAAAAGTACCACAGACAATATCTTTAATACCCCAAATTAGTCCTAAAATGCTAGGATCATGCCCTAAACTATAAACACGATGGTTTTTGGGATACATGCCAGGGATATTCTCTTTTATAGAAGGATCATAATGGACATGAAACCATTTTTCCAATGTCTTTATCCATTTTGCCTCTTTCCCATCTTTGGTCTTTTCTATTTTCCGAAATAACTCCGTCAATGGGCTTCCTTCGTGGTGGACTTTTTCTCCATTGAGTTTTATGTCCATATTCTTGGGTACTTTAACAATTATGAAATCAACAAGAACAGCCAATCCACCTGCAATACAAGCTATTAGAATATCTACATTGTTGAGATCTAATAACTTATCCGCATCAGTTTTGTCAGATATTGAAAATAATGCTTCGTCAATCTTCGAGTTAATTTGATGAATGTCATCAATTAAAAGGTCAATATTGGAACTATCTTGCCCTTTCATTTCTAATAATGTTTTAACTCTATCTGTAAGTGACAGAATCTTGTATGTGTCTTCTTGTGAACTTTCAATTAACTCTGAAGACTGTTCTTTTATAAGAGAGATATTTTCCTGAATGGTTTCTATCTTACCTGATAGACTATGAAAATCCTCCATATTATGCGTTTTTTACAAGTTTTTCCAAAATATCAATGCTCTTTTCAAGATTTTTAATTTTCTTTTTGTTGTCAGTTGAAGTATTTTTTAACATAATAATTTCTCTCTTTAAATTAGAGATCTCCATATTTATACTGAGCAGTATTTGCTGAAAATACTTAGTATCTTTTTGAATTGCTAAGACAATTTCCTTCAAGACTACTTGTAGTTTAGCAGCCTCAGACAAAACTGCATTTGAACCAAGTGAAGCAATAGATACACCTACAGCACTACCTGCACTTGCTCCAAGCAATGACCCTCCACCTACCAGCGCAGCAAATCCTCCTGCCATTCCTAAACCACCAGCTGATACTGCACCGCCACCGAGAGCTGCAAGACCAGCTGAAATCGCAGCTGCGCCATGTAGCCCTTCAGCTGCAAAAAAAGCAATTATTTCGTATTGGAAAGTAACTATTGCAATTAGAATTAAAATAATTCCAATGCCTGCACCCATAGCAACCTTAGTCCAATAACCTGATAGCTTTTTTACTGCAGAAGAATGAGCATCTTTAAAGATCTTAATATATTTCTTATCAACCTGAAGAATATCAGCAATCTTTTCTAAAGTTTCCTTCCTTGCTTTTTTGTCGATGCTTAATCCCTTAAAAGGTTTAAATGCATCTTTATTATCACTTAATGGATAATAGGGAGAATATAACACACATTCTAAAAACACCATATATTTCCATACCTTGTTTTGAGTAATTAAATCCAGTTGCTTAATTTTTTTTACTAAATCGTAATCACCCAATTTCGTTTGGGAAGACCTTCCTCCAAAAGTTTTTAGATAATCTTCAATTGATCTGTCCCATGTATCTAACCATAATTGTTTCGGCTCTTTTTTGTTTGGTCCAATAAATGTTTTTTTCTGCCCTTCAACATTTACATCGTTCGATGTCAACTTTCTTTGTAATGCAAAGAGAACTTCACTTTGTTCGGCTGTTAAACCGAATACAGAAAACTTATCTTCCATACATGTCAATTATCTGGTTAAACGTGAGTTTGATAAATTATAGGTGTCTATAAATCTGGTAATTAGCGGAATTCGTTATACCTTTAAGGTAGCTAACATACAAACAGTTACAAACAAAAATCGCTATGATTACCGAGGACAAAGTTACTGAAATATTTTGTATGGCAGATGACTTCTGCAAGTTTTTTGATGCAATGACAGCAAAATATACGCTAAAACCTACAGGAAAAAGGAAATATCATCGAAATTCTACAATGTCAAAGGCTGAAGTTATGCTGATAATGATTCTTTTCCACGATTCTGCTTATCGTTGCTTTAAACATTTCTATCTTGAAAAAGTATGCAAGCAGCTTCGCCATCTGTTCCCAAAAGTTGTTTCTTATAAACGTATTAGTAGAATAGGAAAGGGATGTAGTAATACCCTTAACCTTGTTTATCAAGAATGTCCTGTTGGGCAAATGCACTGGCATAAGCTTCGTTGATAGCGCACCACTGCGTGTTCGTAAAAACCAAAGAATACATATCCACAAGGTTTTCAGAGGCATAGCTCAAAGAGGAAAATGCTCTATGGGTTGGTTCTTTGGCTTCAAGTTGCATTTGATTTGCAAAGAGAAAGGAGAACTTCTCAACTTTGTGATAACGCCAGGAGATATTGATGACCGTAAGCCTTTGGAAAACAAAGCATTTCCAAGAAAGCCATGCATCAATGTACAAAGGACCATTGACACATAGCTTGCATTGTTCTGAATTCGTCGAACTCATGTTAATTAATTAGTCTTATTAGCCTCATAAGCCCAATAATTATACTCTCACGGTAATCACGCCCCTCCCTTCGGGGGAGGGGATGGGGGAGGGGCCACTTCTTCTTTTCCCCTTTTGTCCTAACTTTTCATCCCATCCCTTCCCAACTAATGCCCAATTGGCTTCTAAAAGACGCCCAACAGGCTTGCAAAAGGTGCTCTTTATGGCTTCAATAGACGCCCTTTTGAAGGCTTAAAGAGCACCTTTTGAAATGCTAACTAATAACATATTGATACTCAATATGTTGCAAACTTACTTGCAATCCTCTTTTTTCTACGTTTTTAGGTGTAATAGTTCGAAGCTTTTGTAATGAATTTTCGTATCCATAAAAAATACCAAACCCGTGATGGTTTGGTATTTCTTACTCTTGCATAATACTACTATTATGGTAAAATAATTAATTCAAGGCTGTCGGATTTTACTTTCACTTTAAGCCAGTCATATAGCTGTTTTCTGTTGTCTTTGGCAAGAGGCTTGTTTGTTTTGACTATAGCCACGATATGATTTTTAATTGAAGCAGAATCAACGAAAGACTCAGATGCTTTTGAAAGCATAATACTCTTTGCTGAGGGGCATACGACTTTAAGTTCTTCTCGCATGTCGTTAGCAAGTACTGGATAACGTGTATAAGAAGTCAGTTCCTTCTTTAGCACATCGTTGTTATATGCAAGTTCTTGCCATTCAGCCGTATTTTTTTCTCCTACCATCAACTGACCTTTATTCTTGTGCTGTAGGAGTAATAAGCTATCAGAGTTAGATCCTTGTATCACCTTTAGTGCGTAGCCATCAAGCTGATAATTAGTCATCGCTTTTTGTGCTTTAGCTATCGAATCAGTTGATATCGGATTGCCCACCGCTACCACATGGAGGGTCTTGGTTTTTAGGTCGTATTGGTGTGAGAGAATGTTTGTTCCACTATAATTAAGTTCCTTTGTAACGAAATTCTCTATGTTATTTTCAAATACACTTTGCTTAATGATGTTCCATGTCATGTAGCTTGCAGGGATAATTGTGATAATGATAATGCTAACGATGTAAAGATTTACTCGTCTCATTTTTTCACGATTGATAAACTGCTTTCTATGAAAATGCAGAAAGCGTACACCAAGACAGGTTGTAAAAGCAATGAAAACAGTATTGATGAAATAAAGGTAAAATGCCCCAAAGAAGTAGGATGTGTTTTGTACGGCCAGTCCATAACCTGCTGTACAAAGTGGTGGCATTAAGGCTGTGGCAATGGCAACACCCGGCACCACGTTGTTTCTTCTTTTTGTTGACGTAGCTAAGAATCCAGCAGCACCACCAAAAAGAGCTATCAATACGTCATAAAGGGTAGGCGATGTGCGTGCTAAGAGTTCGGATTGAGCATTCGTGATAGGTGAAAGTGTAAAGTAGATTGTTGCAGTAACAACGCTAATGAATGTACTTACCAAATAGTTTTTTATGGACTGTTTGAACAAGTCCAAGTCAGCAATTCCAAGAGCTAATCCCATACCGATGATTGGTCCCATCAGTGGAGAGATGAGCATAGCACCAATAATTACTGCCGTTGAATTGACATTTAAGCCTAAGGATGCAATAAATACGGCAAAGATAAGTATCCAGAGATTAGAACCTTGAAAGTTGATGCCATTAGTTATTTGTTTAATAACATATTTTTCGCCGTCTTTGTCAGGTAAGACATTGAAATAACTCTTAATTATCTGCCATAAAGTTTGATTGTTATTTTCCTGCATTTCGTTTTTTTTGCAAAGATACTAAATTTAATGGAAAGTTTCAAGTAGTTTCTTGATTAACTATTAGGGAGTGGGCTGGTGTTTGTGAGCGTACATTCTTTTCGTTTCACATAAGAACAAGATTGGTAAAGATAAGGCTCCGTTGTAGTGTACAGCCGATATGCAATTACGATAGTCCTATATATGAATAGGTGTTCTGATCAACAAAGAGCTAAGAGAATAAAAAAAAGAGTACCAAGAAATTTGATACTCTTTTTATTTATGTTAGATTTTAGTGCGCAAATTACTTGCCACCCTCCATCTTCTTCTTCAAGTCAGCGAGAACACCGAGGTCGCCGAGAGATGTACCTGCAGCAACGTTGTTGATAGCAGCTGCATCATTCTTTGGCTTGCTCTGAGCTGCTGGACGCTGGCGACGTGGCTCTTCCTTAACCTCCTCGAATGTACGAGAGTGAGAAAGGATGATACGCTTAGTGTCCTTAACGAACTCGATTACCATGAATGGGAGAACCTCACCAAGCTGTGCCTGTGTGCCGTCCTGCTTAACAAGGTGCTTTGGAGTAGCGAAGCCCTCACCACCCTCGTTGAGAGTGATAACAGCACCCTTGTCCATAGACTCGGTAATCTTACCCTCGTGGATTGAACCTGGAGTGTAGATTGCCTCGTACTCATCCCAAGGATTAGACTCGAGCTGCTTGTGACCAAGGCTCAAGCGACGATTCTCCTTATCGATTTCGAGAACAACAACCTCAATCTCAGAACCCTGTGAAGTGAACTCAGATGGGTGCTTAACCTTCTTAGTCCAAGAGAGGTCGCTGATGTGGATAAGACCGTCAACACCTTCCTCAAGCTCTACGAAGATACCGAAGTTAGTGAAGTTGCGAACCTTTGCAGTGTGCTTAGAGCCTACTGGATACTTAACCTCGATAGCCTCCCATGGGTCTTCCTTGAGCTGCTTGATACCGAGAGACATCTTACGCTCGTCGCGGTCGAGTGTGAGGATAACTGCCTCAACCTCGTCACCAACCTTCATGAACTCCTGTGCAGAACGCAAGTGCTGGCTCCAGCTCATCTCTGAAACGTGGATCAAGCCCTCTACGCCTGGCTGAATCTCTACGAATGCACCGTAGTCAGCCATAACAACTACCTTACCCTTAACGTGGTCGCCAACCTTGAGGTTAGGATCCAAAGAATCCCAAGGGTGCTGAGTGAGCTGCTTGAGACCGAGAGCGATACGCTTCTTCTCCTCATCGAAGTCGAGGATAACAACGTTAATCTTCTGGTCGAGAGCAACAACCTCATGTGGATCGCTTACGCGGCCCCAAGAGAGGTCAGTGATATGTACGAGTCCGTCAACACCACCGAGGTCAACGAATACACCGTAAGATGTGATGTTTTTAACAGTACCCTCGAGGATCTGACCCTTCTCAAGGTGAGAGATAATCTCCTTACGCTGTGCCTCGAGCTCAGCCTCGATGAGTGCCTTGTGTGAAACGACTACGTTACGGAACTCCTGGTTAATCTTAACAACCTTGAACTCCATTGTCTTACCAACGAATACGTCGTAGTCGCGTATAGGGTGAACGTCAATCTGGCTGCCTGGAAGGAATGCCTCGATACCGAATACGTCAACAATCATACCACCCTTAGTGCGGCTCTTGATGTAACCCTGGATAACCTCGTCGTTCTCCAGTGCCTTGTTGATATTCTCCCAGCTCTTCTGGAGGCGAGCCTTCTTGTGAGAAAGAACGAGCTGACCGCGCTTGTCCTCCTGGTTCTCAACATAAACCTCTACCTTGTCACCAGCCTTGAGCTCTGGGTTGTAACGGAATTCAGAAGCAGGGATGATACCATCGCTCTTGTAGCCGATGTTAACAACTACTTCCTTCTTGTCAACTGAAATAACAGTACCTTCAACTACCTGGTGCTCCTGGATCTTGTTAAGAGTTTCGTCATAAGCCTTAGTAAGATCGCTCTTACTTGCCTCAGCGTGTGCGCCGTTCTCGAACTCATCCCAGTTGAAGTCAGCTAAAGGCTGTACATTCTGGACGTCTTTGAAATTTGTCATAAAGTGTTTAAAAAATAATTTAATTAATAAAGTTCGACTTTATATTATCTGTAATATGGGCGTAGTTCGCCCAAATCGGGGGCAAAGTTACGAATAATATTCTGTATATTAGTGCTTTTGCTTCTGTTTTTTTGTTTTTTTCTTTCTACTTCCGAAAATATCACTCAATCTGTTGAAGTCTTTCTTCAGAATCAAGCCTATACCCTGCGTTGTCAGAGAGTTACGTGTGAAGTAACGGTCGTTGGTTTGGTTATAGACACGGAAGGCTACGTTACCGCTTGGGAAGAGGAGGTAACGGATGTCGAAGTCGCCTATGAAGGACGATTTATCCTTGGCTACATTGTCTCGATAACCAAACTGTCCGTTGAAGAGCAGACGGTTGTTAAGCATGCTTCCTGAGAGTAGTCCTTCGTATTCTGCATTGTCGAAACCTTCATTACCTGTCGCAATATTGGCACCGAAATTCCAATTGTTATCCTTTACAACATTGGACAATACGGTGTTGATTTGTTGGGAAATCGTACCAGAGAGTAGACTCTGCATAGCAAGAGATGCACGACTTGGTGATTCACTGTCTCGTGCTGGATTGTTATTCTTGCTCTGTGGATAGAAGCGTCCGACTGCTAAAAGATAGAGTACTTGCTGGTTGAGCTCTTGCTCAGAGTTGAGGATAGAGCGTATCATCTGTTGCGCATCAGGCGAGAGCGTTGGGAGGTCGAGACCGAAAGAGACGGTCGGTGCGCCTGGCGTTCCTTCGATATTCAGCAAGCAGTTAACCTTTGTGTTATTGGATGTGAAGGACTTACCCATTCCAAGGTCGCCCAAAGGAACAGAGTTGATGATATAGTTAGCTTTTAGATTCAACGCAGCATTGAACGGATCGCCACCGAAGGCAATCGTTGAACCCGGCTGGAAGATAAATTGTTTCTTGATAATATTCTGAATCGTGAGGTTATACTGTCCGTAGTCTACGTTATAGTTTCCAAAGAGTTGGAAGGCTCCCTTATTATAATAGGACGCACGAATCATGCCCGAGCCATTCAGACGGATATTGTCGCCAGTGGCATCATCAAGTAAGACGCCAAGCGTAAGATTCGGATTTGAATGTACGAGGAAGTTGATGTGTAGGTCGCTCGGTATGTCTCTGAATTTGACGATATCCGATGCCTTCTTAGGAGCAGGTTTTGCCGCAAAGCTGAGTGTGTCCGCAGCCTCAGGGATTAAAACTCCAGTGCTATCCTTTGGTACGTTAATCCAGCGAATGAAGTTACTTGTATTTGCATCATTGGTCGAAGAGGCATCATAAGTTATATAGGTGTTCTTTTCCGGTTCCATATCAATGTTCATTGTTGTTGAACCCGGTTCACCTTTTATATTACATTTGCCAGTTCCATATACCACACCCCAGAACGAGTCTTTCCCTTGTTTCTTAGGGAAGTTATAGGCTAAGAGGTTTCTTGCGAGGATATTGATGTCGAAAGTGAGGTGACTAAGATTCTTGTGATGTAATCCACCTGTAACGATACCGATATGTCCTTGTGGGTCAGTAATGGTGTCGTTTCCAAAGATAATTTCGTTTGGAATGATGCGAACACGTGCGTCGCGCATCTTATAGGTAACACCTGTTGGCTTTACATATACGCTTCCATGCACTTGCATGTCACCTTCAAGATTGATGGCACTAAGGGGTCCGACGACTTTACACCAGCCGTTTCCTTGCACTTGAATCTTGTCCATGAAAGAGCCACAGAAGCTCTTTAGGAAGTAGAGATGCGTGTTATTGGCAAAGATAGGGAGGTTGATATAGCTTTTCTTAATGTCCACATAGCCTTGGATGTCTGTTCGTGTGCCATCACCAGGGTCAGTATAAGCGTCGATATTAATCTTACCTTCTTTGTCATTATAGTTTGCCTCCGCAAAGAGCGTACCCATATCTCCATTTTCAAATTGGAAGTCTTGCACCTCAAGTTTCGCTTGCATCTGTGGATGATGGAAGAACGACTTGATAGAAGCTGTACCAGAAGCCGTACCAGCAAACTTAACGCTGTGGAAGTCAACAAGGTTAAGAATGTATGGGACGTTGACATCCTTGAATCTTACAAGGATAGAATCGCTTTGATTTCCAGACGTCTGACCATTAGCAATGATATGCTGGTTGTGGTTGGAAAGCTCAAAATGGTCGATGGAAAGATTGTTCCGATGATAAGAAATATCGGAAGGTTGCACTTGTAACGCAATGGAATCAAAGTTGATTTCCGATGGGTTGAGGTGCAAGCGAGTCTCTAAGTCGCCATGACGACGTGAGAAAGAGGCAATGCTGTTGACGTTTCCGTATATAGGAGAAAGTCCCGGTATACGGAAAGAAATGTTGGAATTAACCGTATTGTTTGCAATCAATCCCTGTGCGTTGATAAGGACATGTGGTCCGGCTTCTCCCTTTCGTTCACCAGAAATAGTAGTCTGCAAGCCTTGTGGCTCACTCTTAATGTTCAAGATAAGATTTTTAATCTGCTGTCCTGAGTAGGTTATGTCGGGCGCATTGACGTGTAAGTCAATTTCATTCTGGCGTTCTCTTACAAGTCCTGCAAGCCTTATAGCATGTGAAGAAACAATATTAGTATTCAGCAGACTATTGATAAACTTCGTACCATTTAGGCGCAAAGTGAAGGCGTAGTTTGCCTTGCCAATTCCCATGTTAAAGCGTGAAGTTGGTGATAAAAGACTTGGGATATAATGTCCTAAGATACGTCTTATGCTTTGTGGCAATTGATTATAATCATACTGTCCAGCAAGGTGTAGCTCACCAAAGTCAGTCTCTGCGTCAAGCGACTTACCTAAGAGTCCGTTGTTAGTCTTGATACTTATCTGGTTAAGGATAATGTTCTGACCTTCTCCAATCATAGCAAAGTTGCTGACATCGAGGTTTCCTATGATATCATTCAAGCTCGCACCCTGTCCTTTAATCTTAGAAGTAAAGGAGATTGTTCTGTTACCCAATGCCTCTGTTAGCTGAAGTTTGTGTAAGTTGACGGCATCAGCAATGATTGAGATGTCGGTAGACAGTTTTCCTTTGTGTTGCATGAAAGCCATTATGTTGGCAGCTTTTCCGTCAATATTCAGCTTTCCATTAGGGTCGTTTATCGCTGCCTTACCTGTGAAAATATCGTTCTTATAGATTCCGTCAAGGTGAATATTCTTGTAGGTATAGCCCTTATAATAGAAGGAGGAAACGTCACCCTTTGCGGCGATATAGGATAGGTCGGTGTTGCCTTCCACCTTGATATTCGTGCTTAACTTACCAAAGTCGTTGTTGTCAAGTACTTTCGCAAGATTCAATTCGGTAGTACTAACCGTTCCTTGGATGTTCTTTCCGTGAATAACAGTAGCCAACTGAACGTTACCAGCATCTGTGTTTAGCAGTCCCTTTGCTGTATATTTCCCCATGTTATGGGCGAAAGTACCACGATAGTAGATACTACCAATGTTTCTCAATGGTTTAGGGAGGGGCTTATGCGTAACTTTTGTGATGGATTGAAGGGTGTTCTTGCTAACCTTCAGTGGGCTGAAAGTGAAGTCCCAAATAGGACTCTTTTGGATGTTTCTTACCCATCCTTTCGCCTTAATTTGAGTCGAAAGAGTCTGGTCAGAGACGTTAAGATGTTTTACCAATACAGACTGACTTGTACCTTCTGCATCAACTGTAGCTGTATAGCTGGTCGTCAATGGCTTTAAATCGGGTAGGATAGGGGCAAAGTCGGAAGGCTTTATTGCAGCTTTGAAGTCCTTGATGGTGTAGCGTAAAGTGTTGAGATCCAACTTCTTGTTATTGAATGTGTAGGTTGTAAGTAACTCCTTTAGTGCAATCTTACTGTTAGTTCCATCGAAGATAAAGTCACGTAATGAGGCTTGCTGTTGATTAGCTTTTAATTCAAAAGCCAACTGCTTCACCTCTAAGCCTGATGCTTCTTTGAAAGCCAATGCACTAAGATCAGCCCACACACTCGTGTCATCCAACTTGTTAAGAATGAGGTAAGACGAGATGTCACTTACGTTGATATGGTTCAGATTCAGTCTGTTAGGCGTGGTAGGTACATCTAAGCAATCGTATTTAATGTTGCCATGTCGAATCACAAGACTATTAATGGACAAGTGTAAAGGAGTGTGATTTGTTGTGTCCTTAGAAGCCAGTGAATCCAATACAAATTGGAAGTTAGGTCTGGCATCCTTACTCGTTTTGTATAGTTCTGCCCGTAAACCAAAAAGCTGTGCAGAGGAAATATTAATCTCACCTGTACGTAAGAGATGCCAGATATCGACCCTTGCTCCTACTCGTGATGCCGATAACATCTTCTTGTGACTTTGGTCATAGATGAGAATGTCGTCTAATACGAAGCGATTGATAAAGCCTAAATCAATACGTCCTACGTGTACTTCTGTACCCAATTTATTGCCCGCTATGTCGCCTACTTTTTGGGCAAGAAAACCCTGTACTGCTGGTATGTGCAGCAGTACGATTGTGGTTATATAAAGACCCGCTATGGTCCATATAGCCCATCGTATAATTGTTCTAAGTTTCTTCAATGCGTCTACAAAACTACAAAAAAACCATTTTATACTGAAATTATTATATCTAAATGTGCCAAATCTGCTTAAAATTTGCTACATTTGCAGAAAATAAGCTACGCTCGGCAAATGGAAAGTCACCTTTCTTTGCTCTCGCTTGTATTATTTTTGGCAGAAAATAAGCTACGCTCGGCAAATGGAAAGTCTCCTTTCTTTGCTCTCGTTTGCATTATTTTAGCAGAAAATAAGCTACGCTCGGCAAGCAAAGGATTGTTTACCTTATGTTTTGTGAAGCTTATTTAGGGTGGAAAATATTAAGATGAAATAATATAAAAATCGCTTTATCATTGTTATGGCAAATGTAATTAAGTTACGAAAGGGCTTAGACATTAACCTTACAGGACGCGCGCAGGAACAGATGTTACCTGTGAAATCATCTACGGAATACGCTTTGGTTCCAGATGACTTCCCAGGATTGACACCTAAGGTAACCGTTCGTGAAGGTGATCATGTCCGAGCTGGTGACCCATTGTTTGTTGACAAAGGGTGCACTGAAGTTAGCTTCGCTTCTCCTGTGAGCGGTACCGTCACAGCTGTTGAGCGCGGAGAAAGACGTAAAGTGTTGCGTGTGAAGATTGCTGCCGATGCGCAGCAGGAATATGCTGACTTCGGCGTGAAGGACGTGGCGGGCTTATCCGCTGATGATGTCAAGGCTTCATTGCTGCAGGCGGGATTGTTTGGTTATATCAACCAGCTGCCTTATGCTGTTGCTACACGTCCAGACACAGAACCAAAGGCAATTTTCGTGTCTGCACTTCGTGATAAACCTTTGCAGGGTGACTTCGAGTTTGAGTTGAATGGTCAGGAGAAAGACTTCCAGACTGGTTTGACAGCTCTCGCTAAGATCGCAAAGGTTTATTTGGGTATTGGTGCTAAGCAGTCGGCTTCAGCGTTGACTGGTGCAAAGGATGCGGAAGTAACTGTTTTCGATGGTCCTTGTCCAGCAGGTAATGTTGGTGTACAGGTAAATCATATCGACCCAGTCAATAAGGGCGAAGTGGTATGGACTGTTGAGCCAACAGCTGTTATCTTCTTTGGTCGCTTGTTCAATACAGGTAAGGTAAACCTCACTCGTCGTGTAGCCATTGCAGGTAGTATGGTAAAGCAGACTGGTTATGTTGATGTCCTCGTTGGTACTCCATTGAAGCAGATTCTTGCAGACAACATCGCTGACGGTTGCAACGTTCGCATCCTCAATGGTAATCCTCTCACTGGTGTCATCGCTAATGAAGAGTCTGTGCTTGGTGCACATACTTCAGAGGTAACATTGATTCCAGAGGGTGATGACGTACACGAAATCTTCGGTTGGATGCTCCCTCGTTTCAAAGACTTCTCTACTTCTCGCAGCTACTTCACTTGGTTGCAGGGCAAGAAGGCGTATAATCTCGATGCACGTATCAAGGGTGGAGAGCGTCACATGATTATGAGTGGCGAGTACGACAGAGTGTTACCAATGGATATCTACAGTGAGTACCTCATCAAGTCAATTATCTCTGGCAATATTGACAGCCAAGAGCAGTTGGGTATTTATGAGGTAAGTCCAGAAGACTTTGCACTCGCTGAGTTTGTTGATAGTTCTAAGTTACCTTTGCAGAAGATTGTGCGTGAGGGCTTGGATATCCTTAGAAAAGAGAATGCATAGGGGTCTTATGAGCCCACAATAACTTTAACTATAGTTTCAGAATAAGTTTCTCAGGATTTTATCAAGCTATGGTAATGATTCAAGAAACAGAAACTTTAGACTTTAAGAACCCTATAATAAAAGTATTATGAGTTTAAGAAATTATCTCGATAAGATACGCCCAAACTTTGAGGAGGGCGGAAAGCTTCACGCTTTCAAGAGTGTCTACGATGGTTTCGAGACGTTCCTTTATGTTCCTAACGAGACATCAAAGAGCGGTACTTCTATCCATGACGCTATTGACTCGAAGCGAATTATGAGTTTGGTGGTACTTTCATTGGTACCAGCGATGCTCTTCGGTATGTACAATATCGGCTATCAGAACGCTTTAGCAGCTGGTAAGTTGGCTGATGCTACCTGCTGGGGAATGTTCCTCTATGGTATGCTTGCCCTGTTGCCAAAGATTCTTGTGTCTTACATTGTCGGCTTAGGTATTGAGTTTGCTTGGGCACAGTGGAAGGGTGAGGAGATTCAGGAAGGTTATCTTGTATCAGGTATTCTGATTCCATTGATTATTCCTGTGACCACACCACTTTGGATTCTTGTGCTTGCAGTAGCCTTTGCTGTCATCTTCACGAAGGAAATCTTCGGTGGAACAGGTATGAATATCTTTAACGTTGCCTTGGCTGCACGTGCCTTCCTCTTCTTCTCTTATCCAAGTAAGATGACGGGTGATAGCATCTGGGTAGCAAAGGATTCTATCTTAGGTTTCGGCTATACCTTGCCTGATGGTTTCACTATGGCAACCCCATTGGGTGAGATTGCACAGGGAACAAGTGTGAACGCATCTGTATGTGATATGGTATTAGGTCTTATCCCAGGTTCTGTGGGTGAGACATCTGTTATCGCTATCGCTATCGGTGCTGTAATCCTTCTTTGGACAAACATCGCCAGCTGGAAGACAATGTTGAGTGTATTCCTCGGTGGTACTGTGATGGGACTTATCTTCCATTCAACTGGTGCAACACCAATTCAGTGGTATGAACACCTTGTTTTAGGTGGTTTCTGCTTCGGTGCAGTATTCATGGCAACCGACCCAGTAACCTCAGCACGTACAGAGACAGGTAAGTGGGTATATGGTTTCTTCATTGGTGCGATGGCTATCATCATCCGTGTATTGAACCCAGGTTATCCAGAGGGTATGATGCTTGCCATCCTCTTTGGTAATATGTTCGCCCCACTCATCGACTACTGTGTAGTTCAGTCAAACATCAGCAAGCGCGCAAAGCGTGCTAAATAAATAAGGAGGACGAAGAAATGAAAACAAATAGTAATTCTTATACAATTATCTATTCTGCCATCCTCGTGCTGATTGTAGCCTTTTTGCTTGCTTTCGTGTTCCAAGCATTGAAGCCAATGCAGGATGCTAATGTACAGCTTGATCAGCAGAAGCAGATTCTCTTTGCACTCAATCAGAATCGTGATATGAGCAATGAGGAGGCTGTTAAGCTTTGGAAGCAGATTATCATAGCAGATGATATCATCAATGCAGATGGTAAGGTCGTTGAGGCTGGAAAGCAGGGTGGTGTTGATGCTGGCTTTAAGTTGAATAGTAAGGATGCCAAGGAAGGCAAACTCGCTTTGTTCCGTTGCAAGGTAAACGGTGAAGATAAGTATGTTATCCCTGTTTATGGTAACGGTCTTTGGGGACCTATCAATGGTTTCATCGCTATCAATGGTGATAAGAGAACCGTCTTTGGTGCTTACTTTAACCACGAGAGTGAGACTGCTGGTCTCGGTGCTGAAATCAAAGACAACAAGGCATGGCAGGATTTGTTCAAGGGTAAGCATCTCTTTAGTGGAAACGATACTCAGAAGATAGCACTTGCTGTTGAAAAGAAGATCAAAGACCCATCTACGCAGGTAGATGCCGTAACAGGTGCAACACTTACCAGTAATGGTGTAACAGAGATGTTCCATGCAGACAAGGGTGGACTTCAGCCTTACGTTAAATTCCTGAACAGCAAATAATATTCTAATCTTTAGAACAATAAGAATATGGATTTATTCTCAAAACAAAATAGAGAGGTGTTCAGCAATCCGCTGAATCTGGACAACCCAATTATGGTCCAGGTACTCGGTATCTGTTCTGCCCTTGCCGTAACTTCACAGCTGAAGCCGGCGATTGTTATGGGACTTGCCGTTACCATTATCACGGCATTCTCTAATGTTATTATTTCACTTATCCGTAACACGATCCCTAACCGTATTCGTATTATCGTACAGTTGGTGGTTGTTGCTGCTCTGGTAACAGTTGTTAGTCAGATTCTCAAGGCTGTAGCTTACGACGTGAGTGTAGAGCTTTCTGTTTACGTAGGACTTATCATTACCAACTGTATCCTTATGGGACGTCTTGAGGCTTTTGCTATGACAAACAAGCCTTGGCCAAGTTTCCTTGATGGTGTTGGCAACGGTTTGGGTTACGCTATGATACTTGTTGTTGTAGGTGCTGTTCGTGAGTTCTTTGGTCGTGGCTCATTGCTCGGTTTCAAGATTCTCCCACAAAGCCTCTATGATGCAGGTTATATGGACAACGGAATGATGTCAATGCCAGCAATGGCACTCATCCTTCTCGGTTGTGTTATTTGGGTTCATCGTGCATATTTCTATAAAGAAGACAAGAAGTAATTATGGAACATCTTATTAGTTTATTCTTCCGGTCCATCTTTGTGGACAATATGATATTTGCGTTCTTCCTCGGTATGTGTTCATACCTTGCGGTATCTAAGAGCGTAAAGACTTCATTGGGTCTTGGAGTGGCCGTAACATTCGTGTTGCTTGTTACCACACCAATCAACTATCTTTTGCTGACTAAGGTCCTCGGTCCAGACTGTCTTGCAGAGGGTGTTGACCTTACTTATCTTAGTTTCATTCTCTTTATCGCTGTCATTGCTGGTATCGTACAGATTGTGGAGATGGCTGTTGAGAAGTTCTCACCTTCACTTTATGGTGCGTTGGGTATCTTTCTTCCGCTGATTGCTGTTAACTGTGCTATCATGGGTGCTTCACTCTTTATGCAGCAGCGTATCGGTCTTGATCCAGCAAGCACACAGTATATTGGTACTGTATGGGACGCACTTGTCTATGGTACAGGTTCTGGTCTTGGCTGGACATTGGCTATCGTGGCAATGGGTGCTATTCGTGAGAAGATGGAATATTCTGATGTACCAAAGCCTTTGCAGGGTCTTGGCATCACATTTATTACAGTAGGACTGATGGCAATGGCAATGATGTGCTTCTCAGGTCTTAAAATCTAAGTAAACAATGGGACAATTCATAACAATAAGTATTGTGGTATTCCTTATCACCATCCTTGTGTTGGTGATTCTCCTGCTTGTGTCTAAGAAGTATCTCAGTCCAAGCGGAAAGGTAAAGATAACAATTAACGGTGATAAGGAGATGACCGTTGATCAGGGTAGTTCGGTATTGTCTACGCTGAATGAGAACGGTGTGTTCCTCCCTTCTGCTTGTGGTGGTAAGGGTAGCTGTGGCCAGTGTAAGTTGCAGGTAGTAGAAGGTGGCGGTGAGATTCTCGACTCTGAGCGTCCTCACTTTAGCCGTAAGGATGTTAAAGATCATTGGCGTCTCGGATGTCAATGTAAGGTGAAAGGTGATATGTCGCTCAAGGTTCCTGAGTCTGTCATGGGCGTTAAGGAGTGGGAGTGTACTGTTATCTCTAACAAGAACGTGTCAAGCTTTATCAAGGAGTTCAAGGTTGCCTTGCCTCCTGGCGAACACATGGACTTCATCCCAGGCTCTTACGCACAGATTTCTATTCCAGCTTACGACTGCATTGACTATGATAAGGACTTCGATAAGAACGATATCGGGGAGGAATACCTCGGTCCTTGGAAGCAGTTTAACCTCCTTTCTCTGAAGGGAAAGAATCCAGAGCCAACTGTTCGTGCTTACTCTATGGCGAACTATCCAGCTGAGGGTGATATCATCACATTGACTGTTCGTATTGCAACACCTCCATTCCTGCCACGTCCGCAGGTTGGTTTCCAGAACGTACCAACAGGTATCGGTTCTACTTACATCTTCTCTCTTAAGGAGGGTGATAAGGTGATGATGAGCGGTCCTTATGGCGACTTCCATCCTAACTTCACTTCTGGTAAGGAGATGATTTGGATTGGTGGTGGTGCTGGTATGGCTCCTTTGCGTGCGCAGATTATGCACATGACAAAGACCCTCCACACTCGCGACCGTGAGATGCACTTCTTCTATGGTGCGCGTTCACTCAGTGAGGCATTCTTCCTTGAAGACTTCTGGGAGCTTGAGAAGGAATATCCTAACTTCCATTTCCACCTTTCTCTCGACCGTCCAGACCCTAAGGCTGATGAGGCTGGTGTGAAGTATTACACTGGTTTTGCAGTAAACTGCATCCGTGATGAGTATCTAAAGGATCACGAGGCACCAGAGGATTGTGAGTATTATCTCTGTGGACCTCCAATGCTTATCAAGACTGTTACAGATTATCTTGACAGCATCGGTGTTGATCAGGATGCAATCATGTACGATAACTTTGGATAATTCAATATCCTATTCATATAAAGCGAGGAACCTTATTGGGCTCCTCGCTTTTTTATAGGTAGAAAAGTAAAGAGTTATTTGGAAGGGTAAAAGGGTACAAGGGAGTAAAAATGATTATTAGAATATGACATTTCGAAACGAATCAATGATATCAAAATGTACCCAAGCATATAAGGTATAGAACAACTTTCCCAATGCAATGAAGATATAGAACTGATGAGTAAATGTCGATTTTGGCTCGTTAATGGTCTATGTAGGCAAATCTATATAAAATAGTGAAGTTCTGCTACCTGTTATTAATGATACAAATAGCAGACTTTGACTATATATGCTTATTTCCAAAGTGGTTCGCTTTCCCATCCTTGTGGGAAGCCAAGTGCATTCAAATCTATCTCTGGATAATTCGCAAAAAGCGTCTTTATTTTTTGGAACATATCATTGTTTGGAGAGATGATATTCAAGAAATACTTGATGATACATATATTATAGTATACACGAAGTGAATCCGTTTGAAGTGTAATCCATGGATGAGTCATCTTTTTAGGGGACATTGGACGGATTGTATTTTGCTTGTTCCACATACGTGAGTGGTGGCAACATGTATTTCTTGTCAGAGTTACAATGGTCAACCAAGATTCGAAAGGTGCTATTTGTAGTCCAAATGATTGGGAGATTTTTTTCTTGATTTTCTTGTCCTTGATGTTGTTGTATATGTTTGTGATGATTCCAAATGGAAGTACCTCTGAAATAATCCATGCTGGTGGGTGTGGGTCAGAATATGTTTTCTTAAAATGGATGATGAAGTCCTCTTTTGATTTGTAAAGCTCCTGATTTATTAAGTTCATTGTTTTTTGAAACTTAGCCGAGTTGACAAAGTTTGCAGAATCTGTCATCCAGAAAGGATTTCCTGTAATAAAACTGCCTATGTTGACAATTGCACTGCGAACAGCAACTTCTATCTTTTCGAGTTCGTTGAATAGCAAAAGACGTAACTTCTTGTCAAACCGATATAACATCATTACTTTGCTAAATGTTGCACCTCGTTTGTACAAATGATGTTCTTTTGGTATCTCAAGCAATGGGTGCATATAAGCAGACAGACGATAATAACCGATATGCTCTAAGTAGTGTTCTGCCTTCAAAGCATCGGGAATAGAAAGACCTCTTAATTGTAGTAAAGAAACGAGGTCGTGGGGTGATGTATAGCTTTTGCCGAAAGGTATTGTGTTTGTCATATAATATTAAAAAACGACCCGCACATTTGAGCATCGTTGAGAGGCTTGGCGGGTTCTAGCATCGCAAATGTACAAATATTATTTGGATAATACAAGCTTTTAGGAAAAAAGATGTTAGGAAACAATACAAAAACAAGAATTTCTGAAACATTGTGGTCTAATGACCGATTTGGGTTTATCATTCTTTAGTTCCGCTATTAGACTGACAAGATATTATACTCGATGGCAAATTCGTTATTTTAAACTTGTTGCCTTCGATAATTTCTACGATACCCTTTTCTTCAAGAACCAATAAATAATCTTTTAAGAGACTCTGAACATCTCTATTGTTTGTAAAGTCTTCTACAGACCAAATGCTACCCAAATTTCTATAGAAAAACTCCAGTTTGTTTAGAAACTCCTTTTTTATTTTATTTTTTTCATAAATATCTGTGACTAAATTGAATTATCTCCCCAGTTTTCAAATTAATTAGTCGGTCAATTTTTATTTGGCTATTAGTTATAAATTGTGAACCACGTCCTTCCAATTTTTGACCTTTTATTTCTGGAAAACTTTTACATAAGACTTCTTTATATTCTGTAGCTATGTATTTACCATTAACCAAAAATTCTTATCTTCGTATTTATTAAAACTGAATATTCCTCTTTATCAAAGCTGAATTTTCTTTTAAGGCAAAGATAATTAATTTTATTTATATAGCCCGATAATAGTAGCAAAACTGTAATAAGTCCCTATTGTTTCTATGTATCATTCTTGTTTAGTGTTTAGGTTCTGTAAAGAAAATTCGTTAGGTGAAAATTTGTTGATGCTCTTTTGGCTTCGAAAAGACGCCTAATTGGCTTGCAAAAGGTGCCTTTTAAGCCCCTTACTAACGCCCTTTTGAAGGCTAATTAAGCACCTTTAGAAAAGCAATTCAGTAATTCGCTGATATCAAATAACTTAGAAAGGCGTAAAAATCGTAGGTTTCCTGGCTCTTTACCTGACTTTTATTTATCTATTTTGTAATTATATTTCAAGATAGCAAACATTAAGATTTAAAGTTCAGACATCAATTGTTAAGTTTAAAAACCAGTATTACTTCCTGTATCAGCGAATGATATTCTTCCCCCTTTAGCATACATACAGAATGACTGCTCCGTCAGCTTTTTCATCCCATTGATACAGTCTTTCTGAGTAGTTTGCTGCCAGACTCGTGGCTGGGGAGTACATGGAGGATTTGGGGAACTACATTTGTAAACCCCAAAACTTGGGATATTTACTATCCCTTTATTATCACCTTCTGTAACAACAAGAGTATTAGCTATCCTACGAAATGTTTGGCTTGTCACTATTAGGTTGGATTCCTTTACTCCAAGAGTACAGTGCAGAGTTGCACCATGTGTTATAATCTTAGACATTGTTATTCAACATTTAAGACATTCTCATGACTTATAACCTTTCCTGTTTCCGCATCTATAACAAATTCCTCTGTACCTGACATTGTTACACGGCTGACATACCATTTAGCATGGTCATTACCATGGGGAGAGAAATTGATACGAAATGGAGTATTAGAAAAACTACTTTGCTGCCCCTTGCCGCTCCACAAGTCTATCCAGCCTTGGCTTTCCATCCAACGGAGTAAATCTTTAGGTTTTATCCTTAATCTCTCAAATTTCTTATCTTCATCCGTTTCCTTTATTAATTTACCTTCTTTATCATATTCTCGCCACATGCCGATTTCTATGCTCGAACAATAGAATCGCTTTCCTTCTTCCCACAATATACCATTTTTATGATAAATTTTCACATCCTTACAGAAAGTTCTATTCTTTATTTGAACTATAGAATAGTAGTTTTTGTCAAAATCTACTTTAACAACAGTCTTGTCTTTCTCCGTGTAAACTACCAACGTTGTATTAGGGTGAAGTTTACTTTTATAATAATCATAATTAAATTTTTCTACTTGCCCCATGTTATTTGAATTTTGTGTGGCGCATGAAAGCATCGCTGTTAATACTAAAAAAAATAAGATATACTTTCTCATCTGCTTATAATATTTTATAATTATCTTTGATTGTGATTATTTTTTTCACCTAAACTTTTATGTTTTAATTTGTCTTTCTTATCTCTATTCTTCATGTCTGACTCTGGTTTGCCTGACACAATATAAGGATTTATATACATCCACTGCAAATAAAAAAGACTATTGCGTTCTATACCCACATGGTGACTATAGTCAAGCATACAGACAAATAATATATTGTGAACGTGTTATTCGCTTTCAACAAAAGTATTACTTCCTGTATCAACGAATGATATTCTTCCTCCTTTAGCGCACATACAGAATGACTGCTCCGTCAGCTTCTTCATCCCATTGATACTGTCTTTCTTTGTTGTTTGCTGCCAAGCTTGTGGCAGGGGAAGACAAGGAGGATTCGTGGAACTACATTTGCAAACTCCAAAACTTGGGATATTACCTACGCTTATCTTGTCTTCCTCTGTAGCCACAAACTCTCCAGCTATAGCAACAATATTCTGACTACTTATATTTATTGCTGATATATCTGTCCCTTGTGAACATTGCATCTGTGAATTATTCACAACCAATTTTGCCATAGATAGTTATTTTGAAAGCTCAATTTTATAGTCGTACATACTTATTTCCTCTCTTTTTTGCGGAGATATTCATCAAAAGGAAGTTCCTGTCCTTTCATACCCTCATCTCCAAAGTTACGACTTGTTTTAAACAGCAAATCACCCGTAGTACCATCCAAATAGTAAAAGATCTTCTGTGCACAGCTGTTGCCGTAAACTATTACTTCATAGTAAGCTGTTCGTAAATCCTTATGGTCAAATCGATTTATACTAACGACATTTTGTTTATCCATCAAGTCAATATGGTAATCTTTTTGCATTTTGTTTACAAGGTCGGTAACACTAAATTTGTAAGGAGCATCAAAGTCTGTTTCCTTTATTTTAAAACCATTCGCATCGTATTCTATCATTTTACCAACCCGCATATTACCATAAAATGTTGCCCATGATTTTATCAAATAACCCTCAGTGTTATATTTATAGCTATAAGTATATGGAGAATGAGGATATGAGCAGTCTTCGCGATAACCTATTATTTCGCTTTTGTCATATTCTGTATTCATTTCTATTACCATACCATTTTTATCAGTACGAAGCATTCGATCTGCAAATGGATTCTTCTTTATTACTTTTCGATATTCCTCAATATCAAATTTTCTATTATTCGTAATCTTTTCTCTTTTTTTAATATTCAACTTATTATTAGTTGTTTGAGCTGAGCAATTGCTTAATGCAATTACAGCAATTAATAAAAATATTAGTTTTTTCATATTTGTTCCTAATATATTGTGAACGTGTTATTCGCTTTCAACAAAAGAATTACTTCCTGTTTCAGCGAATGATATTCTTCCTCCTTTAGCATACATACAGAATGACTGCTCCGTCAGCTTTTTCA
>ERZ773024.193-NODE-193-length-22868-cov-3.596546_pt1 | contig 22868 bp, 19 predicted proteins | sample MGYA00511667_ERZ773024 | MGnify/ENA primary metagenome ERZ773024 (study PRJEB29015, sample SAMEA2738117) | human oral metagenome | biome: human oral; feature: human-associated habitat; material: saliva | place: China | collected 2258 ... | reverse complement strand
CCCTTGATCATGGGAAGGGTTACGAAGAAGAAACGCTGCGATCCGCGTGCTCCATCGACTTTTGCCGCTTCTTGAATTTCCGGTGGAACCTCAGCTAGAGCCGCCGAGTACACCATCATTGAGAAGGCAGTTCCGCGCCAGATATTGGCCATGATGACCGAGAACATGGGGAAAGTCAGGAGCCACGTTGTTCCGCCGAGGCCGATGTAACTGAGCAGGACGTTGAGCGTTCCGTCTGTAGAGAAGAAAGCATAGAGCGCGAAGGCGGCGACGATTTCAGGCATAACCCAAGCGATCACAACGACGCCACCGACAAGTGTGGAAAGGATCTTCGGCGCCTTGCGCATGAGCATTGCCAAGGCCAGGCCCAAGATGTTCTGGCCAACAACCGCTGATGCAAACACAAAGATCACTGTGAGCAGGACTGCTTTCCAGAAACCATTACTGGTCAGCAGTTCCACATAGTTTTCGAGGCCAACAAATTCGGGGTTTGCCGCTTTGTAGCCCGAAAGGGCGGCATTGGTCAAAGACCCATATACCGAGTATGCAATGGGACCGATGAGGAACACCGCCATAAGAGCAACTGCTGGAAACAGCAGGCCCATTCGGCCCGTTTGGCGGGCGATGCGAGAGATCAGTGTCTCGCGTCGCCCGCCAAGGGTCGCAGTGCTCTCGGTCCCCACACGAACCGAGGTGGACATGTTACTTCGCCGCTTCGATGTTCTTCTCGCCGACGATCTTCACCAGGCCCTCGTCATAGGCCTTTGCGGCCTGTTCGGGGGTCTGTTCCTTGGTGACCACGGATTCGGTGGCCGTCTGGATATTCGTGGAGATCTGCGGGTAGTCGGGAGTTGCAGGGCGGAAGTGCGTGTACTGGACGATTCCAGCGAAGAACTCGAAGGAGGGGTTGGCCTTGAGGTACTCGGGATCGGAGACGATGTCCTTACGGACGGCAATCGCGGAGGTCGCGATGGAGTACTGCAGGGAGCCCTTCTTATTCAGAGCGGTCTTGACGAAGTCGGCTGCCAGCTCGGGATCCTTGGTCTGGGATCCAACGGAGAGCACCCAGCCACCTGAGAGCGTGGTGAATCCGGGTGCTTGCCCCTTCTGAGTCGGCATCTTTGCCAGACCGATGGTGTCTTGCCATTCGGCCCACTTGGTGGAATCCTGCATCCACACGTAGGGAAGCCAGGAACCATCGATATCGATGGCGAGCTTGCCCTTGGGGAGGAGCTCAGTGGAAACGCGAGTACCGACTGCCTTGTCCAGAGCAACATCGTTGGAGGGGGTCAGGCCTTCGGAGTATGCGGTCTGGTAGAAGGTCAGAGCGTCCTTAAAGCCCTGGGAGCCACTGACCCACTTGTTGGTATCGGTGTTGTACAGGGTGTCCTGAGTTCCGTAGAGCAGCATTTCGAAGCCCTGCATGGTGGTCTGTTCGCCACCGGCGCGGCCTGCGTAGATGTTCATGGGGATAACGCCGGGCACCTTTTCCTTGATGGTGCGTGCTGCGGAAAGAATCTCGTCCCAGTTCTTGGGCTGCCAATCGGTCGGCAGACCGGCCTGCTCGAAGATCTTCTTGTTGAAGTAGATACCGCGGGTATCGGTGCCGAAGGGAACACCGTAGAGCTTGCCATCCATGCCCTTTGCGCCCTGAGTCGAGCTTTCGGAGTACTGGCTCCACTCATCCCAGTCCTTCACGTACTGATCGATGGGCAGTAGGTATCCGGCTGCAGCATCGCTCATGACCTGGAAGGTGTCTTCATAGATGATGTCGGGAGCCTTGGACTTCGACTTATTCATCAGCGCCAGCTTGGTGAAGTACTGGTCAGCCTCGGCTTCAACGGGCTGAAGATCGATGGTGACACCCTTGTGGGTCGACTCGAATTCTTCCTTCGCACGCTTCATGAAGTCTTCAACCTGCGGGAAAGACGAGGTCTTGTAGTAGGTGACGACAAGCGACTTTCCTTCTGAGCTTCCAGAAGCAGCCTTGTCCTTGGATCCAGAGCACGCTGTCAGTCCCACGGCGGCAATGCCCAGAACTGCAACGGCGGCGAGTGCACGACGTGCCATTGAACTCTCCTTTGATAGTTCGGTGACTTCCTTCGGTTTACCTGCGGCTTCACTGTCGCCCGGCTTCCCTGCGCCCCTATGACACGGAAGTCCTTGCTGTGAATTGTATTACTACGTAGAAATGGCTTTCTAGCCCCTATGGTTACACTTCGGTCACGATCTTGACAAAGTTCCCTGAATATTTGGTGAGCGAATATTTGCAGATCACGGGGCATATAGAGAAGGGTGCGACGCCAGCTGCATGCGAGCGTTGTACCCCTCTCGATCTTTTGGATAGTCCCCGTTCTTTCAGCTGTTCTCAGTCATAAAGCGACTGATCAATGAACGAATTTCGTTCCAAGCAACAGAGTCAGGCACTGAAAGCGAACCATGGAAAGTACCCGCGAACATATGCAACTCAGCAATACACCCGCTATCAACCAGGCCAGTTGCCAGCGCAATTCCCTCATCTCGAAGAGGATCTACGGGATTCACAACGACTAGTGCCGGAGGGAAGCCAACTTCCCTCATATGTTCCCGCGGCTTGGGGAATGCCGATTCAACAAGAGCTTCAGGAATCTCCAATTCCTTTCCCTCTTCCTCCGTAGCCAGCGCAATCCCAAAGAAGTGTCGCCACGCACCGGCTGCCGCGCAACGCGTCCAAATTGGGCCATCTGCAAAGAGCGAGCTTGAGTGCGTTGACAAGCTCGGGTCAATGCAAGGTTCGAGTAAGACAAGACCCCTGATCATGGAAGAAATCCGCTCATCTTGACCCACGGTTTCTTCGTCTTGCGGCGCTTGCGCAGCCAATCCGCAGAGGCGACTCACCATGGAATAGGCAAGTCCAGCTCCCGCGGAATCCCCCAAAACGAAAATTGGACGTTCATAACCAAAACGCTCAAGGGCCTCGGCAAGGGCGGAAATACAGTCGTCGACGGGGATCGGGAAGGGAAATTCGGGTGCGAGGCGATACTCCGGAGAGACGACGATCGCACCGAAGCGTGTTGCAAGCTCGTCATTCTTCGCATCGTCGAATGCCGCTCGCCCAGCGACGTATCCCCCACCGTGGATTGACACCAGAATCGGTGCGTTATCCCGCAGACCATCGGGGATGAAGCTGCGCCCACGCGCGGTCACTTCGAGCCTATTGATTGCTTCGTGGGGATTCTCCAGAAGAGCATCTCCCCCAGCGCGCATAGCGGGCAGGTTCCAGGTTGTTTGTTCGGGTGTCGCTTCGATTACCGGCAGCAGCTCAGGGCGTAGAAAGAACGGGGATTCAGCCATCCCTCTTCAGCCCTTCGGGCCGAGCTGTGCAATAAAGGACTCGACCGCAGCGTAGAAGGGCTCGGGAGTTGAGCGGCGCACGCAGTGCCGAGCAGTGGGGATCAGCAGGATTTCCACCTTCTCTAAGCCCAATTCATCGATATCAGCAACACCGGCTGGGCCGATGACAACATCGTCCCCATCCCCTGTAATCAGCAAAGTCGGGGTCTGAAGAGATTCCAGAATTTCATTTCGCGTGCGCGCACTACTGACGGCAATATTCGATAGGAAATTGCGATCCACCTGCACCTTTGCCTGTGCCCATCCGGTTGCTTCCGCGCGACTCCACAGCGGATAGCCCTCCAGAATCTGTTCAACCTCATGTCCCAGATTGTCGGTCACGTGATTGCACCACTTCACCAGGTGTTCACCAAAAGTCTTGGAATCTCGCCGATTATCGGCAGTGAATAGAGCCGGGTCCTCCAGCACCAAAGCATCAACGTGGGCCAGGCCTCGTGAAACAATATCGGCGCTGGTTGCGCCACCCATCGAGTGCCCCATCAACAGGACAAAGGGGGCAGGATCATCAGCTTCAATACGGTTAATCACCGCGGCCGCACTCTGCACCAACGCCTCGAAAGGGTCCTCAAGCTGCTCGGGTGTAAAACGAGGGGAGCACCCGTGCCCCAGCGCGTCAACGCAGACGACCTCGAACTCACCGGACCAACGCTCACTGACATCGCATAGCGCGGCAGCATTATCTGTCACCCCATGAAGCGCATAGATACGTCCCTTGGTGGGAGTTCCACTGGTATTGATAGCAAGTTTTGCCGGCGTCATGAATCCTCCTCGGCGAGAAAACAGCCTGTCCATACGATGTTACGCAGCATACAATATTGGCAGAAAACGAAGCGTCAGTCGCCAATGTACATGGTCCTCAGAGTAGAGCGACCGCCGCGACATTCCAACACGATCGATGATGCTAGCTGAGCACTCGAAGCTATAAAAGAGTAAACAGGATGGTTTTCTCATGAGTTCTGACGAGGGCGGCACGTGGGAGGGGCAGGACCTCGCCGATCAATCAATAGCGGATCGCGTCGATCGGCTTGATGCGCACGGCCGCGAGCGCCGGGATGATGCCGCACAGGGCGCCGATGCTCGTGGAGATGGCGACGCCGGCGATGGCGGCGCCGGCGGGGAAGGCCGGGGTGTCACTCAAGGTGATATTGAGCGCCTCCAGGGGCAGGAATCGGATGACGACGACCGCGATTCCCACACCGATGACGCCGGCGACGAAGGTCGCGACGACCGACTCCATGAAAACGGCGAAGAAGACGCGCGTGGCGGAGGCGCCGACGGCTCGGCGGATGCCGATCTCGCGCACGCGCTGGCGCACGGTCACGATGGCGACGTTCAGCAGGCCAAGGGCACCCAGGAACACAATGATGCCGCCGATCACCATGATGACGTTGGAGATGGTACCCAGCTGCTCCTCGCCGATGTCCTCGTGTTCGCCACCGGAGACGGAGACCTTCCAGCCCTCGCCGAGGATCGAGGCCAGGGCGCGCGGTAGGGTGTCGCGCGCCAGGTCGGCGTTCTCGGTACCCACCCACGCGATCATGGACGGCGCACTCATCTGCGGGAAGGAGACGCGCGCCGCGTCGTAATGCGCGAACACGGTCGGCATGTCGAAGGAGCTCTTCGACTTGGTGACGCCGACGACGCGCATGGCCGTTCCATCGCTCGTGTGCAGGACGATCGGAACCTGGTCAATGGGGGCGCGCCCCAGCTGGTTCCACAGGCTTTCAGAGATGACGACGGGGATCAGGCGCTGGTCGGCATCACTGCTCTCGACCCAGCGTCCCGCGAGCATGCGGGTGCGGTAAATGACCGCGTAGGAGGGGTCCACGCCCTGGAACGCGACGCCGTCAACCATGTCGCCGATCTTCGTCAGGGGATAGCCGCGGAATTGTCCGCTAGAGCGGGCCTGTCGAGTTTCGACGATCTCACCACCCCCGCTGGAAAAGCGCGACCAGTAGCGGATGTCCGTGCGTTCGGCCAGGGTGCCCATGGCCTCGCCGAGCGTGTCCTTCTCATCGGGTCGCTTGGCGGTCTGCGCGCCAGTAGCCGAGGCGGGATCGGACGCGTCCTGATAGGGACCGCTGCCCACCGAACCATCCGAGGAGGCCGAGGAGCTTTCGGGGGTCAGGCGCAGGGTGACGGAGCGCCCCTCGTAGAGCTCCGCCAATTCGCGCGAGGACTGCAGGAGCAGGTCGCCCAGCGCAATGACGATCGTCATGGCGGCCACAGCCGCGACCACGCCCACGAGGGAGAGGACGACGCGCGCCTTCTGGACCTTGACCTCGCCCCAGGCCTCGATGAGCGCGCCCAGGATCTGACTAACAGCGTTCACTGCTCACCCTCCTCCTCGGCCCCGGCCTCGTCGCTACCGTGCCCGGCCTCCGCGCGGTGCGTGAGCGAGGAAGGATCCTCGATCTCGTGCAGCGTGCCGTCGTAGAGTTCGTAGGCGCGCTGCGCCCGCGCGGCCACCGCCATGTCGTGCGTGATGACGATGAGCGCGGCGTTGGACTCGTGGGCGACCTCCTCGAGGAGGGCCATGACGACGCGGCCCGTGTCCGGGTCGAGGGCGCCCGTCGGCTCGTCGGCGAGGATGACGCGCGGGCGGCGCACGAGGGCGCGCGCGATCGCGATGCGCTGCTGCTCGCCGCCACTCATCTCGCCCGGGTAGGAATCCGCTCGCTCACCCAGGCCCACGCGCTCGAGCATGTCCACGGCGATCGAGCGCCGACGCAGCAGCTGCGGGCCGGGGGCGTACAGGAGGGGAACCTCGACGTTTTCGGCGGCCGTGCGCGCCGAGAAGATATTGAATTGCTGGAACACGAAGCCAAAGTCTTCTCCGCGCATGCGCGCGCGGCGCCCCTCGCCCAGGCGCGTGGTATCCACGCCGTCCAGCTCGTATGCGCCCGAGGTGGGGGTATCCAGCAGGCCGATGATATTGAGCATCGTGGACTTGCCCGTACCCGAGCGGCCCACGATGGAAACGTGCTCGCCCTGGGCGACGTCCAGGTTGACGCCGCGCAGAATGTGCAAGTCATCCCCGTCAGGCAAGGTCACCGTGCGGGTCACATCCCGCAGGCACACGAGACTCATTGTGTGCCCGCTGCGTCGCCCGAACCCCCGGCCATGCCGCCGTAGGGGCCGTCCTGGTTGTCCTTGTTCGAGGTCGGGGTGAACTCGAGGATCTCCTCGCCCTCCGTCAGCCCCTTCTTGATCTCGACCATCTTGCCGTCCGTGATGCCCAGGGTGACGGGGCGCTTCTCGGGCTTAGTCGGGTCGGAGGTCGGCAGGTAGACGGAGCCGGACTGGTAGCGGCCCTCGACCGCGGAGATCGGCACCGCGAGGACGCCCATCGCCGATCCGGCCGTCATTTCGAGGGTGACCTGCAGGCCGGCGAACACCTTCTGGTTGGAGGGGATCGCGCAGCGGGCCTTCAGGTCCATCGAGGCCGAGGCCCCATTATCGGACCCGGCGTTTGATTTCGAGTCCTGCGCCTTGCCGGCCGAACTCACCACCTTCACACCCGAGCACTCGAAGGGCGCGGGGCCGTTCTTAATGGTAACGGTCGCCGTCGAAGGAGCGTCCTGCATGCGGTACATCTGGTCCGCACTCAGGGAGGCGACCGCGGAGAAGGTCGGAGGGACAATCGTCGCAACCGTGTCGCCAATCGCGAACTGCTGGCCCACGAGCACGCCCGTCGAAACCGTGCCATCGCCGGGGGACACGACGGTCTCGTACTTGTAGGTCGGCTCGGAGGTCTCGACGCTCACGTTGCCTTCTTCGTCGGTGACCTGCCGGGTGTCGCCGGGAATCTCCTTGCGGATCTGGAGGAGCGCATCACCCTTGGAAACCTTGTCACCGTCATTGACGAAGGTGCGCACGACGTTGCCGTCCAGGGTCGCACGGGCCACGACCGGCTCATCGGGCTGAATCGTGCCCGTCAGAATCACCGTATTGGTGATATCTGCGCGCCCAACGGAGATTGTCATCTGCCCGAAGGACCCGCCCGGATCCACGCTGTCGCTCGTCTGCTTCTCCTGTGCGGCCGGGAAGAACGCAAACTTCACCAAGGCCACGGCGATTACTACCCAGGCAAGAACCTTGACAACATCGAACACCTGGGCGGTGCGGGTCTTTTGTGCCACGTGCGTCTCCTTCGATGAATGGCGTTGCCCAATCCTAAGGTGCTCCTAATTCTCACTGCAACAGTTTCCCTTCCACCCTGATGAATTTCTCAGGGTGTATCCCACTGGATGGACGGCGCACGTCCTCGCCCCTACGTTGGATGACGAATCGACGAAAGGCAGCACCTAGCTGAAAGCAAATGCCTCAGTCTTCACGGTGCCCAAACCTCGCGGGATCAACGGGCCGTTGATACTTCGGCAGCCCGTCAACTACCAGCAGGTACGACTCCATGACGAGCTCGCGGATGAGTTCCTTGTTAATCCCCGGTCCCGGCATGACGGTGATCCAGTGTTTCTTATTCATGTGGTAACCCGGAGTGATCGATTCAAAGCTTTCACAGAGCGCACGCGCGTCCTGCGGATCAGCCTTGAGATTCACCATCCGCTTCCCGCGGACGGTTGAGATCATGAACCATTTACCGCATACTCGCGCGGCATCCCATTCTTCGTTAAAGGGATAAAGCTCGCTTGCGGGCAATTCAAGTGCAGCGTCAATAACGCTCTTCCAAAGCTGTTCATCATCTAGGTCGGCCTTCATGAGGACCCCCATTCACTGCGTCTTCCAAGTAACAAAAATGCATTGTCGAGGTGGCGGGATGCCCTGGGGTGCGTCAGGAGGGGTGCAAGGGTATGACTTCCGGACAAAGCGTTGGCGGGTTGGGGACTTGGTGAGGCACCAAGGGGCGGCTCAGCAAGTCCGCTCCTCCTCGTTCAACGGAGGTGTGATGGTTCCGTGTCGGTCGATCATTCGTGCGGGTTTCAATGGTTCGTCGCGCACGGCATCGAGGAGCCGGTCGAAGCTTTCCATCGTGGCCTTGCGGTTGGAGGGAACGAATTCCAAAGCGGAGGCGTACGGGCTGACCTCGTGCCCCTGGCCTGACAGGGCGATGGCCATATTCACGAGCGGGTTGGCTCGTGCGCCTTCCTCGATGGCCTTTGCGATCCAAGAGCGGCATTCGTCTACGTCGTTAGTCCAAGTACGGAATACCTCGCCGGCGAGTTCTTGATGCCATGAGTAGTCGTCGGAAGTGCTGGTGAGTGTCCATCCCGGCCACAACGCCGTGAAATCCTCCAAGTGCATGTCCTCGTCCTGGAGCGACCACCAACGCAGCGAGCGTGCTTGGTAATCCACGAATATCCCGGTAGTCGGAACATCGTCATCCATGGTCGGCTCCCACGCATTCGATTCATCCGGTAGTCGGGAGGCTACCTCACGAGCCAAAGCCAGGAAATTCTCAGGACCGAATCCAACAATATCGTCCAGGAAGCCGTAAGCGCGCCAGGTGACCAAGGTGCCGTCTGCCATGCGTACGGTGATGGGATCAGCTCCGTGCCACTCATCCCATGGCTCTAGATCGGGCGCGCGATCGCATGGCAAACGATCAGAACGGTGTGTGAAGATGGTGGCCGGATCGACGCCAGCAGCCCGAAGGGTTCCCCTGGTTCCTTCGGCTGACCAGACGGCCGTCCACCCAGGCCAAGTGTGCTCAACGAGGTAGTTGATAAGTCGAGGCATGTAGAGCGCCTCGCTCTCCTCTGCCCACACCACCAGTTTCCTGGTCTCATCGATCAGCAGCGTGCCCTCAATCCACGTCGCCCCTTCCCAAGCATGCGGATCATCAACACCCAAAGGAGACATACAACGCACACGCTGAATGGTGGCTTCCATACCGTCGATCGCAATGTCCCGTCCAATCGTTTGCGCTGCCCAGTGGTCGTAGTAGGTCTCCCACCCAGCATCGGTCTTAAGTAAAACACCTAACCGCGAACCCACCGTGGCCTCCCCATCAACGCGCAACCCAAGGGCCGCTGAGCACCTCATTCATACTCATTCGATCAGAACAAGTTATTCGGCGATCGTCGTCGAAAGCTTCAGGTCTATGAAGTACCCCGGGTAAAAAACGTCTCCCCTGGGACACATCCAGAGGAGAGGTGCGGGGAATCCTGTTGGCATCCAAGCTAGCACAGGCTCGCCCGCAAGCACCCTTCGACCAGAACGCGCCGCTTCCGATTTCTCGAAAACGGCGTTATTTCAACGGAAAGTCTGGAGCGGGCGACGGGAATCGAACCCGCGCTGTCAGCTTGGGAAGCTGAAGTTCTACCATTGAACTACGCCCGCGAGGTGCCTGATATCAATCGGTATGACCGGCACAACTCGTTCATCATAGCGGCTCCCCCGCCTGCAGTCCAAAGCGTGACCTCTAGACTTAAAGGCGTGACTTCACCCAACCCGCGCCCCGTCGTTGCCGCTGCAATCTTTGACCGTCTCCCCCACCCAAGCGCGCTTTTGTGCGCCTCGCGCTCCTACCCGGAAGATTTACGAGGCCTCTTCGAGCTCCCCGGCGGAAAGGTTGAGGAAGGGGAAGACCCCCTGCGCGGCCTCGTTCGTGAAATCGACGAAGAGCTGGGGTGCGCACTGAGGATTGCTGAGCCGGTCCTCACGCCCGAGGGGAAGTGGTGGCCGATCCTGAACGGTCGGGTGATGGCGGTGTGGGGGTGCACCCTTGCCGACCCCACCCAAACTTTGACTCCGGGAGCCTCGCATCTCGAGTTACGGTGGACTCCTCTTGATCAAGTGATGGATTTACCCTGGATCCCTGCCGATTTCCCCATCGTCCAGGCGGCAATCAATCAGTTTTCATCTGGGAAATCCATGTGAATCGGCGAATGATCAAGACAGATCCAGAATTTCTGTCAGAATAGCTTTATGCCGAAAATTATTGGAGATTCGCTGGCCGACCATCGCGAGCTCACGCGCAACCGTCTTTTTGATGCACTTGCAAGTCTTCTTGCTGAGCAGCCATTCGATTCAATCTCCATGTCGCAGATCGCTTCGCGGGCAAAGGTTGGACGCACCGCGGTCTACAACCACTTCCCCGACAAGGAAGTCCTCCTTCTTGAGTTCATGCGTCGCGTCACTCTGCAGTTCTCCCAAAAACTCCAAGAAGCGCTTGATCAGGTCAATGATCCACTTGCCCAACTGCGCATCTACATTCGTGCGCACTTGGAAATGACCACTCGTTATCACCTGAACTCGACCTTTAATCTGCGCACTCAAGTTTCACGTGAAAACTCTGCGCACCTGCACGATCATGCAACGATTATTTCGACGCGGCTCTTGGAAATTCTTGCGCGCTGCATGGAAACAGGTGCAATTCCGCGGCAAAACCCCCACGTATTGATTCCGCTTATTCATTCATGCCTTGCTGGGAATCGTCTTCCGGCCAACCCTCAGACCCGCGAAGCAACAATCCGCACTGTCCAAGCCTTCATCTTGCGAGGCATAGGCGCTGATGTTGAGGTTCCTTCTTCAGGTGAACGACCGGGATCTGCCACCGCAGTTCAGGAAAGTTCGGCTGCAGCTACGCCAGAAGGGGACGCTCGCGATAATTCATACATGCGCTGCCCCATCAGCGCCTGACATCGTGTGAATCAGCTAACTCCGATAGGATCGGGGAATAAGTGGCCGGCGCGTACCGTTGAGCTGGACATGAAGCGGGGCACGCGCCCCAACACGAATCAAAGGAGTGCCCTTCAATGAGTACCATCGAGCTCACCACTGAAAACTTCAGCGAGACCGTTAATTCCGACAAGATCGTCCTGGTTGACTTCTGGGCGACCTGGTGCGGCCCGTGCCGTCAGTTCGGCCCCATCTTCGAGTCCGTCTCGGAGAAGCACCCCGACATCGTTTTCGGCAAGGTCGACACCGATGCGCAGCAGGAACTTGCTGCTTCCGCTCAGATTTCGTCGATCCCGACCCTGATGATCTTCCGCGAAGGTGTCCTGATCTTCCGTAACTCCGGTGCCCTTCCGGCAGCTGCTCTTGAGGACCTGATCTCTCAGGCAGAAGCCCTGAACATGGAAGAGGTTCACGCAGAAGCTCAGAAGCACCAGGAATCTCACAACGACTGATGCTTAAACACGGTGTGTGATAAATCTGCACGCCGCCAATACTCAAAAGGGGGTTGGAGACGGCCAAGCCGTCTCCAACCCCCTTTTCTGTCTAATTAAACGCAGCTTTAAGCGCTCAGCCAAGCAGTTCTTGAGCAACCAGCTCTGCAAGCTGAATGGCATTCAAAGCCGCTCCCTTGCGAAGGTTATCTCCGCTGACAACAAACACGATTCCACGGTTATCCGGAACCGCTTGATCCTGACGAATACGTCCGACGAAAACATCGTCTTCACCCGCGGCCTCGAGCGGGGTCGGAACGTCGACAACGCGAACTCCGGGAGCGCTGTTGAGCGCGGCCACGGCCTCGTCACGAGAAATCGAAGAGGGGAACTCGGCGTGGACGGTCATGGTGTGAGCGGTCAGGACCGGCACACGCACGCAAGTCCCGCTCACCAGAAGATTCGGGACGTGAAGGATACGACGCGATTCATTGCGAAGCTTCTGCTCTTCGTCGGTCTCAAAGCTGCCATCATCGACAATCGAACCTGCCAAAGGCACGACATCGAAAGCGATAGGCGCGACGTAGACCTCAGGGGTGCCGAAATCAACGGCGTGGCCGTCGGTCGTCAGTCCCTCAAGATTTTGATCAGCAGCTCCACGGACCTGGTCGATGAGCTCGCGAACACCCTTGAGGCCAGAGCCAGAAACTGCCTGGTAGGAAGAGACCGTCAGTCGATCAATACCGCCTGCAGCGTCGGCAAGTGGCTTAATTGCAGGCATAACGGCCATGGTCGTGCAGTTGGGGTTTGCAATGATGCCCTTGGGACGGTTGTCGACGTCGTCGGGGTTGACCTCGGAGACGACCAGCGGGACCTCGGGGTCCTTACGCCAGGCCGAGGAGTTGTCGACGACCACGGCGCCGGCAGCCGCGAACTTGGGGGCATACTCGCGCGAGGCCGTAGCTCCCGCAGAGAAGATCGCGATGTCGATCCCCGAGAAGTCAGCAGTTGCGACGTCTTCGACGACGACCTCTGTGCCCTTCCACGGCAGGGTCGATCCAGCCGAACGAGCAGACGCAAAGAAACGAATCGTTTCAACCGGGAAATTGCGCTCTTCCAAGATCGTGCGCATGACGCGACCAACCTGGCCGGTCGCACCGACAACAGCAACAGTCAAACCTGACATTTTCAAGCCTCTCTAACTAGCGACGGACCGACTCAGCGGCCAGTACCCGCGTATACAACGGCCTCGGAAACCTCAGCGTCCAAGCCGAAAGCGGAGTGAACAACGGCAACCGCACGATCCAGATCATCCAGCTTCGTCACAATCGACAGACGGATCTCGGAAGAGGAAATCAGATCGATATTGATTCCCGCTTCTGACAGGGCAGCGAAGAGTCGCGCAGCCACACCGGGATTCGTACGCATACCCGTTCCGACCAGCGAAAGCTTGCCGATATTCGGGTTGTAGCGCACCTCCTTGAAGCCAATCTCTTCCTTCGCGGACTCCAGCGCATCGAGCGCAACCTGGGCATCGGCCTCGGGAATGGTGAAGGTGATGTTCGCGCGGGTCGGATCTGCAACGGGAATGTTCTGAACAATCATGTCGATGTTCGCGCCCGCAGCGGCGATCGTCTGGAAAACCATCGCGGCGCGGCCGGGGTGGTTCGGGACACCGGCGACCGTGATCTTGTCCTGGCCGCGGTCGTGAGCAATTCCAGAGATGATGGGCTGTTCCATCTTTCCTTCTTTCGGGTCGAGGAATGCGGCGTCAGGGACCAATCCCTTGAGCGCCGGCGAGGCCGGGCGGTCTGAAATCCAGGTTCCTTCCTTCTCGGAGAAGGAGGAACGAACGTGTAGGGGTACCTTGTAGCGGCGGGCGAATTCGACCGCGCGCAGGTGAAGAATCTTTGCGCCGTGCGCGGCAAGTTCTAGGGTTTCTTCCGTTGAGATCGAGCGCAGGCGGTGTGCCTTGGGGACGATTCGCGGATCAGCAGAGAACAGGCCGTCGACATCGGTGTAGATCTCGCACACATCGGCGTGCAAGGCAGCCGCGAGCGCAACCGCGGTCGTATCGGAACCGCCTCGGCCCAAGGTCGTCACATCATCGTCGTCGGAAATTCCCTGGAAACCGGCGACAATTGCGACCTGGCCTTCAGAGATTGAACGGGCGACACGTTCGGGGACCATGCCGGTGATCTGGGCGCGACCGTAAGCGGAAGTCGTGTGGATTCCGGCCTGCGCACCGGTGAAGGCCTGTGCAGGAACACCCAACTCGTTGATCGCCATGGACAGAAGGGACATCGAAATACGCTCGCCGGCGGTGAGAAGGATGTCCATCTCACGTTCGGGTGCGTTGTCGGTAATCTGCGCGGCGGTGTCCAGGAGCTCGTCGGTTGTGTCGCCCATTGCTGAAACGACGACAACAAGCTTGTGTCCCGCGTTCCGAGTCTCAACGATGCGCTTTGCAACGCGTTTAATCGCTTCAACATCGGACACGGATGAGCCTCCGTACTTTTGCACGATGAGCGCCACGGGTGGTCCTAACTGTCTGCGTTTGGGTTATCTGTTCTTATCGTCCCTGAAAACTCGCGAACATGACGAGTACTGACCAACACGTGAACGTTTGTGTCAATTTATGAGCGTAACTTTCGGCACACTTGGCATATTCCTAGGACCAACGAATATGGTTGAGTTACATCCACGGAAGGAGTCCTCGATGCCGCACACGATTTATGGGACCCCGGTAGTTCACGGTGTCTCCTATGCGCCAATTGTTTGGACATCTCACCCGGCCCTTCCTTCCGACGATTTCACTCCCCTGCCTCCCGAGGACCGCCCAGCCATTGCCGTCTCCCTTGAGGAGATCTGCAAGAAAGTCGGCGAGGAGCTTTTCGAACGCTCAGCGCACGCACTGGGCGACGTCTCAGACGTCCTCGTCATGACCGCGTCTTTAGCAACAGACCCGACGTGGATTCGCGAAGCTCAGTCTTGGATCTTCTCCGGTGTTCCGGCACCGCAATCAGTTGTTCGCGCGACCGATAAATTCGTCGAGGTTTTCCGTTCCTCTGGTGGACTCATGCTGGAGCGCATCGCCGACCTCTACGACGTCCGTGACCTAGTCCTTGCTCACCTTGCCGAGGCCGACTCTGGGGTCTTGGCATCAGGCGCGGGGACGTCCGTCAGTGCTTCTCAGAAAGCGGCTCCTTTCGCTCCTTATATCGTGTGTGCACGTGACCTATCCCCTTCGGATGCCGCGAACCTTGATCCCAGATATTGCGTTGGAATTGCAACGGAACTGGGCGGTCCAACCTCGCACACATCGATCATCGCGCGCCAATTGGGGATCCCCTGCATCGTTGCAGTACGCAACTTGAGCGAACTGCGCCAGGGGGATCTTGTATTGATGGATGCCTTTGTGGGGTCTTTGACAACTGCGGTTTCTGCCGAAGATGCACAAGCTGCTGTTCAGCGAGATCAAAAGCGCGCACAGGCAGTAGCCAATTGGAATGCGCCCGCTCAGACTAACGATGAGCACCCCTTACAGCTTTTGGCCAACGTTCACGACTTCGCAAGCGCGCAGGCCGCAGCTCAATCTCCCCACCTTGAATCAATCGGCCTTTTGCGTTCAGAACTGGCCTTCTTGAACGCACACAGCGAGCCAACAATTGAAGAGCAGGTGAACTTCTACTCGGGGGTTTTTGAACAATTCCGAGGGCATTCAGTGTGCGTGCGCACCTTGGATGCGGGTTCAGATAAACCCCTGGCCTACGCAACGATCCCTGGGGAAGACAATCCTGCGCTGGGCGTCCGAGGAATCCGAACCTCTGGTCCCCACCCGCAGATCCTTCATAACCAACTGGAAGCGATCGCTCTGGCAGCCATCCAACACCGAGAAACTTCGGTATCAATCATGGCTCCCATGATTTCAACGATTGCCGAAGCCCAGTGGTTTGCTTCGACCGTCCGTCAGCTCTCCGAACGCTTCGAGGTCGAACTGCGCGCGGGAATCATGATCGAGGTCCCCGCGGCGGCAATTTTGATTGATTCCATGATGAAATACGTCGATTTCGTATCGATTGGGACGAATGATCTGACGCAGTACACGATGGCCGCAGATCGCATGTCACCTGACTTGGCTGAGTACTCCGATCCCTGGCAGCCCGCGCCTTTGCGCCTGATTGCGCAGGTTGCACGCGCTGGCCTTGAGCACGGGGTAAGCGTGAGCGTGTGTGGCGAGGCCGCGGCAGACCCGCTGCTCGCCTGCGTTTTCGTTGGTATGGGTATCTCCGCGTTTTCGATGCCGCGCTTGGCAATTCCCTCGGTGGGCGCGCAGCTTGCTCAGGTCAGCCTGGCACAGTGCCGCTTAGCTGCAGCTTCCGTTGTCGAGGCCTCCGATCCCGGCGACGCCCGCTACCGTGCACGCAAAGCGCTCCAAGTGGAGTTTTAGCTAGCGCGTTTATTGTGCTACTTCAAACTGTCGTAGTATCAAAAAGAAAAACAACAACTCGTGTGCACATAGCTCGCTTTTCGTTGCCAATACACTACCGCGCGCCTGCGGCGCTGCTCCAAAGTCTCCATTTACTCCAATGAACCTGGATCAGGAATACATATCGTTTTCAAAGTAGGACCAGTCCGCGCATACCCCGCGTTCCGTTCCGTACGACTTCGGCTGATCGACCGGCTACACGGGAAATAGAAGCTATATTTTGGGGTTATTTTGAAATAAAAAGCGGGGAGAACGAATCTCTTTCAGACTCAATTACATCGTACCGATTCCACTCAAGCGAAGCCCAAAACCCAGTTGCATCATCAATTGCGTAGGCAAACATCGGGATCCCACAGTAGTGCTTGCATAGCATTCGAATAAATTCGGTACCATAGCGGCATCTTTGACGGTCCTGTCGAATTTCAAAAAACCAGATTTTCTTCCCCCAGGCCTCCAGCGGAGCACCAATATATTGATCACCTGGCTGCGCATCACTAAGCATTGCTCGACCGAGTATCTCTCCATCCCCCCTCAACTGGATAAAGTCAAACTCATCTCCCAAATCTCGAATGAAGTAATCGTCATTCCACCATCTCTCATTAAAGTTCTCAATACGTGGATAGGGAGAAGACCATTTGTCACTACGCTGTAGAAATTCCAGATCAAGAACAATCATTTAAGCAGCGTACCACCGTGAAATATAAGGAATAACTCTATTTCTGCAAACTGTTTCAGCCGAAGGAGAGAAAGATCTACTCAAAGTGGTAACGATAAAATGATCAGCTCTTACTGTTAGATCCTACGCCGAAGAGCCTCGCTAGCTTTCTCATTAACTTCGACCGCGTTGAGATAGACTGACGCCAATCCTTCATACCTCCGATCGCGTCCCTTTGCAGTAGCTTCCCACTCGATTTCGATCGAGGATTTTTCTACCCCCTTCGCTAAGAGGACATACCTCGGTGAGGAGAGCTTCTGACTCTCCCGAGGCCTCAACTCAGGGATTCTTATGAAAACCTTCCCCTTTTCACGATCAATGTCCTCCAACCACTCAGATCCAAAATCCATCGCAACTGACTGCGTAAAATTTGGAAAACTCGCCTGCAGTAGACGGGCGACTTGATGATCTTTTCCCCACGGAATAGGCGATTTCAGAATCTCGTCAAGTTTCTCTGACAAGCCCTTTCGATCAATAACAAAGAAATCCTTCGGCAGCGTGAATTCAAGTCGCAAATCCTCGACGAAGCTCTCTACTTCATTTGTTACAGTCAGAGACAGAGGCGGAAGAGTTTCAAGCATAAGGGACTCTGATAACGCCGAGGCATGATCAGCGAGCCGCTCCTGCCATTCTTGAATTTCATCAAGATACTCTTCCTTGGAGCGTCGTTCAAGGTAGGGGGCTCCGCCCATAATCGCGGCTACTCCTGATCCAGAGACCGACTTTCTCATCTCATCAGCACGTTGGAGCACAATATCTTGAGCAGCATCGTGAAAACTAGAAAGATCAGAAATCGCAGCACCATGCATTTCAACTGCTAACCCCCAAGTTTGAGAAGAAGATGTTCCCGCTCGGCGAGTGAGCATTTCAAGGTCTAATCCTTTAGCAATACGCGTTTCCCCTCGGCTTCGAACATAAATTGCTCCATCGGTAAGCCCCACACCATCTTTTCGGCACCATCGAATCTGGTCGCCATTCTGAGGGGGAGGAACTAGAAGAAACAACACTCCTTTTTTAAAATCTCCACTTGGATGAATCCAGTGGGTAAACCAATGGATAGCTTCCCCACCGAGATATCCTTCAATCTGTGAATTTATCTCCTGATCTTCGCAGCGTAAAACCTCCGAAAGTTCTCCATTAGACTCGACGCCGATAACCATAATGGCGTACCCCTGAAACTCACTTTTAGCTAGCTCCGGATCACGGTTCGATGCACCTATGATGAACTTGGCAATCTTCGCAAAGCCAGCTTTGCCTCCTGACAATACTTCAGAGCCCTTCAGCTCGAGTGAGACAGACTCAATCCCACTCCCGTACTGTTCGCATTCTGCCAATAGTCCTTGAAAGAAAGCGTCACCAACAGGAGGAAGATGCTTCAACCGTTCCATTGGCATTCCTCAATCCCTTACCTTAACAATTGCTATGAGCACCTGTGCTACTCGCAACATGTATCTAAAATCCCGGATTTAAATACGTGATGATAAAGATCCAGCCCACTCTCAACCATATCGGTTGAGGCGGGCTGAACGATTGATACAAGGATATCTTGGAAAAGAACCCTTGTCAGCGACTTTGACTGAAACTTGCTAACTCACTCACCGATCGCCGGCAAGATGACTGAGAAGGTCGTTCCGTGTTCGCCGGGCGCGCCCTCACCTTCGCATAAGGTATCGACATCCACTCGGCCACCCAAGGCCTCGGCAATCGAGGAAACAATCGACAGGCCCAGCCCCGAGGATCCCTTCCCCTGACGTGAGCGCGAAGTGTCGCCTCGGACGAAGCGATCAAAGACGGTCGCACGTAGCTCGGGCGCAATTCCCGGTCCATCATCGGCAACGCTCAGGCGCACAAATCCCGGCGCCGATGCGGTACCGGCGATCGTTTGTACTCCAACTTTGACGTGAGTGCCAGCGGGAGTGTGGATTCGCGCGTTATTGACCAGGTTTGCAAAGACCTGGCGAAGAGCTGACTCATCACCCAGCACGGTGCAGGAAGTGCAGGAATCGGCCTCGTCATCAATTTCGGGAAGGTCCAAGCTCCACTGGTGATCCGGACCTGCCGCGTGGGCGTCTGAGACTGCATCGATGGCCAGAGGGATCACATCTACCGGATCGCTGGCCAGTTCGCGTCCCGCATCAAGGCGAGCCAAGAGCAGAAGATCCTCAACCAGACCGGACATACGCGCGGACTCAGAGGCGATTCTCGAAAGCGCAAGCTCTTGGTCCGTTGCCCCACGTTGAAGAAGCTGCGTGTAACCCTGAATCGATGCCAAAGGAGTTCGGAGTTCGTGCGAGGCATCGGCGACGAATTGACGCAGGCGCTGCTCGGATTCCGCGCGGGCCTGAAGCGCAGTTTCAACATTGTCGATCATGGTGTTCAACGCGAAACCGACATCGCCAACTTCATCTCCGGGTTGAGCAATGGAACTATCGACGCGATCAAAAGTGTCGACAGTCGGTGCGGCGATCAGATCTTGGGAACCGATATTCCGCGCGGTTGCGGCGACTTCACCCAAAGGGAGCATTTCCTTGCGGATCCACTTACGTCCGATGAAGGTCGCACCAAGGATGACAACCAGCGCGATGACGCCTTCAACGGCAATGAGCGCAAAGAAGGTCGAATTATTCGCTGCCAAAGATAGGCCGACAACCAGCGTCTGGGAATCTTTCTGCGCGCACATCACGCGGAAAGCACCGTAATTCTTCAGATTGACGTCATGCCCATGGGAGTCACAACGCAATGAAAGCAGCTGCTGCTGGGCTTCCGAATCCAATTCGACGACGTCAAACTGTTTGACGACACCGGAAACCACCTCATCGTCGTGTTTGATGAGCTGCAACTGACCGTCAGAGGATCCCGGTCCGCGAAGGCCTCGGGGTCCTTTATCAGTCGGTGTTGCCGTTGGATCCGCACTGGGAGAATTCGAGGCCGGGGCCTGAGCGTCGTCGTGGTGTGGCGGGGGCGGGGGAAGCGGCTGTTCCAAGGTCAGTTCGGCATTCTTCTCCAGCCGAGAGAGCATTGATTCAAGCGAAGAATCCAGCTTCGATGTCATCCACGAGCGCATCGCAAATGCCGAAGCGGCAAGCATTGTCACCAGAGCGATGGCGACGGCAGCCGCAAGAAAACGGCTCAGGCGAACAGTGAGAAGACGCGATCGCTTGCGCTTCGTTTGAGGTGCACTGTGTTTGGGAGCGCTCGCCTGAGTTTCGGTATTCGAAGCTTGGGGGGAAGAGCTTGTCATTGGCGCTCCTAAGAGGCTGGCCTGAGGATATAACCGGCTCCCCTGACCGTATGAATCATGGGTTCGCGCCCAGCGTCAATCTTCTTACGCAGGTAGGAGATATACAGTTCGACGATGTTTGCCTGGCCTCCAAAGTCGTAAGACCATACTCGATCAAGGATCTGCGACTTCGAGAGGACAACATTGGGGTTTTCCATGAAGTAACGCAGAAGCTCAAATTCAGTGTTGGTGAGCGTAATTGCTTCACCGCCGCGCGCAACATCGTGAGAGTCCTCATCCAGGGTCAGATCGCCAACGGTCAGAACGCGTTCAGCGGTGACCGAAGCCATTCCAGATCGGCGAAGCAGTGCGTCGATACGCGCAGTGACTTCATCGAGGTCGAAAGGCTTAGTGACGTAGTCATCTGCACCTGCACGCAGTCCGGCAACGCGGTCGGCAACGGCGTCGCGTGCCGTCAAGAACAGGACGGGAAGGTGTGGCTTGCGCTTACGCAGGCGTTCCAAGGTTTCCATTCCATCCAGTCCGGGCATCTGGATATCCAAGACCACGACATCGGGATCGAAGGTATCGGCTTTATCCAGTGCTTCCCAACCGTTTGCTGCCGTTTGGGTTTCCCAGCCTTGGTGACGCAGTGCTGATCCAAGTAGCTCGGCCAAGACCGATTCGTCATCCACAACAAGGACGCGCGCTGGTGTCCCATCGGGGCGAATAAAGCTGGACTCTGTTGTACTCACGTCGCGATCCTTTCACAATTTCCGTGGAAATTCAGGACATATTGCGCCGGCCTTCCATTGCCCGTCCGAGGGTAATGGAATCCGCATATTCCAAATCGCCACCCACGGGAAGGCCCATGGCAAGTCGCGTTGTTGTCACACCAATTGTCGAGAGGGTGCGCGCTAGGTACGAGGCGGTTGCCTCACCTTCAATATTCGGGTTTGTCGCGATGATGACCTCTTGAACAACACCATCTGACAGGCGTCCCAAAAGCTGGCGAATACTGAGCTGATCGGGGCCAATCCCGTGGATGGGATCAATGGCGCCACCAAGCACGTGATAGCGTCCGCGGAATACCCGTGAATTCTCGATGGCCTGAATGTCCTTTGGTTCTTGGACGACACAGATCACGCTGGGATCACGCCGCGGATCCCGACAGATCGAGCATTCATCGTCTTCAGTGAGATTTCCACAGACAACACAGTGCTTGACCTGATGGCGGACCGCATTGATCGCAGTGGTGAGGCGCTCGACATCCTCGGGCTCGGCCTCGAGAAGGTGCAAAGCCATACGCTGCGCACTCTTTGGCCCCACTCCGGGAAGTTGTCCCAATTCATCGATGAGGTCTTGAAGAGCTCCTTCGTACATGCGTCACCACCCACCCTGGTCGTCAGTCTTTTGCTCAATGATGGTTCCGCCCAAAATATCCAAAACTGCTGGGATTCCAAAGAGATTCGATTCGGACATGTCCTGATCATCGATGCTGGCGCTGTCGTCCTCTGCCGCAGAAACGCTGGGGGTTGCGGGAATTTCCTGCGCGTCTTCCTCTGACGAGGCCTCTGCTGAGGCTGCCGGCTCCTCATCAGTATTCGCGTTGCCAGTTGAATGTGTGTCGTCGCTAGAAGGCGCGTCGTCATCTTCTTCCATGCGCGCAAAACGCTGTGAAGGAAGTGGCGTCACCTCAGCAAAGTTTGGAACTTCAGGAGCTGACTCTTCTTCAAGCGGGTCAAAACTTGGAGGCTGAACGACAGTTTCACTCCAACCTGAAGTCGCGACAGGCTCATCCTCTGGTTCATCATCAGGTTCAGGTGATGGAGCGGGCACTTCCTGCAAGTCCTGCTCTACCTCTTCAACCTGATCCCCCGGATCAAAAGGGGGCGGCGCCTGAGTATGCCAATCGTAAGATTCTGGTGCCTGCGGATCATAGGGTTTCGAGGCATCGATCGGTTCCGCCGGAACATGGAATTCCGGTGCCGGCGCGGCTTCGTGCGCCGAGGCGTCTGAGTTGCCGAGCCCAGAGGGGACCGGTTCTTGAGCAGGTGAAGCCTGAGCAACTGCGGCCTGCACTGGTGCGCCCTGTACAGGAGCCGCACTGGAATGTGCATTGGCAGAAGGCGTTGAAACTGCCGGCCCACCGCCGGATTGCCCCACCTGTGCACTGACGTGCAAACGAACACCCAAGACGTCATAGATCGTGTCTTCCACGATCTGCGCTCGTCCCCCGTTTGTAAAGCTTGCGACCATCCCTTGACTGGGGAAGAGGATGACCAATTGGTTTCCGTCAACGGCTCCCAATTGCCCGTTTTGAGACAGCAAGCTCCACACAACCCTGCTGTGCGTGGCCAAGCGCTCAACAACATCTCCCCAGCGCTGCCGTACAAGATCCGCATTGGGTGCAGCAGCGGAGCTTGAAACCTGCGCAGGTGCTGGCGCGGGAGCGGAGGAATGAGAAGGCGCAGGAACTTGCTCCGAAGCCTTTTCAGACACTTCATGGACAGCGTCACGAGGCTTCTGAGCAGCGGGAGCATCAACAGGAGCGCTGTGCTGCGCAGGCGCATCGCTATGAGCAGCAGGGCGAGTGACCTCCCAGCCGCCGGATGAGGGCTGAGGCTGAGGAGCGCGTTCTGCTTGTCGAGGCGAATCAATACGGCCATCGACAAAAGCTTCTGGCGCCACCGAGGTGCCCTGGTCTCCGCTCTTTTGGGCTTTCTTGCGTGCAAGAGCCTCACGTGCCTGACGAGCACCAAATGAACCCGAGCCAGCCGGGGCCTCGGCAGGGGCACCGCCCCCAACCAAGCCGACTCCACCAGAGAGCGGTCCCGGGGTACCCGCCATCCCGCCAGCGACCGCTGCAGGTGCTACTCCATAGGCACCAGCAGTGGCATCAACGCCTGCACCGGGCACCAAGATTCGGCCGATGAGCAACTCAAGCTGCAACCTGGGTGAGGTCGCACCAGTCATGGA
>ERZ773024.176-NODE-176-length-23721-cov-5.354052_pt1 | contig 23721 bp, 17 predicted proteins | sample MGYA00511667_ERZ773024 | MGnify/ENA primary metagenome ERZ773024 (study PRJEB29015, sample SAMEA2738117) | human oral metagenome | biome: human oral; feature: human-associated habitat; material: saliva | place: China | collected 2258 ... | reverse complement strand
AAAAGGTGCACATCTTAGTGAACATGTTCACTAAGATGTGCACCTTTTGTGTGTTAGGAACCCACCTGACCTGTTTTTACGCCAAATTCAGGCCATCACGCACACGATTACCCAGACGACGCACTACCAAAGAACCAGCCAACAACCCCCGAACACACCCCCCAAAGAAAGACCCAGCTCACTAGCACGCTCTTGAACGTGATCCGTCCACGTAAGAAACATCAACCAACCCTTCCACCAAGGAACACAGAGACACAGAAAGACAAAAACAGGGGCACCACCCAAAAAAGGGGGGGCAACATCGAAAAAAAGGGGCGTTAGACCACGGAAGGGGCTCGAAGTACACAACCCCTAAAAACGACGGGACCCATGGGGGTACTGACAGATATTCCTTGTCAGCAAACCACAGAACAAGTCATAGTACATGTTCTATATTATGTGCCACTCTAAGCCATAGGGGTTCACGCTTTGTTCAGAGGAAGTATGCGGCAGGAACGCCTCATGCTGCGAACATGGCGGCTAAGGGATACGGTGCGAGCGCGAGCAAGGTTGGATTCCATGGGGTGGTAGAGGTGAAGAAACCATGAACTGATTGAGGGGGTGGGGTGCCTCTTGGCGGTATTTGTCGCATGTTTTGGAACATGTTCTATGTGTAGCCATAGAAGCAGCCGGAGCGGCAGCACCAGAAGCAACAGCAGAAGCAGTAGCGCCAGCAGTAGTAGTAGTGGTGGGGGTAGCGACACCTTCAGCAACAGCAGAAGCAGCGGTGGTGGGGGTAGCGGATTTTGAAGCCTTCGGGTGCTTCTTGAAGATTCTTTTGTTGTGCTCTGATTTGCGTAGAACCACTAGAAGCTTCTGTGTATGGCGAGAATATTGTAGATGCCCCGCAGGCCTTTTATTGTCATATTTTTTGACTGAAATTCTGGACCGCGGCCAAATAATGCGTGGCGGAATAGTGCGAAATAAAGGGGCGTGGCGGAATAGTGCGCGATAGAGAGACCCATCTCCGATGTTTCCACTTGTCAAACTGCTATTAATGTCGCACTGAAGGCGCATCCAGGCCCCGGACTGAGATCAATAGGCCTTCAAAAGTGTTTATATTCCGTACTTTATTGCGCCAGTAAATACATTTTCACCTGATAGCGAATGGAATGACGAACGGTATCCCCACATCAAATACTTACAGGGTACAATCAACACTGTAATATAAATTAATCGCCTCATATGAAATTTCGATAGGCGATAAAATCGGCCTCACGGGGCCAGAAAGGTTGGCACATTTTGATTGAATGCCAGCTGCATAAAAAACCACTAACAACTCCACCGAGTGCGAGTGCCTCACTGAGTCAGTACAAGTGTGTACTGGTGGGGCCCGGCACTGACTTCCCGGTGCTCCATAGGACGCATAGCACCTATAACCCTGACGGTACGCTGCGTAACCCGCTTTTTTATGCGTCTGCATGGGCTCCCGAGGATGCTGGCTATGATGGCTACACTGGCGGTCGGTATGATCTGCCGGGCTCTAAGGGGCAGGGTACATGTAACACCGGCGCTTCACCTGTGGCAGCTATCCGAGAGCTGCTCAACACTTATGCCGAGAAAGAGTTCGCTCCGCGCTCTCTCCTGGAGGGCGTGAAAGTGTCCACTCTGTACCTCAAGCGTCAACTGCACTTGCTGGATGTACGCGTAGATGGTCCTGGCTACTGCGCTAAATGTATGAGCGATATGCGACACAGGGATTGGGGGTACCATCTCACTCAGGCATGGGCTGAAGCTGCCCGCGAGCTTGGGTTTGACGGCATTATCTCTACCTCTACCCTTGAGAACACCGTGAATGTCTACATTTTTGGTCCTGCAGGTATCTATGAGGGTGATCTTGGGATTGAGGAATCTCGAGACGCACTTAAGGTATATCGCGAATGCCAGGATCAGGGCATGAGCCTGCCTGTACTCATCGATGAGACCGAGGAGCCTGAAGAGGCGCTGGATATTCCTAGCCTTGTCGGTGATTTTGGTGATGCCCTGCTCCCGTCTGAGCCTCTCTCGTAGAGGTTTTGCCTCACGGCGTAATCATCCCCTCATCCTTCCCTTTCCCTGATATCGAAGGGGAAAGGGAAGGGTGAGGGGAACCCCCTCCACAATTGCATATGACAGCCTGGCTTTACAGTTAGGCTTTACATTGCTTATTGTGGGAGTGGGATGCTTCGGCACGGTGCCCGCCCCTTACATAGGAAGGCTCCGCACCAAATTGAAGCACTCAAAAACGAAAGGTATTTATAAAACTATGGAAAAAAATGATTTCCTGAACCACACCCTCGGACCAGCTCAGGAGCTGATCGAATCGCTCATCGCTGACGGAGCCATCGACACTACCGAAAGTAGTGCGCACGCCCTGTCCTTCGCCATCCGAGTGGCCATCCAAAAACACGCTAAGACCTATAAGGAGCCCCAGACCGCACTATCTATCATCGGTGACCTGCACACCACCGCAGCCATCTGCCAGTACCTCGGTGGCATCACCCGACAGGCGCTTAATGACCGCATCAACAACAACGCAATTCTGCGTCTTAAAGACGGTAAAGGCCGCAACGGCTACCCCGCGTTTCAGTTCGCCAACGGGGCAGTTGACCCGTCCATCCAAAAGATCATCCAGACTCTCCTGAACGGGGGGTTCAATGAATGGGAAACCGCGCTATGGTTGCGCAGCCGGTCGCTAATGTACGACGGCCTCTCAGCACTGGACTACATGAAGCAGTCGCCAGAGCACTACGACGAGGTCCTCAACCATGCACGCGGTGACGTCAACACTCGCCACGCCAACTTGTAATTTTCGACAGAATCGATACCTAAAAATTCACCTGCTCGCCCCTGTGCCACCCGCATCATCAGGGACATAGGTACAGGGCAGGGGCCACAACAATAAAAAAGGGGGCTGCTGGACTCATGATGTATATGTAGAGTCCAGCAGCCCCTCCTCTTCTGCCCTCTGAGCGCTCGCCAACTGGCGGCAAGCCCAGGTGCCCCCCCCCGAAGCAAGCACAAGCGGTGACAGCCCCCCCCCTTTCACCGTCAGCACGCACCAACAAAATGGGGGGGGTGAGAAAAAAGTACCTTACTTATGAAGCAGGAAACCCCTGACGCCTATGGTATTCGGCAATGCACTGATCTAGTAGCCGCTGATGCTCCTGCTTATAAATCGCCTCTCGGGCTTGCTCTGCTGACAACGTTGGGTAGCGGTGAAAATCTCGGCCTGTCACCTCATACTCAGCGGTAATTCCCTCGTATGAGGCAGACACTACGAAACGCATCTGGCGGCGCTTATTACTATCGTGCACCAGCCCGCGGTATTTCGATCTCTCAGAATTCAGGAAGTCGCCAATGTCGAAGAAGGACTTGCTGCCCTTCTGCACGGTGGAGGCTCGATACCACGGGGTGGTGCCTCCCAGAAGACGATTCACCTCAAGGTGCCGCTTGAACTGTGCCACCGGATTAGCTGACTTATGGTCTTTTTGAGCTATCATACCCTTGGTCTGATAGTCATACAGATAGTCGTCTTTGCCGAGCTGCTGCGCCAACTCATCCACGTGGATGATGGAAGCGTACGGTGCAGATGCCTCCTGTTGCCCGTGAGCGATGGTAGCGATTTCCTGTTCCGCATCTGCCATCGGTAAGCTACCGGGCAAGCTACCGCCGTAAATCAGCTGATCCGCTTGAGCCCGCAGAAAGTTATTTGCCTCAACGTTAACCTGGTAAGTGCTGGCGGAAGAATCTATTGCTAGGGGGATAATCGCGTGCACGTGGTAGGGGTACCCGTCCCGCTTTCCTCTTCTGATGGCTTGTTGAGCCGCCTTCTGAGTGACCCCAGACTGATGACACTCGACCACTGCCCAGGTTCCCCAGCAGCTCACCCCTTCAAAATCATGAAGGTGCTTTGCCACCTCTTCCGCAACTTTGAACGCGGTTTTTACCTCCCCGTCAGTAAGCCGGGGGATGGTCAGCATCAGACTATACGGACCTTTAGCTCGCACCACTCGAGTGACCGCCGCTGATAACTTCGGTTGCGTCTGTTTGATACATTTGGGGCGGGTACAGCTGAGCACACTACACCGAAACGTCTTTGTCTTGGGCAGGACACTGCCATCAACCCACCAGGCTCCTAGCAAGCCACGGTCTTTAAGGCCTTTGAGGTCTTTGGTCGGGATGTACACGTTCACATTGTGCCCATCCTGCTTCCAGTGCTTGAGTACAGCCCCGCAATGCTCATACCTAATGATGGGCCGACTCCCTACCGGGATAGCATCAGCGCTCATGCGGGAAGAGCTCGGGTCCTCTTCCATGTAATCCAGCGCCTCAGATGGCGCCACTGGTGTCTTGGACAGGTTGTACTGAGCGTCTATGGTCTCATCCTCTCGAAATAGTGAATTACAAACGTACGCAACAATCATACGTATCGTATCGTTTGATGCATCTTCATTTATATATGCATACAACAATTGTTTATCTTCTCGTTACCAACCTTTCAGGAAACATCCAGGTTCCACAACGACCGCACTACCTTCAACCCACTCCTACACCTCAGCACAAGTGCCCACAAAGAGCAGCCCCCCCCAGTGCTCGCACACACAAAAAGACATGAGCACAGCACAAGCACAGATAGCCTATCTACCACTCTCTACCACCAAGACACCCAGCAGGCTCTTCACAGTCACACTAGGGCGTGCAAAATACCGTCAACACAAAACCCGCCAGGCCTTACACCTAGCGGGTCAAAACCAAAAAAAGGGGGTATCAGTCTTACCCAACACGGCAAGACCAATACCCCCTATCATCTCTCTACACCCTGCTTAGCGCTCGCCGGAGGTGTTCTTTACCTACGGCGTGCACGCTTCGCCTTCGCCGCATAGTCAGCAAAGGTCAGCAGCAGAGCAAGCAGGCACAGCAAGAAGATGATTCGTGGAGTATCCAGTGCGATACCTAGCTCTGGGATGCTGAATACGGTGTGCGTGTTTGATGCGGTTTCGGTGACTGCCTCCCCGTCGGTCGTGCCTTCCATCGTGGGGATGGTCGGTAAGAAGATGCCTAAGGACAGGAACCAGTTTTTTGCGGCTTCTAAAAGTCCGCTCATCCATGCGCCGATAGCGCCGATGGGGACCATGAAGAAGATGAATAGCCAGGTGAGGACGTTTTCGAAGTCGTCATTTGAGGTGTGCTGGCTCATGGGTTTAGGTCTCCTCTCGGGTCTTGTCGTACGCTTCGATGTCTGCTTCGCTGCGGGCGCGGCGGGTGTTCAGTTGCTGGTCTTGGCTCAGGGTGAAGGAGCCGGACTCGCCGTGGGGGGTGCGGTAGTCCAGGATCAGGTCGCCGGAGCCGAAGGGGTCCTTCACGAGTGAGTTGACGATGACCCATTCGCCTTCGACTTCGACCAGGTCGCTTTCGCCTAGGCTCTGGGCTGACTCGGTTTGTTCTTTACCCCATACGGCGGTGTCGAATTCTTCCGTTACGCTCTGTGGTGTCGCGGTATCGGAGGCCATGAGCACTTCGGGGGTGATGGTAGGCATCTTCATGGTGTCGATGGTCGGCTCACCCGTAGCGGGGGTGCTGTCTTCGATGACCTTCAGTTGCGCTTTCAGCGCTTCGCTGCGGCGGACCGCAATCTCAATGGGTTCTCCGTCAGCTGCCAGGATGGGGGCGGTCAGGTAGTCCGTCCACGGGGTCGGGGTTTCCTCGAACTCGCCGCTCTTCTCGTTATAGACCTGGGTGTATTCCTCCAGGTCCTTAATGGTCTTCATCGTGTACAGGGTGTGGGCTGGCTGGTTGTTCTTCACCTTCGCTGCGTCATAGTCGGAGTCCATGGGGTCACCTTCTTGGATGCTGAGTGCATAAAAGTGTATCTAGTGTTGATATTCTGGCTTCTCACCTGGCATATGTGCCCTAGTTCGCACTATAGTTGAGGGATATGCACATTGTTCAAGAGTGCCTTTCGGGGTCTTCTGAACAACCATCACCGCAACCACTGGCTCCCGACGATCGGGTGGAGCAGGAACGAGGAATAATGTCCGAGAACCTCCAGCAGGAATTTGATTTGAGCACCACCGCCGGTAAGCTCGCTGATTTTTACGCACGTCGAGAGCGCAGCTTCGCGCCCAGCGGTGAGGCAGCTATCGAGAAGCAGCACGCACGAGGCAAGAACACCGCCCGCGAGCGCATCGACATGCTTCTGGACGAGGGTTCTTTCGTAGAGTTTGATGCCCTCGCCCGCCACCGCACCACCGCGTTCGGCATGGAGGCGAAGAAGCCTCTGGGCGATGGCCTGGTCTCCGGTTACGGCACCGTGGATGGTCGCCTGGTTGCCGTGTATTCGCAGGATTTCACCGTGTACGGCGGTTCCCTCTCGCAGGTGAACGGCGAGAAGATTGTGAAGGTGCAGAAGTTCGCGCTGAAGAACGGCTGCCCGGTTATCGGCATTAACGATGGTGGTGGCGCCCGTATTCAGGAGGGCGTGGCTTCCCTGGCGATGTTTGCCGATATTTTCCGTATGAACGTGCGCGCTTCCGGTGTGGTTCCGCAGATTTCGGTCATTATGGGCCCCTGCGCCGGCGGTGCCGCGTACTCCCCCGCTCTGACTGACTACATCATCATGGTGGACAAGACGTCGCACATGTTCATTACCGGCCCGGACGTCATTAAGACCGTGACCGGTGAGGACGTGGACATGGAAACCCTCGGTGGTGCGCGTCAGCACAACTCTGTAACCGGTACCAGCACCTACCTGGCTGAGGATGAGGAAGACGCGTTCGACTTTGTGCGCGAGCTCCTGGAGTTCCTGCCCTCGAACAACCTTGCCGAGCCCCTGCCTCTGGAGCATGACCAGGAGGCGCAGGTGACCGTGGACGATCTGGATTTGGATACCCTGATTCCGGATTCGGCAAACCAGCCCTACGATATGCGTGCGGTCATTGAGTCCGTGGTCGATGACGGCCACTTCCTGGAGATGCAGGCGCTGTACGCCCCGAACGTGATGATTGGTTACGCCCGCGTTGAGGGCCGCACGGTCGGCATTGTGGCGAACCAGCCGATGCAGTTCGCCGGCTGCCTGGACATTTCCGCCTCCGAGAAGGCTGCCCGTTTTGTGCGTCATTGCGATGCGTTCAACATTCCGATTCTGACTTTTGTGGATGTTCCCGGCTTCCTGCCCGGCACCGATCAGGAGTTTAACGGCATTATTCGCCGCGGCGCTAAGCTGCTCTACGCTTACGCGGAGGCGACCGTTCCGCTGGTTACCGTCATTACCCGTAAGGCGTACGGCGGTGCGTACATTGTGATGGGCTCGAAGAAGCTGGGTGCCGATATTAACCTGGCGTGGCCCACCGCTCAGATTGGTGTGATGGGTGCTCAGGGTGCGGTGAATATTCTGTACCGTCGTGAGCTGGCTGCACTGGCGGCTGAGGGCGGCGATGTTGAGGCTCGCCGTGCTGAGCTGATCGCCAAGTATGAGGAAGAGCTGCTGAACCCGTACCAGGCTGCTGAGCTAGGTTACATTGACGAGGTTATTGCCCCGAGTGAGACTCGCGTGCGCATTATTTCTTCGTTGCGTGCCCTGCACGATAAGCGTGCGTCTACCCCGGCAAAGAAGCACGGCAACATCCCGCTGTAGGCTTCCGTTGTGCGTTGTGCCCGCGCCGCCTGTGGCGCGGGCATTCCCAGGATTTTAGGTTTTTAAGGAGGCGTGCCTTTGGCAGGCTACAACCCGCTGAGTTATTTCTCGTTCGGTAAAAAGAAGGATAGTTCGGAGGCTACTGAGAGCGCCGAGCAGCTTGAGCGTAGCTCCGCACATTCTTCTGCGCGCGCGGCTACCGCACCCAGCACAGCGAAGGACTCCGTTCAGTCTTCGGTTGATACTGACACTGAGCAGGAGCCGCTACTGAAGGTAGTGAAGGGCTCCCCCACCCCGGAGGAGATTGCCGCTCTCACAGCTGTGGTTGCGATGATGCAGGCGAATGCCGCGCAGAAGGAGCAGAATTCGCTGGTGGGTGCTGCTTCGCGCATCCTGAACCGCGGCCAGCGCCTGGGTGTTTCGTTGCGTCCGGGCCCCGGTTCGTGGAGGCGCGCTCGCCCCAGGTAACGCGAGCTGATAACTCTGCTTCTTATATTCCCGTCACGCCGGTTGGTGTGGCGGGAATATATTGTTTTGCTTCAAATTCAAGATTTATATTGCGTTATTCAACATCTAATGCGCTGATTCTTGTGGTTTTGTCATATTAGAAACGATAAAGTCATGATGATACGTACTGATGCTACGATGTATATACCATCACATTAGTGTTAATAAATTGGCAGGGACCATGGCAAAGATGCTGAATAAAAACCATAGGCCCCCACCGGATGTCTATATCGCGCTTCTGTTGCCGACGCTACGGCGCTTGTCGAAGACTGTACCTCGCACCGCCGCCTATGTTAGTGAGCAGTTGCGGCAGCAGACTAAGGCATTGGGGTCGAAGAAGAACCTACCCGATCTTGAATCCACCGATTTTGCGGTGGCTGTACGTACCACCTTGAAGATCTTGGTGGCACTTCGTTATGCCCAGTTGATGCCTCGCCTGACCCCGTGGGAGAAGAGGAAGTACCTGCTCACTCCTCTGGGTGCCGAGCTGACCTGCACCCCGCATCTGCACGGTTCGGTGCCGCCGCGCGTGGTAAAGCAGGTGCAGGCGCTGTGTACTCAGAGTTTGACGGCGAGGACGACGAAGAAGCTCAAGAAGCAGGCGAATGCACTCCTGGCGACTGCGGAGGCAGAACATCGCCTCATTTTTGGTGCTTCCGATGGTGATGCGGTCACCGGTATGGAGCCGTTCCTCCCTGCTGCCGATGCCGGGGAAGCTACTGCTACCCATAAAGCAACCAGTGCCGAGCACCTTGCACATGCGTTGAATTCTGCGGGTACTGCCGAGACCTGGCCTGCAGGTCAGTCTCCGCTGGATATTATTTTGCGTGCCAGCGATTCACCGGTGATTCACGCTCAGGCGGAATTTGCTGAGCACTTTACGCAGGATTTAATTCAGCATATTCACGCGGTGACTCCGGAGTATTTTGAGCAGATTGTTGCCGATATTTTTACGGCTCTTGGCTTTAGTACCGAGGTGACCGGCGGTGCCGACGATAAGGGTGTGGATGTTATTGCCCGCTACTCTGACGGCCTGGATTTCGCACCGATTTATATTCAGGTGAAGCATTATTGCGGAACCATGAAGGTCACTCCTAACGAGATTCAGAAGCTTGCCGGTGCGGTGCTTCTGCACGGCGGTTTGCAGGGTGTTTTGGTGACCTGTGGTGCTTTTGCGCAGCCGGTGCCTGAGTATTTGCAGGGCTTGCCGGGTGCACGCAATATTGCTCTGGTTGATCAGCATCAGCTGGTGGAGCTGATGATTCGTCACCGTGTGGGTGTGCTTGATGGTGAGGGCGAGTGCGGTTATCGCATTGACGAGGAGTATTTTGCCCGCGGCATGGAGTAACCGGAGGGGGCTTGGGGTAAGCATTTCCTTCTGAATGTCTCTGCTCTTTGCACATTCCCACGTCATTTCACTAAATGTATTTTCACTTTTCCTTGAGGATATTTTTCATATATCGGCTGGTTTTAGAAATCTAGGTTATTTCTTGAACCAGCCGATACAATGAGAGAGTAATGCGTTATATATTCTTCGCATTATTTCACGAAGTGTATATACCCGTGACGGTATCAGCACTTCACCCTAATTTATAGCGTTCTTTTCTGAAGTGTTCGTCGTTGAAGACGGTACGTGAGCGGGAGGGTCTGAGAAATCTGCCTTTCCTGCTTCTCTTCACGAGGGGTTACCAAAGTGTCGACCCAAAAATAAATATGGTGTCGCCCAGTATTGTGTGAATATTTTCCCGCTCGAATGACTGCACTTTATGAAGAATGCCCGCACGATAAATAACACCAGATAAGGAGCCCGGCGTGGCTTTTGTGAATAAAACAATGCTCCATATCGACCATTCCGAATTGCACTCTCTGCAGCAGGAAACCTCGTGGGAGGCCCTACCCGAGGAAGCACGCACTCTCAGCGTTGCGGCGGCTTTCTCCCTGCTCCGCCACTTTGAGCGCGCTCAGGATCGTGGCGAGAAGGTTTTCTTCCCCGATATGTACACCCCTGTAGGTGTGGACCTGGGTTTCAACATGACTCAGCGTTTCATTGCGGTCGGTGACAATGTTCTCTTCCGTGAGGCGCTCAATAAGCTGATTGCGGCGCTGGTCAACGCTGACTATCTTGAGGTGTCCCTCAGCCAGCTGCATCCGGGCAACCTGCACTACACCCTCAGCGAGGCTGGCCGTGAACTTTTGGGCACCCCGAAGGAACAGCAGGCGCAGGCTCTTCTGCCGGTTCTGCCCCTCCTCAGCGGCGTGTACCTCTACTACCTGAAGCAGTTCTACCCGGTTCTGCTCTCGCACATTACGGTGCGTGAGCTTCTGCCCATCGTCCTGAGTGTTACCCCGGCCTACCCCGCGGCGGCTCCCGTGAAGATTCGTGAGCTGGTGCTGCGTGAGTGCGGTTTTGTGCAGGGCTGGTACGGCCTGTCGTACCTGGAGCAGCGCATTGTTGAGCCTGTGATCGCCCAGGCGCTGAGTCTGCTGACCCGTGAAGGCTACCTGCGCACCAAGACGATCCACGAGCACACGGATTCTCCGCTGACTCTGTACTCGCTGTCGCCTTCGGCGAAGGAGCTGGTGGCACGCCACGAGGAAACCGGCGTACCGGCGAGCGAGCTGAGCTCCGTGCTAGCGCTGGTGAAGGATGAGGGCGCCTCCATTACGGCTGAGGATATTGCCGCAACTGACGCTCTGCTGACTCATATGGGTGTTCTTCTGCTCGGCACCCTCAACGACCACGGCGCCGATGTGGAGCTGAGCCTTCCGAGCCTGGAGCAGGTCTTTGACCGCGACGAGCGTATTCAGCAGGCGTCCTCGAACCCCTATTTTGTGCAGATTGACGCGCAGGATTACCTCTACGATGTGCTGATTGCCCACCACTACCTCTCTGAGCGTGAGACCGTCTACTCGCTGGGTTCTGCTTTCGCGCCGGCTCTGGCACAGATGGTTGAGCCGAGCGTTCAGAAGCTGGTGGCTTCGGCTCTGCTCGATCCTGCGGCGGTGGATGCTCTGCCGTACCCGCATCAGCTGCTGCATCCGATTCTGAAGATCGTGGAGGAGAACCCGCGTATCTCCTACTACGACATCTACGATGAGTTGAAGCTCGCCCTGGACATCCCGTACCTGCAGGGTGAGGTCGCTCCGCACCGTTATAAGCTGACCCCGCGTCTGCGTAACCGCTATTCGGTGGCGATGCACGTGCTCAAGGGCGAACGCTACCTGAACGCTCTGCGTGAGGGTACCGGTCGTACTTCCCGTAAGAACCCGGAGCGTTACGAGCTGAGCGAGGCGGGCAAGGAGCTGCTCAAGCGTTTCCCGGAGGGTGCTCCGGAGGCGGTGACCGCCCGCATGGCGCCGCTGCCGCCGCAGTCGCTCAAGCACAAGTTGCCTCAGGATATTGCGGCTGAGTTGCAGGCTCGTGAGGAGGCTCTTCAGGCTGCTAAGGAGGCGCGCGCGGCGGAGCGTCAGGCTCGTCTGGCGGCTCGTGAGGGTGCTTCGCGTGAGCCGCTGGCTCCGGTGCCGGGTGCTTCTCCGGCGTTGTTGGCGCGTCCGGCTGGTTCGCCGGTGGCAACTACTACCCAGCTAGTTACTACCCAGGCGCCCGCTGAGGTTCCGGCGGCGGTTGCTCCGGCTACCACCCAGTCTACTGTGTCCGTTCCTACTGTTTCTGCGCCCGTTGCAGCTCCCGTTGTTTCGGCAGCTGAGCCGTCGGCCGCTCTGCAGGTTGCTGCCGCCCAGGTGCGTGAGGCTCTGAAGCGTTACCGTCAGGTCTTCCGCCGTGAGGCTCTGGCCCCCGCCCTGGCGCAGGTGTCCGAGGAGCGTTTCCGCCGTATTGGTTTCGATCTGTTCCTGATGCGCGGCTACACGGTAGAGGCTCTGGAGGCTCAGGGCGTGGACGGCGTGGCAACCCCCGCCACCGGCGAAAAAGAACGCGCATTCTACGTGCGTACTCTGCGCCCGGTAGCTGGCGGTGTTCTGTCCGCGAGCGTTCAGCCGCAGGATATTACCGCATTCTTCCTGGCGATTCACGCCCGCGGCGGTCAGCTCGGCACATTCATCACGAACGCCCCGTTCAGCGATGAGGCGTACGACGAGTTCATCCGCTGCTCGACCAAGTACCCGAACATTCTGGTGGATTTGGTGTCCGGCGATGAACTGCAGGACCGCCTCATTGCGCACCGCCTCGGCGTGGTCGAGGGCGCGAACGGTCTGCTGGAACTCAACGGCGAATACTTCGCCAGCTAAGTCGCCAGCTAGCAGCTTGTAACCCATCTGGGTGGCGCCCCGGTCTTCCTCTCCTGCACGTTCAGGAGGGAGAAAGCCGGGGCGTTTTCGCGCCTGAGCCCCGGTGAGTTGTCCACAGGTGAGCTGTTTTCCTCGCATTCGGTGCCGCTCAGCCCGTAATATTGCCGGTTTAAGCGAGCTAAATCACCGAAAATCGTGGTTGAAGGCACACCCCTGCGTTAGGATATGAACATGAGCACTTACCAGGAACTTCCCAGCATCTACCGATTGAAGCGCTCGCTGACCGACGTCGATCAGATTGCTAACGAATATTTTGAAAAGGTCCTCGACCTGAACCCCGTCCATGCAACCGAGCTTGGTCGTAAGGGCGTAGAGACCCTGTACCCCGACTACTCGCCCGCCGGCGAGAAGGCTTTCGCGCGCCTTGCAAAGAAGACTTTGAAGAAGGTTGATAACGTCCTGCCTATTGATGACGTTGACCTGGTCACCCTGGATGCTCTGCAGGAGCGCCTGAGCCTGTACCGCAAGCAGCACAAGGCTGGCTTTGGTGGCTGGCAGATGAACAATATTGCCTCCGTCCCGCAGGAAGTGCGCTCGGTCTTCGACCTGATGAAGCGCAACACCCAGCAGGACTGGGAGCACATTATCGGTCGTATGCACCGCGTGACTGAGGCGCTGGAGGGCTACATCCAGACCCTTGAGGCGGCTCGTGAAGAGGGCAAGGTCGCCCCGCGCCGCCAGGTGGATATTGTCATAGAGCAGACCGCCGCGTACTACGCTCCCGGTGGTTTCTTTGACGATCTTGCCGCTGAGGTTGCCGAGGCTGTCCCCGCGCTGAAGGATGAGGCTGCCGCAGGTGCCGAGGCTGCAAAGGAAGGCTACCGCCGCCTCAACAGCTACCTGGTAGAGAAGTTGCAGCCGGTCGCTCCCTCCCGCGACGCTGTGGGCCGTAAGGCGTACAGCCTGCACTCCCGTTCGTTCCTGGGTACCACCATTGACCTGGACGAAACCTACGCCTGGGGCGTGAAGGAGCTGGAGAGCATTATCGCTCGTCAGCGTGAGGTTGCCGAGGAGATTGAGCCGGGCGCAAGCATTGAGCGTGCGAAGCAGCTGCTCGATGAAGATCCGGCACGTCAGCTGCACGGCACCGATGAGCTGAAGGCGTGGATGCAGAAGCTCGCCGACGCCGCAGTGGAAAACCTGGCGGGTAGCCACTTTGAAATTGGCGGCCCCATGCGCCGCATTGAGTGCTGCATTGCGCCCACGAACGAGGGCGGTATCTACTACACCGGCCCCTCCCCCGATTTCTCGCGTCCTGGCCGCATGTGGTGGTCGGTTCCCGAGGGTGAGGACACGTTCACTACCTGGCGTGAAACCTCCACCGTGTACCACGAGGGCGTTCCGGGCCACCACCTGCAGATCGCTATCGCTACGGCCCTGAAGGGCACCATGAACTCCTGGCGCACGAACATGCTGTGGGTTTCCGGTCACGGTGAAGGCTGGGCGCTGTACGCCGAGCGCCTCATGGAGGAACTGGGCTACCTGAAGGATCCGGGTGACCGCATGGGCATGCTGAACGCTCAGCGTATGCGCGCCGCCCGCGTGGTCTTCGATATTGGTGTTCACTGCGAGATGCCGATTCCCGCGGAGTGGGCTGAGCAGCTGGGCGTTGAGCCGGGCACCATCTGGACTTCTGAGCTGGGTTACGAGTTCTTGAAGCTGAACCTGGACGAGTCCGAGGGTCACCTGCGTTTCGAGTTCCTGCGTTACCTGGGTTGGCCGGGTCAGGCGCCGAGCTACAAGATTGGCGAGCGCCTCTGGCTGGAGCTGCGCGATCAGGCTGTGCGTCGCGGCGATGACATGCGTGCGTTCCACACGCGTGCGCTTCTGCTCGGTTCTGTGGGTTTGGATACTCTGCGCCGCGCCCTGACCGATGAAATGATGCTCCCTCTGGACACTGAGGATGACGACGATGAGGACGATGACGAGTAGCCTCTAATCTGCTCGCTCCTCATCGAGTGATTTTCTAGAGTCTCTGATTAGGAGCTCTATAGACGAAGCCCCCGCTTCAGCTTTATAGCTGAGGCGGGGGTTTCGTCGTAGAGGTTTAGCTCTCGGGGCTATCCGAAGTTTGCGGTGCCGGGGTCGGTGGTGCCGAATCCCATGCCGGAGGAGTCGTTCAGATCCACCAGGTGCGGGGCAAAGCGGCACCAGTAGTCGGTGAGCGCGCCGTTCGATTCGCGGATGCCCACGCCTACGGTGCGTCCGTCGACCACCCACACGCCGAGGATGGGGTGGCTGACCGGATTGATAATGCCTTCGTAGCGCGGTGCCGGGATGTACTCCTGGTAGATGAATTCGCTTTCGGGGGCGTTGGCGAAGAAGTCGTCGTCTTCGGGCTTGATGAAGACGTCGTAGTCGGGGGCGTAGATTTCTACGCCGTCGCCTTCGCGTCCGAAGATGGGCTTGCGAACCCAGTTGCGCATGCCGCCGCGGTGGCCCGCGTAGGTGGGTACGAGGTTCGGGTGGCCGGGGTACTTATCCCAGAGCGCGGCGAGCAGCAGCTTGTTGGAGAGGAACATCTTCCACGCCGGCTCGATCCAGCGGTCCATGGCGCCGTGGTAGGCGAAGAGGAGCTTGTCGTAGCCTGCTTCGCTGTCGGTGACCAGGTCTTCCCAGGGGTAGAGCTTGAAGAGGTTGGTGATGCGCCGTCCCTGTGCGTCTTCCCAGCTCTTGGTGTCTTCGTTGAAGATGACTTCGTCGATGGGAATCATGTGGGTTTTGATGCCCGCCTGCTGCGCCGAGTAGGCGATGAGCCAGAGGTTGTTGTAGTCCTCGTTGGTCTCGTCAATCTCGGAGGGCACGTGCGCCAGGTGCAGTACGGGCTGCACGCCCGCGGTGATTTCGGGGGCGAAGATGTGGCGCCAACGGTTGGTGAAGGCTTCGCCGATTTCACCCCAGTGGGCGTAGCCGCGGGTGTCGAGGCGCTGGTCTTTCGCCCAGGTTTTCTGGCTGACTGCCGCCTCCACGATGCCGGTGGGGGTGTCTGCGTTGTATTCGAGCAGCTTCATGGGGTCGCCGGGCACACCCGAGTAGATGAAGTCGAAGCGTCCGTAGAAGTCGGCGTCGCGGCGGTTCCAGGATTCTACGGCGAGGTTGAATGCCGCCTGGGGCAGGCCGAGGGTACCGAACGCGCCGGAGGCAATGTACTCGACGGTTTCCAGGCACATGCGGTGCATTTCTTCTGCCTGGGCGCGCACAGAGTCCATTTCTTGCGGGCTGAAAATGTAGGCGGCGTATTCGTTCCAGTAGTGGTCGGTGTCGTGGGGGCCGTCTACGCTGTAGGTGAGGCCTTCCTCAATGATGACGTTCTCCCAGTCGGGTCGGCCGACGGGAAATTCTTCGCGGCGCATGAGGGGGCTAGGCTCCTTCGAAGTAGTGAATGGAAAGCGGTGTTGTTACGTCACCGCAAGTGTGGCTGTTCGAGTGAGGAAAATGCGGGCGGGACCGTTCAGGCCCTGCCCGCATTCAGTGTCATGGCTGATGGCTTAGCCGCCGGAGCGGCCGCCACCGGACTTGGAGCCGCCACCGAAACCGCCCTTGCTACCGGACTTCGAGGAAGAGCCAGACTTGGACGAAGAACCGGACTTCGAGGACGAACCCGACTTGGAGGTGTTCGACTTGCTGTAGGAGCCGGTGCTGCCGCTATTGCTGGTGCCCTGCTTACCGCTGGAGACCGATCCGGTGGTCTTATTACGCACAGAGGAGGTCTTACCGGAGTTATTGGTGCTGGTCACCTTGCCGGAGGAGACGGTGGAGGACTTCTTCGCGGTGCGGTAGGAGTCTTCGAAGCCGCCGCCCTTGGAGGACACGCCGCTGTAGACGGTGCCGTTGCTGGGGCGGGTGGTGCTACCTCCGGAAAGCTTGGACCCTACAGGAGGAATGTAGTGGGATCCAGAAGAATTAGCGGCACTCTGGCGGCCCAGGTAGTACCAGAGGAACGCATTCGAATTATTGTGGGTGGTGGTCGAACCAGAAGTGCCCGAAGACCCAGAAGAACCGGAGGAGCTGGAGGAACCGGAAGAACCAGAAGAGCTTGAGGACTCCGTAGAAGAGCCCGAGGGCGAGTCGGTCGGCTCCTGAACGCCTGCCTTCTCACATTCGCTATCTTCCACGCGCAGGCCGGTCTTCGCATCCTGGCAGACGCGGGCGTACTCTTCACCCTGCGACAGGAACGCGTTCTCTTCCTGGTGCATGGAATTGTAGGCGAAGATGCCACCGCCAACCAGCAGCACGCCGGCGCCCGCTACGGCAATCATCTTGGCGATGCCGGGGCGGGTCGCGCCCAGGTTCAGGGTCTGCTGGGCAGAGGTCTGTGCGGCGCGGGTAGCGAAATCTGCAACCGCTTCCATGCGATTGCGGGGCTTCTTCGGGCCGTTAGGGGTGGTGGTTCCGCCGGGGTATTGGGGAGCAGAACTCATGCATCTCTCCTTGAAAGGTGGTGCGTGGCGTAACGCTCAACGCGTACATGAAGCTGAGTGGGTACAGCATCATCCGGCGACTTTCGCCGGACTATCGGTGTGGTTCCAGCATATCAAGCCCTAGCTTTCGGATTATTAGCTGACGGCAAAATCTCAGCAAGCTTCGCCGCATGTTGCGTAGTTGTTTCCTTTCTGTTTGCTTTTGTTATGGCACCTGATTAACTATCAGCCGATTTAACCGCCTATGTGGGGGGGGCAGCTGGCGGCGTTGCTGGTTGGTCTGCGGGGTTGAGCAGCTGGGTTGGATTGCGGGGTTAGGGTACGGAGTTGGGCAGCCGAAAAGTGCCACCGGGTGGTCACGGTTCTTCACACATCCCCCACACTGCACCGGATTGAAACACTTCTTCACACAAACTCGCGCCGGAGCGCGTAAAAGTTTTAGAGTATGCCACATGTCTACACCGCATGCATCATCTCGTTCACGTCTGCCCAAGTGGGCTACTTCTTTCGGCAACCAAATCATTGCCTCCCTCATTCTGGGTATTGTTCTCGGCGCGCTCGCCCTCGCACTGGGTGGGGACGCGAAGAGCAACCCCAACTGGCTCATGGTGACCTTAGATACCATCGGCTCCTCCTACGTCACCCTGCTGAAGGCGGCCGTTGTTCCGCTGATTTTCACCGCCGTGGTCGCCTCCATCTCTAACCTGTCGCAGGTGACGAATGCGGCACGCCTGGCGGTTAACACGCTCATCTGGTTTGCGATTACCGCATTCTTCGCGGTGCTCATCGGTATTGCGATGGGCCTAATCGTGCAGCCGGGCGTGGGGGCACAGGTGCAGGGCAAGGCGTACACCGGCTCGACCGGTTCGTGGACCGCATTCCTGACCGGTCTGATTCCGGTGAACTTCCTGGGTCTGGGTGTCAGCGCTAAGTCCGGTGATTCCGGCATCACCGCCTCGGCGTCCTTTAACGTACTGCAGATTCTGGTCATTTCCGGCGCGGTCGGCATTGCCGCGCTGAAGGTCGGCGAAGCAGCCAAGCCGTTCATTGACGTAGTCAAGAGCGCTCTGGCGATTATTCAGAAGATCCTGTGGTGGATTATTCGCCTGGCACCGCTGGGTACCGTGGGCCTGATCGCTAAGGCAGTGTTCGCGTACGGTTGGGCGTCGATGGGTTCGCTGGTCGCGTTCGTTATCGCCCTCTACATTGGCCTGCTGCTGGTCTTCCTCGTGATCTACCCGATTATTGTTCGCGCGAACGGCCTGTCGGTCCGTCAGTACTTCTCGGGCGTGTGGCCGGCACTTCAGCTGGGCTTTGTGTCCCGCTCTTCGATGGGTTCGATGCCAATGACCCAGACCGTTGCCGAACGCAACCTGGGTGTGCCCCGCGCCTACGCGTCCTTCGCGGTTCCGCTGGGTGCGACCACCAAGATGGACGGCTGCGCCTCGGTTTACCCGGCTCTTGCCGCGATCTTCGTGGCTCAGTTCTACGGTATTCAGCTGGACTTCACCCAGTATCTGCTGATTGTGATGGTGTCCGTGCTCGGTTCGGCTGCGACTGCCGGTACGACCGGCGCTATCGTGATGCTGACTCTGACCCTGTCCACTCTGGGTCTGCCCCTGGACGGCGTGGGTCTGCTTCTGGCGATTGACCCGATCGTTGACATGGGTCGTACCGCTCTGAACGTTGCCGGTCAGGCTCTGGTTCCCGCGATTGTGGCTCGCCGCGAGGGAATCTTGGATGAGGAGCTCTACAACGCTCCCCGTTCGGAGGGCGGCTTCGTGGCTCAGGAATTCTACGATGAGCGCATCGCCGGCGAGGCGCAGCGACTTCACGAGGTGGAAGACAACACCGCCGCGGCACACCGCTAATCTGGCGAGCTAATCTGGCGAAGGCTCACACACACGGCGCTAGGCGGTACCGCTTAGCGCCGTGTAGCTTCTCCGCTACCCATGCCCCCAGCATGGGCAAAATACATTTGTCAAACGTCATAAAAGTGTCACTATTGATTCTTTTTTTCTTTAAGGTTTGAGAAGAGTTATGATTTTGAACGGCGTGTTCCATCTCCTACGTGGTTGAGGGGGATGGGACACGCTCTTTTTATGCCCGCCGGTTTTATGCCCCCCCTCGTTACGCCCCTCGGCTCGACACTCCAGCCCTCCCGCAGATCACGCCCCCCCCCCAGATTGCACCAAGGCTCCGTGCTCAACGCTGACGCACCGGCGGAGGCTTCCACCCAGTGACCCTCAATCTGCACCCCAGAGTAAAACCCGAAAGTAAAACTCGCCGGCAACGCTTAAAATAGAACCCATGACTACCAGCGCTTCATCACCCCGACTGATTCTTGCCTCCGCCTCCCCGGCGCGCCGCAAGCTCCTGGAAGACTCCCGCATCGCATTCACGGTGCGCGTCTCCTCCGTAGATGAGGACGCCGCACTCGCTACCGCCAACGAACAGGCGCGAGCGCAGGGACGTGCGGGACTCACCCCGGCTGAGACCGCTTCCCTTCTGGCGCAGTTGAAGGCGCAGGCAGTTGCCGCTGAACTCGCCGCCGAGGGTGTGCGCGATGCGCTGGTTCTGGGTTGCGATTCGGTCTTCGAGTTTGAGGGTGTTGCCTACGGCAAGCCTCACACTGCCGAGGCGGCACGCGAGCGCATTAGTGCCATGAGCGGCAACCACGGTGTGTTGCATACCGGTCACGCGCTCGTGGATTTGCGCGGTCTTGAGCCGGGTGCCGAGCTGTCCGCTACTTCTGAGCTGCCCACCGTTTCTGAGTTGCGCAGCGCTACCGTCCACTTTGATACGCTCAACCCCGAGGAAATCGAGGCGTACATTGCTACCGGTGAGCCGCTCTGGGTAGCCGGTTCCTTTACCCTGGACGGTTACGGTTCGGCGTTTATTCGCGGTATTGAGGGCGAGTTCCACACGGTGGTGGGCCTGTCCATCCACGCGCTACGCGATATGTTGCGCCGCCGCGAGGTCGCAGTGACCGATTTGTGGCTAGCGCCCCAAGATGAAGATTAGATTCAGCGCAATCATATAAATCTGTCTCAAAGCGCGCCCTGAAATACACATTGTTGAACACCAATCGATAAGATAGAACAGTATGATGCGCGTTATATTCGCCAATCCTGCCGATGTATCCTTGGAGCAGGAGATTAAAGGAGAGCTTTAAGTGACTCAGCACCAGGCAGAAGCCGCCAAGAAATTTACTGCAGTTCCCGGCCGCCACACCGGCCCGGTCAGCAAGATTCTGATCGCTAACCGCGGTGAAATTGCTGTCCGCGTGATTCGCGCAGCCCGCGATGAGGGTCTGCAGACCGTCGCCGTCTACGCTGACCCCGACCGCGACGCCCAGCACGTAAAGCTTGCCGATGAAGCCTACGCTCTCGGCGGTGCCACCGCGGCACAGTCCTACCTGGTGATGGACAAGCTCATTGAGATTGCTATTCGTTCCGGCGCTGACGCTGTGCACCCCGGCTACGGTTTCCTTTCTGAGAACGCGCAGTTCGCTCAGAAGTGCATCGACGCGGGTCTGACTTGGATTGGCCCCTCCCCCGAGTCCATTACCCAGCTGGGCGATAAGGTGGCGGCACGCCACATCGCGCAGAAGGTGGGCGCTCCCCTGGTGCCCGGCACCAAGGATCCGGTCAAGTCCGCCGATGAGGTTGTTGCCTTCGCGGATGAGCACGGTCTGCCCATTGCGGTGAAGGCCGCATTTGGTGGCGGTGGCCGCGGCATTAAGGTGGCGCGCGACCGCGAGAGCATTGTTGAGATGTACGAGTCCGCTGTTCGTGAGGCTACCGCGGCGTTCGGTCGCGGTGAGTGCTTCATCGAGCGCTTCCTGGATTCGCCCCGCCATGTTGAGACCCAGTGCCTGGCGGATGCGCATGGCAACGTTGTGGTGGTTTCCACCCGTGACTGCTCCCTGCAGCGTCGTAACCAGAAGCTCATTGAGGAGGCACCCGCCCCCTACCTGAGCGATGAGCAGAACGAACGCCTGTACGAGGCGTCCCGCGCGATTCTGCGCGAGGCTGGCTACCAGGGTGCCGGCACCTGTGAGTTCCTGGTCGGCACCGACGGCACCATCTCCTTCCTTGAGGTGAACACCCGTCTGCAGGTGGAGCACCCGGTCTCCGAGGAGATTTCCGGTCTGGACCTGGTTCGTGAGCAGTTCCGTATTGCCCGCGGCGAGAAGATTGAGGAGAAGGACCCGGTTCTGCGCGGTCACTCCTTCGAGTTCCGTATTAACGGCGAGGATGCGGGCCGTTCCTTCATGCCCGCTCCCGGTACGATCGAGAAGATGACCGTGCCCACCGGCCCCGGCGTGCGCTGGGATTCCGGCTTCGTGGCTGGCGACGTTATCGGCGGTAACTTCGACTCCATGCTGGCTAAGCTCATTGTTACCGGCGCGGATCGTGAGCAGGCTCTGCAGCGTGCCCGCCGTGCCCTGGCTGAGCTGACTATTGAGGGTATGCCCACCGTCATTCCGTTCCACCGCGTCGTGCTGGATGATCCCGCCTTCGCGCCGGCTGAGGGCGGCGAGTTCAAGGTGCACACCCGCTGGATTGAGACTGAGTTCAACAACACCATCCCCATGTACTCCGGTGCGCCCGGCAGCGTGGATTCCGATGAGGACGAGCGCACCACCGTGGTCGTTGAGGTTAACGGCAAGCGCATGGAGGTGTCCCTGCCCGATCTGGGCGGTGGCGCTAAGCCTGCCGCTAAACCCGCGTCCAAGACTCGCAAGTCCCGTTCGGCACGCGGCGCGGCGAAGGGTGGCGGCGATGAGCTGACCAGCCCCATGCAGGGCACCATCGTGAAGGTTGCCGCATCTGACGGCGACACCGTCGCTGAGGGCGACCTGATTCTGGTGCTGGAGGCGATGAAGATGGAGCAGCCCATTACCGCGCACAAGGCGGGTAAGGTTTCGGGTCTGTCCGCTAAGGCCGGCGATACCGTCACCTCCGGCGCGGTGCTGGCGACCATCAAGTAACGCTCTATCTCGATACTGAGGTCTCGCGACTGCGAGCGCTATAGGCTATACGAATCCCCCGGAAGGGTATGAGGTAATGTCTCGTATCTTTCCGGGGATTTTCTATGTCCGCTCTTGCCTGTTTAGGTGGGATTTACGCCGCTAACCCCTGTGTTCGCGTCCAGATAGTGGCTGTATTTGTTGGGTCTTTTCTGAACAGAGTTATAATGTTGCACTTTAGAGGAGCCTTTCAGATTCCTACGCCCACCGTACCCACCCGGTGCGGTCACGGCACCTGATATGCGCCTACGGCACACCCGCCTCACGCGCTGACCGGTAACGGACGCCCCGGCTCCACCTGTACACACAGTTCACCATTTCGGGAGTTTTCCTTATGAGCACCTCTGCACCCGACACGAAAGTGTCTGCTGCATCGGTGAAGAATACGACTCCTCGCAGTCGAGTTATTCTCGCCTCGCTCGTTGGTACCACCATCGAGTTCTACGATTTCTACATTTACGCTACCGCAGCAGTGGCTGTGTTCCCCGTGCTGTTCTTCCCCTCGAAGGACGCAACCACCGAACTTCTGGCGTCCTTCGCCACCTTCGGCGTCGCCTTCATCGCGCGCCCGCTCGGTTCCGTGATTTTCGGTCACTTCGGCGACAAGATTGGCCGTAAGGCAACCCTCGTCGGTGCACTGCTCACCATGGGTCTGGCGACCTTCATCATCGGTCTGCTACCCACCTACCACCAGATTGGCCTGTGGGCACCGGCCATGCTGACCATCATGCGTTTCTGCCAGGGCCTGGGCCTGGGCGGCGAATGGTCCGGTGCGGCACTGCTCGCCAGCGAATACGCTGAGGACGGCAAGCGCGCCCGCGCCGCCATGTGGCCTCAGCTCGGCGCGCCCATCGGCTTCGTACTTGCGAACGGCTTCATGCTGCTGCTGACCAGCTGGATTACCTTCAACTCCGCAACCGACTCGAAGAACCTCGAGCACCCCTTCCTGGTTTGGGGTTGGCGTATTCCGTTCCTGCTGTCCATCGTGATGGTCGCTGTTGGCCTGTACGTGCGTTTCAAGCTGGAGGAGACCCCCGTCTTCGCTAAGGCTGCCGCTAACAACGAGAAGGTGAAGACCCCGCTCGTTGAGGCGTTCAAGGTCGCTTGGTGGCCCATGATTCAGGGCACCTTCATCATGGTGGCATGCTACGTGCTGTTCTACCTGATGACCGCGTGGGTTCTCTCCTACGGTATCGGCAAGGCTGATAAGGGCGGCCTGGCGATTCCCTACCGCGAGTTCCTGATTATTCAGCTGATCTCCATTATCGGCTTCGCGATCTTCATCCCGATCTCGGGTTGGCTGGCTGACAAGTACGGCCGCCGCACCCAGCAGCTGTGGACCACCATCGCTATGGCGGTCTTCGGTCTGTCCTTCGGTCTGTTCATCTCCCCCTCCGTTGTTGGTACCGGTGCGAACGCAAACGCCGCTGTGGTTACCCTCTTCATCTTTATCGGTATGTGCCTAATGGGTCTGTCCTTCGGTTCCATGTCCGCATACCTGCCGGAGCTGTACCCCACTAACGTGCGTTACACCGCCAGCGGTATCGCATACAACGTGGCGTCCATCCTCGGTGCGGCACTGACCCCGTTTGTGGCTGTTTGGCTGAACACTTCCTATGGTGTGGCTGCCGTGGGCGGCTACCTGGCGTTCGCCTCGATCCTGAGCGTTGTCTTCATCCTGCTCACTCACGAGACCCGTGACGTGGACATGAACGCTGTCAGCACCACGAAGTAAAGCTTAGAGTAGCTAACGCGTCTCTACGGCAAAGCGGTGGGTGTCGCCTCCTGAATTTCTT
>ERZ773024.174-NODE-174-length-23926-cov-3.248712_pt1 | contig 23926 bp, 27 predicted proteins | sample MGYA00511667_ERZ773024 | MGnify/ENA primary metagenome ERZ773024 (study PRJEB29015, sample SAMEA2738117) | human oral metagenome | biome: human oral; feature: human-associated habitat; material: saliva | place: China | collected 2258 ... | reverse complement strand
AGATTGATTAGGTTCTCAAAATCATCCTCATTTAAATTGTGTAATGGATACTTCATTGCCTATAGTGCCCAAACGACATATTTCTTGTGATATTAAGAGCAAACCCCTCCTCGTATTCTGCACAGAGGAACAAGAGAATACCTCTCGCAAAGGTACTCTTTTTCTTATATTGAAAAAAGAATATAACGTAGAAGATTCCAATTGTAAATACAGGGATTGTAGAAAGGAGAAAGGACGATGCTTGAGGGATGGGGGATCCTTAGTTTGGGTTATTGGGTGGCTAGGTAGGCATCGGCTAAGACAAGAGCCGTCATGGCGTGTACCACGCTTACGCCGCGTAGAGCTACGCAGGGATCGTGCCGTCCGGTGCCTGCAAAGCGTACTGCCTCTCCCTCTAGGTTGAGCGTCTCTTGCTCCAGTGCAATGGTGGGGGTGGGTTTGAAGGCTACGGAGAAGCGGATGTCGGCTCCCGTAGATATTCCTCCTTGTATGCCTCCCGAGTGGTTGCTGCGGAAGGCTATAGTACCGCATTCGGTGCGCTCCATGACGTCGTTTACATGACTACCCAAGCAACGTGCAAGGGTAAAGCCATCTCCTATCTCAAAGCCCTTTGCAGCATTGATGGAGAGCATGGCAAAAGCTAATCGCGCCGAGAGTTTATCGTAGAGGGGGCTACCCCAACCAACAGGGACTCCCTGCACTAGACACTCCACAAGCCCACCCACGCTATCACCACGCCGGCGCACTTCGGTAAGGTTGCGCTCTAGTTTAGCCTCCCAAATAGGGTGGGGGCAGCGCACCGAAGAGTGGTATATCTTATCCAAATCAAGATCCGTAAGCGCATCTGAGGGGAGCTGTACTTCTCCAATACCCCTAATATAGGGATAGATTTTCACCCCTAAGGGTTGTAATAATTGCAAGGCCATAGCTCCTGCAGCACAACGCACAGCCGTCTCGCGTGCTGAGGCTCGTCCGCCACCGGGTTGTGGAGGCACTCCGTACTTCTCGTGGTAGGTGAAATCGGCATGAGAGGGGCGATACAGATGCTCCAAAGGCCTATAATCCGCACTGCGAGCATCTTGGTTGGCAATAATAAAGCCTATCGGAGCCCCCGTGGTTGTGCCATCGGGGAGAAGTCCTGACAAGACCTCGACTCTATCCGCCTCCCGGCGTTGCGTAACGCTCAGACTAGTGCCCGGGCGGCGATGATCGAGGAAATTCTGCACCTCTAGAGGGTCAATACGAACCCCGGCAGGCATTCCATCCAGTACACCACCGATAGCTTTTCCGTGCGACTCTCCAAAGGTTGTCAAGCGAAGATGCTGGCCAAATGTATTCATATATAGGTGAAAAATAAAACTCCCCTCTTCCACTTTTCTAGAGCGGAGAGGGGAGCTATAGGGATTTACTTTAGGGATAAAGGCGGATTAGTGGCATCCTCCACAGCAACCACCTTCGCAACCGCCCTCGCCATCTTCGTCGTGGCAACCGCAACCGCAGCTACCTCCGTGGGGATGCAGAAGAGCCTCAATCTCGGCGCGTTCGTCCTCAGAGGCAACATGAGCTTCTAGTATCTTGCCTGAGAAGTGAAGGTGCATACCGGCAAGAGGATGGTTAAAGTCCAAGGTTACTTTTTCGTTGTTCATATCTACTACCTGACCTTCGATACGTTGTCCATCAGCGGTTTGCATGGGTACGCGAGCACCTACGAATACGTGTTCCTCGTCGAATTTCCCATCCTCGTCACAGAAGATTTTGTAGTCTAGAGGTACTACACGATCGGAGAAACGCTCCCCGTAACCATTTTCGGGCGTAAGCTCAAAATCGAAAGTTTCTCCCTCTTTGAGGCCTTCTAGTTTTTGCTCAAAAGCAGGGAGCATCATCCCAATACCATGTAGGTATTGCATGGGGCTCTCGGGAGTGGCTTGCTCTATAAAGTCTCGTACTTCGTTGGGACCGGCATAGAGGTCGTAGCTGCACGATACAAAGTAGTCTTTTGTTATGCTCATTGGTTCTATTTATACGTTTGAATAATTGTTCCTTGTTTATACCGCCCTCAAAGGTACGGCAAAACAATCATTTGAGGTGTTTTTCTCGCGATAATTCTTGCCCAAAACGCCTCTGCACCTTATCCAATTCGAGAAGTTTGTCCGGGGGGAGTACGTTGGAGAGTTTCAGGTAGTATTCCTCCACAAGCTTGGCATCTTTGATCTTGCATTCGCTCTTTAGCTTTAGATACTGAGCCATCTCCGCCTGTGATGCTTGCGGATTTTTTTTGATCTGCATATGGAGCTGCCCAAAGTCGGCCCAGATATTCATACGCTCCTCATCCATCTGATGCAATATAATGGTTAGCTTGGTGCACTCCTCGTTTGTCAGGCTGAGTTCTTTGCAAACAAACTTATCTCGCCGTGCCGCCAGTGCCCTGCGCTCCGGTATTGAGGGGGGCTCTTGAGCGAAGGCAATAGCTCCGTAGAAAAGCGATAGGCAGGTGATAAAGAAAATACGTAGGGTCGATTGTTTCATTATGGAGAGGTTATTAGTCAGTATAGTTTGCATCCATGAACCAAAGATTTTCCTCTTCGGATTCTTCTGTGTATTCACCGGCAAGTAGTTCGTAGTATCGAGCGTCCTTTTCTTGCTCTAGCTTGGCCTCCTTTTCTATTACAGGGCTTGGGATATGCTGAGAGCGGATGTATCGGAATCCTCTAAACATACCAATTGTAAGAACGAAAGAGGCTGCCAAATAAACGTAAGGGCGCAGACGCTGCCATACAAGCCGCTTACCTAGTGGAGGTGTTATTTGCTCTTCTAAGACAACGGGCTCCTCGTCAATATGTGCCATGATACGCTCTTCCAAAGTCTCGAAATACCCTTCGGGAGTTGTGTAGTGGCTGCGACTCTCCTCGGCATCGTAGTTTAGTTGCTCTTTATTAGTTCCCATCTTTTGACGAAATGCTTTTCGATTATAATTCCCATATCTCGTACAATATAGGATAGATTTAGCGGCTAAGGTTTAATGGTGTACCTCAATATAATGTTTTATCTTGGCTACGGCGTGATGATAACTTGCCTTAAGTGCTCCCTCACTTGTGCCTGTAAGTTCTGCAATATCTGAGTAACTCTTCTCCTCATAATAGCGCAGTAAGAAGACCTGTTTTTGCTTGGGAGGGAGTGTGGCTATTGCCTTCTGGAATAGCACCTCGGCGGCGTCTCCATCAAAGTAGGGATCGCCGGAAACATTCTCCACTAGGTAACGATTCTCTTCGGTTATCTCCACAACGTTTTCGCTGCGCTTCTTAGCTTTCCCGGCATAGTTGAGGGCTTCGAAGACGGCGATCCGATAGAGCCAAGTGTAGATTTTCGATTCTCCCCGAAAGGTATCCAGCCCCCTCCACGCCTTGAGAAAGGTCTCCTGTACCAATTCGTCTGCAATAGAGTGGTTTATTACAATACGACGGATCTGCCAATAGAGAGGGCGCGAATACTGCCGAACGAGGGTCGCAAAAGCGGTGCGACGCTTGCTTGGCTCACGAAGAGCGGCTATGAGATCTTGTTCTTCGGGAGGTAGTTCTCGTAATTTTTCCATACCTGCTCGGCAAATATACAGAATCTACTGCAAACCTAGTCTACTGCCTAGACAAAGGGAGGGGAAATACTGAGTTGCAAAGCCCAACTGCGGTTGGGGGCATTTACTCTCCCCGCAACCGAGTCTTTTTCATGCTCTCTTTACCTGTTTGGGTTTATACCCCCAAAGAGCATAGTAGAGCATGTATACTTCTCCTGCAATGATGAGGAGCCATGTCCAAGTCCAGCTGTGGAATAGGTCGGCAAGCAGCCCTTGCGTAAAGGGAAGTATGGCTCCGCCGACAACGCCCATCAATAACACTCCTGTAGCGCGTGCCGTGTATTTTCCAAGCCCCTCAAGGGACAAAGAGAAAATAGCTCCCCACATAAGAGAGTGGAAAAGCCCTACACCAATCAGCAACCAGGGCATCTTGAGGAGGATGGCGAGCACGACCAAAAGCCCTGCACAGAAGGTGCTTACGGCTAGTTGTACATGGGCTTTGATCATCGAAAGGAAGCTAGAGAAGAAGCGCCCCACTAGCATAGAAAACCAATAGAGAGAAGCCCATTTAACGGCCATTTCGTACGAGATACCAAGATCCTGCTGTGCGTACAGTACAATATTGCTGCCTACGCATACCTCGCAACCAACGTACATAAATATGCCTATAACGCCTAGGGTGAGGTGGCGGAATGAGAATACGGAGTGCTCTAGATGCTCCCCTTTCGCCTCAGTCGTATTTGGCAATTCAGGCAAATTTGTTGTCCTTACTCCAAAATAGAGTAGACCGACAAAAAGGATTAAGATAGCCATAGGTAGGAATATGGCACTAACCTCCAGCTCACTCCCTTCTTTGCCACCAAAAATTACCAAGCCGACAAAGAGGGGCACCAAGGTGGTCATGAGAGAATTGCCCGTACCTGCGATATTCTGACGCGTTACCCCCGTGGTATGAGGCACGTTACAGACTACAACGTAGGGATTAACAGACGATTGCAGATAGGTCAGCCCCGTACCCGATACGAACGACCCTATCAAAAACAAAAAGTATCCTAGAGGTAGCTGGATGCTCCCAATAGTGATATGATTGAGCGACCCCTCCCCAATCCACTGAAAACTCAGGGCTGATAGCTCGAAGATGACGAGCGAAAAAGCAACAACGACGATCCCCTTAAGCAATGTTTTCTTGTAGCCGCAGCGTTGTAAATAACGAGCACTTACGGGCCCCATCAAGAGATAGGACAAGAAAAAAGAAAAGGTAATAAAGGTGGCAAAGGCGTTCTTGAGCGCACCACTCTCTGCCAAAAAGGTTTCTTTGAGGGGGGCTTGAAATTGTTGATTAAGACTTGTGATAAAACCGATGAGTGCCATCAGTATTACCATAAAAATAAAGGGTCTTAAATGGGTAGGAGCCTTCTCCGAAAGGGATTGTTGCGAAGGGGAGGTATTACTCATATCTCTAAAAATTCTGTTTTCTCTTGTCAAAAGTACAACAAAAGTGCAACAATCCCAATTTAGCTATAGGGTATTGATTTTCTTAGGTTGGGCAACTCTAGCTTGAGAGCAGCCGATTATCATTTCTTTGGGAACAAAAAAACCTCCCAAACTAGGCTACCTCTTCGTATAAAACGACGGAGACTCTGAGTTTGGGAGGGCTAACAATAGGGGTCTGTTCGGTCAAGTCCTCGCGGCGCTTGCTGCGCCCTGAGTTTGCCCCTGCTTGACCTCGGGACTCTCTCCTTTCAGCGTGAAAGGGCAAGAGAGCCTTGTGTGTTTTAATACTCGTCCGAAACCGTTAGCTTGGCACGACCTTTAGCACGGCGCGAAGCAAGTACACGGCGACCATTTGCCGTTGCCATACGGGCACGGAATCCGTGCTTGTTCTTTCTCTTTCGGTTCGAGGGTTGGAACGTTCTTTTCATCGCTACTTATCCTATAATCTATTTTTTGTCTACTATAACGATGGGCAAAGGTACGAATTTTTTTTCGCATACCTGCCATTTCTGGAGAGTCTGATATACAAGATGCACGGGTAAGCCCATTACGTTGTAAAACGAACCCTCGATTTTTTCTATGGCTACATAGCCAATCCACTCTTGGATGCCGTAGGCTCCGGCTTTGTCGTAGGGGTGGTAAGAGCGCAAGTAATAGTCGATCTGCTCCTCGCTAAGCGATGCAAACCAAACGCGGGTGGTAGCTACAAAAGAGGTGCCTCTGCCATCTGCTCCCATGAGAGCCACTCCGGTAGAGACTTGGTGCTCACGCCCCGAAAGCTCGTGCAGCATAGCCCTCGCCTCCTCGGGGGAATGCGGTTTCCCTAGCACTTTATCTCCCACAATTACCACCGTATCTGCCGTTAGTACGACTTCGTCTTCTGCAAGAGAAGACTGGTAGGCAAGAGCCTTTCGCTCCGCTATATATTGGGGGATTTGATGGAGGGGGAGTATGCTCGGATAGGTCTCGTCGATACCCTCAATCAGACGGATTGTAAAGGGAATATCCAGCCCCGAAAAAAGCTCGTGACGCCGTGGGGATTGAGTTGCTAATACTACTTTCATATGCTCTTTCTAATCCTGTTGCCACTCGTTACCAAGCGAGTCCGGCACCTTCGCTCCCCCATAGTCCCTGGGCGCGGAGAGTTTGTTCTATCACGTCTCGGGCTACCCCTTCGCCACCACAGCAGTGGGAGATGTAATGCGCCACGGCCAAAATCTCCGGAGCCGCATCTTGGGGTGCAACAGCGAGTCCAACTCGGCGCATTACGCCCAAGTCGGGGATATCGTCGCCTACATAGACGATCTCTTGGGGCTGGAGCTGATGTTTTTCCATCAGATCTTCTAAGTCTCGCACCTTGTTGCGCGATTGTTGGTAGTAGTCTTCGATACCAAGATGCGCCATCCGAAGTGCCATTGCAGGGGTGTATCCGCCGGTGATAACGCCCACCACGAATCCTCTTTTTACGGCAAATTGCAGGGCATAACCATCTTTCACGTTTACCGTTCTATGAGGGTTGCCCTCCTCGTCGAGGGGGCAGGTACTACGGCTAATTACTCCGTCTATATCAAAAACAAAGGCTTTAATCTCTTGCAAATTGTAGGGGATACTACTCATGGGATAGGGAAGTCTCGGGGTGATACATTGACCAAATGGATTGTGAGGTCACGTCGTAGAGGGTTTGAACCGCCTCTCTGCTCTCCGCCAGTAAAGCGCGATGGGCTGCCAAGGTTGCAGTATCGCCACGGAGTGCGGGCCCCGTCTGTGTATCTCTAGGGTTGAGTGCTATCGCTTTTTGCAACGTCTCTTGGATAAGAGGATGCAGTACCTCGCGAGGGATCTGGTGTTGCTCAAGTAATTCTGAGGCAATAGCCCATTGGTGATTGACAAAGTTGCAAGCAAAAACGGCTGCTACATGGATCTCTTGGCGGAGCGTAAGGGTAGAAGGGCGAGGCTCCACGTGCAATAGGCTTGCCAATTGCTGTATGGCTTGGGCGGCAATCTCACTCTTATGCTCTACAAAAAGAGGGATGCCTTGCCAACTGAGGGGGCGCCCTTTACTAAAGGTATTGAGGGGATAGAAGATACCACTATCGGGGTGATACTGAGTAAGGGTCTCTACGGGTACGCAAGCCGCCGTGTGTAACCAAACTCCCGATGTGGAGGGCATCTGAGCTGCACACGAAGCAATAGCCGTATCTGTGACAGCCAAAAGGTAAATATCCGCATTCCGTGGCATCTCCGCCAAGTCATGCAAGATGGTGCACTCAGGAGCATAGAGATCGCGCAGACGCTCTGCATGCCCTGGAGTTGGGCTTACAATAACTCTCGGAGCAACCCCGGCTTGGGTCAGAGAGAAAACGAGGCTTTCGGCAACACCTCCACTCCCTATTACTACAATATCCATAGCGCAAAGGTACGAGTTTATTAAGGAGAGACCTAATCCCTTTTTCGCTGACTTTGTCGGAATCATTACGAAGGGCTCTCCCATTCTCTCTAGGAGCGTTTCCTCTCTTTAGAGTGATACTTGAGAAAATCCACGATGCCCCTTTCGTGTCTTAAAGGCTTGATTCTCTGGATTGGTTGTGGCGTAAATGGTGTGCTTAGGATGAGATTTTGTACATTTGCAGGGTATTTTAGAGAGATTACACCTCAACTTTTTGAGGAGGTGAGGGGTAGAATCCTAAAATTACAAGTTTGAAAAACTCATGAAGAAGTATTTATTAGTGGCAATTGCCCCTCTCCTTCTACTCCTAGGGAGCTGTACGGGGTCTTCACAAAAAGAGCAGGAGCAAATCGTTCCTACAGATACAATCGTAGAGCCGGATACGCTCTCTATTGAGCAGCAAGTGGCTGAGTGGGAGGCGAATGATACGCTTTACCACGCCTTTCTTGATGCAGACGAGGCTCTCCTCTATATGGAAAAATCGAGCCACGCAAAGCAATATAAGGAGGGGATTTTACCCCGAATGGCTCGCGAGAACCTGCCCTATTGCGAGCGTTTGATGAACAATCGATTTGATTATTTCATCGTTGTGGATAAGGCTTCTATGCGCGTGCTCCTCTACAATCGCTACGGAGTCAAGGAGAAGGAGTACACCTGCGCTTGCGCTCGCAACTATGGGCATAAAGCAAAGAAAGGCGACTGTCGCACCCCCGAAGGCTTCTTCTATGCGGGGGAAACATTTGATAGTACCGACTGGCTTTATACAGACGATAACGGCTATACAAGCCCTGTTCGAGGGCAATATGGTCCACGATTTATTCGTATCAAAGGGGATAAGAATCTGCCGGTAGGTATTCATGGAACTTGCGCTCCATGGGCTCTTGGTCGGCGCTGTAGCCATGGTTGTATCCGTATTCACAATGATAATATCTTAGAACTGGTGAAATATGTTCAGACCAATATGCCTATTATTATCAATCCCGGCCCCAAGGATATGTCGGTTAATGAGGCTGAGGGTAGAGAGATTCCTGTCATTACGATTGATGATAATCCCGTAGTGGCTAAACCTCATACTATTGCTAAACCGGAAGAGTCCAAGCCCGAAGTTACTACGGATACTCTCCCCGAGCAACCTCAGACGATAGAGGAGGATTCGACCGAGAAGACACAACCACAACCTTCTGAAGTTGAGGAGAATCCAGCCGAAGATGAAGTCGATTCTTTAGAGAATAACCTATAATGTCGCTCTTATGAAAAGCGTAAACATCTTTGTTGTATGTGCTGTGGCATTATTGCTGTCAGCCTTCTGTCCACAACCCGATAAGAAGCCTTCGCTACAGGAGTCCATAGGAAAGATGTGGCGGGAGGAGTATGATAAGGAGTTCAAGCCCGAGGAGTATGTTTACAAGCTTGTAGACCTCGACCGGAATGGTTCTCCCGAATTGCTCATCATGAAGGAGAAGGTTAGACAGTATAATTGGTATGGGGTCTACTCCTATGTAGATGGTGTTGTAGAACTGATCTGCGAGCGAATATCCGGTGGGCTTGCTGACTATGCCTACTACTCAGATGGGTTTGTTTGGTACTATGAGGAACACTCGGGTGGACTTAGTTTTCAGGAGGTTTATTATAAATTAGAGGAGGGCAAAGTAGTTGCTTATGTAGAGCACTCCGTGAATCGAAACGGTTGTGATGATGATGAACTAGAAGAGAACAGGTCGCTCACTATCCTAGACAAATCCAAACCTCGAAGTGAAAAGATAGAGGACTACTACCCAAAGGGGAAAGCCCATTCGCTCTACCATATTAAGGATTGGGAGAGCTTCTGATGTCGGCAAAGTCTTCGTCTCCTAGCATTAGACGGAGTTCCATCATTACTCTTGCCACGTTGTTGTATTTGATACTGGAATCTGCAAATAATCTTTTTCGATTTTCTTTCGTACCTTTGTCGGCAGTTCTAGTAACTAGGAGAGATGCCAGAGTGACCGATTGGGCCGGACTCGAAATCCGGTGAACGGCTTGTCCGTTCCGGGGGGTTGAATCCCTCTCTCTCCGCACCAAAGGGAGTAGATTGTGCGCAATGCGCACAATCTACTCCCTTTTCTTTTTCCATACTTCGTGAGGGAGTGTCTTCTTCACACAGAACCCTTGAATTCCATCACCGACAGTGGCTAACCATTAACGTAAATAACTATATCAAGGTGGCGAAGTTCCCTCTTTATCCTCAGTGATGCCTTTGCATAATCTGTACGGAGGAACTGACTTAGCTCCTCCTGCAAGACGACTTCTCGTTTACTGTTACGTACTAACCCCCTCCCCAACTGGTGTGCATAACCTTGCTGGGTAAAGAGCTCCGTAACTGTGGTCTCTAAGGTGGCTTCGGCAAAGGGTGTTATTACACAGTCTTACTTATATTATACTCATCAGCCTTATCTTGTATGCTCTTAGCGACCTCTATATAGTGGTTAGGGTTTGCTATAAACTCATTCCACTTGACTATGTGTATATAGGATGGATATCCCCACTGTGGCTTTATTCCAAATATATGATTCGGGCAATCTGAATATTCTGGATTCTTCCGATTGAACATATTTGCATAGAGTATTCGAAATAGAGTATTTGTTTTGTAAGTAGTACAGTTACAATAGTGACAGGTGTTTTCTTCAATGAAGTACTGGTATGAACCCCAAAGGTCAGGAAGTACAACTGCAAGCATCGCATTCGTATGGCTTGTTCTCCCATTGCGTGTTGACTCTCTGAGAGAATAAGCCATCTCCCATGGAATCCATTGGTCTTCTTCTCTTTCCAAAGGCTCCTTCATCCCAGGTGATATAAGCACGATGGTCACCGAGCTATCATAGATTTTGTCTCTGAGTTTTGACTCTACGGTCTGCTCTTTGAAATGGCTGAGGTCTTCTCCATCTTGCTCTCCTTTATTGATATGATTTGTACCTATTGCATCTTGAATGAGATCAACATAGTCTCGTACCGTTGTTGGGAATCTATCCGGGAGATTGAGCACTTTGTTGTCAGCGTACTTGTATGAAATAAAGATCTTGGCCATAGTTTATTTGCAGTTACAGATTGATGTGGGAAATTCGCCTTTACAAAGAATAGCTACAGCTATAATGAGGAGGATTGTCAGTGTACCATACAGTCCTAAGATAGTCCTAGATTTGAACGAAGCCCAAAAGCTGTACTCTCCTCCCACATAATTGTTGACAGACATACTGAATAAGCGTATGTCCGAATCTCCTTTAGATACATCTCTATAGAGTCCTCTGAATTTACGTTCCTGTTGCAGATAGTATGCATCCATACCCCAAAAGAGAATGGTCGGTAAAAGAGCTATACCAATAAAGCTAATATTCTTATTTGTTGCATAGATGGCACACAGAGCAGAAAGGATAGTAATGCACCAGCCTTTAATTTGGAATGAGCTTGAATTCATACGAGTCACTACATCTTGAATGAACTCTAAGTGTTTAAATTGTTCGTTTGTCATATCTTGCTTTATTTACTTTCTTCGTCATAAGTTTACGTTGGAATTAATGGTTTCCCATTTGACTCCCATTTCTCCACAAAGATACACAGCAGTGGAGTATAATAGACTGTAATATCCCTTGATTTTCGAATCTTCTCCATTGGCAACAGGGGGGGGAGTGTCGCATAGGCGACTTTTGAAGAAAGGAGGGCTATCTACCTTTGCCCCCGTAAAAGGAAATAACAAAGAAAAAGAAGACGAAGAAATGGAAAATAGAATGTTTTGCTACCAGTGCCAAGAGACGGCCGGCAATAAGGGTTGCACCCTCAAAGGAGTTTGTGGTAAGGACTTTACCACAGCCAACCTAATGGATTTGCTCATCTTCAACCTCAAGGGGATTGCCATCATCACCACGGCAGCACGTAAGGCCGGAGTGAAATTGGATTATCGTACCGCAGATAAGACGATTATGGAGTCGCTCTTTGCTACGATAACGAATGCCAACTTTGACTACTCTTCCATCGCCAAGCGTGTGACCCACACTTTCAATCTCAAAAAACAATTGCGCGAGGAGGCTCTCTCCCTAGGCGTTGTATTGCCCGAAAATGAGGCTGTTACGATGCAGGGCACTCCCGAAGAGTACGACCAACTCGCCCTTGGCGTTGGGGTGCTCCGTGAGCAGAACGAAGATGCTCGCTCGCTTAAAGAACTTACCATCTATGGGCTAAAGGGCCTCGCTGCCTATGCCGAGCATGCCGATCGTCTGGGCTACAATGACGACGAAATAAACGCATTTACCGAGCGTGCCTTGTGCGACGTTACAATGGGGCTCCTCTCCGTGGAGGAACTAACCGCCCTAGTACTCGAGACGGGAGCATTCGGAGTTAAAGTGATGGCACTCCTTGATAAAGCCAATACCGAGACCTACGGGCATCCCGAGATAACCGAAGTAAACATAGGTGTAGGCACTCGTCCCGGTATTCTTATCAGCGGACACGACCTAAAAGATATGGAGATGCTTCTTGAGCAGACCGAAGGAACCGGAGTCGATGTCTATACACACGGCGAGATGCTCCCCGCTAACTACTATCCTAAGTTCAAGAAATACAAGCACTTTGTTGGCAACTATGGCAATGCTTGGTGGCAGCAAAGAGAAGAGTTTGAGACCTTTAATGGCCCCATCCTCTTTACCACTAACTGTATTGTACCGCCCAAGGCGAATGCCTCTTACAAGGATCGTGTCTTCACGACGAACTCAACGGGCTACCCCGGCTTTAAGTATATCGAAGGCGATGAGCAAGGGAATAAAGACTTTAGTGAGGTTATCGCTCTAGCAAAAACCTGCCAGCCCCCTACGGAGATTGAGCATGGTACGATTGTGGGCGGCTTTGCGCATCATCAGGTTCTCAGTATAGCCGATAAAGTAGTGGAGGCGGTAAAGAGTGGAGCTATTCGCAAATTCATTGTGATGAGCGGTTGCGATGGCAGACAGAGTGGCCGTAGTTATTATACCGATTTTGCCAAGGCTCTCCCCCAAGATACCGTGATCCTGACCTCGGGTTGTGCCAAATACCGTTACAACAAGTTGCCTCTAGGCAATATCGGGGGGATCCCTCGTGTCTTGGATGCCGGTCAGTGCAACGATAGTTACTCGCTTGCTGTGATTGCCCTCAAACTGAAAGAGGTGATGGGGCTAGACGACATCAATAAACTCCCCATCCTCTACAACATTGCATGGTATGAGCAAAAGGCGGTTATCGTGCTACTCGGTTTGCTGAGCCTTGGGGTGAAGAACATCCATCTCGGCCCCACGTTGCCCGCTTTCCTCTCGCCCAATGTGGCTAAAGTACTCGTTGATAACTTTGGCATTGCCGGTATCGGCACCGTAGAAGAGGATATCCAAAATCTGATTGCTTAACCCTTTTAACAGAACACAATTATGGCTGGAATGAATTATAAAACCGCTACGGTTGGCGCTATTGCGGCTTACGACTACCGCGCCGTTCCCGTATTTCATCGCTATGGGATCGACTTCTGTTGTCACGGAGAGGAGCCCTTTACAGAGGCTTGTGCTAAGGCCGGAGCTTCGGTAGAAGAGGTGGTTACAGCTCTCGATAACGCGCTCCAAGACCAAAGCGAAGGCTCCTATTCCTATGCTTTTAAGGAGTGGGACAAAGATCTTCTGATGGACTATATCCTCAAGGTGCACCACCGAGGCATCCGTCGAGAGGGTCCTATAACGCTCCAGTTGCTAGATAAGGTTGCGAGCGTGCATGGTGAGAAGCATCCCGAATTGATGGAAGTACGGAGGCTCTTTGCCGATTCTCTGGTAGACCTCGAAGAGCATCTCCAGAAGGAGGAACAGGTACTATTCCCCTATCTATACGACCTCTTCGCAGCATTGGCGGGGGAAGGCACGTTGGGCTCTTTCCACTGTGGCTCGGTGGTTCACCCTATTGGAGTGATGCTTACGGAGCATGATGGCGAGGGCGAACGCTATCGCACGATTGCCGCTCTCACCCAGGGATATACTCCACCTGCGGATGCGTGCGAAAGTTATAAATTGGTTCTTCAGCGGATTGCTCGCTTTGAACAACAGCTACACGAGCATATTCATTTGGAGAACAATATTCTTTTCCCTTGGGCTATTGACAACGAACCCCCATGTAATTGGGGAGGCCAATAGTTCGATTATATCTATATAACATGTGTGCTTACTCCAACCCTGCCATCCGGTGCGGTTGGAGTATTTCTATAGACTTTCCTTCTACGCGTAGTAACCCCTCTTCTTCTAGTTGGGCGAGGCTGCGTGCCAACGATTGTCGATTCACGCCAAAGCGATCGGCAAGATCCTTCCACGACGAGTCTATTTGCAGTCGTTTGTTGCCCTCTTTTAGGTAGATTTGGAGCAGGTAGTCGGCAATTTTCCCTTGTAAACTCCGTAGGGAGAGTTGGTAAATCTTCCTCATCAAAAAGACGCTGATGTTAGAAACGATACCGATAAAGTTCGTCATCAGCTGAGGTGATTGGTGCATAAGGTCTCGGAAGTCTTCCTTGCCCATCCTAAAAAGTATGCTCTCCTCGTTGGTCATGAGCGTTACGGGGAGAGCGTTGTTTTCGGCAAAAAGAAGGGCCGGAGCAACGATGCGCCCGGGTGTTAGGGTGTCCATCAGCAGTTGTTTGCCCGAGGTCCCCACCATTTCCGCTTTGATACCGCCCTTGCCTACGATGCGTAGGTCTCGCAGTTTGTCCCCTCCGATGGCGTATAGTTCGCCCCGCTTTAGAGTCTCCTTTTTGCACGGGCACTGACGGAGCAGATGAGCTACCTCTTCGGTGCTCATCTTGCCGGCAAGCCCGCTCTTTTGCCAAGCCTCCAGTAATAGATCGAAATCGCCTTCTGTCATACTCTATACCATTTGCTTTGCAAATGTAACTAAATGGGGAGAATAGAGGGCTCTTTTTGGGTCGGGAGGTGTCGGGAGATTTCTTGCAGGCTAGCCTCAAGATTTTTACGAATCCTTAAACTTCCTACGAGATAGCGTGTAAGAGCTTTTATAGAGGATAAAGACGGGTAAGATACTACCCACCCCTAGTGTGAAGATAACCGTAAGGGCTATTACAAAGTTGGTCTGAAACTCTTGCATGTATTGTACGGCAAGGGCAGGCTCTTTGTGGTGTATTACAAAGAGTACCAAGCTCAAGACGGCATTGTAACAATACATACCGGGGATCATGGGCAATAGGGCAGGGATATAGAGTACCGTCATGGGGATATGTACCCACCAGCGCCCGAAAATATAGCTCCCGAAGCCGATAAAAATAGAGGCCAAAAGGGAGGCGCCAACGATGTCCACGCCGAGGTGATTCATCAGATACCAACGAAGTCCATGCCCTAGGGCAGCTAGTATGATGATGGGAGGGAAGCTCCTACGAGGGGGAACCGATACCGCGGCAAAGCCTACCGCAGCCATGCCGGCAAAAAAGGCATCTTGGAGCAAACTCAGTAGTATATCCATAGTGGTATTGAAACGGAGGTGAGGAGACTATATCTTGGCAATGCTACCGGTTGCAACAAGGAGTGTGATAGCCATACCGGAGGCAATCGAAAGGATGATCAAGGCTCCGTGGATCAGTCGGGAGGTCCCTGATAGGGTATGCCCTTCTACAATATCTATAATACCATTGATTAGGGGCACACCCGGGATAAGGTAGAGCACCGAGGTAGCCAAGGCGGTAGGGCCGGTTTCGGTAGGGCAACCCAGATAAATTCCAAGGGCCGGGATGGCGATGGAGATAGCGGCGGCTAGCGTAATGGCTACGTAGTGGTTTAGCCCCCTACCGATGAGAAATTTTCGTAGATAGAAGCCGGCTGCCGTATCGAGTGCCACCAAGAGGCAGGCAAAAAGGTCGCCACCAAAGAGGGCACAGAAGCAGGCATTAGACATAGAGATGAGGAGCCATGCTTGCCAAAAGGGTTGTCTATTGGAGCGGGCAAGTACCTCTTGGTATCGCTTCTCGGCTTCGTCTATTGAGAGCTTACGATCGTGGATTTCCCAGCTGAGGGCACTTAGATCGGAGTTGAGTACAAACTTTATTGGGAGTGTAGGTATATCGATAACTTCGGTGATAATATCCCCTGTTTCCTCGTCGCGTACGGTTAGAGTCATGGTCTTCATCGAGAGGTTGAGGTGCGTCTCGCAGCCTAGAGCTGTACCTATACGCTTAGTATTGCGCACGGTACGAGACGTATGCACTCCCGAGCCAATAAGACGAGCTGAATAGTCGGCAAGGAATTGAGCAATACGTTTAAGATGATTAACTGTCATATGCTGAAAGCTAAAATCCTATCAGTGGTTTACCTAAAATTTTTCGCTGCAAAGATACAGCTTCCTGCCCAATATCGGGTTGTATTGCCTATTTGTGGGTACTTAGCTTTTAGGCTGAAGGCTCTCCTTGTTGCAATTTTTATAAAAATCCCGATAGAGCAATATCCCTATGAGAGTAAGGCTGATGGGGAATGCACTCCACACGGCAAGTAATTGCCACTCAGGGTAGTGTGCCATAAAAACGAAAGCAAATAGGTAGCCCAAAATAGGAGCAACCAACAGATGGCATAGGATAGAAATAGGTACCAGCTTGCGTACATGCTCCAGACCTCTGAGGGCATTGGCGTAGACGATTTGCAGCATATCTCCCAATTGATAGATCACTACCGGTATCAAGGTAATGGCAACAAGGGGTGCCAGACGCTCATCGGGATTAAAGAGCAGGCTTACTTTGCCTCGGATGGTAAAGATCACAATCATGGCAACGAATGCCATAACGATACCAATTTGATGGGCGGCTTGAGCTACGTTTTTGGCCTCTTGGTAGTCTTCGATAGCTCGGTAGTGGCTTACTCGTATGGCGGTGGCGGAGCCTAGCCCGTAGTACATAAGAAAGCCGAGTACGGTTACCGTATTCACCACTTGGTGGGCAGCGAGCGCGAAACTACCGATGCGCGCTACAAAGATTACGGCGATGGTAAAAGAGGCCGTCTCCAGCCCCAGTTGGATGGCAACAGGGGTGCCCAATAGGGTGAGGGGCTTGAGTATGGAGCGATCTAGGCGTCCTGCGAAGAATCCGTGCCGCTCTTTCCCTAGAGAGCGATCGGAAAAGAAGCTCAGCCCTAGGAGCACGACCATGGCGACACGGCTGATGAGCGTTGCGATACCGGCTCCGTACAGCCCCCACTCGGGTAAGCCCATGCGTCCGTAGATAAGTCCCCAATTGAGTAGAATGTTAATCCCTACGCCGGATATGGTGATGTACATGGGTAGGCGAGTGCGACTCATGCCATCGTAGAACTGCTTCAGCCCATTGAAGAGCATAGACACCACAAAACTAATGACCTGTAGGTAGTAGTAGGGTTGGGCTAGAGGCATCAATCGAGACTCCAAGTTGAAGAATTCGAGAAAGGGGGATAGCCCCAATGCGATACCCCCTAAGGCCAATGCCAGTAGGGTATTGAGCAGCATACTACCCTTGAGGTAAAGGCCTGCACGCTCCGAGCGGTTAAGCTTGTGCGACTCCGCAACGAGAGGGGTCAAGCCGTACGAAAAGCCCATCCCCAACACGAGTAGTAGGTTGAGAAAGTTATTGACAAAGGCTGCTGCGGCTAGTTCGTCTAGGCTATGATTGCCCACCATAATGTTGTCGACAAAGCTGACTAAAACAATAGCAACTTGCCCGATCATGATGGGGATCCCTATCGAGAGTAGTGGTTTGTAGTGTGCGCGTTGGAGGCGTAGCATAGTGGAGGATTGAGGTGTGTTGGTGGGAGTGTATGCTCTTTTTTATTCGTGAGCGGAGTAGGCGAGATATCCTCCGGAGAGGTTGTAGATGGGGCCCGAGAAGCCTGCTTCGCTGAGTTTTTGGGCTGCTATGGCACTCCGTTTGCCTGAGCGGCAGTAGATGGCTATGGGCTTCTCCTTTTTCAGAAGTTGTGTGGCTTTTGGGATGAAATCTTCGGCCAAAACATCTATGTTAATGGCGTTCCCGATATGCCCCTCGTTGTATTCTTTTGGGGTGCGAGCATCTACCAGTTGTATGTCGGGTCGCTCTATTATTTTCTTGAAAGTGGGCACATCGGTATTTACGATTTGAGGAGAGTTCCCTTTTTTGGGGAGCGTGCAACCCAAGATAGCTCCAATTATAACTAAGGCTACAAGGCTGATGAAAATGTAATTGCTGTTCATAGGGGTAGTATATCTGTACTTTGTTATTGTAATAGGCTCTTTCGAATGCGCTCTATAAGTTGGTGGTGTCCGTCGTCGCTTGCGGACTGCTGGGGGTGCTCCGAAACGATAAGTAGAATATCTCCCACGTGAAGTTTGAGCGCGCCCTTGGGCACAATAAATCTATTTTTGCGCCGTACCAATATAACAAGTTCAGTCTCTAATAGTTCGATTTGACGCAGTTCATCCCCTTTGGCAAGCATCTCTTTGCGTACTTCTCTCTCCTGCATTTGCGTCCCCAATTCGTCGGGGATCTCTACACCTATAAAGTTCCCCTCGGGGGGAGCCGGCTTTGCCAATCCTAGTAGACGAGCCATGGGGGTGATGGTCATCCCCTGGATGAGCAGGGAGAGAAGAGTTACGATAAAAACGATGTTGAACAGAATAGAAGATCCCGATACGCCACTCACCACCGGATAGGTAGCAAAGATGATCGGAGCTGCACCGCGCAGTCCCACCCAAGAGAGAAACCCCTTACCCTTGAATCCCAAGCGGCGGAAGGGGAGGAGGGTGATATGCACAGCCAGAGGGCGACCTACCACCATCATAAAGAGGGCAATGAGTACGCCCAATACCCCCACGGAGAGTAGTTCGTTGGGGTTGACAAGAAGCCCTAGCATGATAAAGAGAATGATTTGCACGAGCCAGGTGATGCCGTCGAAGAAGTGATTGATGCTACCTCGGTGGCGCAACTTGGCATTCCCCAATACAATTCCCGTGATGTAAACGGCAAGGTAGCCATTCCCTTGGATTATGCTTGTGAGGGCAAAGGTGAAGAAGAGAATGCAGAGCAGCATGATGGGGTAGAGGGTGCGGTTGGGGATTTCTGTGCGATTGACCAACCAGACCGCCAACCAACCGAAAAGTAGCCCCAAGGCTCCCCCTAGTACAAATTGCTGGACGAAGTGTAGTAGTAAAGCCCCGATTGATAGCTCTGATTGCAACAAAAAGCTGATGAGTGCAATGGTGAGCATATACGCCATAGGGTCGTTACTCCCACTCTCTAGCTCTAGGATGGGTTTGAGATTGTGCTTGAGGTGTACACGCTGGGAGCGTAGTAGAGCAAAGACAGAGGCACTGTCGGTACTCGACATGGTGGCCGCAAGGAGAAGTGAGAGAGGAAGGCTTAGGGTAACTCCAAGAGCAAAGTTCTTAGAGATTAGGTAGATAAAAAGACCGGTGAAGAGGGTCGTAAGTAGCACCCCGAGGGTAGAGAGTAGCAGCCCCGGCAGCATAATGGGGCGGATATCGCGTAGCTTTGTATCCATCCCCCCTGTAAAGAGGATAATGGCCAAGGCCACCATACCAATGTGTTGTGCTATCTGTGCATCCTCAAATTGGAACCCGAATCCATCACTCCCGAAGAGCATTCCCGTAAAGAGAAAGAGCAAAAGGGCCGGAATGCCATACCGAGAACCCACTTTCCCGATGATGATACCCGCAAATACGATGACCGATGCGAGTAGGATGAGGTATTCTATCATGCCCTGCAAAGATAGCAAAAGTTTTCGCCCTACGGAGGGGTAACCTGCTAGAGGAGAGAGGGAAGGGGGAGTGTAGCGTGGGGTAGAATAGTATATGAGAGGGCGGTTTGGAGAATCTCGGTGAGACGAGGAGAAAAGGCAGCTAAAGGGGGAGGTCGCTTTCTTTTTAAGTCTACTCTTCTTGGAGTGCAGGGCAAAAACGGCTCCGGGAACTGCCTGATTTTCCAAGCTTTTTAGGCTGGTTTTGAGGTGTAAAATTAGCTGTGGAACGAAATTTTCTTGCCCTATTCCACTCGAAATTTAGGGCAGCGTTTTTAGCGCGTTTCACACGGCGGTTTCCTCTCCCTTCCTCCATACCCATTTTGGAAGAAGACTTTAGGGTATGGCTGTGTGTATGGAAATAATTTGTAATCTAAGAGGTCTTTGGTGAGTGTGAGGTAGGCGAAGTGACTGAATTTCCCCTCCTTGGATATTGTAGATATATAATAAATGTATATATTTGCACCATATTAGTGACATGCAGGAGGCGATTTGTTCCCTGATGGGCTTAATGTAAAAGATGATTTCTAGTAGGAAACGGTAGGTATGGAGCAGAGGATGCAAAGGTCTCTACCAGTCGGAGCGATATTTACTACATGGGCACACTGTCTTCTTGCGGCAATGCGTTCCTTCTCCTTTTCTTTCCCCATCATCTTTGGAGTGGATTATTTTCAAGTTTAATTTATAAATCACAAACTATGAGACGTAGATTTACACTTTTATGTTTGCTGGTTGCTTGCCTCTTCTCTTCTTCGGCCGTGGCACAGCAACTTCGTACAGTTTCGAAGGAAGAAGCTCTATTCGTCGCAGGGCTAAGGTTTTATGATCAAGATGTGGACTACTATCTCTGCGAGGATGCCGTCCTCAAGGTCAAAAGTGGGAAGCATAATCTTACCATCTCTCAAAAAGAAACCTGGACGTTCTTTGTAGATGCAGACCCTATGAAAGGTTGGGAGCATGATTGTTATTTGGTTTGCGTTCCCAGAAAAGCAGAGACCTCCCTTCCTCCCGGTTCTAAACTATTCAAGTTCCAACTCCCGCCCAGGGGTAATTTTTCTCCGTTGCTAGTCAAGAATCGTTATGGTGCGTGGGCGAATCTAAAACCTCGTGTCAAGCGGGCTGCCCTTACCAATGATGCCAAAAGAGCAGCGGAGCATACCTATGCTGTAATCCTTAGTGGAGGGGTCTCTAAAGTTTCTAATAAAGAGCGTTACTGGAATGACTGCTCCTTTGTCTATCAAACGCTGGTCAATAAATATGGAGTGCCCAAGGACAATATCTCGGTTGTAATGTCCGATGGTACAGATCCGGCTGATGATATCCAGATAGAAGAAGGAGTATTCAAATCGTCCCCATTGGATTTGGATTATGATGGAAAGCCGGATATAGAGTATGCCGCTACACGTGCTAATGTAAAAAAAGTGCTCTCTGATCTTTCCCGAAAGATGCAAAAAGACGATCACCTCTTCTTCTATGTAATAGATCACGGCGGTTCAATTGACGAAAAGAACCAGTCGTATATCTGTTTGTGGAATTGGGAATCCCTGCACGACTACGAACTTGCAGATTGGCTTCGTCCCTTTAGAGAAAAATCCATTTATATCAATGCGGTTTTGGGGCAGTGCTATTCCGGAGGTTTTGTGAAAGAGCTGACCGAGATCGGCTGTGTTGTGGCAACCGCATCGGAAGGGGACAAACCCTCTTACGCTTGTCGCGGGATTCCCTTTGATGAATTTGTTTACCAATGGACCTCTGCCATTAACGAGAAGGATGCTTTCGATCATAATGTACTTTCTGATGAAGATCACAATGGTAGAGTAACGATGGATGAGGCCTTCAGATATGCCAAGCAGCATGACGGAGCCTCAGAAGTTCCTCAATACAACTCCAAACCTATATCTGTTGGTGAGGATTTAGCTTTCAACAATCTGCCCAAGGCGGTGGATCTTTATATCAAAGACAATGCAGAGGATACGGGAAAAGAACCCAATCTGACCACGGAAATCTTTTGGGATAGCCCCGATATCTGGGTGAGGAATAAGGCAGATGGCATAGAAAAGCATGAAAATCCCTGTTTTTCAGTAGATCACCCCTATGCATTTGTTTACGTGAGGGTTTATAATCGAGGGAAAGAGGATTACAACGGAGGAAAATACCTTCACATGTATTGGGCTCTTGCCTCTACTGGCTTGACTCCTAAGGCTTGGCGAGGGCAAGAGTACTATGTAAACCAAGAGGTAACAGGGGGACGCATGAATCCGGTACATATCAAGCCCATAAAGGCAGGAGAAAGTGGAATCGTACGTGTTACCTGGCCCATGCCTGATGGCTTGTTTCCAAAAGATAATGGAACCGAGAGGCATCATTTCTGCCTGTTGGGACAGATTTACGATGATGGAGATCCCGAATTGAAGGGTGATTATGTTGCAGTATCGTCGGACAATGACATTGCGCAGAAAAATGTTTCTATTATTGTCAAAGAGGATCTCTCAAAGGAGACCACTGTTTTCTTACGAAACATCTATAAGAATAATCACGAGTACTCTCTCTCAATACAACCTCGTCCCCCTGCCGATAGAGCTCTTCTATCTAAGGCAAAATTGCAGATGGAGATGGCTCAACCGATTTATGATGCTTGGAAGCGTGGTGGCCTCCATGCAAAGGGTATTACCTGCCCTTCAGCTATAAATCCTCGAAAAGTGGTATTCAACTCATGGGATGCCCGCCTAGAGGACATCTGTATGTATGGAGCCAATTTTGATAAGGTGAAGATGAATATTGATTTCAAATCCCCGGCAACATACCCCGGAGAGAGTTATACGTTTGACTTGCTCCAAAAGGATGAGCATGGTAATATTGTCGGAGGAGAAACTTTTGTAGTAGAAGCTCCATTGTCTATCCGTAAGTCGCTTGGGATTACTCCTATTGATCTTGGGAATGGGAAGTATGAACTCTCGACAGAATTGGAGGATATGGACTACTCCTTCCGATGGACGGATAGTGATGGCAACGATATAGGAGCGGAAAATAGGGTTACGGTCACCCCTTCCCTAAAAAATAGTGGTTTCTCCGTTACTGCCATCTCTTCTCAGGGAGAAATGGCTCAGGGAAGCATTACATTGGAGTCCAAGATCGGATTAAAGTCAATTGCCCCCACCTCGGTTGAGGATTTTATGGACGTCGAGTTGCATAATCCTGTAGAGTCGAGGAATGCCGTACTTCAGGTAAGTAGTTTGACGCAGATCGGGGGTGTCTTGTTGAGTGAGCCACTCTCTGTAGATACTAAGAAGATGCGACTTGATGTGACATCTCTGCCAAGCGGAATTTACGTACTAATCTATTCTGTAGATGGTCAGATAGTTGATAGTAGGAAGTTCAGTAAGAAATAGTTAATCAATTCTCGGCAACGGAGAGGAGGGTAGTCTCTCTCTCTCTGTTGCCGTATTTGTTTATGGAATAAAACACACAGAGAAATGATGAAAAGAAGACTGATATTTCTATTGCTCTTTTTGGGGCTGGTCTGTTCTCCTGAGGTATGGAGTCAGGAGAGTTTCTTCGATGCGAGGGTGAGCAGGTATGGTGAGTTGGAGCAGGTTTTGGGCGACAAGTGGAACACCATAGATTCGTTGGTGGTGCATGGCCCCATCAGTGCTCCCGATTTCAAAACTATAGTTCGTTGCGCAAAGGATGGAAATCTGCGAATCGTCAATTTGCAGTATGCGCAGGTTGAGAACCACAAGATCCCCGACGAAGCTTTTGTTGATAGAGATTGGTATACTTCCGGTCACTATTTGGACATTCGTCGCATCATTCTTCCTGATGATATTACGGAGTTTGGGGCTTTTGCTTTTACGAGGATGACGTTGAGTCAGATCAATCTTCCCTCTTCGTTGCGTAAGATGGGGCACTTTTGTTTTGATGGTAATCGATGGCTTGAAGGAGACCCTTTGGTAATTCCTGAGGGCGTGACAGAAATTCCCACCCGATGTTTTGCCCGGTGTAATAGTATTAAAAGGATTATTCTACCCTCCACCCTCAAAACCATTAATATGTTGGCATTCTATTACGTAAGGGTAGAGGAGATGAATTTCCCCGAGGGGTTAGACAGCATCGGCTTGTCCGCTATATATGCTACACATCTTAGGGAGATAGTTCTACCCAATACCGTCAAAAGGGTAGGAGATTCGTCTTTTTCCAACAACAAGAAACTAAAGAGAATTGTCCTGCCCGAAGGGTTGACCGAGATCCCGGATAGTTTTTTGTCTTTATGCGATATGTTGGAGGAAGCGAACATCCCCACAACTGTTACAAAAATTGGTCGTAGTGCTTTCCAGTGGTGTTCCGAGTTGAAGGTCAATCAGCTTCCTCCGAAACTGAGGTGGATTGGCTACGACGCATTTGATTCCTGTCCCCTTGATTCGATTGTTTTTCCCTCTACTGTGGAGTATATTGAAGGCGGGGCATTTAGAGACCTGCATCATCTTCAGAAGATATATTCTCTCTCTCCCAATCCTCCTCATTGTACTGAACATCCTTTGGCCAATCCTGGGAAAGGTCCATTTCACGGCTTTACTCCCAAGGACATTCCTGTTTACGTCCCTATCGGCTCAGGGGAGAAGTACCGGCAGGCATTCG
>ERZ773024.169-NODE-169-length-24411-cov-7.688208_pt1 | contig 24411 bp, 17 predicted proteins | sample MGYA00511667_ERZ773024 | MGnify/ENA primary metagenome ERZ773024 (study PRJEB29015, sample SAMEA2738117) | human oral metagenome | biome: human oral; feature: human-associated habitat; material: saliva | place: China | collected 2258 ... | reverse complement strand
AGTTCTGAAAGGCTTCCCGACTTCGGAGGGAAAGCCCGCCCCCTGCAAGGGCAAGGCGTTTTCCGGGATGCTCAAAATATTTTGAGCGGCTGAAAACATACCTTGCTATGTTCAGGTGAACATAAAAATCCGTCGGGGACGGATTGGGGGAATGCCTTTCAAACTCCGGGCTGCGCCACCTGCGGCGAACCCTGCCGTTCGGGGGCAAAGTTACGCCCTTAAAGCGGTATCGGACAGAGGCTTGACCCGGTCAATGGCTGCCAACCGGCGCAACATGCTGCCACTTGCCGGAGAAGTGATACAAGTTCCGGAATATACTTGTTTATTTGCAGCATGATTCAAGAAACGAACGATTTGAAGATATGGAAAAAGGAACTTTCAGATACCCGGCAAACCGCTTAGGCGGACATTTGCAAAACCGAATATCCGCACTGCCGGATACCCGGTTTTACAACAACGCGGTGATTCACGGATTCAATGACTTCATGACGCAATGCCGTCATTCACCGGTTATCCGAATCCCGGCTTCACCGTTGAAACGGATACGTGACGGACCGCCCGGATAATGATTCGCGGACGCGGATATATACGTCACCGCTTCCATACAGGAACAGGAAAACAATTCATCAACCATTAAAAGCAATAGAACCATGAGTAATGAAATCTTCGTTGCATTCGCAACACAAAAGGGAGGCATCGGCAAATCCACCGTCACGGCTCTTGCCGCCAACTACCTCCACAACGTGAAGGGCTACAATGTCGCCGTCATAGACTGCGACGACCCGCAACACAGCATCCACGGTCTGCGTGAACGTGAAACGAAACTTATTGACGAGAGCCTCTATTTCAAGGCTCTCGCGTGCGACCACTTCCGCAAGGTCAGGAAGAACGCCTACCCGGTCATCAAGAGTAACTCACAGGACGCCCTCGACGATGCCGACAGGATGCTCGTCAGCGAGGAGGTGAAACCCGACATCGTGTTCTTCGACATGCCGGGCACGCTCCGTAGCGACGGCGTTGTCAAGACGCTCTCCCAGATGGACTACATCTTCACGCCCATGAGTGCCGACCGCTTCGTCGTGGAAAGTACCCTGCAATTCGCCGCGATGTTCCGTGACAACCTAATGACGACGGGACAGGCGAAAACAAAAGGTCTTCACCTGTTCTGGACGATGGTGGACGGCAGGGAGAAAAACGGGCTGTACGACCTGTATGAAGATGTGATTGCCGAAATGGGACTGTCGGTCTTGTCCACACGCCTGCCCGACAGCAAGAAATTCCGGCGCGACCTCTCGGAAGAACGCAAGGGCGTTTTCCGCTCGACCATCTTCCCGATGGACACGTCCCTGCTGAAAGGGAGCGGCATCCGTGAGTTCTCGGAAGAAATTGTCAGCATCATCAAACCGCGATGAACATGGGCAGCAGGAAAGTGAACACCGAAGGCATTGACGAGGAACTGTTGATAGCCTCTATCGGCAGGCGCAAGCAGGACGGAACCCTGTACCGCGCGCAGGAGCCGCCCGCGCCGGCCCCCGAAGAAGAAAGCGTTCCCGAATCGGAACAGCCGTCCGCACCGTCACCGGCAAAGGAGAAACCGCTGAAAGACAGCGGACGCCGCAAACGGCAGGAGGACGACTACACCGGACTGTTCCTGCGCCGCAACGAGATAAAGACACGCCAGTGCGTCTATATCAGCCGCGACGTACACAGCAAGATTCTTAAAATCGTTAACGACATCGCCGGGCGGGAAATCTCGGTAGGCGGCTACGTGGACACCGTGCTGCGCCAGCATCTGGAACAGCACAAGGAGAAAATAAACGAACTGTACAGGAAACAACGTGAAGACTTAATATGAATATGGATGGAAAAGCCACACTAATTTGACCCACCCTGGCAAGTATTTTAGACCCAGTAAGGTTAAAATAATGAGACCCACCTCACCAAAATAAGAATGACCCTTTGAAACGCTAGTTTTTTAGGGTCATTTTGTAGTTTTGTGTTACTGCCCTGGCCGGCATTAAAAACATAAAACTATTATTTATATGACAAAATTAAAGAATTTATTGCGCTGTTACGCATCTGGTATGGGAATAAGAAGTATTTCTAGTACTTTCCATATATCTCGTAACACCCTCCGCAAGTATGTCCGTAAATTCCAAGAAAGTGGCTTGTCCATGGAGCAAATTCTGTCGCTTTCAGATGATAAGCTAGCGGACTTGTTTTCAGATGGGCATTCTCGTAACCGTCCGCCTTCTGCTCGTAAGTTGGAGTTAGAGGCACTTGTTCCTGATTATGTGAAACGGCTTAGCAAGAAGGGTGTTTCTATCTTATCTCTTCACACGGAGTATCTCAAAACTCATCCTAATGGTTACCAGTATTCTACTTTCAAACACGCAATCCATGCCTACAGATGTCAAACACAAGCCGTAGGACATGTAGAGCACCTTGCTGGCGATCAGATGTATATTGATTATGCGGGTGATAAACTAGAAATAGTCGAAGAACAGACGGGTGAGGTGCGGAAGGTAGAGGTTTTTGTGGCTACCCTTCCATGCAGTCATTACACCTATTGCGAGGCAGTGTGGTCCCAGAAGAAGGAAGACCTTATCGTTGCTTGCGAGAATGCTCTTCATTTCTTTGGTGGTGTACCCAAGGCTGTTGTGCCTGACAACTTAAAATCAGCCGTTATCCGCAGTGATCGTAATGAGCCTGTTATCAATGACGACTTCGCTACTATGGCTGAATTTTATGACATGGCTGTTTATCCAGCTAGGGTGCGCCGTCCCAAGGACAAGGCACTGGTTGAGAATGCTGTAAAGCTAATGTATCGGTCGGTATATGTAGATATTGAAGGGCAAATTTTCCATAATCTAGAATCACTTAATGTTGCTATACGCACATCTTTAGAAGCATTTAACAGCCGTAGATTGAGTGGGCGTAAGGAATCCCGTCAAGAACTATTTGAGGAAATGGAAAAAGATTTTCTTCGTCCTCTTCCTACCGCTCGCTATCAGATGAAGTCTAGAAAGTCTGCTACTGTCATGGCTAACAGCTTCGTTATGCTAAGAAAGCATAGTTATAGTGTTCCAACAGAGTATATCGGCAAACGTATGGAGCTTATTTACGATAATGACAATGTTCAAATCTACTATGGGTTAAAGTTAGTTACCATCCATCAGCGAGATGATACTCCCTATACCTACTCACAGAAAGATGCACATAATCTTCCTGGTCATCATGGTAGCTTTGAAAAGGATTTGGAGGAAATATATCAACGGGCAGGGCAAATAGACAACATCCTTCTGCTTTATCTCAAGGAAGTCGCTACGCAGATGAAATATCCACCAAAAGCCTTCCGCTCTTGCCGTGGTATCATGTCGCTGGAGAAGAAGTATGGCATGGCTCGTCTAGTAGCAGCTTGTAACTGTGCCTCGGAAGGACGACGCTATGGCTATAATGAGATAAAGAATATACTACAGAAGGGGGATGATGCTTCCTATATATCTATGGATGAAGATAATATGGAGCTATCTCCTGAATATAAACCAAAAACTCATAAGAACATACGAGGCAAGGATTATTTCTCAAAGCAATTATCCAATAATAACAATAATAGCAAACAATTAAAGTAAACAACTATGGAACTAAATAATAATAAGACAGCACCTATTGTGCAAGAAATGGATAAGAATCAGTTATCTCTTGATTTAATGCATAGAATGAGGCTTACGGGTATGGCAACTGCCTTTGAAGAAAGTCTAACAACTACAATTGCAGATACGATGACACCAGATGCCTTTTTATCTTGGCTCTTATCTCGAGAATGGGACTATCGTTCTGCAGCAGCCATTGAAAGACTCATAAAATCAGCAGGGTTTAGATATAAAGCCTATCCTGAGCAAATAGATTATAATATCAATCGCAACCTTAGCCAAAACAAAATGGAGAGAATACTCTCACTTGATTTTATCAAGCAAGGACGCAATATATTTATTACTGGTTCATCAGGAACTGGTAAAAGTTTTATCGCTACAGCTATAGGCTATCATGCTTGTAAAAATGGTATTAGAACGATGTATGCTAACATGTCAAAGCTGCTGGGGACACTTAAGGTTGCCAAGAATAAAGGAACGTTAGAAACAGAGCTAAAGAAGATAGAGCGATGTCGCTTGTTAATCCTCGATGATGCCTTCCTTGTACCTGTAGATGCAAAAGAGCGTCCTATATTACTTGATATTATAGAAGATAGGCATGAAAGGAAGTCGATTATCATATCTTCTCAACTTCCTGTGGACAACTGGTATGATGCAATAGGCGACCCTACCGTGGCAGATGCTGTACTAGATAGAATTGTGCATACCTCATATCAAATAGAACTAACTGGAGAGAGTCTTAGAAAGATAAAAGCAAAGAATATTACCAAGTAATAGCGAAATAAAATGACCCACCCGACCAGGGCATTTAGTGGGTCAATAATAAATCGTCTTACTGGGTCTAAAATACTTTGACAGGGTGGGTCAAATTAGTGTGGCTTTTCCAAGGGCATTTAGGTAAAGGTTCCATCGGGACTATTTTCTATAATATGAATACAGATAATCTCTCAGATCTGAAGCATTTTAAATCAGTCAAACTCCTTCCGTCAGCAGATGGAGCTCCTCGCTCATACTTCTATAATACAAGAAGAATCGATATACCTGAGAATGTCACGTCGCTTAGTCGTTATGTATTAGGTTTCAACACATCAACAGTTGTCGTTTTTCATGGAAAGACTCCTCCAAGTCACGACTGGACATTTTCTAACACGACAGGAGCCTACGATACATGCACACCTAATGGGTGCAAGTTCTATGTACCTGACGAGAGCTTGGAAGCATATAAAAAGGCTTTTACAAGTAAACCTCGCCCATTAAAAGGAACATCTATTATTCGTCCTATGAGCGAGTATCATTCGTGATACTCGCTCATAGGATGGACTCTATCTACATATTTATAATTCATCCATGTCTTTTTATACGTGTTTAAAGCCTTATCAGGTACGTATATACATAGCTTTGTAGGAGTTCGCATAGCCGTATCTTTATTAAAAAGTGTGTTGTCTCCAAAGGGTGTATCACCCAGCATGATTACATTCTTCAGATTCTCACATCCTAAGAACATTCTTCTGCCACATCCTTTAACAGTGGAAGGAATCCACACTTCTTCTAAGTTAGACATATTCCTGAAGATGTCATTATTCAAGTACTGAATTTTGAAGTATTGCAACTCCTTGAATCTCTTAACATCATTACGGTTGTAGAACTTAGTTCCGATGGGATTAAAACAGTATTTGAATACCATTTTAATCCCATCGGAACTGTATTTGCGAATAAGACTTTTATATCATTAAAAGAATTGCAGTATTTTGGAAAGATTAGTCTATCGAATAGAGCGTTCGAGAAAGTAAACGTGTCAAAGAGTATCATAATACCTCATGGCTGCACACGTATTTCTGACAGTTGTTTTTCATTCGCCACAGTTGACACGATAGATGTGCCCGCCTCTATTACATATCTTGCAGGTACTTGTTTCAGATTCTCTGTGATAAACGACTTAATCTTCAGATCCAAGACTCCACCTGCAAAATATGGATACCAAGAGTTTAGTGGAGCACAAATAAAATGTATCTATGTACCAGACGAGAGCATAGATATTTATCGTAATTCAAACTTTGTAAATGGTATAAAACTAATACCACTTAGTAAGTATCACCCGTGATACTTACTAAGTGGATAGATATATTCTGCTATATCTGAGAAGGAAGCACTTGCTTTGTATAGATTAACGCTCTCGTCTGGCACAAATATTCTTGAGCCTGTTCTATCACTCCATCCATATGAAGCTCCCTTCCCTTGCTTAGGAGGCATTTTGCTTTTGATTACAAAGTTTTTAAAACGCAAGCCCCATAGTAACGAACTTTGTTGCTCCATATTTTCAACGATGATATTATCAATCGTTGAATTATAGAAGCACGCTTGGTACACAGATACAGAAGGTGGACATATTAGTTTGTAAAGGTGCACTATATAACGTAAGCTCTCTTGATTAATAGAATTGAGATTCTTAAAGATAGATAGGTCTAATATTCCATTTTTCCTATCTAAGCCTTGGAATACAGTCCCGATGGGATTAAAATGGTGTTCAAATACTGTTTTAATCCCATCGGAACTGTATTTGCAAATCGTACCATAAAAGGGTTTACGGAGCTTCAATATTTCACATCACTAAGAAAAGAAAGAGAAACATTTAAAAGCACTACATTTGGGACTATTATACTCCCAGAAGGATTAACTATGGTTCCTCATTCAATGTTTCGCAACTGTCAAGGAGAGTGTGTTGTGCTGCCACCTTCAGTAATAGCTATAGATGAGCTTTCATTTAACAGTGCGAGAATAAAGAACTTAGTCCTCAAGGGTAGCAACTATATTGACGCAATTAGATATTGGGGGATCCTTGCCGCACGAATTGATACTCTATACGTAGCGTCTCATTTAGTCGAAACATACAAGCAAAGCACTAAATGGAATAGTCAAGCTATGCAAGGTTACTTAGGACAGATTCGACCACTTAGTGAGTATCATCCTTGATACTCACTAAAAGGGTAAATTCGTTCTGCAACACGAGACCAGTTGTCGGAATGTCTATAAACATCTATCACGTCGTCGGGAACATATATAAGTCCGTTACCACCGAGCGAACGATCTCCAATATTAGGAGGGGTTTTAGCTCTTAAAATAGTAATCTTCGCTTGCAAGGATGGTTGATACGCTCCAAAAGAAGATATTGTAGAAGGGTAGTCTACGACATCTTTTATAAGATTATCAAAACCTTCTGGTATTTTTGACAACAAACCTTCTTCGATAAGGACCCTCTTAAGAGATTTAAGAGGATTATAAGCCCAGCCTCCGAAGGGATACCAATCTATAACATCTACACTCTTAGGGATAGTTATTGATTCTAAAGATTCACACCCCTTTAAATTCTCATATCCAAGTCTTTTGATATTGGTAAATGATAAGACCTGCAGATTTTTTAATCTTCTGTTTTCTGCGAAGATAGTCCCGATGGAACTAACTGATGCTGCTTCTTCCATAGAGAGCTCGCCATCACCGTCTTTGTCCCAATTCTCCACGCAGATGCGCTTCACCTCTGGGTCCTCGAAGCGAATCCACCATTTTGCGATGTTTAACTTTAGCTTTGGATAGTGTGTCATTAGTGCATCGTAGGTGTCGCGATATGCGCCTGTGGTGAGATTGATTGTACCATCGAGCACTGGATATGGGTCGTTGCCGTACTGACCCTCTGCATCGATTCCTTGATAAGTGCCGTCTACCAGCTGGGAAAGTTTATCGAATGCTCGTCCGTCCGTGAATGTCTCATTGAACCCGACACAGCGCACGTAGCGCAGAGCGTGAGGAGTTTGCCCGACTTGCGCATCCATGATGTCGATGAGTTTCTTTACTGGCTGGAGATTGTCACAACCGCTTACAAAGTAACTCATCACATTTGGAGCGCAACCTTCTGTATTGCATTTCTCATTGGTGAGTTTATCGAGGTTCTTTAATTCCACGTATGACGTGGTAGCGGGATAGTCAACCTCCTCGAGAGCAGCACCATCCGCAAAGTGTGCTTCGGTGAGCGATGAACCACCAGCGAGGAACTTACGAAGACGAAAGTTACTACGCATATCGAGCGCACCTCCAAGGGTCGAGATGTTCTGTACATCAATCTCATCTAAGGAGGTTGTATTGCCAAGCGTAAGCGAAGAAATAAGTATCTTCACCTTCTGTTCGTTCTCATCACCGAGCTTCAATCGCTTGAGTCGCTTACCAATAATAGAGAGAGCACCATTGATAACGTATGATGACCAATCGCCGATATCGAGCAGGTAGTCTGCTGACTTGACAGATAGCTGCTGGTCGGACGTGCCGTTGATATCGACAACTATCTCACAAGGCTTACCAGCATCAGTGCGAGCACCACGCATAATCGTTGTACCGTACGCAATAGTAGGGTACAATTTCATTGCAGGCGTTAATCGCAAAACGATTGAGTTAGTTGTAGCGTCTGCCTGTGCGGAGGTACGAACAGTAATCGCACCTTCAGCAGTCTTTGCATCGTAGTCACCAAAAGAATACTTAGACATAAGGTATTGAATACGCTTCTTCACCCAAGCAACCTCAGGCGACTTACCATCACCGAGCGACTGACCGAGTGGGTCGGTGTCGTTAGTATAAGTACCTTGCAGCATTGCAAGTTTCATCTTCTCGTAGAACTTGCCATCCTCATTGTATAGCATAGAGGAGAAATTGTCAATTACTGAGAAGTAATACCTCTCGAAGTATGCAAAGAGTTTCTGCTGGTGCGTACCTTTTTGCAACCCTCCTAACTCCTCCATCTTCGCAAGCATACGACGCATCATCTGCGCACGCTCCTCTGGGTACGCTTGTTCCATTAAGTTCCACAACACGGACTTTTCTCCATTCCAAACTGGCGTACCGTCATCATAGGTATCGTGGAACTCAACCCAGTAAGGCTTCTTCATTAAACCTTGGTTGATGACTGTTAGAATTGTATCAAGGTCATCCTGACGAAATTTCCATTTACTCTTTGCCATATCTATTTCACATTAAAGTTATAAGGGTATGTATTCTTTGCGCAGTTGTCTGTTGCTGCCTTCAATTCTACGTATAGTTGATGAAAAAGAAGGTCCATGATGTCCCAGTCCTGTGGCTGCTCGGCACGGAACTTTTGAATACGTGCTGACTTGAATAACTCATTGAGCTTAGCTGCATCACTAATCGATGTGAATGTTTCCTCTGTCAATCCGTACTTATCTCCGACTAACTGCTGACGGAGATTAACCACCGACACACCACTATCAAGTGTTGAAGGACAGAATTTCTTATACAAGCTATCGTAATAGTATAGGTTGTACTGATTAGGGTCGCCTTCCTTCGCAATCCAATACTCAATATGGGTTGAATGAGGGTCAGCGTTTAACTCGTCAAGCGTACCGTTAAATGGTTCGATAAATGTATTGCACGAATATACAATATTGTAAGCCGTGATATACGACTCAACGAGCTGCTCTGCTCGCTGACGGGTCTCATTGTCCGCTGTAGTCTTATCATCAGCAGGGAGGTCGGCATAGTCTAAGTCCCAGCAGTTTTCCCAAGAGAGTTCAGAGACTTGGTACTGATAGGCTTCTTCCTCCGTGTTGTAACGAATGCGCCGTTTGTCCCAAGGCACTTGATACAAGGTAAGGCGTGGCGAGTTATCAGAACCTTCTATAGATAGGAGGTCGGGAAAAAGGTCCTTATCATATCCAAAGGTGGCAGCATCCCCCTTATCTGGCCCTACTGTAAAGAGACCGACAAACTTGTATGTAACAGTACCGTCTTCTGCCGTCTGCTTCTCAAATCCAACGAATGTCTCTTGATAGATAGACACACGTGCTTCGCTATCCTGCTCGATACCCTCGTTTGTTAGTCCTACCGCCTTCCATAGGTCCGTATATGAGTTCACAGAACCTAACTTGTGGTATTGCATAGAAGAAGCGATGTTCTTTTTCGCTGTCAGCTTGGAGATTTTAGGCAGGTTCTTGAATAACTCAAATTTCTTCTGTGCTGTCTGACCGTCCTCATATACGATAGTCGTATCTTTCGCTACCTTCGCCTTCCAGTTCCATAGGTAGTAAAGCATAGATGATGTACCTTGACCTTGCAGCTGAAGGTTGGTAATCGTCAAGCGGTTAAGGTTCGTATTGCCATCCTTAGGATAAATCTCAAGTGTACCCTTAGGCTTGTATGATTTGCCGTATTCATAAGCCGGCAATGGCTTGTCAAAGGTAAAGACGTTCACCTTGCCACGCACCTTGTCAAAGTCGACCGTGGTACCGAGCGTGTCATAGATGTCATTATCTATTTTCTCGGCACTCTTTTCTCCTACGGTTGCAAGTGCATTGATATAATCTTGATGTACGTTAGCAGCGTCCATTGCGCTGTCGTAGATACGAATAGAGTACAAATCGACATCAGCCTTATCTGAGCCAATAACAATATCACCGCCTGAACCTATCTGCATAGAGTCCGTAAGCAAGTAGGCAAACTTACGAGCCTCGATACCGTCAATGTAGAGATAGACGAGGTTAAGGTAATAGGTGTTTCCATTGAGTACATACGTGTACTTCTTAGGACTAATCACGAGAGCAAGACGAATACGCACACCATCATCTGTGCTCATTGCCTGCACATCAGGATTACGCTCGCTACGGGTTGCGAACATGATAGAAGATGGCTTCACCTTCAATCCGATATAACCCTTCTGATAAGGCATAGCAATAGAGATACACTCTGCATCGTAATCAGATGTGTTATTAATCTGATAGTCAATTTCGATTGTCTTACCGCTTTGCGCTGCCTCCTTGGCGAACGGCTTGTAATCGATAGTAAGGCGTGACCCTGCAAGTAAACGCAATGTGCGTGCGCCTTCATCGTCTGTCACCCAACCATCACGAGAGAAAGCCACGTTCTGCCACTCAGCACCGATATGCTCGGAGTTGATAAGATTGCGGAGGGCATTGCGGTCGGTGTCGGTGTTGTTTCTGTTCTTTGCATTCAGATAGAATACCGCTCCTGCTGTAGCAGAGTAACCCTGTGAGTTATCCACAGGGAAAGGAATAGCATCACGCAAGCGCACCTCGTCTGTTGGGTGAGTTCTGAACCCAATTAACGCTGTGAAATCGGAGTTATCAATCGTCTCGACCTCAAGCGAAAGGGTGTATTGCATCTTGGTTTGTGTCAGCGTATTCTCAGATACATTCTCTTGCAGCACCTCGTTATCCTTCTTCATCAGGATTGACAGCGGTGTCGTTACCGCCTTGCCGTCATATACAGCGTATTCAAGAACCTTATTCTCGTACCAGTTAAGCAGCTTCTCTGCCTTATTATTCACGACAACCATCTTCACCGCTTCGTTATTAGCGACCGCCATGAAGTCGTAACCTACTGGAGTAGTCTGGACCGTATTATCTTCATTTGACAACCAAGCTGACAGGTGGAAGAGCCCCGTCTTATTCGTAAATGGCACGGTATAAGCGACAGGCGAAGATGTATAAGTGGCCGTACCGAACTGACGCTCATACGTCTGTTCGTAGCCTTCACCTGTAATCTTCACGTGCAAGGTCTTCGAGATATTACCACTGATGTAGCATGGAAGAACAATGTCGCCTTGATAAGCCTTCCACCAGTTGAACTCTGATATTGAGAGGAAGAGCGCAGAAAGCGTGATAGAATAGACCAAGGCAGGGGAGGTTTGCCCCGTCACCTCGCCCGTAATCTTCACCATGATGTTATTTTGTCCACTCTCCAGGAAGCGGAATACGTCAACTGTGGTTACGGTGTTCGACTGGCAGCGTCCACGTGCCTTCGAAATGAAAGTACCGTCTCCAGCCTTGGCGAATATCTCGTATGTTCCCCATTCACCCGTATCCTGATACTCTGTCTGCCCAACGTCTTTCGTCCGTGAGATGAACATGAACTTAATAGGGCACTCGCCTGCTGACTTCGAAGCGGATAGTGTAGTAGACTCCGACTGGTTAATAGCGCGAAGATAATACAGAATAGACTGCTGCTGACCACCACCTTGCCCGATGCCGAGTTCCGAGAGTTTCATCGGCACCCACTGATCTCCACCCCAGACGAGCACACAAGTCTCCGAAGTGAGATCATCGGCTTCACTGTTCACGTTCTGTAACTGACCGAGCGTTGGACGGTTCTTCACCACGACCTGCTTGATGCGTTCTTCAGATGTGTTCTGCGCGTCAATCAGCTCGTTAACCTTCTCGGGGATCTTGTTGAACTCGTCAGCCGTCAGCCGACCACCTGTCTGTTTATGTTCTAAGTATAGCTTCTCGATTGCCATGTTATGATAGTTTGAATGGGAAAGTATATGTAAATGCGTTGTTGCCTTCTATCTCCACGCCATGTGCAAGTGATAGCGCGTGACAGATAATGTCCTGCAGCAGCTTAGGGTGAGCTGGAGCAAAGCCCTGCCCAGTGGCATCCTCGATGCCACGGACAGAAGCCTGCGCGAAACGGCCATCAGTCGTACGGCTCTCAGTAATATGCAGCTTAATGTGCTTCATTCACTTAAGATGTTAAAATTAATGCCCCTCATGCTCCTCCCGTGAGGCTTCAGGTAGTGGGTGAAGCGATATGCTATTCTGATACATATGTATCAAACTCGTGCTGCTCATTGACGAGGATAATTACGCAATAGAGCACCAGGTACAGGCTGTGGGCTGCCGTCATTTTTGCAGTAAGAATGAAGACCTCCATTCACCTTGAAGTAGACCACCTTGAAGTCTATTGCAGTTCCTCCCACATAGTGAATAAGTCCGATAGAATAGATATGCCCGTTGTGACGCTCATCAGGAAGCACTCCGTCGTACTCAGCATATACGCCTGTCAGATTCTCGTCTGTATACCATCCATCAGGGATGTTCTTGGAATTGAGACTCTCTTCAGCGAAGACCTTATTATCCTTATCCCCGTCACTTCCGTACGTGCCCGTCTTAGAATTATATGCCGCATGGAATTCATGATACAGCGTACCCTCCTTCGTGTGCGGATAGATAGCGGAGAGCGTAGCATCAGTTACGTCAACGAGCTTCTTCTTTATCCACGATGCAGGACGTACGGAATCCGTCAGTTCTTTCATGCCCATATAGCCCAGGTCATACATCGGACTGCCTTCAGGATTATAGAAGATGAAGTGAGGCATCCCCTTATCATCCACCGTGATCTCCATGCCCTTGCGCTGATTTGTCGCATAGACGATGAACGTGTTACTATGGATATCGAATGACACACCATTGGGCGAAGGCAACGTATGCAGGTGTCGCGCCCAGATCTCATCCACATTGAGGAACTCCACATTCAGCTTATTCCCCTCCGTGAAGAAGGGCACGCTGCCCGTTGTCGTGCGCACCTTGAAACGGTCTGCAACGATATCGAACGAACTTTTCTCCCCGTCCAGGTGCATTCCAACCTTTTCGAGCCCCGTGCGAATATCCGTCACCGTAGCACTGATAGTCTTGCCTTCCACTGTCAATTGTGCCTCGAATGTCTTCGTTGTATATTCCTGTGCTGAAGCCCAATCCTCAATATTAAACTCCTCATCCTTATCACGTGACCTCACGCATACAAGCAAATCATTCCTATATTTGTCGCCACACGTAGCGTTAGACCACTGGTCTCCCTTATCGTAAGGCGTAGTAGGCTGCTCCTGAACGAATACCCTTCGCTTCCCGTCCGCCGTATCCTGTGCCCGTTGCGCAGCCTCGAGCGATTTCAGCACATCGGCATCCGTAATCTCGTGCCACGAGTAAGATCCGTCAGGATTCTTCTCGTACGAGTAAGCTCTACCACCCCCCGTCTGGGCGTAACTCCTATTGTAATAGATATCATGCAAGTGCATTTCCCGTGTCGCATCATCCGTCCAATCATTCGCAGGCTCACTCTCCACGCTCGGGACAGAGTCGCCAAACCATATCACCAGCTGCTTATCCGCCTGCTGCTGCACGGCGTCGAGACGTCCTTGCATCGACTCCAAGAAGTCCTGCAGACGGATATACTCGCCACGATTAGCTGGGTTCTCGACACGTATCTCGAAGTTCTGCTTATCGAAAAGGAATATCGGACGAGGAAGTGTGAACGAGTTGATACCACGGATGATCTTAAAGTATGGAGAGCCTGTACCTGCTGCTGACTGGATGATAGCACTCTGTCTGTCCTTTTTCGTCTTATTGCCCAGCTGCACTACTTCATCGCCAGTCATCGGTTCGTCACTTCCGCTGGCGTAGTCATCCGCATTCGTATTGTCTGCTATATCCACATAATCTGGACCTATAGAAATAACTCTGCGATGCCAGTAGTGGTTAGAAGATTGCCCTGCTGAATTGATAAGATTGAACGTCTCGCACAGTGCGAAGTCATCCACTTCCATGGAGTTGTAGATCTTCCTCCCGTCAGCATCCTGCTGTAAGAAGTAGCAACGCCATCCGCCCGTTATACGCTCCTTTCTCGCAATAACGAAGCCACCAGCCGAGTTCACTACCTTACCCTTGATGTGTGAAGTATTCATGATCTCAACCTGATCAGCCGTGAACTTCTTCGTAGCATGGATGTACTCGGCGTCGATGTGCCAGTTCCCATTGCCATCAGGATAGATAGTTGCTCCAGGGTCTCCTTGTGTAGATGCGCCGAAAGCTATCCCCTTCATGAATGTCATTAGGGCTAAGACTACGGAATCTCTGTCAGTACGGGCGATCTTATCCCAGTCCGCACTCTTCGGATCAAGAGAGCGCGCAGCCACCGCCTCGTCAGCAACACCTGCAGATATCTTCTGTGCGTCGAGCGTAAGGTAATTGCCTATGCGATTCAAAGCCTGCAATACCGACATGTTATCATGATGATGCCCGAAGGCTCCGTCATTCTTATAGTTCGCTTTAACCTCCTGTGAGAACCACGCAAGCAGCGCATCAGCTGACGTGATATTCCATTTATCAGAGTAGGGACTCTGCACTGGAAATAACGCCCCACCACTCAGTGGCAGTCGTTCCAGCTCAACTAAGCGTGGGGCGATGGTAAAAGAGCCTATATCTGGTATCTTGATATCAAGCGTGTCGGGTGCTGCTTCCTCTGAACGAGTGACATTAAGGTATGGGCGTGCATCGGCATATCGATAGGTAAATGTATAAGATGAAGGGAGGTCTTTTGTCTGCCAACTCACGTCGCTCTCAGTTACTACAATGCGACGTACATAGTTGCCTGTGTAGAGGAACTTGCCCAATGAAGGGAAGAAGTCAAGCAACCATTTGCGTTCTTCCTTGGAAAGGAAGCCTGTATTCTTCTTGTACTCTCTGACTGTATCGACACGATACTCTTCTGAATTGTTCTCAATCTCAGCTACATTGTGCGTGTGTTTCGCTGTATTCTCTGCATCACCATACGCACGGAAGGTATCGATACCACCGAGTGAGTTTTCGAAGAGTACCCACTGTTCTTCCTCACTTCGAATATCTGAAGCATAGTATCGCTGAATGTAGGTGAGATGAGTACCAGCAGCGTCTTCCACCCACACATCATAATAACTCGGCATCTTACCGAGCTTACCAGCGATGACTCCATATTGCATAGGTATTGTCCACACCTTACCGTGAGAGAGATTACCGAGTTCGATGTCAGACTGAACATAACTACCATTCTCCTCTACGTAAGCACGACACTTTGCCACACAATCATCTACGGCATAGTAGCTAAGGAACTCTGGTGTGTAATAAGTAACAGGCTTGACGGTAGGCTGCCATGTAAGGAAGTTACGCTTCAACCAACTTGAAGCGGTGTCAGCGAAGTTGTCGATGCCAGCACGGAGTACCGTGAACTGCCATGACTCTTGCGCAGCTGTCTTATCCTCGATGAGATTAACTATGAACTCACGAGCAATGTTCGGTTGACGATAGATAGTCGTCGACTCCTGAAGCTGAAATGACAACAGCGGAGTGACGATATTCTCCAAGTCTATCTCTATACGCTTAGCCTTGTTCGGTGTATAGATATGCTGCACAATGATTTCATTCGAATCTGCATACTTCAGAACGAATGTAATCTCTTGCGTGCTTGATATAATGAAGTGATTCATCGAGCCCGTCAGGCTGAGCGAATCAGGTTTTAGAATAATATCCATGTGCGAATTGTTTAACGCAAAAGTACGATATAAATAAGAAAGGATAAAGGACAGCGTTTCGCAGTATCAAAAGCTATGCTTTCTATCATCGAAAGCTATGCTTTTTATCATCAAAAGCTATGCTTTTTATCATCGAAAGCTATGCTTTCTATATCGGCACACATTCCAACCACACCTCTGTGCGAGTATATTCGTATTCTCCATGTCGAAACCAGCCACCTTCTCTCGTTATTCGCTCAGTATATGAACGCTGCTTACCATATTGTACGCCAACATACTCAGCTGAAGGTAGAGGAGGGTAGACCGTCACGAAGGTCTTGTTTCGCTCTTGATCAGCTGCTTTATATTCATCCCAACTGACTTCTGTTCGTTTTTCTTTACCCACCCACTTATACTTCGCATCCATAGCCTTGAGTTGCTCATTGATGGTAGGTGCGGTAATGGTAGGCTGCATAAGCGACACCGTGTAGAGTTCTGATTCTACTGGCTCATTCTTACCACCAAGTGTGAACTTAAGCTTGTTGAAAAAGAAAGGCACGCCACGAATAATGACCTTAGCATAAGAGGATAGGTTCTGCTTCTGCGACTGAGAGAGCAGCAGCTTCACCTTCATGTCGTGAAGTGAATTGCGCAGTAGCAGGTCGTATTCACGGTAGAACTTTTCAAAGATACCTTGTGGTCCATTGTAGTGCAAAGCGTAATCGAAGATACGAGGATGTGAAGGTGCATTCACATCGTAAGCAGAGATAGTTCCTGCTGGACGACCGTCTGAAAGATAACTGAAGGCGAGTATTGTCTTTTGTTTGTTGGCAGATTCCGAAGTATTCTCCTTCGGTTCTGTCGCAACAACCATCTTCGAATTGAGCGACATGTATGAACCTACGTAGAGGAACTTGCCCATATCATAGGTAAAGTCCTCCTCGTTGACTGTTGATTTATAGCTAAGCATTCGCAACTCTGGTATAAGTTCAGGAACCTTTATCTCTTTCGCTTCGAGCGTTTCTCCTGTGTTGTAATCTTGTGAAGATTCGCCTATCTTCACCGTCACTTGGAAGTCGCCAGACCATCCAGTCTTATAGATAGCTCCATCGACAGGGTCGAAGTAAGCGTTCGGATTCGCCTTGACTAAGCTATCGACATCGTCGTAGGAGTCTGATATTTCAGAATCAACCTTCTCCTTAGCTGAGAGAGTAACACGCTTATAGTCGTTCTCTGACTTATAAGAGAGCGTAGGTTCTTGCGTTACGCAATGAGTAAGGTCGGTGTTAGGAGTTTCGTTCAGTGCATCACGCAAGAAGATGATATCTGCAATGCGCTTACCTTCATCAGAGGTAAACTCACAGCAGAACTTCTTACGAAAAACAGAGATAAAATCCGCACAGGTAACATCAGGGACAAGGTCGGCTACCTTAATCTTTCCATTCACTAAGACGTCCATCACATTGTTTACGACTACCATCTTGTTGAAAGGTTCTGTTTGTGTAAAGAAGTTCTCCTGTAACTCGTAACCAAAGTAAGCGAAGACACGCTTAAGAAGATAGTTTGCACGGATGAATGGTGAGATATAATATCCAGGAGCGAGCGTGATAGGTATCTCATTGACATACTCTGTACGCTGCACGGCATTATAGAAGTCACAACCTTCACCGCTCATGTCAGGGTGAAAGGAAGTAACAGAAGGTAACTCAGGAAGGAAGTAGTAAAGCCTGTCGTATTTCAATACTTTTTCTTTTCCATACCCATTCAGCACCTTATAAGTAAGCCCTGCCTTTTGTCCAGAGTCGTCTGTAAAGAGCACTGGGAAAATTCCGTATTGCTCATTGGTGTTATCTCGAAGCTTACGACAGAACTCTATACCTTCTTCAACAGTGTTCACACCTGGTATGAATTCGCCTTTGAAAATATCCTTCAGCTTTACCTTCTGAATTCTTGAATAAAAAGACCCATCGTTGATGTAGAAGGAGGTCGATATTCCACCCTTGTACTGAGCAGACAGTACCACCTGCCTACATTGAGCGAAGTACTCACCATCTTGTATCGCAACATCAGTAGGTTGCATTTTTACTCGTCGACCGAAAGAATCGGGAAAACCCAGTAGTCTACGATTACGTTCTGAAGCTGGTAGTTCGAGTGGGGTAGATTGCTCGCCATAGTCATTGAAGAATGGATTCGTACGCTCTATCTGTATCTGTGTATCAGGCTTGAGATTATAATCCTCGCCCTTCTCTAAGTTCGTTATCTTCATATATATATAAGGTGTTGTTTTTATTTGCTTCCAAATCTCCGAGCTTTGTCTTGTAGCTGCTGCTTCTGTTCTATTTCATTAAGAGAGACAGATGCTGGGATACCATCCACAGACAGGCGATTGAGAACGTCCGTTAATCGTTCGATGAGCGTATCCTTATAAGAATCTTTCGCTACACCACGCACGTCATTAACTGTTGGAGTGACATATCCACCAGAGGCACGACCTTGCGCCTGCTGAATGAGAAATTTATTCATGTCGAGCGTGCGAATAGTCCCTGCACGCTGTGCACGGTCGATGATGTCAATGAATGGAGCTACGGTAGGATTCTCAACAGCTGCATTCGAAGCAACCCACTCCTTGCTGTGACCATACCCACCTTCTCCGACGAGAACGGTTGGTTTGTCGATAAATCCACGCCTATCAGGGTCGTAATCTGCATGGAACATCTTTCCATCCTGCTTGCGCTCTATATCGATACTACCACCCGATTCAAGTCCCGTTGCAACACGTGCGCCTGAAGCAGAGGCAGAACCACCTGCTCCGCTTAGAGTCATTCGCTTCACCTTATTGCGCTCAGCAAGTGCTGCTGCAAGCTGTGCTGCACCCGTGATACCCATCAAGGCTGCAGCAGGAATACCAGCGGGGAAACCCAATTCTGAGAAAGTCTTAGCGATGGCAGAAGCAGTGGATGCGATGATTTGTGCTGCTTGAATAGCGAAGTTAACATCCGCATATTTCTTCTGGATCTTCAGCTTTTCGTCAGCTTTCTTCTTCTCAAGATCCGTAGTATCTTTACCTGCGTTCTTCGCAGCTTCGATCTCAGCATCATACTTCGCGTCGACGTTCGCAATCTCTGCTTGCTGTAGTGCCTGAACAGCACCGTTGGAGAGGTTTGAGTAGTAGTCGAACGCCTCCTTCATCTTGGCAATCTTCATTTTCTTCACTGCCTCTTCATACTCTTCTTCAGATATCTCTTTGTTCTGAAGGTGCATTTTCAGCTGTTCCAGTTCTGCATTATAGAGTTCCTGCTGTGAGGCAAGACCATACTGCTGACGTATCTGAAGGCGGTGTTCTTCTGCCTGCTGGTCAAGAAGGGTAAGAGCCTGCTGACGCTCTTGCTCATTGAGCAGGGTATCATCCTCTATCTTCTTGCGACGTGCTGCATACTGATCTTCGAATGTGTCAAGCCCATACTCCTGTCGTGCTTGAGCCTTTTTCTGCTCTAATTCTTTTATCTGTGCGAGTTGCTTATCATTATACTCTGACAAGATATTGATTCGAGCTTGTTGATAGGCACTTTCAACAACAGAAGTGTCTTCTCCACTTTGTTTCGCTAACTGTAACGCTGCATTGTAATAACCACTGAGGACTTCGAGTTTGGCGTCGCGTTCCTGTTCAAGGGTTAAGGTTTGCTGAACCTTGCCCTGGTCTATGAGCTGCGTCATTACGGCTTGATACTTCTCTTCGGCAGCGATGCGTGCCTCTTCAAGTTTCTGCTGGGCTTGGGCAACGTTCTTACTCTGACCCGTTTTGAGTTCCTTCTTCTTGGCGGCATCCTTGAAAGCCATCTGCGTGGACTTGGTGTAATAGTTCTGCTCAATAGTAAGGAGGTTGGTGGCGTGCTGCGTGTTGAGCGCAGAGATATAGATGTCGTATTGCTCTTGTGAGATTTTCTTCTGGGCAAGTGACATATTGAGGTTGTTTACATCCTTTTGATAAGCGGCATTGGCTGCGTCGAGCGAACTTTGTCGGGAACTTGAAAAGTTGCGAGACGCAATATTATCAGGGTCTACGGTCTTTGTTTTCTTCTTTTTTTTCTTACCGCCTCCTGATTTATACTCCAATTGAGACTTCCGCTTTTCCAGTTGGGCTATCTGATTATCAATAGCTTTTAATCCTTTGGTATCGCCAACCTTGATGGTCAGTCTTTTAGCTTTCAGGGCTTCTATCTTTTTGTCTATGGCATCAAGTTCCGCTCCTACCGTGCCGATATTGGCATTGCCACCTCCTCCTCCGCCATTACCGCTGTTTGCGGAGAACAGTTTTTTACCAAACTCCTTGCCTATGGCATCAAGAGAGGTGTCTATCACTTTTATCTTATCGGCTGTATCCTGTAATTGGCGAGACATTGCCGATACTTCCGCAGAGTAACCTGACGCAGCATATACCTGTCCTGGTGCAACATTACCTTGTGAGGTCTGCGGCCAACCTGCATTGTTTTTGGTAAAGTTCGCCTGTTCTTGTTTCATGTTTTTTAGGTCTTTTTCCTGCTGACGCTGTTTGATAAGCAATTCAGCCTTTTGCTTACCTAACTCCTTGATAGCGGACTGTGCACCTTCTAATAAGGCTTTTTCTTTTAAAGCATTGAGATAACGAGTTAAGGCACGAGTATTCTCGTCGTAAACATGTCCTTCACGAGAAAGCTTAGCTGTGTAATCAGGAACGATTTTCTGTAGAGCTACTATTGCATCTTGACGTTCTTTAAGAGAGAGTGAATTATCGTGAATGCGTTTGGTAAGCATCTCTATTTTAATACGTTCTTCCTCTGTCTTACGGCTGGCTTCCGACTGAATATCATTGAGATGTTTCTGTGCCACAGTGGCAGCATCGGCACGTTTGTTGAACATCAATAATGCCCCGACAACGAGCGTGATGGCTCCAAAGATAAGCCCCCAGGGACTGAGCTTTAGAACGACATTGAAAGCCTTTTGTAAGGCAATGGAAGTGGTCATGGTCTTGTTCAGGACAGCGTGGCGCAATACAGATAATTGCAGCATAGCGTTCTCTACGGCAGCAGCTGCTGCCTTGAGCTTGCTGACCGCTACGGCACGCAGACTCCATAGGTAGGAGAGTTTTTGACCTGCTACATAGGCTGCATAGGTGGCAGTAAGCAGGACTACGGCTTTCGTAAGCAGAACAAGGGTGTCGCGATGCTCGACGAGGTACTTGATAGCCTTAATAGCACCTACCTGTATCTGCCCATATACATCCGAGAACTCTTCCTTGATGGGCAGCAAGACTTCGCCGAGGGAACGCTGGGCATTCTCAAGCTCAACGGTGCGCTGAGCCGCACGGTCAGCTGCGGAGATGTAGGTTTCGCCAGCCTGTGCAAGGTTGTCTTCCACAATCTTTGCCACGCCTTTCATAAAGTCGCCCGTCTTCTCTGTTTCCTCCTTTATCTCGGCTGCGGAGAGTCCGAGGTTATCGAGAATCATGGGCGACTTACGGCCGAGACCTGTTACGATGGAGTCGACCATGTAGTCGAGGGATTGTCCCGTCTGCTGTGCCTTGAGCTGGGCAAAGGATAGGTACTTGCCGAGGTCTTCGAGCGGGATGCGGAAGTCCTTAGCCTTGACGGCTGCCTTCATCAGCTCGATGTCCGACACGGTGCCTTTGGTGGCGGTGCGCAGCTCTTGCAGATAGTCGGCTGTGCCTATTTTCTCGAAGGCGTGGGTGATACCATTGGCCGACTCGGCAAGCTCGATGCTCTTATCAACAGAGTCCGATAGTGTGCCAAGAAGAGATTTCCCCCAGCCAACAAAGGTCTCAATACCTTTGACGGCAAGTTGCCCCATAAAGAAATTGTTATATTCGTCGGAGCTGGCCAGCTCCTTGAAATTCTTTGCATTCTGCTTCAACTCTGCCATACGAGCATTAACTGTTTTCAGACGACTTTCAAGAGCTTCATATTGAGTAGGGTTGAGTGATTTAGACACGTTGTCCAGTTCTTGTTGTAAGGACTTTGACTGCTTACGAAGCTGAGACATCGTCATAGCATTTGTATCCAAGTTACGTGTTTGTTCTTGAATACGTGAAGATAATTCTTTAATCTGTTTGCCTGTATCTCTATATGAGGCTGAGAGTTTTTTGTACTGATCAGTTTCTTTCTTGCCTGAAGCTTCAAGCTTAATCATCTGCTGAAGTCGCTGCTTATTCTCATTACGAAGACTGGCAGACTGAGTTTCCAACTTGTGAATCTCTTGCTGTGCCTTTGCAGTTCTCACGTCAATGGTGTACTGAATTTCGTCTTCTGAAAGGTGTTTATTAGCCATATACTTATGGGTTTAATGAATGTTGTAATTGATCATGAATAGTTTTACGCACTTCGTCCGTGAATCCGAAACGAAGTTGTGGGAATGTTTCATGGTAGAGCACCCCCCAAACAACACGATTATAAAGAGCAAGGTTGCGTCGCTTAAATTTAGCGATGCGATCGTTGCGCTGACGATATGCCATATCCAAAAAACGGAGATAAGGCAAAATTCGAACAAAGATAGTATAAGACTCGCCAGTAATAGTGGAACTGGAAGAATGCTTGGAGAGAGAAGTTAGAAGACGCCCAGATTGAAGCTGATAATTACTACGCACAACTGACTCTTGCGTAGCATAAATTTTAGAGATACCCTGCTGAAGGGTATCACGAACGAATTTTTTACGAATGAGACTGTCTGTTACCATATTTGCCTTTTTATTTGCAAATATAATAACAGACAGCTGACGAATAAAGGACAGTTTATTCCTCTAAGAAGACATGTTATTTCGTTAGATGTCGGTAAAGGGGTATTCCTATTATTGGAGTAAGAATGCCACAAATACCGATGTATAACAATTTTAATGACCAAGAGTGTCCATGAGTAACAAATGGCATTAAAAAGAGTGTTATTAAAAAGAATATTGATTCTACAAGTACCATATTATTAATTATTTTTCACGAAACATCCACTTGAACTCTAACCCCTGTGCACCAGGACGATTGCAGAAGTTATATCCAGCAGCGAGAAGAGCTGAGAACACTTCCTCTGCACTCACCTTGGCAGAAGGGTCTAAGTTACGAATAGCCTCTACTACCTCGGGGGTAGAGAAGAAGTGAGTCGCTTCTGCTGGCGCAGATGCAGGACGGTAGGTTAACGACAGAGATGCTATGTAGATACTGATGTTACTGATAGGCTGCTCGCCGTTTTCTTTATTTTTTGTCATTGTTATGAAGATTTGGGAATTAATAATCTGTTATTTCGGAGGAGCTCTCTGGACAGAGGGCGTTGAGAGTTCTCAGGTCATCCTTGAGAACGCGGAGTGTACGTAGTGTCTGGAAGACACCAGGGCGTGGTTCTCCAGACTGATCAGCGAAGCATCCTGTATCATCGGAGAGAATGGTCGTTTCCAACTGCTCAAGCATATTGAGATGCATAAGAAATTTGCCGTCTGCAACCATTGCGTTAAGGGCAGCAATTGTATCCTGGCTGACGAAACTGAGTGCCTGATCGATGGATCGTTTCATTACACACCTCCTTTCTTTATATCCTCAGTTAGTCTTTTACAGAGATCATCGCTGAAACCTTCCATAGAAAGCACCTCTTTGAATTGCAGACGCAATACAGCTTCAGTGAATTCGTGAGTTGTATTGATATAGATATAGCCTTTATCAGCTTTGAGCTTATATCTATCCTTTGCCTTAGGAATAGAATTCAGTTCTGAATTTACTTCCTCAATAAACTTCTTCAGTGTAGGTTCGTCAGCCATAAGAGCTTGGTAACGACGCTCCATACACACAGCAACAGGCTCAAGGTACTTCGGGGTAGAAGAAGACTTGAAATAATAGTCAAAGAATATCATGCCTTGCCTCCTTTCTTTTCTGATTTATTCATACGATAAACTAAATAGCCTGCACAGATAGTTGAGATAACTGACGTGATAGGCTGCTGCTCGATGGCGACAGCTGCCATAATCACGCACAAAGATACAAGGTTAACTCTGATTACCAAACGACGGGTAACTGAGAACTCGCAGATACGACTGTAAAAAGCACTCTTTGAGTCGAGCCAAAGATTAAGAGACTTGATTTTGTGCTGTATCGTCGCACGTACGCCGATAGGCTGCTGTTCTTTTGCAGAGCTTTCGAATTCGATTACTTGTTGCATAATACGCTTTGTTTTGACATTTCCCAGAACCGCTGGGTACGGATACGAAAAAAGCGGATGCCCTTCCCGTTCGTCAAAACAAAGCGATTTCGCACCAAAGGGCAATTTCACTGGGAGGCATCCGCCATATCTTCATTGCAGAAAGCTGCAAGTATGGGCATAAAAATAAGCCCATCGAAGTTTAATAAGTTCGGGGCTTGATATCTTCTCGCCCTTCTGTTGCGTATATCTACGCTTTGTTTTGACGGTTACAAAGGTAAGTAGTATTTTTGTAACCGCCAAAGAAAAACGCAATTATTTTTGCGTGACGCAAATTATTTTTAATGATCTTGATTGACAGGAACGTCAGGAGAGTCAAGCTCTCCTCCTAGTTCTTGATAATATTGATATGTCTTGATAATATTGTTTATTTCTTCAGAGGTTATGGTTCTCGTTGTATATTCATCAAGATTAGCAGTC
>ERZ773024.163-NODE-163-length-24602-cov-3.862183_pt1 | contig 24602 bp, 40 predicted proteins | sample MGYA00511667_ERZ773024 | MGnify/ENA primary metagenome ERZ773024 (study PRJEB29015, sample SAMEA2738117) | human oral metagenome | biome: human oral; feature: human-associated habitat; material: saliva | place: China | collected 2258 ... | reverse complement strand
TCTCACCCTGCCAACACCCAGGCGCAGGCACGCCTTTCATTAGGCGGATAGGAATTGCCAGCCACCCAGCCAATGCCCACGAAATAGCGAAAGCCGCCACAGACAAAGGGAGCCCAGAGACACTTGCCTGCCAGAAACCATCTGGGTTACCCGCATAAACGCCGATAACCCAGAGTGCGGTAATTAAGGCGACAGCTGTTCGGATAAGGGGAAGCGAGTAAAGCTTCGCCTTCCTCTGCGGCTCATGTGTGAGCTGTTCAGTGAACGTATCTACCGGCAATGCCGATACGTGTGATTGCGTCTCACTAGGGCTGGCATTTTTAAGAGATGAAGAAGCCATTGGCTTGCCATCCTTTCATTAGTTGTTCTTGTTTGCCACTCTTGGCGGCTATTCGCTAACCACGGGCACCATTTTTTCGACGGTACCGGCAGGGATATGGATAATGGTGCGCGCCTTAGCAAACTTTGCGTTTGCGGACTTGCTATCACAGCGCGGGTATAGACCAAAGTCCTCACTGGCATAGGTAGCGATGCACATGTCTTTACCGGCGGCAATAGCGTCACCCTTCACCTGGTATTCAACAATGCGTTCTACACGGGCTTCCGTGTCGGTGGCTGGCAGGTCGTCTTTGAGGGCGACCTCGTATCGGTCATCGTTCACCTTCTGAACGGAACGTGTCGCTAGAGTCCCATCCTCCTTGCGTTCTACCCAGGTGTAGGTATCGCCGCTGGTGTTGCTTCGTAAGCTGTTGATGGGGTAGGTGTGGGTATCACCTTCTAGCTTATGCCCGTTAGCATCCAAATAGTAGGTGACGGGCTGGTGATATGCCGCCCTTTCTGCTTCTTGACCTGCCGCTTTCTCAGCATTGAGGTGGCTTCCAGCGGGCACTACAGCAAACGCGAACAGGGCTATAGCTGTCCCTGCGCCTGCCTTAATGTACGCTTCTTTCAAGCTGTTACATGGACTTGCAAAGACAAAGATGCCGCCTACCACGGCGACAATAAGCGCAATAAACCCCACCACGGCAAGTAAGCCGTTCTTAAGTATGAAAGCGCTAATGAAGAGCGCCAGTATGCAAGTACCCCAGAAGTAAAGCATCCCTACAAGGGCATTTCCCCAACCGTCCGAATCGTCGTATTCTTCATCCTTGACCGCTTGAGCAGATATGCGGATAGGGACAATGCCCGCGAAGATGGCTAGAAAGACGAACCCCACAACGCCTGTGGTTGTTAGCCAGATTTCAGGGTGGGTCATGGTTGAACTCCTTAGTGATGTGGGTTTGCTTTAGTGTGCCGCTTACGGCAGGTCTTTCATGTCCATAACAATGCAGGTGATGAGTCCGACAGTGACGTAACCGTTGAAAACATAGTAGGGGTCTGAGCCGGTAATCCAGCAGAGCGGAAGTCCTGACTTCTCGCGGGCTTGGAGTACCTTAACAAGTGCTTCTAGCAGGGCGCGCTTAAAGGCGCGGGTACCTTGAATGGTGGCGCGCATGATGACTTCGGCGGCGTTCTCACCTTCGCCTACTTTCACGACATATTCTATGATATGTTCTTTGACTTCTGCGCTGACTAGGTGCTGTGGCTCATGGCGCGCATGGAGAGTTTTAACCCCATCATTCGTGGTTTCGCCATAAAATCTGAGGTTCTTTATCGGAATGTCGTATTTAGGCATAATCGGTTCCTTTCCTGAGCTTATTTCCGCGTGTAGGTTACGAAGTGGTATAGGGCTTGGTGTCTGCCACCATTGCTGTCTAGTAGGTATCCGTGTTTGCTTATGTCGGGTAGTTGTTGGTTCGTGGTGATTGTCCAGTCGTATGGGTGTAGGTTGGGTGCTTTGGTGTCGCCGGGTACCTCTACTAGGTCGCTTGCGGCGAGCGCGGTTTGCTCTACGACCTGAACACGCCTGTAGTGTGGCAGGTCTTCGCGGGTGAGGGCTTCGGCGTATAGTGTGCCGCCGCCGATAATCCATGCGTCAGCTAGTGAGCCTGCATTAGTGGCTTCCTGTCCCTTGTGAGCCACCCCTAAAGCCGCATCCAGGCTAGATACCCAGATACCCCCGTCGCGTACTTCTACAGCACCCACGGAGCGGCTGACAATAATGTTTGCGCGCCCTGGCAGGGGTTTATGGGTATCTGGTAGTGATTCCCATGTCCGCCTACCCATAATGACCGGCTTACCGGAAGTTATTTCCTTGAAGTGCTGTAGGTCTTCGGGTACATGCCAGGGCATTACCCCGTCACGCCCAATAACTCCATCTATGGTTTGCGCCCAGATAGCGCCTAATGTAAGTGCCATACGGGTTACCCTCGCTGAATGGCTGATTTGAGCTTGAGCCTCAGGTTGGAGTCAAGTGTAGGTACAGGTGCCCCGCTTGTAATGTAAGCTTTTTCGCAACGGTCAAGGATTTCTAGCATTACCTCTTCCAGGTCTTTCAGACTGTAATAGGTGGTAGCGTCACCCTTGCTCTCGCGTTGCTCTAGGATGCAGTACAGTACGGATAGGGCATCAAATGAGCACCACTCTAGAGTCAGTGAAATGTGGGCTAGGTTAGCACGTCGCGCGCTGTACCTATTATGAGTGCTGAATTTACTCAGGTAATCCACTAACCCGGCAGAGGCTTTCAGCATTTCCTTTTCGTCGGCGTGTGCGATTCGGTCAATAGCCTCTAGTAGGTTCGGGTCTTCTACCCCGAACTTTTCAGTTACGCCGTAGGGTGTTTCTGTGGCTTCCTTGTCGAGGTCGATGATTGCCGCCTCAACTTTTTTCTGGAGTTGATGCATACGCTTAATGTAGAAGGCGACGTTTTCAGCGTGCCAGGTAATATCACCTACGATTAGCATGAGCGTTAGGTTTCCTTATCTTCTTGATGGTTACACGGCGACGGGAGCGGCAATACCGGGGTGGTGCTTGTAGTCCACTAGTTCGAAGTCTTCGTACTCGTAATCGAAGATGGAAGCCTTCTTGCTCTTGATAACTAGCTTGGGGTATGGGTAGGGTTCGCGTGCAGGGTAGGGGTTACCGTCCGGGTCTAGACCGATGCCTAGCTGTTTCTTCACCTGTTCCAGGTGGTTTGCGTAGATGTGGCAGTCGCCGCCCGTCCATACGAAGTCACCGGGTACCATACCCACCTCTTCGGCAATAAGGTAAGTCAGTAGTGCATATGAGGCGATATTGAACGGTACGCCAAGGAACATGTCTGCGCTACGCTGGTACAGCTGACAGGACAGCTCCTTCACTCCATCCGGTCGCTCGTTCACATAGAACTGGAACATGGCGTGGCAGGGCGGTAGCGCCATGTCATCCACCTCAGCAGGATTCCATGCCGAAACGATATGGCGACGTGAGCTAGGGTTATTCTTGAGGGATTCGATAACCCTAGCGATTTGGTCTACCGTACCACCGTCAGGGTCACGCCATGAACGCCACTGCGCGCCATAGACACGCCCCAGGTCGCCGTTCTCATCCGCCCACTCATCCCAAATGGTCACGCCACGCTCCTGCAACCACTGAACGTTAGTAAAGCCACGAAGGAACCACAGCAGTTCAACTGCTACAGACTTGAAATGCACACGCTTCGTAGTGATAAGCGGGAAAGAGTCGCGTAGGCTGAACCGCATCTGCCTGCCGAACACGCCGTAGGTGCCGGTTCCGGTACGGTCTTCACGGTTAGCATTGGTGGCAATGGCGGCGGCGTTCTCAACAAGGATTTCCCTGAGCAGGTCTTCATACGGGGTCGGAATGGTGTCAGTCATGGGGGCTACTCCATTGTTTAGATGGCTAAATTTCACCATCCATTATACATGATGTGAGGTGAACATGTGGTACATGGGAGCAGGGTTCTGGGTAGAAAAAAATAGCCCTCTGCCGCGCGTCGATAGAGGGCTTGGGGTGAGCGTGTCCCCGGTGGACTTTATTTACCGCCGGGGACACGCTCACATGTTAGGAGTTCTGAGCTAGAGCGCGAACGCCTTCCTTGAGGTTTTCGGTAATTGCGTCGAAGTCAAGGTTTTCAATTTCACTCACGTGCTCCTTGTAGTGGAAGTAGATGTCGAGGTAGCGCTTTCCTTCCATGCGAAGTGCGCTTGCCTGCGCTTCAATCTTCTCTGCCTCATCCATCTTACCCAGGCTCTTTGCAATGTTTTCAAAGGCATTAGTGAGGTGAGCGAAGTCAGTGTACAGAGAGGAAATGGTGTAGACCTTCTCGACCTTTTTCATAAACTCGCGCGACATGATTGGTAACCCTTTCGGTAGGTTTGTTGTTTCGGCGGCTAGGGCTTCATCCCTTTGCCTTATACCTATAGTCTACCACAGATTTAAAACTATATGCAAGTCAAATTTAGGTGAGGTGCGTCACAAGTAATGCAGGGGGGGGTAAATTGCACCGCCTGTGACCGCATTACACCCCGGCAACAGGAAGGTTTGCCGGGGTGTAATGGTTAGTAGCTATTAGATGCGGCGAGCGAGCGCCCTAATCTCAGCCTTGTATTCCTCAATAACGGCTTCAAAGTCCATTGCTTCAATCTCAGCCTTATACTTATCGCTCCAGAGATAGATACGGCGGTACTCCTGAGCAGTCGCCTTGATGCTGTTAATGAGAGCTTCCGCCTCTGCCACCCCGCTCTTCATGCCCTTACGCTCTGCGGTAATCTTAACGCCACATGCAAGGCTTACTACGTGCTTACCCAAGGTTTCAGCGGCGGTGAAGAGTTCGCTTACCTTGGCGTTGATTGCCTGCGCCATAATACTAGTCCTCTCGGCGTGCTTGTTGCTTGCTGTTTCAGGGCTTTCTTAAGCCCCTCCTGATAAATCTATTATGCCACAGATTTAAATCTCTTTGCAAGTCGTATTATGATGATGTGTGTCACAAACAGCTGAGAAAGCTCCCAGGCACTCCGGATATATATATATATAGGTTTCATCCAAGCTCATAGTAAGAGCTATAGAGCCACCTCTGGACTGCTTTATGCCTTCCAGGGGTGGCTCTACGGTGTGATTACCATACGTGGAGGGAATACACGCCGGTTTCACGGTCGAACTTTACGGGAAACTCAGACTGCTTCTGCATTGCCTGACGCAATTCCTCTGCATCTTCTGCATTTAGGCGGAAGAGGGGCTTGATGAGGTAATCTACAGAGCCAATTTCCATGCATACCGGGAGCTGGTCTGCACCTTCGTGAGCGTAGAGGATGCCTTCGAAAACACCTGGCTCTCCTGCCACTTCTTCAAAATCAATGCTTTCCAGGAAGAGGTCTTCAATTTCCACGTCTACGAGGCTTACATCATCGCCTTCGAAAAGGCGGGCGGTTACCTCGTTCTTGTTATCGACGTAATAGCCGTTGTATGCTACTGCGAGGTGGGAGATAGTTGCCATGATTGTTGTATCCCTTCGGTGGGTTGAAAAGCTGACTAGGCTTCGGGTTTCTATTCCCCGATTGCCCTATACCTACAGTCTATCACAGATTTAAAACTGTACGCAAGTCGTATAGCTATGGCATGTATCACAAGTAATGCAGGGAATGCCATGTCGCCTATAGGTGTGCACTGGGGCGCTTCACTACCACACTGCCCGGGTGCAAAATAGTACCAATACGTGCTCAATCGCGGGGATTTCGCACATATTGGTGCTATATGGGCGGAGTGGCTACCACATCCTGCGGAACGTCATGCGGAAGAACTTCTTCGACTTATCCGCCTCAATCTCGTAGGTGCTAATGCCGCTACGCATCATGCCTGCACATGCCAGGGCGTGCATCAGCTTCTCGTTATCCACCTCAACGCGACACATGATTTCTTCGTCATTCTTTCCGACGATACCAACTTCTGCGACCGGCTCTACTGCGTACTTCTTGTCTGCCTGGTGCCAGCCGGAGTCATCCGTTTCATATCCGACGAACTCACCATTTAGCATTAGAATCGGCTTCTCATCATTGAGGTATTCGATGAACTCTGCGTAGCGCGTCATCGGCACGTTGTCGTGCGTGTGAACCTTAATGGTCACGTCATTATTGAAACTAAAGATGTTACCTGCCATGATTGGTTCCTTTCGGATGACTTACTGATTGGTGCTTCGGAGTTTCGTTCAACTCCTTCTTGATAAATCTATCGTACCACAGATTTAAAAACTTATGCAAGCCAAGTAGGGGTGGTGTGCGTCACAGGGTGGATAAGTGGGGCGTTGGTCGGTTGCGGCAATCTTGTCGGCTCTTCCTAGGCACGCAAAGCTGAGCGATGTAGGCATGGTAAAACCCCTGAGTCACCCCCCAAATAGGTACAGGGGTAACTCAGGGTTTTTACGATTCTATCAGAGCTTAATTAACTCCAGATACGAACCCTCTAAGATGTGCCCACAGCTTCCCAGCGTAAAAGAGTCACCCTCCGAAAACTCAGTGTCAATCTGGGCGCTAAACGCCTTCTTGAGAGCCACTTCCACGTCATCGAAAAGGATGCTCTGAGCGCACTCAATAATGATTTTGTCAAGAATGATAGTTGCTACACCGTTCACCTTAGTGAAGCGAAGAATTGCCTCAGTATTGGCGGCTACACCGTGCATGTAGGACTCTAGGGTGTCGAAAATAGCTTCCATGAAGGTATCTTTTTCTTCTTTGGAGCCAATCAGATTGACTGTAACGGCATTAGACATGGATAGTTCCTTTCAGGAAGTGATTACCAGTTAGGGGCATCTCCTCAATCCCCAATATCTATAGTGTATCACAGATTTTAACATGGGCGCAATATGGGGTGATTAGAAATACTAAAGGATGTAACTTTGCAACCCCTCTTAATATGTGGTACACTTAATTTATCGAAACTTGTGAGGCGAACCCACTCTCACATAAGCCCAACAGAAAGGCAAAGAAATGGGCTCCTTCTCCTGGATGTACGCAACCCCCAACCCCACCAAGTCCTCACCGCTGAACATCATGCCTGGTGACAAGGTGAAGCTTCTCATTCCCGAAGCTCTGGGTGGCGGCGCTATCGTGGGTACCTACCGCGACTACGGCATCATTGAAACCAGTGAGGGCACCTTCCATGATGCCTACGAGCTGGTAGCACTGTGGAACTCCCCCACGCTTCGCAATATCCTCAAGGAATATAACCCCGAGCTTACGGATGCAGACATTGCCCGCAAAGAGCACGATAAGGACAATAAGGCTGTAGGCAAGTCCGTAACCTACCTTATCCGTTCTATCGGCATTGATTGGAACTACGGCACTTACGGCGACCGTCTCCACTACGGTCTGAAGTTTGCCCGCCTCAAGGACAAGGTTACCTACGCGACTTGCGACTACTTCTCCTCTAGTGACCCGTGGCAGGGCTTCCGCCGCGCCTCTTTCGCCTCTTCTCGATACCGTAACTGGGATGAAGATGCTTGGGCGCGCCGCGTTGAAGCCAGGGTAGATTGGAACCTAGACGAGGATTTTGCGGAGCCGAAGGTTCACGGCTTGAACGAGCTTGTCCGCCTGCGTTCAATCCTTGAGGGCAAGTAAGGTATCGGACATAGAAGAAGAGCCCCGCTAGGCATTTATAGGTGCTTAGCGGGGCTCTTGTGTGGTTTCTGAAGTGGCTATTCGCCGGTCATGGCAACCATCTTATCCATGCTACCGGCGGGAATATGGATGATAGTGCGCGACTTACTGAACTCTGCCCTAGTTTTGCCTTCGTCACATTCGGGGAGAGCGTGAAAGAACTTATTGTATCCGTATCCATCATTGACGGCGCACACTTCCTTCCCGGAGGCTACCTCTGCACCCTTCACCTTATACTCTACGATGCGTTCTACGCGAGCTTCAGTGCTGGCGGCGGGCAGGTCGTCCTTGAGGGTGACCTCAAACAGGTTGCCATCACCCCTATTTACGCTAACGGGCACTAGGGTACCGTCCCCTTTACGCTCTAGCCAGCTGTAGGTGGAGCCACCCCCTGCATATACGGGGAAGACGTTTCCTGACCGGAGTAAATACTTTAGCCAGCACACGAAGCGCTTTCGGTCTTCCCAATGCGGTTAGATGGGTCAGGGATTCTCCCTGACGGTAACCCTCCAGCCAACCCTCTAAGGGTTAGCTTTCCTGGTCTTGACACCGCCGCCCGATTAGGCATTAGCAATGTCCGTTTATTTTACCCACCTCTCCCGTCTCTCACAGGCGAGGTGCTTTGTAATAATGGTATCACCTACTATAGTCACCTGCAAGTACAGGGAAACATCGCTAGTGGGTTTTTCTGCCTCTGCTTCATGCCTGGATGCGCCGCGAAATGGTACCAATATGCCCCCAAAAGCGGGGGGTATGCACATATTGGTACCATTTCACTTGGTGTAGGTGACTGCTATTTGATGGGGTCGCGCTCTTCCTGCAAGCGTGCTTCGTACTCGCCTAGAATGGCGCTTGCATTAGACAGAACGTCGTACTGCTTAGCGATGGTTTCGAGTTTACCCTCAAACTCTCGCTGTAGCGATTTCTTCGCAACTTCACAGAGAGTGGTTACGGTTCGGGGTGCTTCCCAGGGTTTATTTAGCCAGCGGTAGGTTGCCGATTCTGCACCGCCTTGGAGCTTGTGTTTGAACACCTGCTCACCAATAGGGAAGCCCAGGCGGAACGTATTAAATACGGCTTCCTGCCACTCTACAAGCTTCCCCCATTCCTGAACCTTGTCTACAGCTCCGGCGGGGATAACGCTAAACGTTTTTACGGTACCCTCGATGTCTTCGTCACTGTTTACGTATTTGATTTCAATTCGTCGGCTAACCCCGTCGCAGTAGTCTGCGTCGTGGAAGTCATTCTCCGGCTCGTATCCTTCGCAGATTTCACAGGCGTACTCGCGAACCACGGCGGTAAAGGTGCCTACCTTGTTGCCGCCCGTGTCCGTGAGGGTGAGGTTGCCGTTTTCTTCGCCGGTGATGATTCCTGCGCGGCGGGCACCTTTATCGTTGGTGAGTGTGAACTCTACGCCTTCACCGATAAAGAATCCAATGTCGAGCCGGTCGTTTCTCGCCTGGTACTCTGCGGGAGATTTGAGCATCACGAACTCCCCCAACTTCGTATCACTAGTGAAAGCGGCGAGCTTGGACTGTTCGGCTTGAATGTAGCTATCCGCAATTTCATTGAGGATGCTGTATTCGCGCTCTAGGGTGTCCTGCTCTTCCTGCCGTGAGTCACATACACTCTTCAAGAGGGTGAGACGCTGTGCGCGGGTAAGCTCCTCAGGTGCGATGAAGAGCTGGGTTTCGCTAAGCTCCTTGAACTGATTGAGTGCCCAAGTGTGCTGTTTGGCGGCGCGTTCTTCGTCGCCAGGGAAATGCGCTACCACGTTCATGCGTCCGTCCCGTGCGAAGCCTGCGCCGTTGCTACGGGTGTCGCGGGTAGCGGTTTCAACCACAACGTACTCGCCGGTTTCCGTGTCGTTGATGAGTACAGCACGGGTGGGGTAGCCGCTCATAGCGGTGTAGTAAATGCGGTCGATTACTACGCTGTTGCCGCCGTGTGCGGCTAGTACGCGAACGGTTTCGTATGAGCCGCGTTCGCGTGTGGTGTTCATGATGAGATAGTCGCCGGTGGCGATTTTAGAGAAGTCAATGTCAGGCATGGTGCTTCCTTCTTGCTGGTAATGACAGTATACAGTCCCCCTAAGCAATGTTCTAGGGGGACTGTATATGATTGGGACTAGTTGGTTACCTTGACCTTTTCGACCTTCAGAACCTTGTCCCACACGCCGCCTTCTGCGCTAATTGCGAAGCCTTCAATTACGCCGCGCTTCTTCGCCATGCCCGCCCAGAAGTCATAGTTTTCGTCGTCATTATTGACGATTACGTAGACCGCCTTGCTCTTATCGGCATTGTAGAACCAGATGTAGACCATATCGTCGGCGTACTCGCCTTCGTCGTCGTTATACATTTCAACGAACTCCATCTCACAAGCGACGGCTTCATTGTTGATGAAATCGACGGTTTCCTCGGTGGTCATGGTCTTATTGTATGCCTCAACCTTGACGTTTGCGTAACCGTCTTCAAAATTTACTTCGTAGTTCATGATTGGGAGCCTTTCGGTAGATGATTAGCGTTTCGTTGTTTCGGGTTTCTATAACCCGCTTGCCTTACGCCTATAGTCTATCACAGATTTAAAACTCTTCGCAAGTCGCATGTTTGTGGTGTGCATCACCATCTCAGCTCTTGCACACCATCCATGCCGCTCTTTCTACCTAGAAAGGAGGGTTACCGTAGCGTCGATGGTAAGCTTTCCATCCTCACCAACCCCTACGCGGTCGAACGTATTGCCGTAGGCGTGTTTCTGGTAGAACTTCTTAGAGAAGCGTTCACCCACCTTTCGAACAAACTCAGTATCCCCATCCACCTTCGCCACCAGGCACACAGATGCAATAGCGCCATCAAAGTTGATACTGTACTTAATTTCGCCTTTTTCAGCGTGAATGTCGAAGTAGCCAGAGTAGTAAGAACGCTCCTGCCAGTCTTCAATGCCGCCTTGACGGTGAGTTTCCACGAAGTGAAGGTTTACGGTTTCCATTTCGTTCGCCCGTTCCACTTCTAGTGGGTTACCCTGTACAAGCTCATTGAACTTAATGACTGCAATGCTGGACACCTCATCTACTTCTACGGTGTAGTCCTTGACGTAGAGGTCAGCATAAGCGCCGGTAACCAGCAGGTACTTTAGGGCAGTGGTGGTTTCGTGGGCTGTCCTTGTCTTGTAGATGGAGTTATCTTCCACATCTACGAACTTGATGTGCGATTTGATGCCTACAGCATCATCACCCTCAGCCCAGGTATCACCTGCAAGCTTGATAGGAAGTTTGCCACTCAGGATAAGCGCCTTCGCCTCCTCCTTGTCGCCAAGGGAGAAATTGACAGTGAGAGACATTTTATCGGGAAATACTACGAATGGTTTCGCCATGATTGGTTACCTTTCAGGATTATGAGCACGCCCCCTAACTCGCATTGAGCTAAGGGGCGTGTGTGGGCGTCTTACATGAGGTCGGTAGAGTTATCTACAAGAACTAGGGTGCCCTCGTGGTAGTCTACGTCTGCAATGCCGCGTTCATCGTTGATGCCGAAGAGCTTGAGCATGTAGAACCAGATGAAGCCGTCTGCGTGAAGCTCAGTTTCGAAGATTTCGCCGCCCGCCTCAATGCTCATAGTAGCACCGTAGTTGTCTTCGCGTTCAGCGCGAACATCAATGCCTACAATGCGAGGTTCGTGACCCTCGCCAACCGGGGTGCTCATTTCGCCGGGGGTTTCGAAGCTGAACGCGAGGCTGGAGAAGCTGATGGTGGGGGTGTCGAGTGCAATAGCCATGATTGGTGACCTTTCGGTAGTTGATTGATAATTTGTGGACTAGCGGGCTTTCTGCACTCCGCTTGCCTAACACATATAGTTTACCACAGATTTAAGTAAGCCTGCAACCCTCCAGTATGCGCAAAGGTGGGATGCCCAGATGTTTACCATCCAAGCATCCCACCTTAAGTTATCTACTTATGTAAGCGCCTAACTACTCGCCATCGCCCGTTCGCCCCATTAGCACACACCACCATCCAATAGGGTACTTCAATAACGCATCAAGCACGCGCCACAGAACAGCAACTAGAGCAGTTAGTCCGGTAGTAATAAAGCACAGCGCAAGAGACATAACCGGCGCAACCCACAACATCGCCCACAACTCAGACACAGAACTTCTATTAGGAACCACGTTATCCGGGGCAAAGATATGAATACAGACCGCAATACCCGCAAACAGCAACCCGGTAAGGAAGGTCACCTTCGCCAAATTGAAATACTGCCGCCTACCAAATGGCCCATCGTCCATATCCATTAGCTTCAACAACTGTATGACAACTCCGGGAAAGAGAGTGAAAAAGCTACCAAACATCGCAAAAAGCAACAAGTGGTCGATAGCGACAGAACTAAAAAGCATGATAAGTACACTCCTATAGAAAACAGTAATTAGTGTCTAGGATACATGTGAAAGGGCGGCTCGGTCAATCAATACATGCCCACAAATCGTTACGAATACCACCTTCTGACCCAGCGGGAGTCGTGCCCGTGTTCTAATTAAGCGGAAACACCATCTGCACACCAAAGCAGAACATGCCCACTCCGATAACGCCAATAGTAACGCCTAGAACAGCTTCCATTATGTTATCAAGCTTGGATGAGGTAATCGCGATAGCCAGCATAAGCAACAACACGCCGACACCTGCAAGCAGTAAGAAAAATACCGCATGAAATACGGAACCAATACTAGAACTCATGACAGCTAACTCCCAATGCAATGTGCAGGATAGACACGTCACAAGCCTCTAACACTGCCGCCGCCGCTATTGGTGCTCACTGAGCTACTGTCCCCCGTACTAGCGGGAAGTACGCCCGCGTTCGGGTTGGACAGAAAGGCATTCCATAGACCGAAGAAAAACGTGAAGATGCCAGCGATACCTGCAATGAACCCAGCGAAAGCCTGGAGTTTGTTCTTGGCTTGCCAGATAAGCACGACCCCTTGGTATGCCATCATTGCGCCCACGCCTGCAAATCCCAAGAAAATTGCCGAATGAATGACAGCATCCATATTGATGGTGGCAATAAGCATATTGACTCCTAGTAGAGAAATAATTGATAAGCGGTGGTGGCGATATGGCGGTGCATCACAAAGATGTCTCCGCCTCACCTACGGTAGACAGCAGTTGCCCCTGTTGTACGGAATAGACGTAGCGCATGATACAGGTGCCCGGCATCAATTTTAGCACCTATGGGGTGTCATCCTTACAAGGCGCGCCATACCGAATATTTCCTATTACTAGAGCCACCATTGCTACTAGCTTCGAAAAAGAGAGGGGTAGGTGCAGTACCGGCTGTTTCGCCAGCATTGCACCTACCCCCTTTCGTGTCAGAGTTCTTAGCCCTTTACAAGCTCAAGAGTCATGCCGCCACCCAGGGTGAAGCCCTCAACAAGGTAGTCGTCCTTGAAGGAAAGCTCTGCGTCGGTGGTGATAGTAAACTTATCCTTGAGGGACACCAGGGTAATGCCGTCAATGAGTACCTTCTCAAGAATGATGGTACCTACACCGTCAATCTTTGCGAAGCGAACGCGAGCACGAATATCCATAATGGTGGAGGCATCAAAGATGGACTGCACAGCGTCAGTGAAGATGTAGTTTTCCTTGTTGGAGGAGGTGGACTTGATGGTGATGACGTTAGACATGTTGGTGATTCCTTCCTGAGAATCAATGCTTGATTTGGAGGGTCTTTTCGGTATCCCCTCGCCCTATATCTATAGTCTATCACAGATTTAAAACTGTATGCAAGTTAAATTTAAGTGAGGTGCGCCACGTTAGGTGGGCGACTCAATCGTTACCCTGAGTCGCCCACCTACAGCTTTATGTCACTTCGGCAGAAGCTCCCCTACTAGAAGGTGTATGCGCCCGTACTTGCATTGAACTCTACAGGGAAGCGTCCATAGTGCGAGTCATCGCCCCACAACTCATCACCCTCTTCTTCGGTAAGATGAAAGATTGGGCATACAAGATACCTTGCGCCTCGGATACTCATCAACCAAGAGGCGGAGCTATATTCAGAGCCAGGCTCAGCGGCAACGAAAAGCTCCCCCACACAGAGAACAGGTTCCTTCCAGCTCTCCTCCTCAATGTCAATTTCTTCAAGGGGGAGGGTGGCAATTTCCTTCTCGATAAGGACTCGCTCATCGTCAGTAAAGGTAACCTCAACCTTTGGGGTGAAGTTTTCGTCTACCGCAATATGCCCCTCTTCATCCAAGAGGTATCCTCTATATGAGGCGGGTCGGTATGTGTGCTTATTGCGCTTCATGGCGCATCTCCTTTCGTTTAGGTCATGATTCCTGCGACTTCACTTTATTACCGCCGCCTACTTGTAGCAGTTTCCAGACCTTACTTGTGAAGTACTTCGGGCGCTAGTGTAGTACCGCTACTTGCGGCGCTTGGCGTCTCCCGCAATGCTTGCAAGGGCATCCGTGAGGCGCTGGTTTAAGTGCCTAGCGCTAGAACGTGCAAGAATAATCTCGAAGCGGTAGTCAGTACCTTCTCCCATGTGTTGAAATTCGGTAAAGTTCGCTAGAGTGCGGATGCGTGCATCCAGTGCATCAGACGCAATGGCGCGCAAACATCGGGCGGTGTTTGCCTTACTTTGCATATGTGCGAACACTGCGGGTGCTACAGATGCGTTGGCGCGAAAAAGTTGCGTCTGTGCATTAAGGTCACATTCCTTCACTAGTGCATCAGCGGCGCTTGAAGCTTTAGCCTCAATGTCAGCCAGGGACTTTAGGGCGTTGTTGGCACGCTCTGCAACCTTGGCATCAAAGTCAGTGTGGGTCATTGGGTGCCCCGCTTTCTGTAAGATTGAATGATTCGGTAGCTTTAGGGGTATCTTTAACACCCGCTCTATGCTTATATTGTACCACAGATTTACCGAGCACACATGATGCGCCGCTTGCCGTACTGTATGTGCGCATAAGAATAGTACCAATATGTGTGAAAACCCTGTGGTGAGGCACATATTGGTACTATTTCGTTAGAGTGCTGAGTTTACGGCTCCTCGGGAGCATCAAAAAGCTCAGAGGCATCTAGCTCTTCGATAAGCGTCTCAATAAGCTTGCGGGCAATACTTACAGTTGCTCGCTCTTCATCATTAAGCTTGTCTACAGAGATTCGTTCTAGGTTGCCTAGCTGAATTTCCAGGTAGTTGATAGTGGACTCTAGAAGCTCAAAAGGTTCGCGCCAAACCTGAATATCCTCACTGGTGTAACTGTCATATGGGGAGAGGTCGTCTACGAAGCGTGAGTCTGCCTCCCAGAACTCTTCAATAGGTGTAGCGCCGTTCTTCTCGTATTCGCCCCATAGCTGGTTGCCTAGAATGTCGCGGCTCTTTTTGAACTCTTCTGATTCGATGAGCTTCGCAAGAGCGTCGAACGCTTCCTTTGGTAGGAAGTTCTTACAGTCTCGCGAGGTAAGGTTTAGTCCATCCAGAATGCTCGGCATGTATTGCACCGTGTAATCGTCATACCACTCTGGGGTGTGTGCAAACTCATCGGCGTAGAAGCTCTTGAGTAGTTCCAGTTCATTATTTGTAATCCTGAACGTGTTCACGGTTGAACTGTACGATACACCGTCTGCGTAGATATGGCTAATCTCAGCTACCTGCATGTCACGCTTACGGTACGGTGCGTAGAGGAACCTGTCATCGTAGCCGGGCTCTTTTGCTTGTACACGCGCACCAATGTGCGCGGCGGGGCAGTATCGTAGGTTTTCGGGTTCCTGTAGCGTTAGCCCGTCGTCTACGTAAGTGCCGGTGATAGTTTCCTGGGCGGTGGTGTTGCGGCTTACCTTGGTGGCTGTGAACTCTATATAGTCGTGCCAGTCAGTAAGCTTGGTGACCGCGTATAGTTCCACCTTGTCTACTGAGAGCGGGCGGGGTTCATCTCCAGCCGTGTACACACCCTCTGTGTTCTTGGGGATGTAGAGTAGGATTCCGTCGCCTACGTTGAGTTCTGGAACGATATAGGTTCGCTTTGCATACATTGGGTGTTTCCTTTCCGCCCACCCCTTTAGCGTATATGGGATGGCTTGCTGGGTGAGTTTAGGGAGCCCAGCTGAACTGCCCTACAGAGCTGTTCGGCTGGGTTGGTAGATTTACTGAGAGGTGGGCGCTTAGTCGCCTACCATGAGGTTCAGGGTACGGAGTGCTCCCATTGCCTGAACAGCGGTGGTGTACTTTTCGAGGACAACACTCCATGCCTTGTCGCCACCCTTGCTGTCGAGGGCACCTGCCTCATCAATCGCCTCATTTATGACCTGAGTAATCAAGCCAGGTTTACCGTAGAAGCTCGTCTCGTACAGCTTTGCCATGCGTAGATGCTCTGCCATCTGAGACATGAAGTGTGCCTTATCCTCCGGCGCGCCCGTCTGCTCGTTAATGCGCTCAAATTTCGCCATGATTACTATCCCTTTCGATAGGTATAGAAGTGCTCTAGCTTCGGGGTATCCCCTCCAGCAAGTCTTACACCTATAGTGTATCACAGATTATCGCTGGGTGCTAGATTTTGGGTGGGTAGCGCCATGCATACCATGATGGCGTAGCAATAGTGGGTAGACATCAGGGGCTAAGATGCTCAAACAGTAACACCCTAGCCCCTGAGTTTCACTTCACGTTGTCAGTAATTTCCTGTGCGACTTCCTTACTGTACAGTTCGGACTCCCTCAAGCTACGGTGAAGCGCCTCTAGTCGTTCTCGAATGCCCGCCAGTTCCCGCTCGGTGTCATCGAGAGCTTTCAATGTGTTCTCAGTGAGAATGGTTAGAGCGGTCGCATGAACTTCTTTGGGGGAAACGTTAGGTAGAAGGGTTTCCAGCATTACCGCGTCAATAAACCCACCGTTGCAGATGTCGGCTAGGTTCCGTGGCTCTAGAGCAGTTAGCCCATATTCGAGGGCACGAACGGGGTGATATGGAAGTGCTTTAGCGAACTGGGCTATTGCTTCTCCTGTACCCGCATCAAAGGTGACCGTATCACCCCAAGCGCCCACATGCCCATACCTTGTATAGCAGGGGGCATTCTCACCCCTTATGGCGTTATGCATGTCGTGGCTAATTACCCCGTCAATAAAGGCGTAGGGTTCGCCATTGGGCTGTACGGCGATAACACCCGCTTTGTACACATGCGTTGCCGTGAGCGAGTGGCTTGCGCCAGGCGTGAATAACTACACACAAATTGGTTTTGCGTGGTTTAGCTCACACTCTAGGCGGGTAAAGCGCCCCTCCAATATATACATGCTTACATCCTCACCACACCGCTACATGAGCCCATCCTCTGCAACCCACCCCTCTACTGCACCCACATGTTCATCCCAGTATGGGCTGTCTTTAAAGTTGCCGCTCATGTAAGCGTTCATATGCGCCGTATCATCCGCCCAGCCTTTACATTGAGAGTAGGCGAATGAAAGGGCTTGTTGATGCTCCTTGCCTAGCTTCACGTATTCCACCGGCGATACGTACCCAAGGGTGACATGCGGTGTAAACAGCTTCACCCAGGAATCACTACCAGCGACTTCATCAGGTACCCACCGCATGAGCTCTGCTACATGCAAAATAATTCGCCCCTCTGCATTGAACTGCCTTGCCGGGTATCGTCTACCTTTTGGCGTTACCACGGACAGTATGCCACCCCCGGCATTCCGGTCATATTCTTCCTCTAGCTGACGTTTAGTAACCTTCAGGGATTCTGCCACCGCTTCACTTGTCAGCATTTCTCCCGCTAGGGATTCAGGGGTAATGCTGGACGACCCACGGTCACTACTAAGTGCCTGCGTGTACTTGTATCGGGCGGCTAGGGTTGCCACGGGTGGCAAACCGGCAATACTGCCTAGTACGGCAATGTTTTCGCTTCCGCCTTGCAGAATGTCTCCAGTGCTTGCTAAAGGTAAGGTGGTGGTATTGATGAGGTCAAGAATTGGGCGCACCTGCTCAGCATCTTGCGGCTCAGTATGCCCTTTGTGGGTGAAGTACTGGAAGTACTCATCGAATAGGTGGACGAGGCTGTCTGGGGTGGTTACCGTGTCGAAGGTTGCAGTGATGTATGTTAGCGGCATATTGACTGCCATGTCGTGCAATGTCGTCAAAGGTGGTCGCCCCTCCTGTTTTATAGGTATAGGAAACGCCCCTCTAAAACCTGGGAAGTAGTCAGGCTCTAGAGGGGCGCACCTTGTGCATCTTGCGACGCACTATTTGCAATGAAGATGCTACCAGTTTAGCAGTGTCACGACTAGTATGCAAGCCATCCAGCGAGTGACCTTAAACACGTCCATATTTCTTCTTAGTTAGAGGGAGCCTGCGATAGCGTCTGCCTGCTTGAACTTCTTGCCTCGAAGCGTGAAGTAGGTAGCGGCTTGGTCAATAAATGCCTGGTCGCCCTTATTGCGTGAATCTAGCACCTCTCCAAGCTCTAGCAGGTGTACGTCATAGTGAGCTTCAACGCTAACATATTCGTGCTTGAGTGCTTCGAAGTCGCAATTGTGACTTGCCAGCTTTTGGGCGAAGTAGCGGCGAGCGTTAGTCAGGCTGTGCTCCACATCTGACATGACTTCATCAATAGCCCATACCACATCCCACACACTCCGGGGTTCGGGGTTTTTAACACCATTAACATGCGGGGTCAGCTTCTTCTCAGCTCGTTTATCGCTATTCAGAGCGTCCACCATATTGTCCACTCGGACATAGAGCCTATCCATCTGGTCGTAGAGGCTCTTAAGCCTATCCTTGATGCGCTCCGGGGTCATGTGGCTGTAGTATGTGGTCATGATAAACGCCCTTTCGGTAAGAGAATGATTGCCGCCTTCCGGTATCCCCGGCGGCTTATATGAATATCATACCACAGAATTACCCCTCTATGTGAACCAGTTTTGCATGTGCTGGCTCACATAGAGGGGGGGTAACGGGTATGGTTCACTACGGGAGCGGTGACTCTACGCGGTAAGGGAAGCGGGTAACTTCTACAGTGATAGATTCGCCGTCGGTTGAGATAGATTCAACCTCACCGACTGCATCGAAGTTTCGCATTGCCCAAAATGCGACGTGCTGTTCGCTCTCCACGTCATACACGCTATCGTCAAGCTTTCCGTAGAGCATATCATCGTCGCCTTCTACAGACTCTACAGCTGAGCCGTCGCCCATATAGAAGTAGAGTTCCAGGTTCTCAGCTCCGGGGAAACTGGGCTCAATGTAGAGCTCTTCGTCTTCGATGCGCTCTACAAGCTCTTCCAAGTCTACGCCTTCAAGGTCAGGGGTGACGGTAAACGCAATGCTTTCACCAGGGGTAAAGGGTGAGGGCTTAAGTCCATACATTCTTAGGTGTTCCTTTCGGGGGCAACTATTGCTTGGTGTTGCCAGTGGCGGGATAGGTTGCCGCGCGTCTAGGGGCGGGTTTCTCTCAGCGTGAGAGTTCCCCCTCACCCCGCCGCTGTTTTGGCGGGGTGAGGGGGTGGGTAAGGGCGTTAGTTCATCTGTCCGCGCTTTGCCTCCATACCCTCGTTGAAAATCTTAATTTCGCTTGCTACCGCATCCTGCCAGTACTTGATGTTTACAGCTCGCTCGATAGGCTCATCATCTGCAATACCTTCTTCCTTCTGCCATTCGCGGGACTCTTCGCGGTACTCGATGCAGTCAGTTTCGTTGTATGCGAAGTTTTCGTATGCCTTATCCAGTGCGACCTCCTGCTCATTGGTCATGGAGCGCTGGTTCTTCTTGATGTACTTAAAGACTTCGCTCTTTTCCTTCTGGGCGGCTTCGAGAATGGTCTTGAATGCCTTACGGATAGCACCGTGGGTCTTGAGGTCTGCAACATTGATAGTGGAAACGGTCTGCATGATTGGCAACCTTTCGGTAGATGATTTACTGTAGCATTCCTTGGCTACATTTATAGTATGCCACAGATTCTATCATGCGTGCAAGTCGATACGGCATGGGGTGCATCACATGCTTAATTAGGGGAACATCTTTCATGGCATTTGCCTATGAGGTCGCATAAAAGCCACCTATCCCGCCGTGCTGTATTTGCGTAGGTAGGACAGGTGGCTTTCTTGATGCAGGCGCAGGCGGCAACGTAGGCAACCGTCAAAGGCACTACAGGTTGCCACCATGCCACATGCTACTTCTTAGGAATGCGCACGCCATTCTTAATCTCATAGAGGGTGAACTGAGCCTCTTTGTCTGCCGGGTCACTAAGGGTTAGTTTCCAGTCGGTAGCGTAGCCATCTCGCCATGAAGCGCCTTCGAATAGGTGGCGGTTGCCGTCACCGGGGTTGAGGAACTTAATTCTGCCGACCTTCTCACCCGTCTCAGAGTAGATAGTTAGACCGCATTCAGTAGTCCATTCCTCGCTGGTGTATTCATAGCCGGAGTATGGGTCAGTATGTTCAGTTTTCTTAATCCAGTCGTCACTGTAGACCTTGGCGTACTTGCCTTTGCGATTGATGCGCCCTACAGCTTGAGCGAGGGTCTTCTCGCCCTTATGCAGGGGTACTTCAACCTTGAGGTCAAGCCCATCGTTACCGAATCTAATTGACAGGTTTTCCGCCATTATTCCTTCACCTTTCCTTTAAGGCGCGCTTAGGTTTCACGGGTTAAAAGGTCGCCTCGTCGCGCGCGTTTAAAACAAATAGCCCTAACAGGCTTCCAGGGGGCACAATCCCTCCAGAAGCCCCTTAGGGCTATTGTACAGCTTATTCAGCGTTGATGATGAGCTTTCCAGCCTCCCAATCGACAGAGTGAACCATTTCGTCCACCTCAACGCCTTCAACGGTACCGTTACCAAGGCGGCGCATTACAGCGTCTTCATCGGCAGTATCGACATCAAGGTCTACAGTAACAGGTGCTACGTAGGTGTCGATAGATACATCCATGACGACCATTCCCTCTAGCGCGTAATAGATGGTGGAGATGATAACCTCAGTACCTTCTTCGATAGCTTCGAGAATTTCAGTGTTAGGGTCGAAGGTGAGTTCTACGTGTGCCATGATGTGAACCTTTCGGTCGAGAGTGGGTATCTTTGTAGCTTTCAGGGAGTTCCCCTCGCTACACTTCCAGTATGCCACAGATTAAGCCCATTACGCAACTCGGATTTGTGTTAAGTGAGTCACATAGTAAAGTGCAAGTATAGCGCCCTAGCACAGGGCCTATTTCTCAACCTTCTTGAAAGATACTCTAACCGCGTACATGAGAGCCGCCATAAAGCAGGAAGCAATGGAGTTCAAGACGAGTGAAGCAATTACTGCAATAACGATAGGGAACCCGCCGTTAATGCCAGCCCTAGTGCAAACGTCTGTGGTAAGACTGCCCAGGAAGCATAGCCAGAAAACATAGGTGAATAAGGTCATGATACTAGCCGCAGGTGCGTCATCATCATCTTCAAAGAACGCAATGAGGCAGTACAAGGCAAGCAGGATAGCGCCCGCAATAATGCCAGGGACGAAGAACAGCAGGAATAGCGGAGCTTCGGCAAAGAACTTATACGGGTCGAGGGAATTGAAGAAATCAACAAGCATATGTGCTTCCTTTTACTAGTATTGAATCGGTGGCTTGCGTAGCTACTTACTCTCGCGGCTACCGCCTACCGCCTCTTGTACTTGGCTACTAGGGAACAGGAAGCCGCCTACGCTAAACACTGCACGTGCCGCAATGAGTGCCGTAACCACATTGGAGATTGTGCCTACGGCAACCGCTAGAACCAGTGGGTATCCGTCCATGACACCTGCACGCAAAAACACCTCAGTTAGAGTGCTTAGCATCCAAATGGTTCCACCAATGGTAGATAGAATGCCAAGTGCGAGTGTTAGCCCCTCAGTCGCCCCACTGCGACCAAGAACCACTCTAAGCAAAGCGTAGATGGCGGATAGGGTGATAATGTAGGTAATTCCAGGGGCAACGAATGACACCCACAGGGGCGCATCAATGAGGAACCTTACGGGGTCGAAGGCGTTAAACAAATCAATGAGCAACGAGGTTTTTCCTTTCGGTAGTTAGTTATCCGTGGCGGCTTCTACCCTACGTAGAAGCTTTGGGATGTTGGTGAAGGTGATGGCGACTGTAAAGAATGTGAGAGGTAGGGCGGCAACATTGGTGACAATAGATAGTAGGTGCGGGACTACCCACGTTTCATCAATGAGCCCCTTAGATTGAAACACGGGAGGGAGGCTACAAAGTGTCGCAATGAGGGCGAAGAAAATAGCGATGCCTGCGAGCGCTTGCGCCCCGCTATCCTTGAAGTTATTGCTTTCGTTTGCGCCAGCAAATACGGCGCAAATAGCACAGAGCAGAATGCCTGCAACTACTCCAGGCGCGACAAACAACACCCAGAGAGGCGCGTCAGCGAATACCTGCTGGAGCATATCGGCAATACTTGCGGTGAAGAGCACGTTAGGGGTTTCCTTTCTGTGGGTGGCTACTTATCGCTAGTAGCATCTACTTTGTGTAGTAGCTGGATGATGTGAGGGGCGGTCATCTCAAGTAGGGCGAATAGGGGGAGTGAAAGAACTAGGCTTGCAACGAGTACGCCCAGACTCATGTTTAGAACTTCTGTCCCTTCGAATCCCTTTTTCTCAAACACGCTAGGGGCAATTATGAGAACTGCCGCGATGCCTGGGATAAAGGTAAGTAGGTAAGCCACCTCCTCATCCATGACATTAGAAAGCCTGTAGCCAATTGAGATTAGGGCGGCGAACATGAACCCAGGGGCGATGAATACCATCCATGTAGGTGCGGTAACTAGCACCTGCGGAACTGCAATTGTTGCGACCGTGAGCATTGGGGAATCCTTTCCTAGAGAGCGGTTATAGTGAAGTGCATACTGGACGCACTCTTTTTAGGGGTTTACCCCCTTATTGTTGCAATCCCCATTATACCCCATAATCCGTTTTGGCAATTGGTGGCAAGCTCGAAGACTTCCTCTTACATTGCCTTGTGGCACACCTCACGCAAATCCAACTTGCATACAGTTTTAAATCTGTGATAGACTATAGATATAAGGCGAGGGAATGAAGCCCTAGCTACTAAACCACAAACCAACCGAAAGGTCTATCAATTATGGGTCACATGCCTAACGGAATTGCTCTCGCTTTCCCCGATGACGAGCCCATTGTTTTCGAGTTCACCCCTGATGCAATTGAGGGTGTTACCTTCCAGGAAATCCTCAAGGAAATTCAGGAAACCACCACCGAGGTAGTTATCGACACCCGAAGCGGCAGTGATGAACTGTTCCTCATGCCGCGAACCAGCGACGGTCCCGTCGAGATGGGCGGCAAGTTCATCATCGGCAAGGTGACCCTCCCCAATGAGGATAATAACTCTATTCTCCAGTTCGCCGCCAACTACATGGTGTTTGGTTTCTCCCCTGAGATTGAGGAAAACCCCGACATTCCCGGTAGTATCCTGTTCACCGTAGACGCTCTCCGGTGGGGAATGTAACTGTAGACCACAAGGAGCCGCCCCTCACATTAAGTGCAATGTGAGGGGCGGCTCCTTGTTGCGCCGTATTATGCTAAATGGTGTGCCATACCTACACCTCGCCTGTGAGAGACACGGCGGGGTGTTTACTCTATCCAGGATAGCGTATTCCACTTATACGCAGAGATGGCTCTCAGTCAGAAGCCTACAGGTACGGGAAAGGTTTGTACGTCTCATATTGCGGGTCGTCAGGCATTACCTGGAAATGGGTGGGCGCACAATCGTACCTATCGCGTTCTTCCTGCCTCCAGATGGCTACTTCGCTCATGTGGTAGCGAACCTCAGATTCGCCGCCACATACAATGTAGCCGCCATCGTCAATTCTGGGGTATTCATCGAAGTGGTAGACATCCGTCATGTATTCATCTTTCGGGTTGCCAATCACCACTACAGTAAAGCCCAGCGTTCTGCCAGGCTCTGCGCAAATCTTGGGTAGAACCTCAAGCTTATTGATGGTGTGGACGCACTGGTTTCCGCCCAGCAGGGGGTAGTAAGCCCCAAAGCTGAGCTTGCCGCCATCAACCATGATGACACCCTCTTTGCCATTAGGGAGCTTGACGTTGATACCACTAGCGCCTGCGGCTGAGTCTACCACCACGTCCACGTCGGCTATGGGTGCGCCTGCAAGGGCTAGGCGCACACGCTCACCCTTATGGAAGCCTATAAGCAGGTTATTGTTGGTGGGGTTGGTGAGCTTGAGGAAGTTGCGCTGTTCGCGAGGTTGCTTTGAATGGTATGCCTTTGAAACTTGGTTCATCATTAGGTGCTGAAGGCTTCCAATGATTCCAGTAAGCGCGGCAGTCGCCTTTTCAGAACCAAGGTTACAGACTTCGCTAGTTTGAGCTCTGTTGATGATGTGGTTGAGCTGTTCCTTGGATAGTTCGTGTGGCGCGCGGGCGGCGATACGGCAGAGTGCTGAGATGTCCGTTGCCGTAAAGTCGATACCTTCAAGATGCTTCATGATGTCGTTGAGGGCACAAGCAACGCTTTTGTCGTGCTCATACGTCGCTTGGGTGGCGCTGAACACTGTCTCCCACTTAAAAGCAGGCACACCATCGCCTAGCGCGTCGCCAGACATTGCTACCGGGTATTCCCAGACTGAGCCGCCCAGCTCCCAGGTAATTCGCTTACCATCTACGGGCTTCGTGGTGACATACCTCATGTCGCCGTCAATGTCTCGATACTCTACGTCGTATTCTTCGTAGGTTGGTGAGTTTTTACGGCGGGCAACGAACATGGCGCAGGGGCTTGTGAGCAGGTGGTTTTCGTTGAGTGCAAGCATTGATTACGGGTTTCTTTCTGTAGCTGTTTGCGTAACGTAACGGTCGCATTCAAGTGTAGCACAGATTAGTGGTAGTGCAGTGTATTCGCCTAGGATTTTCAGGGATAGGGTATAGATAAAGCCCCGCCGGGTAGTGGGAGATGTATCCCAGCCCGGCGGGGCTTTATTCCTCAAATGACAACAAAATCAATTATACCCATAACCGCGCCAGATTGCAACCCAGCTACCGGGTAGCTTGTTGCTGGTCTGGCTTCCTTTTCGTTCGTGCTGGGCTATTGGGTGTGTGGTTATTGGCGGTTGATGTG
>ERZ773024.157-NODE-157-length-24809-cov-2.655450_pt1 | contig 24809 bp, 25 predicted proteins | sample MGYA00511667_ERZ773024 | MGnify/ENA primary metagenome ERZ773024 (study PRJEB29015, sample SAMEA2738117) | human oral metagenome | biome: human oral; feature: human-associated habitat; material: saliva | place: China | collected 2258 ... | reverse complement strand
ATGGTGCGCCGGTTATTTCTCGCAGCTCATCAACGGTGACGTCGGGGGCGCATTCCACCAAGGTCAGCTCGCCGTCGTCCACGCTGAAGACCGCATGGCTAGTGATGATCAAGTCGACGCACCGACAACAAACACACATTTTGTCCCTTAACCCAATTATCCGACGGTTCACAGGTGAAACATGAAGAAACCGGCTCTGAAAATAAATCAGCGCCGGATTTCTGTAGACTGCGGGCACTATCCCGCTTTGTATGTCACATCAGTGTTCAGTTGATCTTGAAAGTCGAACCTCCCCGCAGCGAATCCTGGTGTGCAGGTAGCCTGACGCGGGGAGGAGTACGCTTTTATGGTACGTATCATGGCGAATTCGTCAAATAACAACGGTCAAACTCCTGGTATCGATCCTGCACTTATATCTGCACAACGACTTCAACCGTACGTTGCCCGCTGCAAGGGGGACGTGACGGTGGCATTGGATCTTTACCTACGTGATCGGTCTCTGAGCAGCTCATTATTTCACGATCTAGCAATCATCGAGGTCGCTCTTCGAAACTCGATCGACAAAGCTCTAGTCTCGAAGTACGGCCCCGGCTGGCACGGGCTATCCGCAAGCATCTTTGACCAGCGCACATTTAATGCCATCAGTCGGGGATGGAGCGGATTGGATGAGATCCATCGGTCGCATCACAACAATCTCGATGCAACCAGGGGAAGGTTGCTGGGCATTTGAGCAGGTTCATCTAGTGCATCTGATTCGAAATAGAATCGCACACCACGAATCGCTTATAAACGGAATCCCCATTCCCGACTCCAAAGACGCCGCCAACCGGACGCGGCGTATTCCGCCACAAGAATACTTCCCCGCATTCCTTCGCCTAGCGGGTATGATCGGCCGAAACCTCAAGGACTTCATCATGAGGAACTCAACCGTTCCTAATTTTCTTGGTGACTCGGCAATATCCCCAGATCCTATCGGAACTAGCCGCGGGCTAGGTTCGCAAACCTCGAGTAATGCAGCTGGTGAGCCACACTCACCGTATCAATCGGACCACCACGGTGCTTCGCCAAAATAATATCCGCCTCACCCGCACGAGGATCCTCACGATCCTGAGAATCCGGCCGATACAGCAACATCACCATATCCGCGTCCTGCTCCAACGAACCCGACTCACGCAGATCCGCCAACTGAGGACGCTTATCCGTACGCGACTCCGGACCACGGTTCAACTGCGAAATCGCAATCAAAGGAACATCCAGCTCCTTCGCCAACAACTTCAACTGGCGTGAAAACTCCGACACCTCCTGCTGACGCGACTCCACCTTCTTACCCGAAGACATCAACTGCAGGTAATCCACCACAATCATCGACAGCCCCACCTTCTGCGACAGTCGCCGAGCCTTCGAACGAATCTCCATCATCGTCAAATTCGCAGAATCATCAATGTACAACGGGGCGTCATTAATCTGGCCAATCTTGTTAGCCAGCTTCGCCCACTGCTCATCATTCATGCGGCCTGCACGCATGTCCGACAACTTGATCTCCGCCTCCGCAGACAACAAGCGCATCACAACCTCAGACTTGGACATTTCCAAGCTGAACAACACACTCGGCTTCCCATGCGCAATCGAACACGAGCGCATGAAATCCAACGCCAACGTCGACTTACCGACACCCGGACGAGCAGCCACAATAATCATCTGCCCGCCATGCAAACCATTCGTCAGATCATCCAAGTCGATGAACCCAGTCGGAACACCCTGCGCCAAACCACCATGCGCATGGATCTGATCCAACTCATCCATCGTCGGCTCAATCATGTCCGCCAGCACTGAATAATCCTCAGCAGTCTTCTTCTGCGCAATCGCAAAAACCTCCTGCTGCGCCATATCCACCACAGCGTCAACCTCAGCCCCCTCAGTGCCCTCATAGCCCAACTGGACCACCCGAGTACCCGCATCAACCAACCGACGCAACGTCGCCTTCTCAGAGACAATCTCTGCGTAATAACGCGCATTCGCCGCCGTCGGCACCGAACTGTACAGCGTATGCAAATAAGGCGCGCCCCCAGCACGCTCCAAATCATTGTTGCGATCCAACCTGCCCGCAACAATAACCGGGTCAATATCCTTATTCTCCGCGAATAAGTCAATAATCGCCTGGAAAATCAGCTGGTGCGCAGGGCGGTAGAAATCCTCAGCAGACAGCTCCTCAATAATGTCGACCACCGTATCCGGCGCCAACAGCATCGCACCCAACACACCCTGCTCCGCATCATTATCATGCGGAGGCTTACGGCCGGACTCATACGCCTGCTGAAGCTCATCGCGCCCCCTAAAACTACGGCCCCGATCTTGGCCATAGCCGCCACTACGGTAATTGGAATTAGAACGGTTAGACGCGGACGGCTGGTAGTCATCCTCTGGAGCTGGCGGTGCGTAATCGTCCTCCGGCGGGGGAGGGGTGTCATCAAACGACACAGTCCCCGCGCCTGCGTCAGTATCCTCCGTCGCGCCCGAGCTCACACCAGAGTCCTCAGCCGCCGAATTGGCATCCCAAGCCATAACCAAACCCTCACTCCAGAAACCAACAACAACGCCTGGAAGAGCTTCCAGACAACATGCGAACAGTCTACGCGTCTGGCAATGCTGCAGCTGTCGCTGGGGGAGTCAGACTGGGACAGAACGCTAGAGCCAGAGCACACACCCAAAAAATTTGTTAGCGGGGTCACTAACTTTCGCGTAGCATGTTGTGGAAGCAACAAGCAATTGACGGCTTTTGCGTCGAATCCGCTAAAAAGCGGTGCAAAATTTCTAATAAAAGCAAGGTGAATAAACAAGCCTAAGGAGAATATCGTGACAGCACTACACGCCCCACCGGCGACAAACAGCCGCACTAAGTGGCTCATGCTCGCTCTGTCTTACATCGTCTTACTCGTGTGCTTTATCCCGTACATCGGCTGGACCATCAAACTCATCGAAATCCAAGAAGAATTCAACCTGACCTCCGCACAGGCTGGGCTTCTGGCGTCAATTACCGCCCTTGTCGGTGGACTCACCCTTCCATTCGCTGGTGTCATCGGCGACCGCTGGGGAACCAAAAAGATCATCCTCCTAGGCCTCGCAGTCTCCGTCGTTGGACAGCTGGCATTCGCCTATGCCGGGATCTACTCCGTAGCCATGCTGGGCCGCGCTCTCTGCGGCCTCGGCGTCGGACTGCTCTTCGTCGGTCCCTACACAATGGCGGTGAACTGGTTCGAACGCGAGCAGCAAAACGGAATCGCTCTAGGGATTATGTTCACCTCCGATGGAGTTGGTACGGCATTTGCCCTTTACCTATTCGCTCTGGTCCTCACCGCCTACGGATGGCGCAACGGCTCTGTCATCGGAGCAGTTCTCCTTGCTATCACTCTCGTAATCGCTGCGCTGTTCCTCAAAGACGCGCCGACCGAAGCTGAGCATCACTACGACACCTTCCAAGAATCTCACCACGAGCACGTCGAAGGTACGCTCACAGCGCTGCGTCACCGAAACGTCTTCGTCGCATCTGCGTTCTTCATTGGAGAATGGGGCATCTTCGCCGTCGTCGCCGTCTGGATGCCAACAATTCTTATTGAGAATGCTGGGTGGGCACCAGAAACCGCAGGTTTATTCTCATCCCTATACGTCGTTATCGGCATGATCACCGCGATTACCTTTGGCCTTATTTCAGACCGCCTAGGCCATAGGAAACGCCTGATTGTCTTCGCAGGCGCAGCAATGGCAATCTCCATGGCTGGACTAACGTTCTCGCTTATCAACGGCAACTACACCGCCGTCGCCATCTGGCTACCAATCGTAGGGCTTGGCGTATACACCGGCATGCCCCTCGCACTGGCGCTTGCAACCGAATCCGTGCCGTCCAATGCCAACGGAGCAGCTAACGGACTAATCCTCGGAGTGGGCTTCATCGTTGGCGGATTCGTGTACCCCTATGCCATCGGCCTAGTCAAAGACTCAACAGGAGACTACAACGTAGGGTTCATCGCAATGACCATCGCAACACTCGTGCTCAACTTCGGCTGTGCGCTCATAGCATCGGACAAGTCAACCATCGCTACCAGTAACGACGGATAAAAATTGTTCAAAGCACAACTACGTATGGGTGGGCGCGTCATTGACGCCCCACCCATACGCCAATTTGTGCGCCTTTAAAACAAAGAATGTCTCCGTCGAAACAACCCCGTCAACCTTGTGGAGCTTGTCGAAAAGCAGCTGTGAGTAGTGCTCCACATCCTTACAGACAATCTCAACAACCACATCAAACGAACCAGTCGTTAAAACAACGTAACTAGTCTCATCAAACGTCGACAATTCCTCACAGACCCGCGGCGCCGCACCAGCAGCACACTTGACCCCTACCAGCGCCAAACGGTCAAACCCGATATTCAAAGGATTCGCAATGCCGACGATCTGGAACATCCCCGAATCCTGCAAGCGCTGAACGCGGTACCGCACCGACGAAGGCGAAGAATCTACCTTTTCAGCAAGCACGCTGAAGGGCATCCGACCATCAGTCTGAAGCTCCGCAATGATACGACGATCAAGATCATCCAACACGACGTCGTCAACTCTGTTCTGCTCAAGCATAAGAAATGCTCCACATCCTTCTTCCGGCAACATGGTCGGCGTCGCAGTAGAACATGCGAAACCCCCAACACACTAATGCTATAACGAGACCCAACGATCCCCGTGCACACCAAGGCCCCGCCCTCAAAGAGGGCGGGGCCTTGGTGATCAAACTGGAAACTTAGTCACCCACGTGGATGACCGAAGTACGCAGATCAGTCATGTCATACAAGGTGTAAATGCCACCAATACGACCCCAGCCAGTGGACTTACCGCCAGCGCCGCCGAAGGGCATATTCACATCCCACCAACCATTAGATTCATTCAGCAAGACCTGACCTGTCTCTAGTTCCTCCAGGAAGCGGTAACCACGGTTGATGTCATTGGTAAACACCGCAGACTGCAAACCGAGCTTGTCAGCATTAGCAATACGCAACGCGTCATCATCATTCTTCGCAGTGATGATCGGCAAGACGGGGCCAAAGGACTCTTCGCGAGAAATCAGGGAATCCTCGGCCACCCCATCCACCACCGTGAAGTCGTAGTACAAATCCGTTGGGTGACCGTCAACACGGCCACCACCGGTCAAAATACCAAAACCACGATCACGGGCCTCGGCAAGATGGCGATCCATCTTCGCAGCCACCCCTTCATTGTTCAGAGGACCAAGGTTGGTCGCAGCTGCGAAAGGATCACCCAAGTTGACCGTCTTCGCATACTTCAACACTGCATCCACAAAAGCATCGTGAGCGCTCTCAAGAACGATCGCGCGCTCAGTTGCACAGCACACCTGACCCGCGCAGTAGAAGGCAGAATCCACCGCCGCTTTGGCTGCGCGCTCCATATTTGCATCGTCAAGGATCACGACTGGGCCGTTACCCGAGCACTCCATCACAGACCGCTTCAAACCAGCAGTGGCGGCGATCTTCGCGCCCGTAGCACTAGAGCCAATAAATCCAATTGCATCAATTCCAGGGTCCGCGACCAGCTTGGCTCCAAAATCACCCTCACCAGGAAGGATGTTAACCAGTCCATCTGGTAGGCCAGCTTCAGCCATGATCTCCATAGCCTTCAAGACCGTCAATGACGTATGCGTCGGCGGCTTAACCACCAATGCATTACCCGTCGCCAAACCTGGTGCAGCGAACTCCGCAAACATCAACAGCGGGAAGTTCCACGGGGTAATAATCGCCCACGTTCCAACCGCTTGCCGCCATGTATGCATACGCTTCTGAGGATCGGTAGACGGCAAAGTCTCGCCAGTCAGGCGCATCGCATCCTCAGCATGGAGGTGGAATAGTTGGGCAGCCTCTTCCAAGTCCGCACGGGACTCAGCCAACGGTTTGCCCTGTTCAAGGGTCTGCAGCAGGGCGAGCTCCTCAACACGCTCCGCAAGCAGATCGCCGATCCGGTGGCACACCTCTGCGCGCTTGGCTACACCGGCCTTCCTCCAATCCCTCTGCGCTCGACGCGCTGCGGCCACAGCCTCAGAGAGTTCCTTCTCAGTTGGAACCGGAAGCGTAGCGATGAGCTCACCCGTCGCCGGGCTAAACACCTCCGCCCTCTCCTTACCGGAACCACGGGTGAAACGACCGTCAATGAACAACTGCTCGATGGGAGTAGGCATCTTTATGCTCACCGCCACATCTCCTTCCTTCCTGTGATTAGGAATAAAATGAACTGTGACAGTCAACATACAGAAACCTTGCCGAACGCGCAACAGATTTGATAAAAAATTACGGATTTCGCAAATTGAGCCCACAGTTTTTAATAATCCGCTAGAATCGACCACCACACTTCAACCCCAGCCCGAGCCAACTCACGGAAGGAACACCCAAGTGGAGCAACTCACCCGGTTCGAACAAGTAGAAAAAGACGCAACCACAAACGGTGCGCTCACGCGTGCACACGAAGCGCTACGCGACGCCAAGCGCATACCTTTCTGGATCGACCAATTCGGCCGCGATCAAGCAACAGAAGAACTTACACACCACGCAACCACAGACCTCCTCGTCGTCGGCGGCGGATACTGCGGTCTATGGACCGCGCTGCGCGCCAAACAGCGCTACCCAAAACTTGAGGTCACTCTCATCGAAGCCAAAGAAATCGCCTGGGCTGCATCGGGACGAAATGGTGGTTTCTGCGAACCAAGCCTTACCCACGGCCGGGCCAACGCAGCAATCCACATTCCTGAATCCGAACGTAAATACGTAGAAGAACTCGGAGAAACCAACCTCGAAGAACTCCTCCAGACCCTTGAAGAGCTGCAGATCGAATGCGACATCCAACCCCACGGCGTCATCAAGCTGGCAACAGAACCGCACCAAGCAGAAATCATCCACAACCTCGCATCCACCGACGACACCATTACCCAACTAGAAGGGCAGGAACTCTACAAACAAGTCGCAACACAAGCCGCACCAATCGGAGCCTGGGCCCAAGCCGAAGGGGTACTGCTAAACCCCGTCAAACTAGCCAACGGTCTACGCGAAGCCTGCGAGTCATTAGGCGTGACCATCTACGAGCACACCCCAGCCACCAAACTTCACCCCGTCACCGACGGCGTAGCAGTCAGCACCCCCAAGGCCACCATCCTCGCCCAACGAGTTGCCCTCGCCACCAACGGATTCCCCTCACTGCTCAAACGACCCCGCCTACACACAGTCCCGGTGTATGACTACGCAATCGTCACTGAACCCCTCACAAAAGAGCAACGCGCAAGCCTCAACTGGGAACTCGAGCAAGGCGTCACCGACATGAACAGCAAGTTCCACTACATGCGCCTACTCACCGACAATCAAGGCAAACAACGCATCTTGCTCGGCGGCTACGACGCCAAATACCACCCCGGCCGCAAGATCAAACCACAATATGAGACCAGTGAAGAAACCTTCACCCGCTTGGCCATCCACCTCGAGGAATTCTTCCCACAACTGCGCGGAATCAAGATCAGCCACGCGTGGGGCGGAATGATCGACACCTGCACCCGATTCTTTCCCTTCTTCACCCAATCACACGCCAACAAAGTTGCCGCAGCGGCGGGCTTTACCGGGCTCGGGGTTGCCGCCACACGCTTCGCAGCTGACGTCCTACTCGACCTGCTCTACAACGAAAAAACACAACGTGTGGGCACCACCCTAGTGAAAAAAATGCCGTTGCCTTTCCCTCCAGAACCCTTCCTCTGGCCCTCCATCGCATTCACCACCCACCAGATGGTCCGCTCCGACCGCCGTGGCGGCAAAAAAGGGCCCTGGCTCTGGCTGCTCGAAAAACTGAAACTAGGATTCGATAGCTAACCCGCCGACGCAAGCATCCCCTAAACCCAACACACAAAAAGCCAGGATGACCGTCACAAAAACGGCATCCTGGCTTTGGACCAGTAACCCCAGCAATTCACACTCACGTGCAGGGATCGCCCCGGGGTTTTCGGAGTTCTCAATACAAGTAGCAAACAAGCCCGTCAAAACCAAAAGCCCCTAGCCTTTTGCAGGATTGCAAAATGTTGCTCGAAACCGTTGCTTTTTGTTGGTTAAAACCGTTGCAAAATGTTGATCTTGCAGGTCAGCGGCTCGCCGCCCTCGCACCCTAACAACAGCCGCCGCAACACCAACCACACAGCCGCACCCCCACGACGTCAACAAACAAGCCCAACAACGGCAAAAGCCTCCACTCGGGGATATACCCACAAGCGGAGGCTCAAGCCTGCTGTTGTCATGTGGCCACACGCGTGGCCGCCGATGCTATAAAAGCCTAAAACTAGGCAGCAACGACCTTAAAGTTCACCTTGGCGGAAATGTCGCCCTGAAGCTTAACGTCAACGTCATAAGCACCAACGCTCTTAACGTGACCCTTCTTCAGAAGCACAGAGTGCTTGGACAGGGAAGGACCGCCAGCGGCCTTCACTGCGGCAACAATGTCTTCGGCCTTCACAGAACCGAACAACTTGCCATTTTCTGCGGTGCGGACCTCAACAGAAACACCCTCCAGTGCCTCCAGCTGGGCCTTGACCTCGCGTGCATGATCCAGGTCGCGGATCTCCCGCTCAGCCTGAGCGCGCTTAATGCCCTCAATCTGCTTCTCAGCGCCACGAGTCGCCACAATAGCGAAACCGCGCGGAAGCAGGTAGTTACGTCCGTAGCCAGCCTTGACCTCGACAACGTCACCAGGGACGCCCAAGTTATCAACGGCGGCGGTGAGGATCAGCTTCATGATCCCTGCCTTTCAGGAAAAGTTAAAAAGATTTCAAGTTAAAACGGGGGTTCGTCATCTGCCCCGGCAAAACCACCAGAAGCAGGAGCACTATTCCACGGATCATTATCCGGAACAGCCGACATATTCTGATTGCCACCAGACGCCTGCGGAGCGGGGCCACCAAAGCCACCGGACTGCTGCTGCTGGAAACCACCAGAATTGCCCTCACCACGGCTCACACGCTGAACCTGCGCCGTCGCATACTGCAAAGAAGGACCGACCTCGTCGACCTCAATCTCCATCACACTACGACGCTCACCCTCGCGGGTGTCGTACGAACGCTGGCGCAACCGACCGGTCACGATAACGCGCATACCCTTCGTCAACGTATTAGCAACATTCTCCGCAACCTGACGCCACACGTTGCACGTGAGGTACAGTGCCTCGCCATCTTCCCACTGGTTAGTCTGACGATTAAACCGGCGAGGAGTGGAAGCAATACGGAAATTCGCTACGGCGACATTCGACGCCGTGAAACGCAATTCAGGATCAGCAACAAGGTTGCCGACCACAGTAATCTGAGTTTCGCCCTGAGCCATGAGAACCTACTTTCTAGTGAACCCTTTTGCTTTCATCCGGCCAGTGTAGCCAGATACAAGCAACGGGGGAGTTGACTAGCGATCGGCGCGCAGCACCTTGGTGCGCAGAACGTCGTCGCTCAGGTTGAGAAGACGATCCAGCTCGAGCACGGTAGCGGACTCGCAGTGGAGATCGACGACAGCGTAGATGCCTTCGTCTTTCTTGTTGATCGGGTACGCAAGAGTGCGCTTGCCCCAAATATCAACCTTATCCACGGTGCCGTTTTCCTTGCGGACAACCTCGAGGAACTTATCCAGGGACGGGGCGACAGTGCGTTCATCCTGAGACGGGTCAAGAATGATCATGAGTTCGTATTTACGCACGGACCTCATCACCTCCTATGGTCTAGTAATTGTGTAACGGCCATACCCCCTTTGGGTATGACAGGAGGACTGCTGCATAAAGCAACCTTGTTAGAGTAGCCGACAAAGAAGCTAAACAGCAAGCGTGGCCCAGAAAATCGCAATCGTGGTGGGAATGACCGTAATCAACACAATCGCCGCGGCCATCAGCCCCCACGTCAACCACGGGGACTTGCCCAGGCGGAAGCTTAAGAAACTACCCGTGAAACAGGCGAACCCAGCAAAAACGCTCGCCATAGTCACAATCAGTGCCGTATCTGACATGGATGTACCTATCCGAAAATGTTCGGGATAACGATGCCCGGCGCGAGCTCAATGGTATCCGCCGGGGGAGCAGCAGGTGCTTCCTCTACCGGGGGAACATCCACCGTCATCTCCTCCGCAGGTGCTTCCTCCTCCGAGGCGTCATTGTTGCCGCCAGAGCTCGGCGGAGCGTAGACGTACGGGGTAGAGGAGTAGCCCATGTCCTTCGGCTCGGGGAAGTCCTCGTTAGGCTCGCCCTCCAGGGCCTGATCCATGGTGGACTTCCAAATGCGGGCCGGCATGCCGGAACCGTACATCAAACCGCCCCACGAGTTGGTCAACGCCGAATTGTCCACAGTGCCGACCCACACAGCCGTCGCCAACTGGGGAGTGGCGCCAATCATCCAGGCATCCTTGTTCTGACCAGTGTCGCCCAACTGAGTCGTACCAGTCTTCGCAGCAGACACGCGGCCACCCGCCAACTGATTGTTGTTGGAGTACGCAGCAATCGGACCCATCGCAGCAATCACATTGTTAGCGACCTTCGCGCTGACGCGACGCTCGCCCTCAGTAGCCTTATGTTCGTACAAGACGTCACCAGCCTGGGTGGTGATCTTCTGCACCAAGTACGGCTGGTGCCACACACCCCGGTCCGCCAACGTTGCCAAAGCAACAGCCATGTCCAAAGGACGGGACTCGTACTGGCCCAAAATAATGCCGTCTTCGGGACTACCACCGTCGTGGGTCAACGTCTGATCGAAACCAGGGATCTGCTTTGCCACACCCAACGCATGCGCCATATCGGCAACATCCTGGGCGCCATTGTCCAAGTCATGCTCCAAACGGATGAAGCTCGTATTGTGCGAACGCTTCAGGGCCTCCTGAATCGAGCAGAAACCACAGTCGTTACCTTCAACGTTGTTGACCGTGGCGTCACCCATCTGCACCGGAGCACTGGAGTAACCCTGGGACAGGGGAATGCCCTGCTGCAAAGCGGCAGCCAACCCGAAAATCTTAAACGTCGAACCGGTCTGGAGACCTGAGTTCGCATAGTCCCAACCGTTGGGATCTTCGCCACCGTAGTAGGCGCGGATCGCGCCCGTCTTCGGCTCCACACTGACCACTGCAGCACGCAAAGAAGGATCATCGGGACGCTGAGCCATCTGCTCACGCACACTGTCCACTGCGGCGTTTTGAACCTTGGGGCGAATCGTCGTCGTGATGCGCAGGCCCTTGGTCTCCACGTCCTGCTCACTGATACCGAGCGTGCCGAGCTCCGCCATCACCTGATTCTTGATCAAGCCATTCGTGCCCTCCGCCTGAGTGAAAGCTTGGCTGTTATTCGGATCAATCGTCTCCGGATAGACCTGCTCAGCGCGCTCCTGCGGGGTCAGCCACCCCTCCTGCTCCATACCGTCGAGCACGTAATTCCAGCGCTGCTCGGCTTCCTCGCGGTTAGTCCACGGATCCAAACTACTCGGGCGCTGAATACACGCAGCCAACACAGCAGACTCCGCAGGCGTCAACTGATCCAAAGGCTTGCCGAAATATGCCTCGGACGCAGCCGCCACACCATAAGAATTACGGCCGAAATAAATAGTGTTCAAATACGCCGAAAGAACATCATCCTTCGGCCACTCATTAGCCATCTTCGCCGAATACACCAGCTCGCGCAGCTTGCGCTTATAGGAACGATCATTACCGACCATGGCGTTCTTCACGTACTGCTGAGTAATCGTCGAACCACCACCGGCAGAAGAATCACCCGTGATCTGCCCCTTAATCGCACGGGCAAAACCCGTCACCGAAAAACCAGGGTTGGTGTAAAACTCGCGGTCCTCCGCAGCCAACACAGCATGCTTCAACGAATCCGGCACGCGATCAATCGACACCTGCTCGCGGTTGCCCTCCTGAGGCACAATCCGAGCAAGCTCCGTCGAAGAATCATCCGCATAGATCGTCGACACCTGCTTGTTAACAAGCTCCTCCGGCTGCGGCACATCCGCCATCACATAAGCAATCATGAACGCCACAAACGGGGCACCCACCATAATCACCAAAGCCGACAGAGCACCAACCAGGGCCTTCTTCTTGCGTGACCACGCGGCCTTCGCCCGACGGCGGCCACCAGAACGCCCAGCGCCACCCCTGGCGGGACGCCCCCCAGAACGACGCGGACCCTGACTATTAGACGCACTGCTCACAGCAACAGCTCTCCGAAACTAGAAGAAAAAGAACACTTTCCCCGCTAGCCTAGCGAACTTTTAACCCCTACATATAGCTCTAACTACAAGTGGCCTCCTGCACCATCAGCAAAAAATTCCACCCACACGCAGTACACACCTCCACCGTATGCACCTCCCGTCTGCGCAACCAACGCCTCTAACTCTGCCTCGCTACGAGCACTATTAGCCCTCGAGCCCACCGCATCACCAAACACCCACCACACCTCACGCAACACCCCATCACGCTCACACACCGGGCACACCCCAGCAACCGCACGACCATGAAACTTCGCCGCAGTCTGCAACAAAAAATCCCCCTCGCATGCCTCCGCCCGAGACACACGCCCCTCACGAATCTGCTTAATATACTGGGCCCTACGCCACCTGTGCGACACAGTAGAACCAAAAGAAATCATGCGGCCATGCTACTGACCGCCCGCGCCACACGCAGAAAACAAGCGCCCCAAACCCACAGCACAGTGCCCACAAACCTGCCGACTTGCAGTTAACTTCTGTGCCAAAGGCCCACGGTTATGGTGCAAAACGATAGTAAACGATACTATGGGCGTTATGACGAACACCCCCCTTGACATCGCATCCCAAATCCGCCCCGCAATGACAAAACTCTACGTCACCTACTTCCGCGTCGCACAACAATCCGACCTCACTGGGCCACAACTAACCATCATGACCCGCCTCGAAGAGCACGGCCCCGCACGCATTAGCGAAGTAGCCCGCGAAGAAGGCATCCGCATACCCACCGCCTCCAACGCACTCCACCAACTCGAAGAACGCGGCATGATCTCCCGCCTCCGCGATACCTCCGACAAGCGTGGCGTCCGCGTCAAGCTCACCGCACAAGGCCGCGAAGAACTCAAACGAGTTGGCGCAGAACGCGACCGCCACTTCGCCACCCTCCTCGAACTCCTCGACGAAGACGAACTCAAACTCGCCGAACAACTCATCCCCGTCATCAAACGCCTCGCCTCCAACTACAACCCCGAGGCCTTCGAAAAATAAACCACCACGGCCATGCACAGCCACCCAGAAAACGACCCGCACCTCAAAGTCGAGCTCCCAGAAGAACTCCAAAAAGAACTCGACTTTGACGCCGGCCGCCTAAGCCAACTCACCGAAGACGGAGAGGACCACCCCCTCTACCAGCTAGAACGCCACCGTCAATCCCTACAGCAAGCGGTGTTCTTCGCGGCGTCAACAATTTTTCTGACCCTGCTGGCAGGCCTCATGCTCGCCCTCACATCCCACGCACTCGGCGGCCCGCTCTGCGACGCCGGAGTAGCAACATGGATCTGCAGCCACACCTTCGAACTGCTCTTCCCCCTCCTACCCGGCGCGATCGCCCTGACAGGACTCATCGGCTGCGCCCTCGGCTGCTACAAAAAATACAAAAACCACGACCGCTGGCAGCCGTGGCTCGCGGCCCTATGGGTGCTGCTACCGTTCACCCTCATGTGGCTCACCGGCACCGGCACCATGGCCATCGTCGGGCACTAAGCCTGCGCCAACTGCTCCGCCTGCTCGCGCGCAACCTCCACGCAACGCTCCTGCCCACAATGGCGGGTGGCAACATTGCCGAAACAATCAGGGCACATCAGCACCAACTGCCGGCAATCATCCTCGTTGATACAATGCTCAAACTTATTAGTCTCCGCGCCGCAATGGATGCAGTGGCCCAGCGCCTTGAAGTCCTCACCGAACTCCATGTGCATGCGCTTATCAAACACATACAACGAGCCCTCCCATAGGCCCTGGTTGCCGTACTTTTCCCCATAGCGGACGATTCCGCCATCGATCTGGTAGACCTCCTTAAACCCACGGTTTTTCATCAACGAGGACAAAATCTCGCAGCGGATACCACCGGTGCAATAGGTGATCACCGGCTTGTCCTTCAGGTCGTCATACTTGCCGGACTCCAACTCGCGAATAAAATCATGCGTCGTATTCACATCCGGCACAATCGCATCCTTAAACTTGCCGATCTGAGCCTCCATCGCATTGCGACCGTCGAAAAACACGACGTCAGGATTATTTTCCACAAGCTCGTTGACTTCCTCAGGCTTCAAATGCACCCCGCCGCCAACAACGCCATGCTCATCAACCTTCAGCTCGCCCGGCGCGCCAAACGCCACAATCTCATCGCGCACCTTCACGCTGAGCTTCGGGAAGTCCTCCGCCCCACCCTCAGACCACTTGAACTCGATGCCCTTGAAGTATTCCTTCGTCTTCTTCACATAGGTCTTGCAGGCATCAATATCGCCCCCGACCGTGCCATTAATGCCGTGCTCGCTGATCAAAATACGGCCGCGCAGCCCCAAAGACTGGCACAGGTCGCGCTGCCACAGCATCACCGCACGCGGATCGGAAATCGGCTGGAACTTGTAGTACAGGAGGATCTTGCTAATAGACACGCTGCTAAGTCTAGCCGCCATTTGACAGATGTCTTATATTACAAACCATGGCCCGCGCATCCCAGCACCCCACAAACCTTCCCGCCCTCCACAAGCTGATCACGCAACTAGCAATCATCCGGGAAACCTCCGGGCTCACCATCGATGACGCCGCGAAAGCCATGGGCGTAGACAAAGCCGCCGTCTCCAAGCTGGAACGCGGCCTAACCAACCCCACCCTCCTAACCGTCGCCCGCTACGCAGACGCCGTCGGAGCCGTACTCGCCCCCATCGCCGTACCCCGCGCGCAAGGGAAACAGTGGACGGGCCTTGCCGACGAAGTACTGCTAGCCCTCGACAACGAAACCAAACTACCCACCACCCCAACACCCCACAAAGCAGGCCACGCACATGCCTGAAGGACACGTCATCCACCGGCTCGCCCGCGACGTCAACAATAATTTCGCAGGCCACCACGTTCGCGTCACCTCACCTCAAGGGCGCTTCGCAACAGAAGCAGCCCAACTCGATGGGTGCGAACTCACCCAGGCCGTCGCCGTCGGCAAACACCTGTTCATCTGCTTCGACGCGCCCTGGGCAATCCACATCCACCTCGGACTCGTGGGCAAATTCCACTTCACCCACGATGAGCCCCGCGGCGTCGTTCGTCTACGCATCGGCCTCGAAGACACCGACACCTACGCCGACCTCAAAGGACCACAGTGGTGCCGGCTGATCCCTGCCGCGTCAATACCCGACATCGCCGACACCCTAGGCGCCGACCCCATCCTCGGAGGCCCACCCGAACGCCGCGACGCCGTCCTCCAACAAGTCGCACGCTCCAAACGCACAGCAGCAAGCGTGCTCATGGACCAGAAACTCTTCGCCGGCGTCGGAAACATCTACCGCGCCGAAACCCTCTTCCGCCTAGGCATCGACCCCATGACCCCCAGCCGAGAAATCGACGCACCCACCTGGCGTGACATCTGGGACGACCTCGAAACCCTCATGCGCGCAGGCGTCGACGCCGGCCGCATCGACACCGTCCGACCCGAACACACACCCGACGCCATGGGACGACCACCCCGAAAAGACGACCACGGCGGCGAAGTTTACGTCTACCGACGCGCTGGCGACCCCTGCTACATCTGCGGCACCCCCATCGAACACAGCGTCATCGAAGGACGCAACCTCTTCTGGTGTCCTACCTGCCAACACTAAGCCCCCGGCACCCGGCGAACGCGCGGCCGTGATGTAATCTGAGCCATACTCTCACACAGGAGGTGGTCCAGGTGACCCACACGCACGAACATGCCCACGGCAAACACACACACGTCCGGCGCGCACATGAACGGCTCGGGAATGGCGGGCGCACCGCCGTACCCGCATGGCTGCGCGTTGCACTCGCACTATTCACCATCGCCTTCGGCGCCAACGTCTTCGCACCCATGCTGCCCGTCTACAAACAACTCAACGGACTCAGCGAAAGCAACCTCACCCTCATCTTCGCCCTCTACGTCGCAGGACTCGTCCCCGCACTCCTCATCGGCGGCCCCCTATCCGACCGAATCGGACGCCGCGCACTCATCCGACCCGCACTCCTATGCAGCGTCGCCGCCTCCACCACCCTCATGATCGGCGGCGCACTCTGGCTCACCATCGGACGCTTCATCGCCGGCGCCGCCATCGGACTGGTCATGGCAGCAGGCGCCGCATGGCTTAAACAACTCAGCCCAGACAACGGCGCCAGCCAAGCAACCATCGCCCTCTCCGCAGGCTTCGGCGGCGGCCCCCTCATCGGCGGCCTCGTCGCCCAATGGCTCCCACACCCAAGCATCATCCCCTTCGCCCTCCACCTCACCATCCTCGCCATCGTCACACCACTCGCCTGGAACACCCCCGAACCCGGCCTCACCACCGCAACCCAAACCGCAACCCCAACCAACGCGACGTCATCACCCACACAAAACACCCCACAACAACGCCGCCCCCTACTACCACGCGCAGCCCTACGACCCCGCTTCCTCCTCGCCGTCGCAGCATGGGCACCATGGGGCTTCGGAACAGCCACCACATCATTCCTGGTACTCACCCACCTCAGCGCCCACAACACACCCGCACCCATCGCCTACACCGGAGCCATCGGCGCCATCACCATGCTCACCGGCGCAAGCATCCAACCAGCAATCAAACGCTACAGCGCACGCCACACCAGCAGCCGAAGCGGCATCCTCGGACTCGCCACCGCAACCGCCGGACTCGCCATCGGCATCGGCGTCGCCCACACCCACAACCCCTGGCTCACCATCCCCGCTGCACTACTACTCGGATCCAGCTACGGCATCATGATGGTCTCCGGACTCAAAGAAGTCGAAACAATCGCACCCCCACACGAACTCGGCGCACTCATCGCCGTGTTCTACAGTCTCACCTACGTCGGATTCTTCGCCCCCTACGCCCTATCAATCCTCGGGCCACGCTTGGGATACGCGCAATGCCTCGGATTCGGGATCATCGTCACCCTACTATCCATCCCCCTCGTCGCCCGCGCCGTCCGATACCCCGCCTAACGAGGTGGGGCGGAGGTTGCGGGGTGCGAGTTGGCGCGGGGTTGCCGGGCGGCGGAGTTGGCTTAGCCTACGATAACGATGACCGGCCACGGCCGCTGACGATTGACCTGCTGCGTACGCGGTAGGGCAGTGGTGTGGTCACTCATCCGCTGTGCGCCTTCCTGTTTTGCTATCGCTGTCACTCCAGACTGCCAGCAATACGCCAAGTATGTGCATGTTTTTCGGCAGCTAGCCACCAAAAATTGCGTTTCCCCAGGTCGCGATTCGCAGCAGACGCTCCCTGCCGAAAAATGTGCACACCTCAAACAAAAGGCCGCCACCGCAGCCGCCACCACACGCGACGCGCTACTTCACCACTAGGTTGACCATGCGGCCGGGAACCACGATCTCCTTCACAACCGTCTTACCCTCCACATGCGCAGCCACAGCAGCATGCGCAGCAGCCAGCAGATCATCCTTCGACGCATCCACAGCAACAGTCATACGACCACGAACCTTGCCATTGACCTGCACCGGAAGCTCAACCGAATCATCCTTGAGCCACTTGTCCTCAAAGGTGGGGAAGGGCTCATAAGCCAGCGTGGACTGCCCACCCAAACGCTGATGCAGCTCCTCCGCAATATGCGGTGCAACCGGCGCCAACATCAACACCAGCGGTTCCACAGCAGCCCGCGGAGCCCCATCCGGGTACGTCTTCGTCACATAGTTGACGTACTCGATCAGCTTCGCGACCACAGTGTTCATCCGCAGATTGTCGTAATCGTCACGGACACCGGCGATGGTGCGATGCAGCTGCTTGTTATCCTCATCGGTCAACGCGGCGTCATTAAGACGAATCGCACCTGATTCCTCATCAACCACCAAACGCCACGTGCGCTGCAAGAAACGCTGAGCACCCACGACGTCCTTCGTAGCCCACGGACGCGAGGTATCCAACGGGCCCATCGCCATCTCGTACACGCGCAAAGTATCTGCACCATAATCGTCACAGATCTCGTCCGGTGCGACAGCGTTCTTCAGCGACTTGCCCATCTTGCCGTATTCCTGCGTAACAGGCTCGCCGTGGTAGAAGAACTGGCCATCGCGCTCCTCCACCTCCGCCGCCGGGACATACACGCCACGAGAATCCGTGTAAGCAAACGCCTGGATGTAACCCTGGTTAAACAAGCGACGGTAGGGCTCCTTGGAGGACACATAGCCCAGGTCAAACAGGACCTTGTGCCAGAAACGGGAGTACAGCAGGTGCAGCACAGCATGCTCGACACCGCCCACATAGAGGTCGACGCCGCCCGGATCCTGCGCACCGCGATCAGCCTGCGGTCCAGTCCAGTACTGCTCGTTGGCAAAGTCGCAGAACGCATCATGATTTTCGGGATCAATGTAGCGCAGCTGGTACCACGAAGAACCAGCCCACTGGGGCATCACGTTGGTGTCGCGGCGGTACATTTTCGGCCCATCACCCAGATCGAGCTCCACGTTGACCCAGTCCGTGGCCTTCGCCAACGGCGGCTGCGGAGAGGAGTCAGCGTCCTCAGGGTCGAAGCTCACGGGCTTGTAGTCATCGACCTCGGGGAGTTCGATCGGCAGCATCGAATCGGGCAACGCGTGCGCCACACCGTCCTCGTCGTACACGATGGGGAAGGGCTCACCCCAGTAACGCTGGCGGGCAAACAGCCAGTCGCGCAGCTTGTATTGGATCTTGCCGACACCCGCGCCCTGCGCCTCCAGCCACTCAATGGTGGTGGCCTTGGCCTCATCCAAGGACATGCCGTTGAGATCCAGACCGCGGTCATTAGCGGAATTAACCGCCGTACCTGCATCAACGAAAGCCTCTTGCTCGATGTTGCCACCGGCCACAACCTCGATAATCGGCAGGTTGAACTCGGTCGCGAACTCGTAGTCGCGGGTGTCGTGCGCGGGCACGGCCATAATCGCGCCCGTGCCGTAGCCGGTCAGGACATAGTCGGCGATGAACACCGGAAGCTTGTCCCCATTGACCGGGTTGGTGGTGTATACGCCAAGGAACACACCCGTTTTGTCCTTATTCTCTTGGCGCTCGACATCGGACTTCGCTGCGATTGCCGCACGGTAGGCTTCTACCGCTTCCATTGGTGACGCCGCGTTGTATGTCCACTTCGGGTCAACATCTGCTGCGTACGGGGTGTCCGTCACCAACGTATCCACAAGCTCATGCTCGGGGGCGAGCGTCACATAGCTAGCGCCGAACAAGGTGTCGGGGCGGGTGGTGAACACGGTGACGGTGTGCCCCGCGACGTCAAAATCAACCTCGGCGCCCTTAGAGCGGCCGATCCAGTTGCGCTGCATCGCCTTGACTTTGTCGGGCCAATCCAGCAGGTCAAGGTCATCGATCAGGCGATCAGAGTAGGCGGTGATGCGCATCATCCACTGGGACAACTGCTTGCGGAAGACGGGGAAGTTGCCGCGCTCGGACTTGCCGTCTGCGGTGACCTCCTCGTTAGCCAGCACCGTTCCCAAGCCGGGGCACCAGTTGACCATCGAATTACTGCGGTAGACCAGGCGGAAGGAGTCCACGACCTCTGCTTGAGCAGCGCGATCCAGGGTGGGGTAGTCCTCGTGGCCTTCGACCTCGCCGCGCTCGAGGCGCTCGATCAGTTGCGCGATCGGCTTAGCCTTCTGCTCGTCCTGATCAAAGTAAGCGTTGAAGATCTGCAGGAAGATCCACTGCGTCCACTTGTAGAACTCCACATCGGTGGTGGCGACGCTACGGCGACGGTCGTGGCCCAGGCCCAAGCGGCCGAGCTGCCGCTCCATATTGTCAATAGACTCCTGGGTTTTGATCCGCGGGTGGGTGCCGGTTTGGATCGCGTACTGCTCCGCTGGCAAGCCGAAAGCGTCGTACCCGAGGGTGTGGAGGACGTTTTTGCCAAGCATGCGGTTGTAGCGGGCGTAGACGTCGGTGGCGATGTAGCCCAACGGGTGGCCGACGTGGAGACCAGCGCCGGAGGGGAAGGGGAACATGTCCTGAACGAAAAGCTTCGGCTTGTCCGCAGCCCCCGGGTTGGCTGGGTTTTCAACGGCGAGGTTACCCACTGGGTTGGGTGCGTTGAAGGTGCCGTTATCGATCCAGTAGTTCTGCCAGGCAGATTCGATCTGGCCAGCCAGTTCGGGGGAATAGCGATGCTCGGGAGTCATAAACAGACAGTCTAATACGTGGGGGGTGGGCGCTTTGTAGGTGTTGGGTTATGGGTGGCCACGTCACCCCAAGCGCCCCCGGAATTGTGATTTTTCTCCAAGCCTCACAACTTCCAAACGGACACAATCGGACATAAACTATGCCTTATAGCAGGAAAACGCGCAATAGTAATGCCAACCACAAAGGAGTAACCACTATGGTGTCACTCATCGTAGCGGCGCACGACAAACTCGCGCCCGCACTCATGGGCACCGCCACCATGATCCTCGGCCCCACAGAAGGCGTCACAACCGTCACCTTCATGCCCGGCCAAGGACCCGACGACCTCATCGCCGAATACGAACAAGCCACCCAGGGCACCAACCCCGACGACGGCGTCCTCATCCTCGTGGACCTGTTCGGCGGCAGCCCCTACAACGCCGGCGCACGATTCGCCGCCAACCACTCCAACGCCGACGTCGTCAGCGGCGTCAACGTACCCATGCTCATGGAAGTACTCGCCGCCAACAAACGCGACGGCGCCACACTCGACACACTCGTCGACAAAGCCCTCAAAGCAGGCACAACCGGGGTGCGATCCTTCAAACGCGGCAAACCAAAAAAGAAAACCACACCCGCCGCAACCACAACCGAAACCAACGCGACGTCATCACCCAAAAACGACACCACAAACAGTGACGCCGCGGGGGCCATCGACCCCAACTTCCCCAAAGACCCCAACCACACCATGAACTGCGTGTTCATGCGCATCGACAGTCGCCTCATCCACGGGCAAGTCGCGGGTTCCTGGGTCAATCACGTCGGGCCACAAACCCTCATCGCCGCCAGCGACAGTGCCGCCAACGACGAACTACGCAAAGAACTCCTGCTGCAGGTCGGTCCCGCCAGCGCACGCACCAACGTGCTCGGCGTCGATAAAACCATCCGCGTCTACTACAACCCCGACTACGAAGGCATGAAAACCATGATCGTGGTCGAACAACCCGAAGACGCACTCGCCCTGATCAAAGCGGGCGTCACCGTCAAGGAACTCAACGTCGGCGGCGTGACCTTCAAACCCGGAATGAAGCAGGTCAGCGAAGCGGTTTACGCCAGCGACGAACACCTGGCTGTCTACAAAGAACTCGCGGACATGGGTGTGCCCATGATCCTCCAACAGGTACCCAACTCCCACCGCACGGAGCTCATGGGCGCCCTCAAGCAGAAAGGCCTCATCTGATGAGCACAATCAGCTTCATCATGGTGGTGCTCGTCGCACTAATCGCCGGCATGGCGTCTGTGTGCGATGAACGCCAATTCCACCGCCCCATCGTTGCCTGCACCCTCATGGGGCTGGCGATGGGCGACCTCAAAACCGGCATCATCCTGGGCGGATCCCTAGAGCTGATCGCCCTGGGTTGGATGAACGTGGGCGCCGCCATGGCCCCCGACGCCGCGTTGGCCTCCACCGTCGCAACCGTGCTGGTCATCGCATCCGGAATGTCCATCGCCGAAGGTATCGCCATCGCCGTGCCACTGGCCGCAGCCGGCCAAGTGCTCACAATCTTCGTGCGCACCATCGCGGTGTTCTTCCAACACCAAGCTGACAATTACGCGCAAAAGGGTAGTTTCCGCGGGGTCGAGATGATGCACTTCTCCGCACTGTTGTTGCAGGGTTTGCGCGTCGCCATCCCCACCGCGATTATCGCAGCGGCCGCTAAGACCACCGCGGTTGCAAGCTTCCTCGATTCCATTCCGGAGGTCATCACGGTCGGCCTACAGATCTCTGGTGGCTTCATCGTGGTTGTTGGTTATGCCATGGTCATCAACATGATGAAAGCCCGCATCCTCATGCCGTTCTTCTTCCTCGGTTTTGTTCTTGCGGCGTTCATCCCCGACCTCAACCTGGTTGGTTTGGGCATCATCGGCGCCTGCCTGGCCTTGGTGTATGTGCAGCTCAACCCCATGTTCCACGACCGTATCGCCATGCCGGCCCCCGCACGCGTCGGCGCCAACTACGACAACGAGCTCGAGTAAGGAGCGCCCACAATGTCTACGTCTACCAACAATGACAAAGTAGTTCAGGCAGTGCAGCCGGATGCCCCGGCTGACGCTGCCACCTCAACCGCCGAGCCGCAGCTGACCAAACGCGACGTCATCGATACATACATTCGCTCGACGTTCATGCTGGGGTCCTTCAACTTCGAACGCATGCAGGCTATTGGCGTTGCGGTGACGATGATCCCCGCGATCAAACGCTTCTACCACACGAAGGAAGACCAGGCTGCGGCTATGCGCCGGCACCTGGAGTTCTTCAACACTCACCCGTGGATCGCCTCGCCGATTTTCGGTGTGACCGCCGCAATGGAGGAGCAACGCTCCCGTGGCGAAGACATCGATGACGCCGCGATCACCAACGTCAAAGTCGGCCTGATGGGTCCGCTGGCTGGTGTCGGCGACCCACTGTTCTGGGGCACTGCGCGGCCCGTGCTGGCTGCGTTGGGTGCGTCGCTTGCAATCCAGGGCAACATTTTGGGCCCGATTATCTTCTTCTTCGGCCTGAATCTGATCCGCTTCGCAACCCGCTGGTATGGCTTCCGTGTGGGTTACGAAAAGGGTGTGCAGATCGTCGGTGAGGTCTCTGGTAACACCTTGAAGCGGCTGACTCAGATGGCGTCCATCATGGGTTTGTTTGTGATGGGTGCGCTGGTCAGCAAGTGGACGTCGATCAACATCCCGTTCGTGCTCAGCGAGTACGACAACCAGGCCGGCGAGCACGTGGTCACCACGGTTCAGTCCATTTTGGATAGTCTGCTGCCTGGTCTTGTGCCGCTGCTGATGACCTTCGCATGCATGTGGCTGCTACGCCGCAAGATCAACGCCATCTGGATCATCTTCGGCATGTTCGCCATCGGCATCCTGGGTTACTGGGCAGGTATCCTCGCACCATGATCCAGCGATCCCCGGCACGCCTGCTGGCCAGTGATCTTGATGGCACGATCCTGTTCCAGCGCACCATGAGCAACAATGACGTCGCGTCGCTGAAGCGGTGGCATTCGCAGGAGCCTGCGGGCTCGCACCAGTTGGTGTGTTGCACCGGCAAGTCACTTGCTGCGACTCGGTACTGCATTGATCAGTTTGGTGTGCCGTGGGATTTTTATGTGATGTACACGGGTGCGGTGGTGTGCGACAGTGACTACCGCATCTTGCATGCCTCTACTTTGGGCAACGATGTGATGCTCGAGGTGTGGGAGTTTTTGTCCCGCGTCCCCGGTATCGCGGTGTATGCCACCACGTTAGACACGGAGGATGTGTCCTTGGGGGAGTCCTTGCCGCAGGGGGTGGCAACCGACATGATTCAGACGTTTGTTCCTTTGGACCTGGCGCGTATCCCGGAGCATCAGTTCGTAGGTGTTCCCATCTGGGTCCCTGCCCAGGCCGCGCAGGTGGGCACCGATATAAACGACCTGCAGGCACAGATCCTTGCCCGTTTCGGTGACGTGTTGGATTGCCACCGCAACCAGGACTTTTTGGACATCGTGCCGAAGGGTGCGACCAAGGGCAGCGGCCTGCAATGGCTGCTGGATTACTTGGGCACAGGGGAATGCGCAGGGGCGGGGGAAGGCGCGGTGCAAGGCGTGCAGGAGAGCGCGGCCTGCGATGGCGGCCGGGTGGAGTTGCTGACCGCTGGCGACAGCTTCAACGACCTTGATATGCACCGCATCGCCGACATCTCCGCCAGCTTCCCGCACTCCCCAGCAGAGGTTCAGGCCGCCACCACCCACGTGGTGGGCAGCATGGCCGAGTTCATCGACACAAACCTCGAGCACTAGTTCCACACGACCCACTGAAAAGGAACCTACAATGGCTACGAAGAATCCCGGCGCGACACCACACCATGGACGCAACCCGAAGGGGGATGGGCAAAAGTCCTTTATGGAAACGCTGCGGGAGGTCGGGGGCAAAGAACTTGACCCGCGGCGTCATGAATCCGATCTTGTTGTCTCCGTTGCGGGTGTCGTTACTGGTCTGATGATCGCCGCGATCGCCGTATACAAGTGGTTTCCGGTGGTCAGCGTGGTGTTTTTGGTGTGCGCGCTGATCGCTCTGTGGGGTCGGTGGGTGATCCGCCGGCAGGTGCTGCGCGACGTCGCCGACCTTGCGACCGCGAAGGAAGGGTTCGCTGCCACCGGGCAGGAGGAGTACCGGGAGTTTGTGCGGCTGCGCAGCCAACAGATGCTCACCGACAACAAGGCGCTGACCGCCTACGGCCGCTCGGTGGTGCAAGATTACGCCCAGTGGGCCGGGTGAATTTTTAGATTTTTGCAGGGTTTGTGCCAAAATCTGTTCATTTTGGCCTCCCAGAAAACAGCGACCTGGGGAAATGCTGCGGCGGTAAGCCTAGTTGCACA
>ERZ773024.150-NODE-150-length-25482-cov-8.241751_pt1 | contig 25482 bp, 29 predicted proteins | sample MGYA00511667_ERZ773024 | MGnify/ENA primary metagenome ERZ773024 (study PRJEB29015, sample SAMEA2738117) | human oral metagenome | biome: human oral; feature: human-associated habitat; material: saliva | place: China | collected 2258 ... | reverse complement strand
ATCTCATTGCTAGCATTTTCTATATATGATAACTTTGAAATCTTGTAATTATCTACTTGCATAAAAAAAACTCCATTATTTTTAGTATTAATTTTTGCTATACTAATTACGAAGAGAGTCAATTGACGTGAGTTAGGTTCATCTCCGCGAGGAGGTGATACTATGACAAATCATGAAGTTACCTATGTAATTATCATAGTTCTGTTATCAGTAGTCACTATCATTGCACTAGTTAAGTAGTACAACGATAAACGCCTAACGTATAGAGGAGTGCAGTCCTCTAACACGTTAGGCGTCATCATAATTTTGTTCAGTTTTAGATGAGCCTAACGCCCTAATCACGTTAATGGGCTCTCTTTATATGTATATTATAAGCTAATCAGGCTTAAAAAGATAGTACAGCAATAAACTTAATTAGTACCTACACTGTTAATCATTTCTCTAGTCCGCTCAACAGAAACTGGTTCATTAAATAAGAACACATGGTTTTGCCCCTCATGTTCCCAAGATGCTAAATAAACGTCGTCATCCACCATTCGATAGGTTATCGTCATCCCATTTACAACATCTGTTTTCTGAGGCAAGTAATCCTTATAATCGCCTGCAATATTACCTGATAGAGTCGATACACGATACTTAATATATTTCGGCATATCGTCAACTCTGTCAAAATACTTACCTTTTAAAAGCTCATGATAAGCATACACGACTTGTAATACATCGTGATCCACAATGGACACATGTACAGGACGTAATCCTTCTAATCCACTTGGCAACTGCGGTTTAAAGTTCAAATGTTGTTTAGCTTCATATACAGTATCAAATACCTCTAGCGATTGACCTTTACGAGTGCTTCTATAATCCTCATCAGTCATTCTGCAACTTCCAAGTCTATCTGGACAAGGAAACTCATTTCGATCACCATAGGGCTGATCATAAATAGAATTACCATTAAGACGGAATCTCATCAAGTCATCTGCGGACACAACATTGATGGAACCTATAAAAGCTAGCGTAGCTAACGCACATACAACCTTTTTCATGATACAATCCCCTGTAAATAAACTACATATAGTAAGTTAATTATATCACTAAAAGGAGTCCATAATAGTTAATACCATTAGCTAGCAAATACAGTAATTGATTTAACTTTTTTTCCATCATGATAGAAGTATATTCCTTCAATCCAATCTGATCCAGCTTTTTGATAACCATAAAAATAATAGTCATTCATTATAAAATCTGGTTGTCCATATAAAGCTACTACTTGTTTTAATGTATCACCAACAGCAATCCCTCTTGCAGTAGTAGCATCACGGTTAGAAATAGAAATCCTCGCAACATGAGCATCATTGTATCGCATATCTTGAGAAAATTTTATTCCCCCATATTGCAAATATTGTGTTGTTTCATACTGCGGACTACCAAGACTTGCCTTTACATCATCAAATGTTGCCCCAATTGGTACACCTACCACTTTAAGGTCTGATTTATCCATCAAATGACCTACATCATATAACTTTCTATTTACAGATGGTGGTGCGGTCGTACTTTCTGTATCAAGAGAATTTTCAACTTTCTTCCATGTTTTAGAAAGCCAGCTTGCTTCTACTTGCACCGGAGCAGTTGCTCCAGTAATAAACATACCTAACATTAATGAACAGATTACTTTTTTCATCTACTTACTCCTCTTAGTATCAAATTAATATTTATCATAACTCCCAGGTCTATAATAGTAAGTATTTATAAGTTTACGCTTATTATTTAAATCATATATTTTCAAATACGGAGCTATGTACTCTCGATTATAACTAGTAGCTACCACTTCATGTTTCACCCATGACATACGTATGCTTCTTGGACCTGTAGCCTCAAGAATTGTAACAACAGCACCCCCTGGATTTCCACCAACACACTCATATACATCAATAATACGAGCTCCATTGATATAGCCATGATGAATGCTATATACTAGATTTCCATTAGCATCATACCAATCGCCTGATGGATGCCTAGATGCAAATGAAATGCACATATTTCTCATTTTTACAGGATCATCAGCATATGCGTATGTATTAGTAAATAAAAATAATGATAAAGAACTAATAAATACTATCATTTTTCCTAAAACTCTCATATAAGTCCTCAATTCCCTAAATACTATTTTCTAAATTAGCGACACTTACATTCATTAAACTAATCATAACATATACTTATAAACAACCTTTATAATTTTGATATTATATATAAAATTTATTTCATTTATTTTTCATCTTTCATTGTCGTAAGATGTTAAAAATCAAAATTTTTATACTGTAAATATCTCAAATCTATCCTATTTGATAGTATCTATCGCAAATCATTCTACTATTCAAAATTATTGTAGGTGCTATAATGAACTAAACAAAAGGAACAGGTGCTCATATGATACTAAATGCACTATTCCAAAACTATAGTTAGTAATTATATGGAGGAAATAATCATGACACATACACAATTAACACAACTCGTACAAGCTTTATTAGATGCACCTACAAGCAATGAAACAGTAAAGGAATTCGCTCAAGCTTGGATTAATGCAGAAGGTACACCTAAACAAGAAGAACTTACAAAACAACTCGTATCCGTAGCAGAACAAAACATTGCACTTATCGATGAAACAATAGGCTTTGCAGGGTCTGAACTTGCTACACAAATCCTTGGCAAAGTAGGCGCAGCTAACCTATTACAACATGCTAAAGACATTAAAGCAGAAGGTGCAGAATTCTGTGACTGCCCTGGCTGTGTAGCTGCTAAAAATATTATTGATTTAAAAGCAGAGATTTTATAAAATTGCCTAAAACAAAACCGGTTCCCATTTAGGAAGCCGGTTTTATTTTTATCGATCATTACCGTAATCTTCAACAAACTTTTTCTCACCATTATGAGTTTCATAGTACTTTAACGCTGCTAAGTCACGTCGCCTACGTCTATTTGCATAATATACTTTACCATTACTACGCTTATTTTCTATAAACCAACAATAGTCTTCAAAATCATTGCTTAGCTTGCGCCCACATTCGTCACTCATCTTAAATAATATCTTTAATCTATCCGCAGCATATATACCTCTTTCAACACTATATCCCGCACGTGTATATTTACTGTCAGCTCCCCAACTAGGTTTATCATCAAATTTCAGCCCTTGTAAAATTTTATTGTTCTTCTCAACAATAACTGCTATCTCATTTAAAGTCATAAATTGACTATCTTGATTACATTTTCTAAAGACTATTTTTTGCTCGTTATCTCGTATATAGTCATAAGGTAATTCTCTAACAATATTATCTAATTCTTTTTCGATTAGCAAAACAGCCTCTTTATACAGTGTATTCTTTTCTACATAAGTATTTAACTTTGCTATACAAATTTGTTGTATAAAGGTCTTCTTATCTCCAACAACAATATATTCATTCTCTTTATGACAATAAATTTTTGTATCTAACACTATATCTATAGGTAAATCTTTTGAAACTACTACTTTACAAGGTTCAAACTCATCAATATGTCGTTCTAATAGTTTCTGACATGAAATAATTCTTTGTACTGCTATATACATAATGTCTCCCATCACTTATAAGACAATACTAACTATCACTTTTAAATAGATTATTTTACCTCTAATAATTGCAATCTTTGAACAATTTTATCTGCATACCCATAGATATCACTAATATTTTCAATTGTATATTTAATTTGTTCACCATTTTCTACAATGCCAATATATTTCTTGTTCTTTTTAATATAGATACGACATAACCATTTAGTAATATGATCGTCTAAAATAATTGCAAAGTAGCTTTCTTTGTCACTATAAGTAATCCGGTCTACATTTATATACTTACTTAGAATTGCTCTAACAATATAATATGATTCAAGTTCTTCTTCTGTTGTAACAATTTTACTTTCTACTTCTTCATTAGTATTTATTTCTTCGTTGTCTGATTGAGGGGTGCTTGATTCAGTTGGTTCAGTATTTGCAAAGGCAGTCTCAATCTTTTTACTAAGCATTTCTTTTATAATATAATCAAAGGCATTTTTTACAATAGGAGTATATTTTTCAATAACAGCCTGTGTTTTTACTCGATTATAAACACCTTTACCCAATATAAATTTAACTAATTCATCACTAGGATTTTCTATTTCATCTTTAATAATTTGTCGAATCTGAGCCTCATTTTTTAGGCCTTCTGCCGAATCATAAATAGCATCTCGATCAAATTTTTCTTTTGTAAAATGCTGTAACTTTGCAATTTGCTCATCACGTAGTTCTAATAGATTAATTTCTAAAAATGGCGCTTCATCCATCTTATTAACTTCATCAATATCTGTATAGAATCTATATATAATACCATTTGTAAGAATAGCAAACTTAGCTGTTGTTGTACCGAAATAACGGTATAGTTGAGAGTCATGTTTTTCCAGTTTTTCATTAATTGATTTGCACTCAACTAAGATAACAGGCTCATTGTCTAGCTTGATTGCATAATCAACTTTTTCTCCCTTTTTAAGTCCCACATCTGCTACAAACTCTGGCATAAATTCATTTGGATTAAATACATCATACCCAAGAATTCTAAAGAACGGCATAATAAGGGATGTCTTTGTTGCCTCTTCTGTCAAAATGTCATTCTTTAAAGTTTTAATCCGTTGCACATGTGATTTAATAAGACCTTCGAATTCCATAACAATACCTCCTAAACATCAATATACACACTTCATCTTATTTATATATTTCTACACAAAAACAAAAAACCCTGCATATATAAGCATAATTAATTTATAAAAGTAATAAACAAAATATAATAAGCAAAGAGGCTGTAGCAGAATACGTTATTATTGCATTCTGCTACAGCCTCTTATTTTACAAACTTGCTTTCACAAGTCATATATAGGTGTATAGTTTTATGTATTGTAATTCGATTATTTAACTAAAATTTTTACTAATTTAGTTGATGTTTTCTTTTTATTGTTCCGCGTATGGAATTGCTAGCGGATGGTTATCGTATGTACCTCTGTGTTGGTCATAGATAGATTCTGCACCTGGTAATGGCGGCAAACCCAAGGAGTCAGTGCGTGTGAAGGCTTCAAATAGGCCTGGTGTTAGGTGCATGTGTGGAACGTGTTCCGGTGTTACTTCGTGAACGATGGTATCACCTGTACCGTCCATAATTTTTTGACCAAATTCAGGGTCTACCAAAGTACCGCGGCCTACAGCAATAATATCTGTATAGTTTTCTACCGCATCACGAGCCGCTTCTTCACTGAAGATATTGCCTACAATAATAAGCTTCGTTTCGTCATCGAGAGCTGCTTTGAATAAAGAGCCAAAGGATTGATCTGCGCCTTCTGGTTTAGAATCATAGCCACCCCATAAGGATAAGTGGATGTAGTCTAACTCTTCTTTTACAATAGCCTCTACGAGTTGAAGGGATTCTTTATAAGTATAACCAATATCTGTACCGTGGATTTCTTCTGGGCTCAAACGGTAGCCAATGATGAAGTTTTGTACGCCCGCTTCTGCTACTACGCGTTTTACTTCACGCACAACGGCTAGTGGGAATCTCATACGATTTTCTAAAGAGCCGCCCCATTTATCTGTACGGTGGTTTGTTAATACAGAGAAGAATTGTTGCAATAAATAGTGGTTAGCACCGTGAATCTCTACGCCATCGAAGCCAGCTTCGATAGCTCGTTTTGTAGCGCGACCAAAATCTGCAATGATCTCTTCAATTTCACTTTCAGTAAGAGCACGAACAGGGAACTTGCGGTGTAAGTCGCTAGGGGCTACTACATCTTGATGATTAATATAGCGACCAATTGCCATGCGACCACCGTGATGAATCTGCATAACCGCTTTATTGCCGTCTTTCTTTAAAGCTTGTGCAATTTTCTTAGCCCCTTCTAAGTGAACATCAGAGTAAATGCCCATTTGGGATGGATAGCCAGGCATGTACGCTGGGCCACCATTTTCACTAACATAATGAAACTCAGTAATCAATAGGCCTGCTGCCTTAGAACGATGATTGTAATAACGGATCGTATCATTACTTGCATAGCCACCCTCTAAAGCAGATTGACTTTGCATCGGAGCCAAGGCAATGCGGTTAGGAATCGTCAATCCACGACGGAATGTAATTGTATCTGTTAAGTTATGTTGTGCCATTATAGCCTCTTTCTCCTACTTTTATAGGTACTATATTAAATAATTTGGCTGATGACTGAAAAGTAATATCACATTTACATATTGCGAATTACCGATATATCAAGCGAATAAAAAAGCAATCCTATATAATCACACTCACGAAATAGTACGCATTGTATCAATATACTCGTATTATCAATAACTGTGTTATCAATGTACTAGTGTTATCAATATACTAATGTTACCAATACAATCATTTCACTAGTAATTCTATGACACATACTTATGTGTTATATATTCATGCTCTTTTATAATTCAGTTTCTACCAACTTTGCTAACTCTGCAATAGTTTCCTCGTTGCGACGGTAATAGGTCCATTTGCCAATTCGTGTAGCAATCACCAAATCTGCCTTTTGCAATACAGACAAATATTGAGATGCCGTCGATTGGGTAACGCCTAATTTGAGCTGGATTTGACCTACACAGACGCCGACTTCCACCATGTCTACCGGTTCTTGATGAGTAAAGTACTGTTTAGGATCCTTTAACCAAAATAAAATCTGCAGACGTGATTCATTAGCAAGTGCTTTAAAGACCTCTAATTGATTCATCTTTAGTCACCTCTAAAATGATTATATCGTAATTTCGCGATATGTCAATCTATTATGCTTTCTACAAAACCTATATGTTTCAAATTAACTATTAAGCCAAGTCTCATATGGTAAGAAAATATTTTGACTTCTTATATAAGTTATTTCAATTGCTTTACCAACACTTACGTACTTAAATAATAAATATATAGCAAAAGGCCCCTGTTCCAAACAGGGGCTCTTTTTTCTACTCACTCGCTTCCACAAGTGCTTGTGTATATGGATGTACCGCTTCTTTGAGTCGTTTTGATTCGATGGTTTCTACGATTTGTCCGTCTTTCATGACGATAATTCGGTCTGTTACAGCTTGTAATAGTCCGATGTCATGGCTGACGAATACGTAGCCGAAGGGTTGTTCCGTATATAGTTTTTGTAGGAGGTCTAGCACCAACTTTTGATTCACCGCATCAAGAGCTGATGTAGGTTCGTCAAAGAGTACTAATTTAGGATTCATCAGCATGATCCGTGCTAATACAACGCGTTGTAGTTGACCACCACTGACTTCATGAGGGTATTTATAAACCGTATGTTCCGGTAAGTCTACCCGTTGTATCCATTTGCAGATATCGTCCTTTGCTGCCGCTATATCCATGAGACCATAGTTAATATATGGCTCTAAAAGAAATGCTTCTAAGTTCATCCTTGGAGGAATCACCGCCAAGGGATTTTGAAACATCATCTGCATGGAACGATATATTTCTGTATGGTTTTGAATGGATGTTACGTCTTCACCAAAGAGTCGCAGACTTCCAGAGGTAGGTTTTTCTAACATAGCAATCAGTCTAAGGAGAGTACTTTTACCAGAACCACTGCCACCTGCAATACCTACGCGTTCATTGGGAGCCACGGAAAAGGATACGTTATCAACGGCATGGACCGTATGATGGTGGTTCGTATATTGTTTACAGATTTTCTCGAGTTGAATCATACTACACCACTTTCGTTACGGAATCTAACAAGATACGAGTATACGCATCCTTTGGATGCGCCATGACCTCTTCAGAGGATCCCACTTCAACGAGTTGCCCCTTATTCATAACCCCAATGCTATTGGCAATGCGAGCAGCCGCCTTGATATTATGGGTTACAATAATCACCGTTGCCCCAAGAGCCTGCGTAACCTCTTTCATAAGGTCTAGTACGGAAGCTTGCACGAGCATATCTAAGGCACTAGTCGGTTCGTCAGCAAACACGATGTTAGGCTTCAAGATGAGGCTTAAGGCTATGGCTAACCGTTGTTGCATACCACCGCTCAACTGAAACGGATAGGACTGCAAGATACGTTCTCCATCGGTTAAGTGAACGAGATTAAGCATATCTATAACGCGGCTTACATCATAGCTTTCACCATGAGCACGGAATAAATCTTTGAAGTGATTTTCTACGGTTCGATTTGGGTTTAGATAGGCGCTGGGATTTTGAAAGATCATGGAAATCTTCGTACCCCGCAATTGTCGCCAATCACCATCACTCAATGTAGAAATATCGGTGCCGTTTAGCAAAATTTGGCCGCTAATGTTAGCTTGTTTCAACATGCCAAAGGCGGCACGAACTAACGTAGATTTACCAGAGCCGCTTTCACCAACGATGGCAAAGACCTCACCATTGGGCACGGAGAAGGATACATCGCGCACCGCTTGCTCCGCACCGTATGAAATTGTAACCTTATCAAATACGATACAATCAGATTTATTCAATAGTAGAATCCTTTGTTAATAAGTAGTAATCGATTGGATGTACTGGAACATTTTTAACTTTTGTAGTAGATACAACCGTTGCACTTGGATACAACAAATAAATATCTGCTACGTCATCAACTAAGATTTGTTGTGCTTGTTTAGCAATATTAGAACGTTCATTTTGGTCAAATGTTACGGACAATTGATCGATTAACGCATCTACTTGAGGGTTAGAGTAGCCACCAACATTTGCTTTCGCACCAGTTTTGTAGAACAAGCTGAGGAACCAATAAGGATCATTTGTAGACATAGTAACTACATTGCGTTCTACTAAATCAAAACCATCTGTACCAAGTGTATCTACTTCATCAGGGCTTTGTAATTTCTTAAGAGTTACAGCAATACCTGCTTTTTTCAATTCTTGTTGAATTTCTTCGTATAAGCTTGTATCTTTCCCCCAAATAGCAAGAGTAACAGCTAATTCTTTACCGTCTTTTGCGTACATGCCGTTTGCATTCTTAGCATAGCCAGCTTGAGTCAAGATTTGGTCAGCTTTCGCCACATCTGTCATCGCTTTATTAGCAATCGCGTCATAGCCTAAGTTGGCAGATGGCGGGAATGGTGCCGCACCTGGTGTGGAGCCATTGCCAATAATTTTTGCCATAGAATCATAATTAATAATATGAGCAATCGCATTACGTACAGCTTTATCATGCAACGGAGAAGATTCTGTGTGGTTTGCTTTCAGCATCAATACACGAACGCCTGCGATATCTTGAATATTGAAACCGTCTTTGAACAAGCTGCGGTTAGCAGAGTCCACTTTTTGAATCACGTCTACGTCTTTAGATTGTAACGCCATAGCGCGTTTATTGTTGTCTTCGATGTCTTTTACAGTTACAGAATCAAGACCTGGTTTACCGCCCCAGTAATCTGCGAAGGCAACGAGTTCAATTGTTTCACCTTTTTTGAAATTAGTGATTTTGTAAGGGCCTGTAAGAACTGGTTTAGATGCTACATCTTTAAGGTCTGCAGTATCCATGATAACGAAAGCAGGTTCAGTCAAGCTGGATAACAAGGAACCATTAGGCTCTGTAGTTTTAATGATCAAGTTTTGACCATCTACTGTGATGGACTCGATTTTAACTGCTTTAGCGGAACGAGCACTTTGTTTCATCGTATACTCGATGGACTCTTTTACCTTTTGAGGTGTCATCGGTGTACCATTGTGGAATTTAACGTTTTCACGGATATGGAATTTCCATGTTGTAGGGTCCACATTTTCCCAAGAATCTGCCAATTGTGGGGCAAATTTCATATCTGGTGTTACAACGGCTAAGTTTTCACCTGCACCGATACGAGTCAATGTCCACGCATCCCATTCATGAGTTGGATCTAATGTTTCACCAAACCAATACAAACCAACATTCATATGCTTCCCTTGTTTGCTGTCTTTAGCAGTATCATTGCCACAGCCGACCAAGAGAGCTACCATGCACAGCATAGTTAGACACGCTAATAACCAACGTTTCATAACTTCTCCTTTTTTGAACATCGCCTCTGTAAAAGAGGCTTTCACCATAAAACTCTATACACAGCACGGTTAACGAGATACATCGAGGGCATCGCGCAACGCATCGCCAATATAGTTAAATAAAACGACAGTAATAAAAATGGCAAGCCCTGGGTAAATTAACAGCCACGGCGCCGTTTGTAGGAAATCTCGGGAACTCAACAAGATAGCGCCCCACTCCGGATCTGGCGGTTGTACACCGATGCCGATGAGCGAGAAACTAGCTACCAAGATGATCGTCTCCCCTAGATGTTGAATAATGACGATCACCAACGGTGGCAATACATTCGGCAGAATATAGCGCCACAGAATTCGTAGGTTTGAAGCGCCCGACATGCGAGCAAAGGTAATATACTCTGCGTGGCGTTCAATTTGTACGAGGCCTCTCGTGATACGGGCATATTCCGCCCATTTCGTAATGCACAGGGAAATGATTACATTCGTAATGCTAGGTCCCATGATACCAACGAAAGCAATGGCAATGACCATGTTCGGGAAGCCAAGTACTAAATCGATTAAACGAGATAACCAACGGTCAACGCGAGGTGTAGAGAATCCTGCTAATCCACCAATAACGATACCGATGGCTCCACTAATGCCAATGATGGTGAAAGCAATCCCTAAAGAGGCTTTACCACCGTACAGAATACGAGACCACACATCACGACCGAGTTGGTCAGTCCCTAATAGATGGGTACTACTGATATCTTGTAAGCGGTCCGCAACACTCGTCGTTTCAGGATCAAAGGGTGCTATATACGGAGCACACAGGAAAAATACAATCCACAAAGCGGATAATACCAACATTGCATATAAAGTATAAGGCTTTCGTCTACTCATAGGAGCCTCCTTTTATAGCGGCTCTTCGCTTCGGATTCAGCCAAACACTCAATACATCAATGATAATATTAATCACGATGAACACCATAGTAATCCAAATAATGTAACCTTGCATCAATACATAATCGCGAGCCATAATACCTTGTACCATCATGTAACCAATACCTTTTATGGCGAATACCGTTTCAATAACGGCAGATCCACCTAGCATAGCGCCCATCGTTACGCCCATCATAGGCAATAACATAAGTCCCACATGAGGGAATATGTAACGGGTGTAGACCATCCATTCTGGCAAGCCTAATGCTCGCGCCCCCTGTACAAAGGGCTGTCGCGACACTTCTAAAATAGCATTGCGCAATCGACGAATATAGAGGCCACATATCCATAAAGCAAGGGTTACCGCGGGCAATACATAGGCAGAAAAGCCATTGGTATTCGTTACCGACACTAGCTGTAATTTAACACCGAATAAGTACAGTAATAATAAACCGACCCAGAAGCTAGGGATTGCTAACGCTAAGAATGTAACGAGACGAACCCCATGATCAATCCATGAGTCTTGATACTTTGCAGATAACATACCGAGCGGTATGGTCACCACTATCCCCATAACAAGAGATAAGGATACGAGCCCTAAGGTATTAGGCAAGGCGCCACCAAGAATGGTCGCTACTGGTAAAGCGTACAGAATGGACTCACCAAAGTCCCCTTGTACAATTTGACCTAACCAACGTAAGTATTGCTGCCACCAAGGATCATTGAGCCCCAACTGCTCTCGTATCTGTGCAACTACAACTGGATCAGGTGTAGCCCCTAGAAGATTAAACTTCATCGACACGGGGTCGATAGGAGATAATTTTATCAATACAAATGTACCGATGGTCACCACCAATAAAATACCTACAATACTTGCTAAACGCTGCAGTATTAATCGATACAATACATCACCTGCCTTCTTTATCACAAAATAACCATATTATATTTTAACAATGATTCTTATTTTTAGATATACCCATATAGGTATATTAAAATGATTCTCATTATGAAATTTTAGCATATATACTAAAACGGCCCCTCATGAGAGGAGCCGCTTCTTATATAACCCTTACAGTGTCCATGCGAGTGCTTCACCACAGCTCGCATGCCTATCCCACTAGGCTGGACTGTTATATTATTTTGTATGTGTTGTAGGTGCTACAGTGTTAGCAATGATCGCTTTTGCCATATCGCGAGTTACAGGGCGTTCAAAGTACATCGCATGAGTTTGACCATCTTTCGTCCAACCTGCGAGGTATACCATTTTGTGGCCACCTTTGAAAGTAACCTTTGTACCGTTTACTTTTTCTGTAGCTGTAACGCGATAATCCTTATGATCACCACTGATATCGCCTGTTGCATTAGCTACGCGATACACAATGCGTTTGCCTGCTGCTTGATTACGAGTTGCATCTTCCCCAACTTGGTAAATATACACAACTTGCAAAACATCTTTATTGATTGTGCTTACAGACTCAATATTATAGCCTACAGGTAATACTTTAGGTAGATGAGGCATAATATTCATGTATTTAGCGGCTTCATCAATAGTGCTAAATTCATGTATAGGATTTGGCATGCCAACCATAGGCACTGCTTGTTCTGCTACCATAGGTTTAGCTGGGTCAGGTGGTACATCATAAGTACCTTGAGCGCCAGCTACAGTATAAGAGCCTACGCACGCACAAGCAACTGCCATTAATAGAAATTTTTTAACCATCTGTATAGTCTCCCTTCGGTCAAGCGAAAATTACTAAAACACATTTATTTTGTATGTAATGTTTCTTCAACAATATTACGGATAATAGCCTTCGCCACATCTCGTGTAACGGGACGATAAAAATCTAGCGAGTGATTTTGTCCATCTTTTATCCACGATGCAAGATAGACCATGTTGTCACTGCCTTTGAAAGTAACCTTTGTACCGTCTACACGTTCAGTTTCTATCACCTTATGAATCTTATGGTCACCGCTGATATCGCCAGGTAACTGAGATGAGCGATATATAATATATGCGCCGCCAGCTTGGTTATAATATGGCTCCGCACCAGGTTCATAGATATAAACCACTTGTAATATATCTTTCTCTAAGGTTATGACAGATTGAATATTAAAACCTACAGGCAATAACTTTGGCATCTGAGGTCGAAATCCTATATATTCAGACGCTGCTTCTACAGTGGTAAATACATGTATAGGACTTGGCATAACAACGCCGGGAACAGCTGCTTCAACAGACATTTCTAGAGGGCCAGAAACTTTAGTTTGTGCATCCATAGCATCTTGAGCCTTAACAACTCCATACGTACCTATACAGACGCAAGCTAAAGCCATCAAAAAAGATTTCTTTAGTAGTGAGGTCATAATAATATACTCCACAAAATACATTTTGTAAAATTATATTTATTAAAACACGCTCAATAAGTACATCCTAAATGATATAGGATTTCAATTAATAAATGCTACCTATATCATTTTAACAAGCTTAGTATTTAGCCTATTATTTCTTATGTACCATAAAACCTGCCGCTTGTTGGTTCGCCATGATAGTTACATCGGAGATTTGCAAGCGTTTAGGTTGGTTAGTTACATACAATACAACATCGGCTACATCCTCTGGTTGAACAGCCTCAATGCCAGCGTAGACAGCTTTAGCTCGTTCCGCATCACCGTGGAAGCGTACTTCACTAAATGGAGTTTCTACGATGCCTGGTTGAATGGTGGTAACCTTAATATCTGTAGCTATAGTATCCATACGAATGCCATCACTTAATGTCTTTACTGCTGCCTTTGTAGCGCAGTACACTGCACCATTAGGATATGCATAAATACCTGCAGTAGAGCCCATATTTACAATATGACCTTCATTTTTATCGATCATGAAAGGTAGTACGGCTTTTGTTACATATAAAAGGCCTTTTACATTGGTATCAATCATAGTTACCGCATCATCAACAGCACTATCTTGGAAAGAATCAAGACCTTGTGCAAGACCCGCATTATTAACGAGCACATCGACGCCACCAAAAGCCTCAATAGCTGCAGGAACCTTGCTTTCAACATCCTCGCGACTACGCACATCAAGAACTAAAGTCTCAATACGCACGCCATATTCCTTAGACAAACGAGCCTGTACCTCGCCCAATAACTCAGCACGACGACCAGAAATCAACACATTATCGCCATGTTTGGCATAAGCCTCAGCAATACAAAGACCAATACCAGACGTTGCACCAGTGACAAAAATATTACGAGCCATAAAAGCCTCCTTATCCTCAATCCGTTTTATTCTAACAAGTTCATTATACCATTATAAAAATCAAAAAACGCTACCCTACCACCTATAATCACTGAAAATATTGTATACATAAGTTGATGTAGGTAATAATTGAGCTCAACCACGGCTAGAAAGCAAATAGGGATACCTATGCGAATCCACCTCAGCACTACACTTCCCATCCGCCCTTTTTTTCTCAAAATGATATGCTGGCGCATCTGTATGTAAGACAAAAATATTTGAGCTCTACCACAGCTAGAAAATAAATAGGGATACCTATTCGAAACCGCCTTGGGCGATTCTCCCCCCTTCCCCAAATGATATGTTCCGTATCTGTATTTAATGCAATACTATTTGAGCTCTACCGTATCATAAGAAAATAAATAGGGATACCTATTCGAAGCCGCCTTGGGCGCCACGCGTACCCATGAAGGCTGAGGATAGGTATCCCTATGTCTTATTTAGTCTGATAAGTAGAGCTCAAATACTACGTCTTTTATTTCAGATGCGCCAACATATCATTTAACACTTCCATGCAATCCCCTACGATGCCATAGTTAGCGTGTTGGAAGATTTCTGCGTTTGGATCGTTGTTAATAGCCACGATTGTGTCAGCACCGGAGATGCCGCTCACGTGTTGGATAGCGCCGGAGATACCGAATGCCAAGTATAGTTTAGGGCTTACAGTTTTACCGGTTTGGCCTACTTGATATGGCAATTCAATCCAGCCTTTTTCAACGAGTGGACGTGTAGCGCCTACTACGCCACCGATAGCATCGGCTAGTTCATAAAGCTTATCAAAGTTTTCTTTCGAGCCCATGCCACGGCCACCAGCCACAATGATATCTGCTTCTTGGATATTGTAGCCATCTTTACTGAACGGAATAAAGTCTAAACGCTTCATGCGAATGTCTTCAGGCTTGAGGTCGAATTGCTCAATTTGGATGCGACCCCAGCTATCTGCAATACGTTCAGGTTTTTTAAATACATTAGGACGGACAGAACCCATTTGAGGACGATGGTTTGGAGAAATGATTTCAGCCAAAATATTACCGCCCAAGGCAGGACGTGTCCATTCTACAAGACCTTCATTGGTATCTACCGTCAAAATTGTGCAGTCTGCTACAACACCGTTTTGCATGCGACCAGACATGCGAGGCGCCAAGTCACGGCCATTGTTAGTAGCACCAATCAAGAGGATATTAGGCTTATGATCTTCAAAGAAGTCTGTTAATACCTTAGTGTAGCCATCCGTTGTATAGTATTTCAAAAGCGGACTTTCAAAAACGTGAACAATATCAGCACCATGTGCTACTAGTTCCTCTGCTTCAGTTTGAACATGCTCACCAAGGAGCATAACTTGAACGAGCTGGCCCAATTCCTTAGCAATGCGGCGAGCTTGGCCGATCAGTTCATACGTAACCGGATGTACCACGTCATCGATGGTATCAGCTACAACAAAGACGTCTCTATATTCATCAAAATTTGTTACGGCCATTACCGGTCACCTCCTTTAGAACCTTCATCACCTTTAGCAGCTGCTACCGCCTTAAATTCACTAGGGGATACGCTTTCAACAGACGCAGCCCGTTGCACAGGATCTTTTACATCTACACCTTCATCATTGTCCTCAGCCACCTCAACAAGTGCATCATTTGGCACCAATAGATGTGCAAATTTTTCAGGCTTAATATGATAAGCCAATTCAAGAACCTTTTTAGCCCCTTCCTCGATGGACGGCAACATTTCTACCTTGCCACGAAGAGGTGGTTGGTACACCTTGCGCACCCGCGTAGGAGAGCCGTTAAGCCCGATACGACTTTCATCAATATTCGGCATATCACGCAATGTAACATGAGAAATTTCATAACGTTTCGCGTAAATAGAACTCCAAAGGCCTGGTTGGCGTGGTTCATTGAGTTCAGCTGTAGCCGTTACAAGCAATGGCAATGGAACCTCTACGATTTCATAGCCATTTTCATGTTGTCGTTTCACAACTGCTTTTTGCGCACCTTGATCAACGGATAGTTCACAGGCATAGGTAGCTTGTGCCATACCGAGTTCCTCTGCAATTTGAGGACCTACTTGTGCCGTATCGCCATCGATAGCCTGCTTACCGCAGAAGATAATTTGGAATTGACGGTTCATAGTCCGTTGAATATGACGGATGGCAGACGCAATGGTATAGCTAGTAGCCAATGTATCGGCACCACCGAAAGCGCGATCTGTAACGAGTACTGCATCATCGGCGCCGAGGGACAAACACTGGCGAAGCGCTTCTTCAGCCTGTGGAGGGCCCATGGATAAAACGGTCACACGACTACCTTCATATTGGTCTTTCACCGCAAGAGCCGCCTCTAACGCATGCATATCGTCAGGGTTTACAATGCTAGGCAAGCCTGTGCGGATGAGATTATTTGTTTCTGGATCCAGCTTAATCTCAGATGTATCTGGAACCTGTTTGACACATACTAATAACTCCATACACTCACCCCTGTCTAAATTCTACGCCCTTAGCGTTACGCGGATATTTCCAAGTTTTTACGATCGTTTCGCCACAAAGAACGCGGCATGTACCGCACTCTAAGCAACCAGCAAAATCAAAGGCTAAATCGCCATTTTCTTGTAATGTATATAGACCGGCAGGACAGCCGTTTACAAGTTTCATTTTCTCTTCGTGGCTAAAACCAGCGCCATCCACCAAGATATGAGGAGACGTTTCATCTACATAGTATTTATTGGCGCCCAAGCGCTCTTCTAATTTCATAGGGAACGCACCCCTTTCAAAGCATCACGAATTAAGGTAAATAGGCCAACGTCACCAACGCGACCCATCAATTTTTTCATCATTGGTACTGCACCATCACCGTTAACAGTGAATACATCGCGCATCACATTATTTACGAGAGATGGATATTCCTTGAATATACGAGGATTGGATGCAAGGAATGCAGGCATATTTTTATACAATTTCAAATCTTTATGCAACCAAGAGTTCTTGATTTGACGTTCATACAACTTAGCCACACGGTCCATATTTTCGTCGCGCAAGGCTACGTTAACCGCATCTGCTGCACACATACCGGACTCGATGGCAAGGTCCATACCACGAATAGTATAGCCAAGATTCATACACATACGCGCCGCATCACCAACGATAACATACCCATTACCGCCCAACTTAGGCATAGATTTATAGCCACCTTCTGGTACGAGATGGGCACTATGCTCTTTCAATTGGCCATTTTTCAATAATGGTGCAATTCTTGGATGGCTTATGAAAGCTGAAAGCATTTCGTCTACAGACTTATTAGCTTTACCGATATCTTCAAGACCTACAACCATGCCCACAGAAAGGCTTTCTTTATTAGTATAAATAAAGCCGCCGCCCAATAGACCATCAGTCATATCGCCCAACGTAAGCCATGCCATACCTTCGTCACCGGATAACATGAGACGATTTTCAAGATCATCTTTTTTGAGTTTATATACTTCTTTAACGCCTACCGCCATTGTACTTGGATCTGTAGGGCCTGTAATGCCAGATTTTTCCAATAGCAATGTATTGGATCCTTCTGCGATGATAACGAGTTTAGCATACACTTCGTCATCGTGACAGCGAACGCCTACAACACGGCGATGCTTGCCTTCCCCTTCAGTAATGAGGTCTGTTACTTGTACATTAGATACGAGAAGAGCCCCTTTTTTCTCAGCCTCTTCTGCGAGCCATTTATCAAATTTAGCACGTAATACTACGTAGGATTCTTCATTAGGTTTACCATCTTGGTAACTATACTCGACAGTCGTCATTTCATTACCAGTACCAATAGAAATGCGCTCCTTTGTCACTTTGCGTTCTAATGGTGCACGTTCTCTAAAGTCCGGTACTAACCGTTCTAAAGAATGCGTATAAATACGTCCACCCATCATATTTTTAGCGCCTGGTGCGGTACCGCGTTCAATGAGCAAAACCTTTACTCGCTGTTCTGCGAGGCGTAACGCCGCCGCAGAACCCGCTGGCCCTGCACCAACGACGATAACGTCAAATGTTTCATTGCGATCAATTGCCATATACTCAGCTCCTTTAAATGAAAGCTTAACTTACATAAGTTTATACAGTATATATATATTCTCTATGAAGAACGAAAACACCTTTAAAAAATCGGCAAAAAAAATAAATATATTCTATATTTTACGAAAATGTGTTATATATCACTCTATATGATGTATATATACTCATTATAAGCTCATACTATTTCACACTAGGATTTTTAATTAAGTGCAATAAAATTCATCAATTCGTGAAATTTATAAGTTTTTCTAGCTTTCACCGTGAAAGTAGCGTATGATAAAAGTAGGAAAAACCCTATACGGAGCAACACGCGTATAATACGACCGCATAATGCAAGACCACGGTCAAGGTTAGGCACTCATTATTTTGGAATTACCAGAGGAGGCCATATGGACCCGTTAAGAATCTTGAAAGCATTATCAAATCCACATCGGTTAGATATTATATTGTGGCTAAAGCACCCAGAGAAAGAATTCGGTGTACAAGTACACACTAAAACTCTTATCGATTTCCCTAACAGTGTAAGTGTAAAGAGTATTCAAAAGCGCTGTGGTGTGTCTCAATCTTCCATCTCTACATTTATGAGCATCTTAGAAAATGCGAAACTCGTAGAGTCTCGCAAGATTGATCAGTATACCTATTTCCGCCGTAACGAAGAAGTAATTCGTGAGTTCGGCGAATGGTATAACAAAGAGGTATCCATCCAATCGGATGGTATCGATAAATTATTAAAAACGGTTAACTTAGAAGACACTTCGTATCCTATAACAGAGGAATCCTCTGCGCCTGGCGAGCAACTCGCTGCCGAAATCAATACTAAGGGATCCGATCATGATGAAAACAGAAACTAAAATTCTCCCTTATTCACTATACTTAGGGATAAAAGAAAAAGAGCTATAATACATGTAATTATAGCTCTTTTTGATTTTTAATCATCTAATATATTTTGTAAATCTCGCCGATTATAGTAAATTAATGGTAAAATCGTAAGTTTATATTTCCGCTCCATCGATTCTCTCCCTTACTCGACGAAATACATCGGCACCAGAGTATCGAATTTTACTTTCTTTTGCTGCAGAATCGGCTTCATCCAAGGCATACTCAATAGGATCTGTTAATGCTGAATATTGTTCAATACTCATTAACACCATTGTTCCATATCCATTCTTAGTTAAAAATACAGGCGAATTCGTTGTAATAACGGTTTCTTCAACTTCAGGAAATTTATTACGCAAGTCTGATACAGGTCTAATATTAATCAATATATACACCTCCTTATATCATAATTCTATCATTATTTTATTAATTTTACTAACAATATTATGGTAATAATAATTCAACTAAAAATGCCCTCCAAAAGGAGGGCATCTGTTATATTAGAATTATACTTCTTCTATCGTTGTGCTTCGTAGGCTCTGAACAGTTTAGATAGTAATTCAGGTGCCAAGCGCAATAGGTCTGGATTTTCACAGAATGATACGCGCAATTGTGTTTTGCCGGGATTCTCTTCACCTTTTTTGCCACTATAGAAACCATTGAGTGGAGCCATGAGAAGTGTATACTCTTTGCCGTCATCAAGGCTTACCGCACCATGTTCAGCACACCAAGAAGCAAATTCTACACCATCAAAGCCAGGTTTTGCTACCTTCCGTACGTCGATAACAAAGTAAATAGACGCTTCTGGACGAGATACGATGAAATCAGGTTCTACCGCTTTAAAACCTTCATGGAGTTCAAAGATCATCTTACGATAGTAGTCCCGTTGTTGCTCATACCAGTTATGAAGATCTGCGTGGCTTTCATGAGCCAAAGCACCAAAGATATATTGGCCTAGTGTATTAGCACTAAGGTTTGCTGTATACTCAGCTACAGATTTTTCATAGCATAATTTATTATCTGTAATGATGGCGCCAATGCGTAGACCACAAGCATTCCATACCTTACTAGCCGTTTCAAGGCTGATACGACGGCCTTCAATGCCAGGTACATCCTTATCGGTTAAAGCCCAGATACTAGATGTTTCTTTCCCTTTTTCGTAAGCCAATTCGCGGTACGCTTCGTCAGAAATAATCCACAAATTATGTTTAACACATAATTTTGCATATTCAATCAACGTTTCTTTACTGAATAATTGACCTGTTGGGTTATCGTAAGGAATGATGAGCAACGCACCCGGTTTTGTATCGATAATACGTTGTTCTACTGTTTCAACGGATGGTAACTCAAACTCACCATCTTCGTTAAGTCGACGTTCAACAGTTACAGTTTTACGACCGATACGAAGACCAACCGCATCATAGTTTGTATAAGATGGGTTGAACATTAAAAGAGGGCGTTCCTCTTCACCAGCACCTCCACATACGCCAAGCATGATGATTTCCATCGCCATGGATGCACCGTCCGTTACGAGTACATCAAGACCAGTTGTATCAAATCCTTGGCTGCGTAAAATGTGAAGGAATGCTTCGCGACATTCATCAGTACCTGTAGTTGGTACGTATGGCACGATGCCATTATGGAACGGGCTATTCACACCGCCCAAATCGAACAACCGACGCTGCATGGCGGGATGCATAGGACGCATTACATTACCAATAGAACCATTCACCAAAATTGGTGGGTTCTTACGTTCCAAGAATTTAATTTGTCCTAAGCGAATGCCAGATGGCTTTCGAGCCATCATATACGGCGACAATTCTGGTTGTTTCATTCAGATCCAACTCCTCTAAAAAAAGAAACTGCCTCAGCAATGAGGCTATGAATTCCTAATATATTGATATATATAGATACTTAATATTATAGTGCTTTTCTTATAGAAAATCTATAGTTTTCTAACATATACTAACTCACTTATATACTATGGCCTTTAACACACAAAAAAGACCGAGCTATTTATAGCCCGGTCTTATATAGCTGTAACAATTAAATTATCTATCGATTGTTTTACGTCCACTGTTCGTAGAGTTTGAATGATTCGTAGCTTTAGCTGTATGTTTAGTTGTAGAAGCCTTAGTAACAGGTTTTACTTCTTTACCTTTAGCCGGTTTAGCTTTTTCCGTTTTTACAGGTTTAGCCTTTTCTTGTTTTGCCTTTTTAGGTTTCTCTTGTTTTACTTTTACAGGATTTTTAGCATTAACCGCTGCACCTGCTGGTTTAACAAAGGCATTATTAAGGTTTGTCGCCACTTGTAATGCTACGTCAGAGCTTGGCGTAGATACGATGGATTGACCTGCAACCGTTACAGTGCCACCGCTGTAAGATGCAGCGCCTGGCGTAATTTGGTTGTTATGGTACAGACGTGCTAATTTACCAGCCATGTAATACGCACGTTCTTCCCCTGTATAACGGCCGCTACCTGCTGGACTATAGATATTATCGCCGTTCACGTAAACTGCGCCATTAGACACGTTTACGTGGTTTCCAGAGTATGTGTACATGCGGGAAATATTGTTATTTACACGATCAGACAACTTAGGATGGTTATTAGGTGCCACTACTTGTGAAAGCCCTTCACGATAGTGTTCCCCCACTTTGTTGCGCAGTACCGCCATAGAACCAGCTGCACCGCCCACATTGTATGGAGATTCGCTTAAAATCTTGAAGCCTAGTTCATCGGCTGCTTTTTCTTGGCTCATTGTAAATACTTGGTTAGACAAGTAGTTGCCGGCTACGTTAGATAATAACGCTGCCCCTTCACTACCACCAGCTGCAATACCGACTGCTGTAGAAAGGCCAATTTGCTTTTTAGCGCCATTAATAATATCTTTATGCTCACCATGAGCAATTTCATGGGCCATTACATAAGCCAATTGATCATCATCAAGAGTATCTAACGCACCTTTATTAACGGACATAACACGACCAAGCGTTGCAAAGGCATTAAACTCTTTATCAGGGTTTGCATAGACAACGTAAGAACGTTTTACGCTAGGAGAAGCCTCTAATGTTTTCAGAATGCGTTGCACGCGCTCTTGAGCTGCACTATCGTTTAAGTAGCCTGTTTTTTCTTTTGTACGAGCCAAGCTCTCTTGTTGGCCTTGTTCGGAATTATCCATTTTATTTAATGCAGTAGATACATAAGCCATGGCAACAGCACCACCCGCCAATGTTTGTACTGCACTAGATGCAGCATTCACAGGAGCTGTTTGCATGATTGCCGGTGCCATAGTTGCCGCCATAGCTACAGATAACGTAGCTGCTGTAAGTTTCTTGTTCATTCTCTCAACCTTTCAAATGATATAACCATATCATAATTAATCAAAATAGCACTCTAACATTTACACACTATGAATATAGTAAATCTTCATCGTAAATATAGAATGAATAATGGAACAATCATTCATCTTTAGCTGAAAGTATTACCGCTTCTTTACCATCTTTAGAAACAGCACCACCATGAGTATAGCCCACTACATCAAAGCCTGCCTCAGCACACTGCTCTGCGATGCTTTCATAATTTTCATTCTTACCACGCGTACATGTAGAAAGATGGACGGTAGTAACACCTTTTTTCTTGAAAGACTCGATTTTCTTGGCAAGATCACCACCGCTATGGGTGAAACCTACCAACTCAATATCCTCATCTGCATAACGCTCAAAGGAATCCGCTTTATTCATAAATGCTTTTAAGCAACCGCCACAAGAACAGCGCTGCATTGTATCCTCATTCACGAGAACCGCAATTTTCTTAGTCATAAGACCTCCTATGAAAGTATAGTATGAACTTTAGTATAACATATGTATTGTGAAATGATGTATCTTAAAGCACATAAGTGAATACAAGATATTTATAACTATATATGTATTATCAATAAACATGATATAACTTGAAATTCCAGTTGAAAGCTCTTAAAAGATAGGCAAATCAACATGAACTTGAATAGTAATTACAAAGGTGTTAAATCATCCCCATTAATTCTTTAAGCTACCAAATACTACCTTCTTATCTATATAGTTAAGATAAGAATTCAGATAAACAGTAACTATAAAATTGAGGTTTGAACGCATATATGCTATCATAAAAGAAAGAAGGATTAGGATGGAAAAACCTAAGTTTGAGTTCTACACAAGACCTAATGGACATAATGAATTTCTAGAATTTTTAGAATCACTTACTGAATCTGATTCGGATAAAATGTTTTCATTAATACATAAAATTCAGGATTCAGGATTGTTAGTTGCTCAATATATGCAGTGGGTAAAGAAAGTGGATAAAAATCTATATGAAATCCGTCTTAAATGTCCTAATAGTATTCAAAGGGCATTATACTTTCATGTAATTAATAATAGATATATTATTACACATGGATTTACTAAGAAAACGCAGAAAACACCTAAAAGAGAGATAATTCATGCCAAACAAATTAGGAGCGAGTTTGAGGAGGAATATTATGCCAACAATTAAATTTGACGATTTTCTGAAAGAACAATTAAAAGATCCAAAGTTTAAAGCTAGATTTGAAAAAGAATCGGCTAATCTAGAAAGTGCTATAGTGATTGCAAAAGCTCGTGAAGCAGCCGGTTTAACACAACGTGATTTAGCTGAAAAATCTGGTGTCCCTCAATCCACAATTGCAAGAATAGAACAAGGTGCAAATACAAGTATTAGTACTCTCTGTAAGATTGCATTTGCTTTAGATAAACAAGTGAAGATTAGTTTAGTATAAGAAGACCCCCTATAAGCTAGTTAATGTGGCTTATAGGGGGTTTATATCTTTTCTTGTAGAGTAAGATTTACGTATTACATAATATCTTCTTCGCGGCCAAATTTACCGTTTATGTGTTCCCCATAAGCGAGGAGAAGCTCTGTTTTATTTGTCATAACAAATGGCCCTTGTTTTACCACTGGTTCATTGAGTGGTTCTCCAGCGAGAACGAAGATTTCAAGACCTTCATCACCAGACTCTACCTCAAAGCGCTCTCCATCATTGTTGAAAAGTACAAAGTCTCCAAATTCTATGCTTTCACCATTGGCACTACCTGTACCATTAATCACAAGGAAGCCTGTATTCCAAGTCATATTCTCAGAAATAGAGATCCATGAATTAGGTTGAAGTTTTAATTTGTAAATATTCATTGGTGTATGAGATTTAGCAGGACCTGTTATATGTCTGAAAGCACCTGTGTAAACGATGGCATCGATTGTTTCATCAAGAGATTGATACCGCCCCATTGTGGTAGCAGGTATATATTGATATGCAGGTGCATCATTTTTATGACGTTCAGGTAGATTTATCCATAATTGTAAAGCATGGAACAAACGTCCCCGCTTTGCATATTCTTTTTCATGAAATTCTTTGTGCAAAATACCACTAGCTGCAGTCATCCATTGCACATCACCAGAATGAATAACACCACTATTACCAGCTGCATCTTTATGTGCAATGGAGCCGGAAAAAGAAAATGTTACCGTTTCAAAGCCTTTATGGGGATGTGGAGTGTCACCTGTATCAAAAGGACTGCCCTCAAAATAATATGGCTCGTTATAATCGAGTAACAAAAATGGAGACATACGATCAAGCATAGGTGACTCATCACTATCAGGGAAGTACTGACGTACTCTAAATCCAGTGCCTACCCAATGAATATCAGGAGCTTTAATAATTCTTTCAATTGTTCTTACAGGATTCATTCTATCACCTCTTAATCGAACAGGATTCATAATAGTTGTATTATATATGAATAGTTGCTCATATATCACAATACTATTATATCTAATTTATTCGATATGTCAAGAGAGGCTATTAGAATAGTAATTTGCATGTTCCCAAAGATTACTATCCATAGATACTACTTGTACAACCTTGGCTGGAGACGGCTCTAGAAGAAATTAGAATGTGCTCGTTAGAGCACAAAAATAGAGGGCCAACCCTTTATTTCGTTAATCAGCGAGTTCTCATGTACGGTTCTTCCATCCAGGATACTGGGTGTTCGTCGCTGTGGATGGCCTTATGTAGCTTCGCTACATGTCCATCTTACGCTCCGAACTAAGCGATGCAGTGAATCTGTCGTCGCTTCGCTTCTCCATCTTCTACTGCCCTGCTCACCAGGTACCCTGGGAGGATAGGAAGCCATACAACAAAAAAAGACACACCCTCAGGTGTGCCTTTAAGCAATCAGCAGCTTCCTATCCTCCCAGGCCGTCTCCAGCCAAGTACTTTCGGCGTTT
>ERZ773024.139-NODE-139-length-26093-cov-5.026999_pt1 | contig 26093 bp, 18 predicted proteins | sample MGYA00511667_ERZ773024 | MGnify/ENA primary metagenome ERZ773024 (study PRJEB29015, sample SAMEA2738117) | human oral metagenome | biome: human oral; feature: human-associated habitat; material: saliva | place: China | collected 2258 ... | reverse complement strand
AGGCTGACATTCTGGGCGTTCCCGTGATCCGCCCGAAGGTTGTTGAGACCACCGCTCTGGGCGCAGCATACGCTGCAGGTATCGCTGTTGGTTTCTGGAGCGGCGAGCAGGACGTTGTGGACAACTGGGCTGAGGACAAGCGCTGGCTGCCCTCCATGGAGCCCGCAGAGGTTGACCGCCAGTACCGTCTGTGGAAGAAGGCCGTTGCCCGCACCCTCGAGTGGGTTGACGAGGATGTTCCGACCGCCTAATCGCAGCACCCGTTGCCTAACGGCACGGCCCGCGCACTAACGAAGCCCCGGCTGCTTCTCCCCCTCTATGGGGTTGAAGCAGCCGGGGCTTTTCGCTGTTTATGACGCTCAATTCAGCGTTTATTGCGGCGTAATTTCTACAAAAATTAGTGCTAGGGTACCGTTGGTTTTTGTAAATTTGGTATCTTCCGCCGATAACCTGGCGCGGTGTTGTTCGTGAGGTGTCAGCACCGCACAGGACACGTACGCGACATATTCATACGCTGTCCTGACAGGAATCGACGGTTCGCGCGGATACTTTATTTACGCTCCCGTCCGCCACGGTGCTTCACGTACCGCGGCGGACGGACTTTTAAGGGGTTAAACAGTTTGTGCCTGACCACGAAGAGTCAGGCACAAATTGTTGAACCACCAAAAGACTACATGCCGGAGGGGTTATTCGGCACAGGGTTATTCGGCACGGTAGGAAGCGGGATGGTGCGGTCGTCCTCACCGCTGCCCCCGGTACCGTTTTCAGCCGCATCCTGAGGGCGGTTAGTAGCCGCTCCAGTAGAGGCGGCAGGCTGACGATTCGGCATATCCCTCGCCACGATCACACGAGCGGGACGCAAAGTCCGGTCGCCCAGAATGTACCCTTCCCGCTCCACCGATACCACAGTACCGGCAGGGTAATCGGGCGCAGAAGGAACCACACCCGAAACCTCGTGGATCGCCGGGTCGAACTTACCCACCGCGTCGATGCGCTGCAGTCCGCGAATCTCAAAAATACTGACGATCTCGTCGGCAACAGACTCGCTCAGCGATGCACTCGCGTCCTGATTCAGCAGACGGTCCAGGGCGTTGAGCACATCGCGGAAGAGGGAACGGTACGCCTCTCCGGATGCTCGTTCGTCACGTTCCTGCAGGCTTGCCTGTACAGAACGAATGAGCTGGTTCTTAGCGCCGTCCTCGGCGATGCGCTGCGCAAAACGTTGGTTGAGTTCGGTGAGCTGCTCCAGGACGCGCACCTCAAAGTCTTCAGTCACAAAAGGTGAGGCAAGCTGAGGCGCTTCCTCCTTAGCGGTGGCGGTCACCCCCTCATGCGTTTCCTCGTGCGGGGGCTGTTCTTTAGCCTCGCCGCGAACCGGCCACAGTTCAGGCTCAGGGACGACAGCGTCCTGAGGGTCATACGTTGACACGGTCACATCTCCTTTCAAAGTTATCAATGATTGTGGGGTGCTCCCGCTCTGAAACCGCTACGGCTGACAGAGCGGGAGCATGAGGAAGATAGGCGCTCTCCTCTGCGTTCTTTGACGGCTTTCCTTAACGGCCCAGCCTGCTCAAGCTTCGGATGAAGATACCGAAAATCATCAGGATGACGCCCAGAATTCCCGTTGCAGTTCGAGTGGGGTCATACCCCTGCCCCGTTAAAGCCCTCTGGTTGGTCTTCCAATAGGGCGGGAAGGCTGTGTAGAAAGCAAAGAGAGGAAGAAGGATGAACGTCACCAGCGTCATGTATCCGTTGATCGTGTCGTAAGCAGCCTGGTTTGAAGAGCGGATCGCCCCCTGCAGGAGCGCCCAGATGACGCTCAGGACCAGAGACCCTGCAAAGAACGTAACCACAAAGCGCACCAGCCTTCCGAAGGTAAAGGGACGGCGGCGGGCAAAACGCATGTTCTCTTCAATGTTCCGGTACTTCTGCAGCAAATCGTAAGGAAGCAGATACGCGTCCCGGACCTTTGACAGGCTCGAACGAATCGCCTTCACCTGCTCTTTCGAGTTGATGATGGTTACCCCGTTGTAGATAACGCCGTGGGAGTCTGCCTCCTCCATATGGATGATGGCGTGCAGACGTAACATCTGCGGGTTATCGGGGTACGCGGCAAGTGCGTTATCCGCATCCTGCAAAGCTTCAGCGTGCTGTCCCGCATTCCAACGACTGATGATGAAGTCGCTGATATAGTCGGTGTCTTTCGGTTTCAGAGCCATCAGCTGACGGTTGATCCCCATGACGCGCTCGTAGTCTCCGTCGCGTTGAGCCAGGCTACGCTCCATCATGAGGAGGAATTCCTCATGCTCCGAACCGTAACGGCGTGCCTGCGAAATAGCGTGCATGACATCTCGGCGACGGTTATAGTCCCAATCGCCCCACAGGTACGCCGCAGCCAGTTTCTCCCACGCTTCAACGTCATCGGGACGAATCCTATGCATTGCCTGCGCGAACTTTACCAGAGAGTTCCAGTTCTCGTTTTCCCAGGCATAGCGCATGTCAGCGCGCAGGCGTTCCTCTTTAGAATCTCCGCTCGCAGAACGAGGCTCCGCAGAAGGTCGGGGCGCGGGTCCTCGACGCCTCAACGACTCATCATAAGAGGCACGGGCAGAAGGATTCAGCAGAGTCTGCTCAACCCGGTCAAGCAACTCCAGACGGTCCTCACCTTCACGCGCCTTAGCACGTTCAGGATGGCTGGTCAGGAGGCGGTACCGTTTGCGTTGCTCACGCAACGCTTTCTCCACGTCCTCAGCCGTCGCGTTTTGTGGAAGGCTGAGAACCTCGTAAAAATTCTCAGTAGTCATAGATACTCATATCTCACCGGTGTTTCATCACCGGTGGTAATGGATAGCGGGAGGCTAGTTCACCTCCATGCCGCCGATCTTGCGCTGCGCCTCCTGCACTTCTTCAGGTCGCAGGTTAGCCACACGCTCAATGTTGAAAGAGCCGAGGGAAGCATTCGCGGTCAGGTCAATCACCTCAACACGAACCGTCTGGTCCACGTCGTAGGCGTAGATGACCTTCAGCGGCGCACCCTTCGGGTAGGCGGGCAGGGAAAGCTCACCGGTACCAACAACGGTCACCAGCTCGGGGTCGCGTTCCTCGCCCTGAGTGACCTTAATGTCCAGAGCGTTCTGGCCGTCGAGCAGGGTTCGGGTGTTCTGTTCGTGGGTGCAGGGAACCTTGGTGTTACGAGGAATCACCACATGGTTAAAAGTCGAACCGTCGGCGTTGTAGAGGATAATGCCCAGCGCCTGGCTGGTCACGTCGCTAATCTTGACGCTACCGCCCAGGAAGCCCTCCACGGTAGCCTTGGAGCCAACCTGCTCCGTGCTGACCTCCACGTCGCCAGCCAGGGTCGCCTGAACTGCAGCGCCGAGAGCGACCGCCTCATCAGGGTTAATATCGAGCTCAGGGGTCTTGCCGGAGATACTCTCCACCAGGGTTCGAACCGCAGGCATGCGAGTCGAGCCGCCCACCAGCAGCACCTTATCGATATCAGCCCAGGTCAGCTTTGCCGCGCTCAGAACGTCCTCGAGAACCTCCTGGGTACGGTTCAGCAGGCTGACCGTGCACTCCTCAAACTCCTCACGAGTCAGCGGCACACGGTAGTGCTGGCCCTCAGCAGAGAACTGCACATTCGTCTTCGGAACAGTCGACAGCGCCTTCTTCGCAAACTCGGCCTTCTCACGCAGCGCAGCGGTGAGGGAAGGATCTTCCAGAGCGTCCGGAGCGCCCTGCTCCATCAGACGCTTATTCAGGTATTCCATCAGGGCGTTATCGAAATCGAAACCACCCAGGTTACGGTCGCCGTCAGTAGCCAGAACCTCAAATTCGGTGCCGCTAATCTTCAAAATAGTGACGTCAAAAGTGCCACCACCCAGGTCGTACACCAGCACGGTGCCGTTGGCGTCAGCCTCCACACCATACGACAGGGCTGCAGCGGTCGGCTCGTTCAGCACACGCAAAACGTTCAGGCCAGCAATCTGACCCGCGTGGGCGGTAGCGGTACGGCGTGCATCATCAAAATAAGCGGGCACGGTGATGACAGCGTCGGTTACCTCTTCGCCCAGGGCAAGCTCAGCGTCTTCCTTCAGACGCTTCAGGATAATTGCAGAAACTTCCTCAGCGGTGTACTGGGTACCCGAAGAAGCGTCAAAACGCCAGGTCGGGTCGCCAATAAAACGCTTGACGTACTGGACAATGTCCTCGGGGAACGCCGCGGCCTGGCGCTTCGCCTGCTCGCCAACCAGGGGCTCGTCCGCGCCGCCGAAGGACTGGAAAAGCACCACGGAGGGGGTGACAGTGTCGCCTTCCTTGTTGCGAAGCACCTCAGGAGCACCCGTAGGACGAACCACCGAAACTGCAGAGTTCGTGGTTCCCAGGTCAATACCAATTGCAATACCCATAAATCATTCTCTTTCTAGTCGTATGCTTGCCGCGGCAAAATACCGCAGATGTATATGTGAGTTAGCGTTTCTTGTTATGTCTTCGATAGCCGGCGTCCGCGCTACGGCGTTGCGATACCGTTTCAGGGCTACGTCAGCGGTTCGGCTCGTTTCAGCCCGTACCACCACGGCACAGGAGGAGCCGACGGAGAGTTCTTTTTCGCACGCTTCACGAAGAATCGGTCATCGGACCATCGGGCGGGGAAGGCCGCCGCCATAAATACGTACGGGAACAGGATTACCTGTATAAGATCCTTAATCCACACAGATACCGCGATGTCAGCCGGAATTGCGCTCAAACCAAGTAGCTCCACAAGCTGCGGAAGGAAAAGGTAATTCGCAAGGAAAAGCGTAACCATAGCCCCCATGAGGGTCAGGCGGCTTCTGCGTCGTCGGGCGGCAGCTACAGCTCCACGAACCTCCTGAACAGCCTGCTCAAGTTCAGCAAAACCGTTCAGAGGCAGCCTCTTCAGCTGGGACAAACGCAACTGGGCTAAACGAACCTGGGCGGAACTCACCATCAGGCCCAGCGGCGAGCGCGATGCAGCGTACGGGTTGGGCCCGGCAAAACCGCCGTACGTGCAACGATAGACGTCGTACAGCAGAGCCCATGCGTACGCCTGAACAATCGCCGCGTCACGGCGACCGGACTTGTACTCTTCACGCGCTTCACGTATCGCCTCACGGGTATGCCCTGCCCCTGCCTGCTGCACTATCGCCTGTGCTGCTTCCAGCTGTTGGGGGTCCGAGTCCCGCCTCTCGAGCTGAGGAAGAATGCGGTACGGGATCCTCCAGGGCTCGTTCGGAGCGGGGGTACGTTGAGCCGGAGCTTCTTTCTTCGGCTTCTGCTTCTTCCGAGGAGCCTTACGCTTCTTCGGCTTTTCAGGCTTCTGACGCTGCTGAGAAGGCTCAGGTGCAGTAGGGGCAACCGGAGGCTGGTTAGGAACAGCTTGAGTCGGAGGTGTCGTCGCCGAAGGATGCGGCGCGTCCGGCGCGTCAGGCACACGCTGACGCAAACGCTCTAGCTCCCGCTCGTGCTCTTGCTCCTTGCGGCGCATCTCCTGCCGCAAACGTTCCATCTCACGCTGCATCTGCTCGGCCTGTTGCTGAGCGTCAAGGGTCTGTCGTTGCAGGTCCTCATTCGGTTGAACAGGTACAGTTTGTTCAGCCCCTGCGCTTCCACCGGCGGAAGCTGCCGGGGAGCTTTGAAGATTCGCGTCGTAGGCCGCACGAGACTGCTGATCCAGCAGGTGCTTCTCTGCCTCAGCGATCAGTTGCATCAGTCGTTCGCTCTCGTGACGCTTTTCTGCGTTCGGGTGATTCGCGCGTGCCCGGGCAGAACGACGCTTCTGAACGATTGCCTCACGCACCTGTGCTTCGGTTGCGTTCGGTTCAATCTCCAGGATTTCGTAGTAATTCTGCATGACGATAGCTAGTCCTCATCGCTTTCTCGTCGGTCTTCGTAGACGTTTTACGGACGGTTTATGTAGGGGTGCTTGAGGCCCGGTACCGAGCCTCAAGCTATAGGGTTGTTCTTCCGCCCCGACAGGTATGTGGCTACCCGTCACCTACATGATGGTCATGCCACCAATGCGTTTCTTCGATTCCTCCACCTGAGCTTCCTTCAAATTGGACACTCGCTCGATGCTGAACGTGCCCAGAAGAATGCCGGAGGTCAAGTCCTTCACCTCCGCTTGGATAATCTGATCACGATCGTAGCTGTAGGTGATGGATAGCGGTGCACCCTTGGGATAAGGCGGCATGCGAAGGGTTGCTTCACCTACGAGAGTGACAAAATCCGGATCCTTGTCATCACCTTGAGTGACACGGATTTCAACCTCGCTCTGGTAATCGCACACAGTCTTTACGGTTGTCGTCTCACTCGCAGGCAAGGGAGTATTACGGGGAATGATAATGCTGTTGAATTCTTCCTTATCGTCTTCATCCAACACCAGCACACCCAGTCCCTGACTTGTCACGTCCTGCACACGCACCGGAGCACCGATGTAGCCTTCGACTGCTGAGCGTCCGCCGAGGTATCCGACGGTCTCCTGGCTTTCCGGCGCCAGAAGTGCCGCCTGTACCGCGGCTCCGAGGGCCACAGCTTCATCGGGGTTGATGCTCGTGTCAGGTTCTTTTCCGCTCAGGGTCTTGAGCATTGCGCGCACGGCAGGAACACGGGTAGATCCACCGACCAGAAGCACCCGGGAGATATCTGACCAGTTCAGACGCGCTGATTCCAGGGTGTCGATGACCAGGTCGCGTGTACGGCGCAGAAGACGCTCAATGCGTCGTTCAAATTCTGCACGCTCAATAGTGACTCGGTACGAGGCGTTCCCGGCAGCAATCTGTACGGTGGCAGTCGGTGCCGAAGACAGGGTCTTCTTCACCTGTTCCGCCTGTTCACGCACCACGTTAAGAGTGTTCAGGTCGTCGAGGCAGCTGGGGCCTCCCTGCGAACGTACCTGCTCATCAATCATGAGCTGCAGTTCGCTGTCGAAGTCATAACCGCCCAGTCGGCGGTCACCGTCCGTTGCCAGAACCGTGAAATCACCGCCTGAAACGTTCAGGATGGTCACGTCAAAGGTACCGCCGCCCAGGTCGTACACCAGGACAGTCTCATGGGTATTTCCCCTGGTGGAGACACCATAGGCGAGCGCCGCAGCCGTGGGCTCGTTTAGCACGCCCAGCACGTTGAGCCCAGCAATTTCACCGGCGTGGCGGGTCGCTAGGCGGCGTGCATCGTCAAAGTATGCGGGCACGGTAATTACCGCATCCGTGACGGGGACGTTCATCTGCATCTCGACGTCTTCTTTCAAACGACGCAGAATCATTGCGGAGATTTCCTCCGAGGTGTAGCTGGAACCCGTAGCCGAGTCGAAACGCCAGCTGGACTCGCCCATATACCGCTTAACGTGCTGAGCAACATCTGAACCAACACGGCTTGCATGCTGTTTTGCTTGAACGCCAATCAGGGGCTCGTCACCAGCACCGTAGTCCTGCAGCAGGACTACAGAGGGGGTCGTATTTGCTCCATCGCGGTTTCGCACGATCCGCGGCACGCCGGTGGGATCCACCACAGCAGCAGCGGAGTTGGTTGTGCCCAGGTCAATTCCGATGGCAATTCCCATCGTTGTTCTCCATCCCTCGTCGATTAGTGTTTATTCACGGAACGCCGCATCTCTGAGGCTCCGTATAGTTGGCTCCGTATAGGTTTAGAAGGTCGTGTATGAGTCTCTATTCATGAACGCGCCGTGACCAGTTGTGTGGTCCCAGCAGGTCACGCCCTTTTCCGTCGCGCCGCAGACGATGTTCCCGCTGTACACGCTGGTGTTATACAGCAGCACAGCGTCAGTCTGGGTAAAGGTTTCAGGGGTTTCGTGAGAGGTCAGGCGTGCTTCTTCTGCGGTGAAATCGATCCACCAGAGGGGCTCACCATCGGCTGCTACTCCGTAGGGCTTATCGTCGTAGTAGTTCACGATTCCACACCCAAATTTTCCGTCGATATTCTGGCAAATAATATTGCCGGTCGGAGAGCGGAAAATCGGAGCGGTCAGACCGTTACGGGTCGTTGAAGAAAGTAGCTCAACAGCACCGGAGGGGATGCGCTTCTCCCCTGCCCCGGGGTATGCATCGGCAGGGATTTTCCCCTTCTTGGGGGTGCTCGAGGAGCTGAACTGGATGCCCCGGAATAGGTTCTCTACGAATCCTCCGCCGCTACCGTCGGGGTGTGTGTACCCCCAGATGTTTCCGCATCCGGTCAGCAGGCAGGCTAGAGTAATGGCCAGCGTGGCACCCACGCCACGGCGAGGCTGCTTCTTCTTGTTGTCAACGTTCATTGTTCTTCCTTCCTGCGAGCCTTCCTGTAAGGGCTCCCGTAGAGCCCGGCTAGTGTGTCGGGCTCTACGGCTGGCGAACGGTTACACGCCCCAGGGTAGTACCCCGCGACGAGCTTTCGTCAGCGCTTCACGTCCATCCGGGTCGGTTTCCATCTTCTCTTCAAATGCTCGGTACTGGTCGAGCACCATTGCGTCAATGACTTCACGTTCACGCGAGCCGAAGATGGGAGTAGGTAGCTGCTCTTCCAGGCGGCGAAGGACTGCCTGAGAAATAAGCATTGTGCCTTCCGTTTTGTAGAGGTAGGGCAATGCGTAGCCCACGCGGAGTACCGTCACCGGCAATCCCCATTCGTAATGAATGGTGAAGGCGAGGTTTTCGGTCAGCTCAGCTATCTCATGGTCGAAAGTGCCACTCTGGAATTTTGCCGGATGTGAGACGTCGTAGGCTGCGCCGGGTTCACATTCTACGCATCGACGGTAATGCTCCGAGAGAGGGATAGGCTGCTCATAGAGCTTGCCGTCGGTGCGGTAGGTCGCGGTAGAGCAGGGGGTCTGCTCGTACCTCTCGTCGTAGTCTAAAGCGCCGGTCTCAAGAATGATGACCTTCGGGTTGTACGCGCTAAGTTGCGTCAACAGGCTGTTGAGAGCTTCGTCCCGCTGGATATCAGGCACCTGCCCGTAAACGAGCACGAGGTGATGGTTAGGGGTTACCCCCTCCTCACCGGGCAGGAGCATGTGCCGAATTCGCATTTCCAGAGCTTCGTCGCTCTCGTAGAGCGCCTTATTCATCTGGTCGACGCGGAAGGAGCGTTCTTCAGGCGCCATGAGGGCGACGGTACGCAGAGGCTGGCAGTTCGTCCAGCGGCTGTCCTTAGGACCGCGACGGTAATCCACCATACCGGGGTACACGCCAAATACAACGGTGCATTCGGCACCTTCAGCCAGTTCCTGAACCATCTGTTGTGCGTTCATCTCCTGTTCCATGCTCTCGGAAGCGGATGCTTCGTCTGCAGGCACGTTCTTGCTATCCACCTGAATGTTGGGGTTGCGGGTGACCTCGTACCATTGGGCGTTCGGGTCCTTCGAGAAGGTTGAGGCTCGGTACGCTATTTCGCCGTATGCCTCAAATTCGACTGCCACGCGGGTTGCCAGTTCGAAGTCCCAGATAATTCCTTGGACGATGTCCACGTCAATCGGTAGCTCTTCGACTTGGGGATATTCCTCGGCCGCCTGTATACGGTTCGCCTGCCAGGCGGTCAGGGCGTGACTGCCTGCAGACATCTTGTAGGTCATTTGGTAGAGCGCCTCAACCGAATGAATGTCCTGCAGCAGTTCTTCGCCGAAGGGGAAGTACTCGGTCTCACGCAGGTGGTTCGTCAAAATCCACAGCATGTGCGAGGCGCCCCAAACGTGAGGTCCCATACCCAAAATCTGAGGAACGCTAATGCGGTAGATGTAGACGTTCAGGGTGCTCTTATTCCCGAATATCTCGGCGATTTCCTCAGCGCTCAGAGAGGAACCAATTTCCGGGGTAGATTTGATCAGATCGTTGCCTTCAATGCAGGGCGTTTTACCGCGGCCATCGGCGGGAAATGCCGAGTGGTCCTTCCAGAAGACGCGGGGCTTGAATGAGCTGTGCAGGCTGAGGTTAACAATCTCTTCGCGCTGCCCTTTGGCGGTTCCAGGCGCGCCTTTCATGGGCACAGAATGGGTGGTGAATGATTCGTAGCCGGGACCCAGCTTCTCATTGGCTACACCAATAATGTGGGAGGCTAACACGTACACCTTAGTACGGTTCCAGGTTTCGGCGGCGCGAAGTTTCGAAGCGAAAAGAGCCAGCTTGGCGTAGAACCCCTGGGGGTTCTTATCCGGTGCATCACCGGTTACCAGGTACAGTCGAGGCGTTCCGTATAGGCTGGATAGCGCGTACTTCTGGTTGGCGGGACCAAAGTCTGCGCCCATCACCAGGTGGCATACGGGAGGGTTGAGAGGAGGAACCGAGTAGAAAGGTGAGAAATCAAACCCCAGGTCTACAGTTCGGCATTCGGAGGCGCTCAGGTGTAGCGCCTCCACGGCGAGAGAGGCGTTCGTCGGTTGCCCCGCTGAGTCGTTCAGACCGAGGAAAAGAGCCGCGTAAGCGTTCTTGGCGGCGTGCGGGTTGTTAAGTTCGAGGGTTCCGCACTGATCGTGGGCACGGTATCGGTCGCGGAAGTAAGCAGAAACGCGCTCAGCGCTCCCCCAATCGCCGGTGAAAGTCGTCATCTCGATGGCTCTCCTCATTATGACGGTACCGTCACTGGCATCATCATATGTCGTATGGGTGTGGTTGTGTTCAGTGTCTTAATCATGCCACAGGTCATCTTCACCGAGTGACCTGTATCGTCATCTACTCCTTAGCTGAGACGGTTATTCACATGTTGTGTGGGATTGCTCTAATGGTGTTTGTAAACCTTTGATGTCCACTTCAGGCGCCGTATCATAGATATATAGGCTTATTGATTCTATTCTGGCCGCCGAAGATGGCAGTTGGTTACGCTTCTGGTACCTTCCGGTGCTCATGAGAACGGAGAGAGGCTCCGTTGGAAGGAGGGAGCGGGTTTCCCCGCACCGATTATGGTTGATGTCCGTCGCCGCAAGCTTGCAATTATTGCTATGAACATTTCGGTTCTTGCAGCTGCTCTCTCCTGGCTGTTGGTGCTCTTCTCCGTTATGTATTCTGCCGCCGCTGTGCCGTGGGCTCTGGGCGTTGCTATCGTACTGACTGTGATTGGCGCCTACGCACTGTACCGCTACTACTCCAAGTACTCGCACGTGCTCCCGAACGAGGACCCGGATGCGCACGATGTGCTCGGTCACGACCTGCACTCGACTCACCTGCCGCATCTGCACCACACGGAGGGCAACGCTGATGGAGTAGCCGCTAAGTAGCGAGCTTCTTATCCCCTAGACAGCATAAATGTGCCGCCTCACCAATACCGGTGAGGCGGCACATTTACTTTAAGATCGTGGTTCAGAGCCCGGTCCTGCAACCATGTCTGAACGGTTCGATTCAGCGCTTTGACGCGCTTCAGCTTCGGCTCTGGCTAGTTCTGCCTTTTTATTCTCCTGGACGACAAGAGCGTTATATTTCCAGCCGGGGATTCGTTCAAAAAGCCACCCAACCCAGAGGAGCAGCGCGGTAATGAGAGCGACAGGAATCAGAAAGATGAGGACTTTCGGGTCGCGGGTGTGGTCTGAGGTGCTCCCCGCGGTGAGCTCCCACAGCGCAAGGATTGGTACCGCCATTATAGGCATCACTATAAAAAGGATGAGGGCATAGTAAATGCTCATCTTGCTACCGGGTTTACCTCTATTTATACGAGCCTGGGTAACGGCTCTCTCCAGGCGTTTGTATTCCTCTAAGGTTTCGCCGTCTAGAAGCGAAGCCTCAGGGATCTTGGCCATGACGTACTGTACGGCTTCCAAATCTGAGGGCGAGCAAATATAGATATGCCCCTGGGAAGTAACGGTATATTCTTTCGCGATGTCGAGGCACGCCTGCGCGTAACGGTTATTGAGCTCTCGGCTCTCCGGGTTTTCCTGGAGTTGCCGGCGGATATCTTTCAGGTCTTCCATGTTTCTCCTTGCAATTTCAGTCATCGTTGAACCCATCGGTAAGGCACGAGAAACACAGGTCACCCCACCCGGTGCGGGGTGAAGAAGCCGGAGTATTGAATTGCAGTGTATCGGTGTGTACTTCACAGAATGCCAGCTCTTCGGGCTCAATCAAAATTGCCGGGCATCCTGAGATATTTCAACAGCGGTACAAACGGCGGTGCATACATCTCATATATAGCGGTCAGTTATAGACAAAATCCGGTGCGGGTACGGTACGGAGGCGCCCCTCCCCTATGATGGTTGAAAGGGGTATTTGCCCCTCATACCATTTGCAGTACACGCCCACGAGCCAACGAGGAAGAGCATGACCAAAGCGACCGATTCGCCGCAGACGCCGGAAGCGCTCGCGCGCTGGTACACTCGCTACTCGAGCCCCGTCGGCGTGCTCTACCTTGCCGCCCGCGCGGATGCGATTGTGGGCATCTGGTACGAGGATCAGGCGCATTTTCCGCTTCCCCATGAGCTCGGTGGGCTGATTGAGAATCCCGGAGCCTATCTGCGGGAGCGCGACACGGCGGAAGATGAAGAGCCTACCGGCGAACATGCTGCGGCGCAGTTGCTGTCTCGCGCTGAGGCAGAGCTTTCCGAGTATTTTGAACGCAAGCGCACTTCTTTTACGTTGCCGTTAGATCCTGAGGGCACCGATTTTCAGCTGATTGTGTGGGAGCATCTGAAGACTGTTCCTGCCGGGTACACCACCACTTACGGCGAGATTTCGCGTGCGGTTGGCCCGGGTGCCCCGGCGCAAGCTGTGGGTCAGGCGGTCGGCCGTAATAAGGTTTCTATTATGATTCCGTGCCACCGCGTTATTGGTGCTGACGGTAGTCTGACCGGTTACGCTGGCGGGGTTGAGCGTAAGCAGTTCCTCCTCGATTTGGAGGAGCCGGAAGAGGTGCGGGAGGCGCGGCTCTTCTAGCGCCTGCCGGCTAGTCTTCGAGGCTCATGACGGGGTGGGGTATGCATCGGGTGCGTACCCCACCCTTTTTCGTACCTGCTTTCGGTGTCGCTGTTCTGCAACACGACACATAATCGAATATAGTTGCGATTTATTCACGGTAGAGTTACTGTTTAAATAGAACATGCTTCCGAAATACTCGGATCAGCTCAGCAATCTCAGAGAGGAGAGACCGTGACCTCGCAACCCAATATTCCCGCCAAATCCCTCGAAAACACCCCGAGCTACCCCACGTGGGTAACCGACGAACTTCTGCGCGACTACTACGACGCCGAATGGGGCATGCCCATCACCGATGAGCGGGGACTCTTCGAGGCCCTGAGCCTCGAGGCTTTTCAGGTGGGCCTCTCCTGGCGCACGATTCTTGCCCGCCGTGAGGCATTTCGTCGCGCTTTCGAGGGGTTCGATCCCGAACGCGTGGCTGCGTTCACCGACCAGGATATTGCGCGGCTCCTCCAGGACGAAGACATTATCCGTAACGAACGGAAGATTCGCGCGGTCATCTCCAACGCGCGACTGGTCCTTCGGATGCGTGAGCTTGCAGCCACGGCGCGTGACGCCTCCGCGGAGGATATTCATCTTCCCCTCATTGCTCCGGCATCCATCTCAGCTAAGGCAGACAGTACCGAGGCGACAGCCGCACGCCGCCGTCGAGCTCGTACGCTAAGCGATGAAGACCTGAACCGGATGCGCGAGCGCACCCTATCTGACGGCACGCGTGTACCGGGCGGGCTACCGGCGTGGCTGTGGTCCTTCGCGCCGCACGAGACTATCGCGCCGCATACCCTGGAGGATATTCCTACCGATACACCCGAGTCTGCGCTTCTTGCCAAATCTTTTAAGGCACTAGGAGGTGTGTTCTTGGGTCCGGTGACCGCCTATGCGCTCATGTGCGCGGTCGGCATGGTGGATGCGCACCTGGTGGACTCGCATCGGCGCGGCTGTTCGGGGCTCTTTACCTAAGCCCCCTCGCCCTAAGCTCCCCACGCTCGGCGTGCTCGCGTCCAAGGGCGCAGAAAAGCCGCGCGCCACTTCGTAGAAGTAAGCACGCGGCTTCTATACGTTGAGAGGTTTCGCTCTGAATTAGATCGTCACAGGGTTAGATCATCACGAAGAGGAAAATCAGCGCCAGCAGCGGCGGGGTCAGCTGAATCAGTGCCGGCTTGCGCTTATCCGGGGAGGTGAGGAACAGGTAGACACCGGCAATCGCCATGGAGCCCAGGCCTGCGAACATGAGTGCCACACCTACCTGCGGGGAGCCGAACCAGAAAGCGAGCAGACCGGTTGCGGCGATCCAGGCGAGCATCAGGTTGTACAGGCCCTGGTTTGCTGCCATCTCCTTGGTAGACTCGGCGAATTCTTCGGTCATTCCGAAGGTTTCGCGACCCTTAGGCTTAGTCCAGAGGAAGGATTCGATAATCCAGATGTACACGTGAATAGCGATTGCTACGAAGGCAAAAACGGTGGTGACCGTTGCGAGTGCCTGCATTGTTTCTCCTTGAGTAGTAGGTCATCTGTTAGCCGTGTGTCTCACGTAGCGGGCGAGCGAGTAACGCACAGATAACAGCCGGGCAGCCTCTCCTGTGCACGTCTCCGGTGTGTGGGCACAAACACTAATTCTACTCCTGCCGAGTGGATTATCCGCATCGTATGACATTGGATACCTCAGATACGGCAAACGCTCGCCGCGACATGACCTCGCAACGAGCGTTCTGCGTATCTCTCCGGTTCTTCCTCGAAGACAGGAAAAGTCGCTTAAAAAGCCTAGTGCACGATGAGCGTGAGCAGGTACATCCAAATGCACAGCAGTACCAGCAGGAAGAGACTGTACTTGATGGTTATGGAGGTAACCTTCGACTCCTGCCCTGCCTCGTTCACGGCGGCAACCGCCACCGCAATCGACTGCGGGGACACAATCTTGCCCATCACACCACCGGAGGTATTGGCTGCAACCAGCATGGCGGGGTCTACACCAATCTGATGCGCAGTGCTTGCCTGCAGACCGGCGAAGAGCACGTTGTTGTTGGTCACCGAACCGGTCACGAACACGCCAACCCAGCCGATTATGGGCGAGAAGAGCGGGAAGAGCGCACCCGCGGTAGCTACCGCCAGAGCGATGGAGGAGGTCATGCCCGCGTAGTTCATGAGGTTTGCTACGGACATGACCAGGCAAATCATATAGATGGGCTTCTTCAACTGCTGCCATGCACCGTTAAGCTCCTGCAGAGTCTCACGGACGGTAATTTTCGAGGTGAACGCAGAGAGCAGAGCCGCCACCAGAATGGCGGTACCCGCCGCACCCAGGATGTTCCAGTTGAAGACCGCGTGGATAGCCAGGCCTTCACCGTCGCCAATCTGATGGTGGATACCGGGCACATGGAAGCTCAGGTTTGCAAAGCCCAGGGCTCCGTTATGGTCAAAGACGGGGCGCAGCACGGTGGACCAGAGCAGGATGGTGATGGAAAGGAAGATGAAGGGGCTCCAGGCGCTCGCAACTTCGCGCAGGCTGTACGTCGGTTCGTCCTGCGCGGAGAGCTCTTCCAGAGTCGGTGCGGTGGGCTCGCGATAGACGTGCTTGGGCTGCCAGAAGTGCATCACGACCGCCAGGAACACCAGTCCGACAAGGGGCGGCAAAATGCCGATGAGCTCGGGGTCCTGCAGGACCCACAGCATGATGCTCTGCAAGCCAGAAATCACGATACCGGTTGCGAGCGCTACTAAGCCTACCTCACGAATGCCGCGCAGACCGTCCTGAATAGCGACCACGAGCACGGGTACGAGGGCCGCAAAAATCTGCAGGACCCAAACCATCTGGTTGGATAGGTGCCCCAGGTCTACGTTACCGATAGCGGCACCGGTGGTCACAGGAATACCGACCGCACCGTAGGCGCCCACGGTGGCGTTAGCGACCAGGGAGAGCATAGCGGCTTTGAGCGGGTTGAAACCCAGGGCAACCAGTAGCGCTACAGAAATAGCAATCGGGATGCCGAAGCCCGCCGCGCCCTCAATAAACCCGGCAAAGCAGAGGGCGATGAGTAGCACCTGGATGCGCTGGTCCGCTGAGATTGAGGAGACAGAGGACCTCACGATGGCGAATTTTCCGCTGCGCACCGCGATACGGTAGAGCCACACTGCCATGAGCACAATCCATGCAATAGGCCATAGCGCTGAGAGGAATCCGTAGAAAATAGAACCTGCGGCTGCTGTCCAGGGCAGGTGGAAGACTCCGAGTGCGATGCACAGGGTCAGGGCTAGGGTGATTAGCGCTGATTTGATGCCGCTGAGTTTGAAAACCGTGAGGCAGAGTAGAAAAAGAATAATGGGGGATGCCGCTACAAGTGCAGAGAGCACCGGGGAGTTGAGGGGATCGTAGGTCTGCGACCACATGAGAGTGGTATGTCCTTCCTCGCCGCAGGGTGTACCTACAGCGGTTTGGATGCCGCTGTAGGGTGCGTCCGCCTGCCCTTATGGGGTAGTACGAAGCGTAGCCTCACGACGCCTCTACCGCTGAGGGTCCCTGAACGTGAAAGGCGTAGCAACATCATGTGTCTGTGTTGTAGCCTTGGCTGAAGGCAGGGGGCGCGGGGAAGGATATTTCCACGATGCGGGGCGTTGGTTCTCTCGTTGGAGGCCTCGAAGCTAAAAGTTCCTTAGCTCGTGCTCTCGCCTACGGCGCCAATGCCCACTGAGAACTGTATCACTGTGGCATGTGGGTCCTTTGCTAGATACTGGGTGCTTTTACAGTGTGAAACGCTAGTTAAGAGTCATTACGATTTAGCTCTTGTCGGTAGTTTTTTCTCCGGCCAGACCCTTTCTGCTACCCGACCTAAATCTATACGGCGGCAGGTAAGAATAAAGCCCCTTCCCCGACCGCACGGGTCGAGAAGGGGGCTTTACCTCAGAATCATTAGGGGTTCAGCGTCTTATTGCTATCTGCCCCGATTGAGACTCACGAATGGCTTTAGCCAGCCATGAGCGACAGCGCGAAGGACCAGACGCAGACCAGGCCCAGCAGAATAGCGCTGTACTTAATGGACATGGAGGTAATCTTCGATTCCTCGCCTGCGCTGTTCACAGCCGCCGCCGCAATCGCGATGGACTGCGGGGAGACGATCTTGCCCATCACGCCACCGGCAGTGTTTGCGGCCACGAGCAGGGTCGGGTCAACAGCGATCTGGGCTGCGGTGGTGGACTGCAGGCCCGCGAAGAGCACGTTAGCGTTGGTCACGGAGCCGGTCACAAACACGCCAATCCAACCGATAATCGGGGACAGCAGCGGGAAGACCGGGCCGGCTGCCGCGAGCGCCAGAGCGATGGAGGTGGTCATACCGGCGTAGTTCATGACGTTTGCGACGGACATAACCAGGCAAATCATGAGGATCGGCATCTTCAGCTGGTTCCAGGTGCCGCCGAGTTCTTCGAAGGCTTCGCCCCAGCTGATCTTCGAGGTCAGGATGGTGATGAGTGCCGCCACCAGAATTGCAGTACCGGATGCGCCCAGGGTGTTCCAGGAGAACATCGCAGTCACGGTCTTGCCGGCACCGGTGGTGATGGCTTCGTGAATGCCGGGGATGGGGAACGCCAGGGTTGCAGCACCGAGCGGGCCGGTGGTTGCGAACACGGGCTTGAGCGCGGTGGACCAGAGAAGGATGGTTGCGGAGAGGAAGATGAAGGGGCTCCACGCCTTAACAATCTCGCCGCCGGTGTGCTTGACGTTCTGCTGAGCCTGGGCTTCTTCGAGGCTGGGTGCGGTGGGTTCACGGTAGATGTGCTTGGGCTGCCACTTCTGCATCACGAGCGCCAGTGCTACCAGGGACAGCAGCGGCGGGATGATGTCGACCAGTTCGGGCGAGCCGAGCAGCATCAGGATAGCTGCCTGACCGCCGGAGAAGATGATGCCGGTCATGAGTGCGACCAGGCCGACTTCGCGGATGCCGCGCATACCGTCCTGGATTGCGACCATCAGCAGCGGCACGAAAGCGACGAAGATCTGCAGTACCGGAACCATGCCTGCGGATAGGTGTGCGGTGTCCAGGCCGCCGACCTTAGCTGCGGTGGTCACGGGGATACCGATAGCACCGTATGCGCCGGATGCGGCGTTAGCTACCAGCGCCAGCATGGATGCTTTGAGAGGGTTGAAGCCCAGGGATACCAGCAGTGCAGCAGAGATAGCGATCGGGATACCGAAGCCTGCCGCGCCTTCGATGAAGCCACCGAAGCAGAAGGCAATCAGCAGCACCTGGATGCGCTGATCGTTCGAGATGGAGGAGACAGATGCTCGCACAATGTCGAAGTTACCGGCGCGCACGGCGATGCGGTAGAGCCACACCGCCATGAGTACGATCCAGCCGATGGGCCATGCGCCCGAGAGGAAGCCAGAGAGGATGGAACCGGCGCCTGCGGTGATAGGCAGGCCGAAGATGGCACAGCCGATGATGAGGGTGGTGCCGAGGGTCAGCAGTGCTGATTTGAGGCCGCTGAGTTTCAGGACGGTCAGGCCCAGCAGGAAGAGAATGATGGGCACTGCGGCAACCAGTGCGGAGAGCACCGGTGCGTTTAGCGGGTCGTAGGTTTGCTGCCACATTGGGGCGGGTGTTCCTTTCGGTCTGTGTGTATTAGCGGTCGCTTCTTCCGGTACGGCGCCTGCGCTGTATGGAAGCATTAGGCCGCATAAAAACCGATGGCCCCGGTCCTTGCGTCGTGGATGGGTCCATCGGTGAAGCGTGATGGTCTTGAGCTGCCGGGCGTTTGGTTACTTGACGTGGCGATATGCCGAGGCAATATACCGTGGCGCGGCGGCGGTGAGCGGAACCTTTCCCTCTCACTAGGTGCTCTTGACTTTATCTGTCTAAGCTAACAGGTCTTCTCCGAGACTTCAGGATAGGGTGACCTTAAGTGTGCATAAATGATACTTATGTGCACAATTGCGCTCCTTAGCCCCAAACATCCTCCCCAGCGCACAAACACAGAAATGCAAAAGCCCCCTCCTACCGAAGTAGAAGGGGGCTTTCGCTAAACCGTGTCGCGGTACCTCACCTTTCAGGGAAGGCAGGTTACACGCATCGGAGCTTCACGCTGTTTAGGAAACAACCAGGGACAGAACGTAACTCCAAACACAGGTGATAGCCAGCAGGATTGCGCTGTACTTGATTGCCATGGAGGTAATCTTGGATTCCTCGCCGGCGCTGTTTACTGCAGCAGCTGCAATTGCGATGGACTGCGGGGAAACAATCTTCGCCATCACACCACCGGCGGTGTTAGATGCAATCAGCAGGGTCTGGCTGACACCAATCTGATGTGCGGTGGTAGCCTGCAGGCCAGCGAAGAGGATGTTGCTGTTCACCACAGAGCCGGTCACGAACACGCCGATCCAACCGATGATCGGGGACAGCAGCGGGAAGATTGCACCCACAGCGGCAACAGCCAGTGCGATAGAGGTAATCATACCCGCGTAGTTCATGACGTTAGCAACGGACATAACCAGGCAGATCATGATGATCGGGGTCTGCAGCTGCTTCCAGGTTGCACCGAGTTCCTCGATAGCCTCGCCCCAGCTGATGGAGGAGGTCAGGATGGTGATGATGGCAGCCACCAGAATTGCGGTACCGGAAGCACCAATGATGTTCCAGGTGTAGGTCACGTCAAATGCCTTGGGGGTTGCAACGATCGGTGCCGCCTGCTGGATGCTCTGGTGCAGCCACGGAACGGGGAAGGTAATGTTGCTGAAGGCTAGCAGACCACCCTTAGCAAAGAGGGGCTTCAGAGCGGTGGACCAGAGCAGGATCACGACGGACAGGTAGACGAAGGGGCTCCATGCCTTGAGGATTTTGCCACCGGTGTGCTTGACGCTCTGCTGAGCCTCAACCTCTTCCAGGGAGGGAGCGGTGGGCTCACGGAAGATGTTCTTGGGCTGCCACTTCTGCATGATGAGTGCCAGAGCAATCAGAGCCAACAGCGGCGGGATGATGTCGACGAGCTCGGGGTTACCGAGGCCTGCGAGCAGGACAGACTGGCCGCCAGAGTAAATCAGACCAACAATCAGTGCTACCAGACCGACTTCGCGGATACCGCGCAGACCGTCCTGAATAGCAACGAGCAGCACGGGGATGAGAGCCGCCATGATCTGGATAACCAGGACCATTTCGATGGACAGTGCGTGCAGGTCCACGCCACCGCGGGTTGCTGCGGTGGTCACGGGGATACCGATAGCGCCGTATGCACCGGAGCTCACGTTAGCAATCAGTGCGAACATTGCGGCCTTGAGCGGGTTGAAGCCCAGGGACACGAGCAGTGCAGCACAGATAGCAATCGGGATACCGAAGCCTGCAGCGCCTTCAAGGAAGCCGCCGAAGCAGAATGCGATCAGCAGCATCTGGATGCGCTGGTCGGTAGAGATGGAGGAGATGGAGGAGCGAACAATTTCGAAGCCGCCGGAACGCACAGAAATGCGGTAGAGCCACACTGCCATGAGCACGATCCAGCCGATGGGCCACATGCCCGAGAGGAAGCCGTAGAGGATGGAGCCTGCACCGGCAGTGATGGGCATACCGAAGATAGCGCAACCGATGACCAGTGCGAGCACCAGGGAGATAACGGCAGATTTAATACCGCTGAGCTTCAGGACGGTGAGGCCCAGAAGGAAGAAAATAATCGGGACTGCTGCCACGAGTGCGGAGAGTGCGCTCGAGTTCAGCGGGTCGTAGACTTGCTGCCACATAGTGTATTGCGTTCCTTTCCACGCCCGGAGGGGCGGGATCGAGTTGTGCCGTAAAGCCTACCCAATGGTGCGCGTGGCGGTGTGTGTGCCGTGTGCATAAGGCTTGGCTCCCTGCCGTCTTGTGCGTTGGGGAGGCTATCCCACCGGGATATTTGCCTTCACTTGGGTTCGTGTTGGTTTTGCGGCTATGAAATTCAGTGTGTATGAAGTCGTGTTTTAGTCACAGAAACCTAAATATTCCTTGATTTGTCAAGGGAAATTCAGTGTCAAAGCTAAAATTTCTGACCGCTAAAACGCGATTCCTTGTGTACCCAATGTACCACCCATCACCCACAAAATCGGGCATATTCCAACATTTAGATCGAAGCTCATAATTGCAACCTAACCTAAAGCCCCACCGCTTTACAGGTGCAATGCCGGCCCCTCCCCCGCCATCCCAAGGAAGAGAGCGCCCTTCAGTGCTTCCAGCCGTGTTTTTGGCACCGACTCCCGCATTTCCCCATCCAAGCAAGCAAAACAAAAACCACTAAACGGCATACAAAAAAGCTCCGGAAGGAAAAACCTTCCGGAGCTTTATCTGTCGGGTTGACAGGATTTGAACCTGCGACCCCTTGACCCCCAGTCAAGTGCGCTACCAAGCTGCGCCACAACCCGATTCGTTATTCACGATATTGTTTTCAAGGTTTCCCCTGAACACTCGAATAACTATACCGGGCTTTTAACCCCCGCGCAAGCCAGATTCACCATTTTTAGAAAAAATCTTAAAAATCTTTTCCTCACGGATTTCCTTGCAGATTTTCCGCACAGAATCCAGCACGCGGGGGCCAAGCCTAACAAGGGGCCAGCCCAGCAACACGGCATCAGGCAGACACCCCCGCTACTAGCGGCGGCCGCCCTTACCCTTCTTAGCCTTCGCGCTCTGACGCTCACCCAGGGAGCGGCGCTCACGCACACGCATCGAAATCTCAATCGGAGTACCCGTGAAATCAAAAGTCTCACGCAGACGACGCATGATGAAGCGGCGGTAACCCGGATCCAAGAAACCGGTAGTAAAGAGCACGAACTTCGGCGGACGCGAAGACACCTGAGTACCGAAGAGAATACGCGGCTGCTTACCGCCACGCAGCGGGTGCGGATGCGCGGCCACAATCTCACCCAGGAACGCGTTCAGTCGACCGGTCGGAATACGCGAATCCCACGACTCCAGCGAGTGTTCCAGGGCGGGCACCAGCTTGTCCTTGTGCCAACCGGTCTTCGCCGAAATGTTCACGCGAGGCGCCCACTGCACGTGCGCCAGGTCGCGCTCAATCTCACGCTCGAGCATGTAGCGGCGATCCTCATCGAGGGTATCCCACTTATTGAATGCCAGGACCATCGCACGACCCGAATCGATCACGGTCTGCACGATACGCACGTCCTGCTCAGAAATCGGCTCGGAAACATCCAGCAGCACCACGGCAACCTCAGAACGCTCCAGAGCAGTCTGAGTACGCAGCGAAGAGTAGAACTCCGCACCCTTAGCCATATGCTGGCGACGGCGAATACCCGCAGTATCCACAAAACGCCAAGGGTAGCCGCCCAGCTCAATAATCTCGTCAATCGGGTCACGAGTCGTACCAGCCAGGTCATTCACCACGGCACGCTCAGAACCAGCCAGCTTATTCAGCAGCGACGACTTACCCACGTTCGGGCGACCCACCAGAGCCACACGACGCGGGCCACCCAGCGCCTCCGGCTGAGCAAACTGCGAGTGCTCCGGCATGACCTCAAGAATCTCGTCCAGAGCATCCGCCAGGCCACGACCGTGCAGACCCGACACCGGGAACGGCTGACCCATACCCAGCGACCAGAGGTTATAAATCTCCGGCTCCAGGTGAGCATCATCAATCTTGTTAGCAATCAGAATGATCGGCTTCTTCACGCGGCGCAGCATACGCACAATCTGTTCGTCCGAAGCGGTCACACCCACGCGAGCGTCCACCACCAGGACCACAACATCGGCCTGCTCCACGGCAATCTCAGCCTGCTCAGCAACCTGAGCATCAATACCGCGAGCGTCAGACTCCCAACCACCGGTATCAACCAGGGTGAAGCTCTTACCCAGCCACTCAGCCTTATAGGACACGCGGTCACGAGTCACACCCGGCTTATCCTCAACCACCGCTTCACGGCGGCCCAGAATACGGTTAATGATGGTCGACTTACCCACGTTCGGGCGGCCAACAATCGCCACTACCGGATCAGCGAGCTGCTCTTCCTCTTCCTCAATGTCGAAGCCCCAAGCACCCAGCAGGGCGCGGTCCTCTTCATCCAGGTCGTAGTCCTCAAGACCCTCAAGAAGAGCCTGAGCACGCTGGTCAGCGGTCTCATCATCAATCTCAGCGAGGCGCTCGGTAACGTCGTCCTCGCCACCGCCCAGGTACTTATCTTCGTAATCGTCGCGGATAGCGTCCTCAGCCATGCGCATTCCTTTCTCTACCCGCCCCACGCCCAACCCAAAGGTCAGCACGCGAGCGCGGCTCAACGTCTTCTCGGGAGCGGATGCACCACTCCCCCAGTGTTTCGGCGGGGCCTAGCCCGCGCGCTTCGCCTTCAACTGGTCGTTCACAGCGTTAATCACTGCAGAGACCGTCGCATTAAAATCAAGATCCGAGCTGTCCACCAGGGTCACGCCCTCGGCAGCTTCCATAAAGTTATTGACCTTCGAGTCCTTCGCATCACGCTCAGCGATCTGCTTGCTCAAGTCACCCGAAGCGCCGGACTTCTCCGCGTTCTCCAGGCCGCGGCGCGCCATGCGCACCTCTTCAGATGCAGTCAGCAGGATGCGCGCATCAGCGTCGGGAGCGACCACGGTGGTGATGTCGCGACCCTCAGCGACCATGCCGTTAATAGCGTGGTCAATCATCCAACGCTGCAGGCCAATCAGGTGCTCACGAACCGCCGGAACCGAAGCCACAGCAGAAACGGCCGAAGAAATACGCTCGCTACGAATCTCCTCACGGATATCGGTTGCGCCCATCAGAATCTCTTCTTCCTTAATGTTCGTACCGAACACCAGGGGCATCTCCTCGACAGCCTTCGCGATCGCCTCAGCGTCGTTCAGGTCAACGCCAAGTTCCAGCACACGGTAGGTTGCGGCACGGTACATTGCACCGGTGTCCAGGTACGCCAGACCAAAGTGGCGTGCAACTTCCTTAGACACAGACGACTTACCGGAACCGGAGGGACCGTCAATAGCAATCGTCAGTTTAGGGTTCTCGTGCATCAGCACTCCTTAAAATTCGTCTCAAACTTTATGCCGGAAAATACAGCTTTAACTCTACTTCACAACACGCCAACCGCGAGCCGACAAATCGCGGACCAGCGCCTCATGAATAGACGGATTGACCGAGATTTCAGCCATACCCACCGGGGCACCCGTCGAGTGCTCCAGACGCAAATCCTCAAGGTTAGCGCCCAGCTCACCAATCTCGGCTAGCAAACGAGCCAGCGTGCCGGGGGTGTCGTCCACCAGCACCGTCATCTTTGCGAACGCGGCGGGGGCAGTACCGTGCTTACCCGGAATACGGCTCACGCCCGCGTTGCCTTCGCTCATCAGCTGCGCCAAATCCAGGCGAGCGCCGGATGCCGTCGGGTTCTCCAGCGTCGCGATGAGGCGGTTCAGATCATCACGCACGCCGTAGAGGGTCTTCACAATCGGGTCAGCGTTCGCCGCGAAAATCTGCACCCACAGCGTCGGGTCCGAAGCCGCAATACGCACCGTATCGCGCAAACCCTGACCCGCCAGGGACAGCGCATACAGCGGAGTGTCCTGCAGACGCGAAGCCAGAAGCGAGCTCATCGCCTGCGGCACATGAGAAATCAGGGCAACCGTCTGATCGTGCTCCTCAACGCTCAGAGAAGTCACAATCGCACCCAGCTCAACCGCCACAGAACGCACCAGACGCACGCACTCGGGGCGGACCGAATCGTGCTCGCAGATAATCCACGGACGCGCCTGGAACAGCTCACCGCGAGCAGCCACCGGGCCAGACTTCTCACGCCCAGCCATCGGATGCGAACCCACGTACCGGGACGCATCCGCACCCGAAGCAAGCACATCAGCCAGCGGCTGCACCTTCACCGAGGCAACATCCGTCACCACGGCGCCGGGGTAGCCCGCCTCCGGTCGAGGCGCATAGGTGTTCAACGCGCGAGCGCACACGGCACCGGCACTATCCGGAGGCGCAGCCACAACCACCAGCTGCGGGGCGAAGGCGGCGCGCTCTTCCTCCGACAGGGTGGAGAAACTTGTACCGGCACCGATATCCTGCGCCACAGCCTCGGCGGTGGGTGAAATATCTTGGACGTACACGTCCTCGCATCCTGCCGCACGCAACCCCAAACCAATGGAGGCACCCAGCAGACCCGAGCCGATAATGAGCACCGGCCCGGTCAGCGTTGAGTCCATGGGCAGCTCAGATGCGGAAAGCTCAGCGGGCGAGCTCATGACAACTCCTTAGCGTTATTACATGTCCACCGAAGCGAGCAGGTGACCGATCTCGACCTTGGAGAGGTTACGAACGGTACCCTGCTTCTGCGAACCGATACGGATCGGGCCCATTTCAACGCGGACCAGGCGCTCAACCGGGTAGCCGACGGCGTCGAAGAGGCGGCGCACGATGCGGTTCTTACCGGAGTGGATGGTCACCTCAACGAGCACGTGGCCGGGGGTGGAGTCCACCAGCTTGAACTCGTCCACGCGGGTCACACCGTCTTCCAGGCGAATACCCTTCTTCATGGCTGCGCCGACGCCGGGCTCCATCGGGCCGGGAACCTGCACCAGGTAGGTCTTGGGCACCTCGTAGGAGGGGTGGGTGAGGCGGTTCGCCAGTTCACCGTCGTTGGTCAGCAGCAGCAGACCCTCGGTTTCGACGTCCAGGCGGCCCACGTGGAACACGCGCTCGCTCATGGAGGAACGCAGGAAGTCAGAGATGCAGGGGCGGCCTTCGGGGTCTTCCATGGTAGAGACCACGCCGGCGGGCTTGTTGAATGCCATGTAGACGAGCTTGTCGTTGGTCTGAACGGTCATGCCGTCCACCTGCACGGTCACCTTGGAGGGGTCCACGCGCACACCCAGCTCGGTCACGACTTCACCGTTGACGGTAACGCGGCCTTCGGTAATCATTTCTTCGCAGACGCGGCGGGATGCCACACCGGCCTGGGCAAGCAGCTTCTGCAGGCGCACGCCGTCGTGGTCGTAAAACTCGTAGTGGTCGACCGGCGCGTTGCGGGGGCGGCGGGGACGGTGCGGGCCAGCGTAGTTGCTGACGCGGTATTCGCCGCGCTCGTTTGCGAAGGCTTCACCGGAGCGGTAGGGGCGGCCCGGTGCGCGGCGTTCGCGCTTGGGCAGTTCGGTACCGCGGCCGCGACCTGCGCGGCCCGCGCCGAATTTCTTGTCACCGAACTTCTTCTCGCCGAAGCCCTTTGCGCCGCCC
>ERZ773024.138-NODE-138-length-26336-cov-6.106617_pt1 | contig 26336 bp, 21 predicted proteins | sample MGYA00511667_ERZ773024 | MGnify/ENA primary metagenome ERZ773024 (study PRJEB29015, sample SAMEA2738117) | human oral metagenome | biome: human oral; feature: human-associated habitat; material: saliva | place: China | collected 2258 ... | reverse complement strand
ACACCTTCGTGGACGGTGGCCTCTTCCAGCTGACCGAGGACGCGATGCGCGCCTGTGCGGCACGTTCGGCGGAAATGAGCCAGCTGTACACCGCTGACGAGGACTAATCAGCGGAAGCTAATCAGCGGGGACTAATACCGTCCGATAGCATCCCTCTGACTAGGTGAAACTATAGAAAAACAGCCTCCTCCCGGCAGAACGGGCAGAGGCTGTTTTTCTATGCCTATTTGCTTTTCTACGTCTAATTGCGGGCTCCTCAAGGCAGTGAGGAAAAATGCGCTTAGGGCCGCGCCGCAAAACGCTCGATCAAATCCACCTGACCGGACACAATCAGAATGTCACGCGAGTGAATGCGGGTGGTCGCGTCCGCGTAGGTGAAATCCTCACCGGGCGACTTAATACCGACCACGGACACACCGTACTTGGAGCGAATATCCGATTCGGCGAGGGTAAAGCCGTGGGTTTCCTTCGGCGGGCGCATCTTTGCAATCGCGAAGTCGTCATCAAACTCAATGTAGTCCAGCAGTCGACCCGAAACGAGGTGCGCGGCGCGGCGGCCGGCATCCGCCTCCGGGTAGACCACGTGGTGCGCGCCAATACGCTCCAGAATCTTGCCGTGTGCGGGGGTGATAGCCTTCGCCCAGATGCGCTCCACGCCAATGTCTACGAGGTTCGCGGTAATCAGCACGGATGCCTCCACGGAGGTGCCCACACCCACCACGGCGGAACCGAAATCGTCCGCACCCAACTGGTGCAGGGTGTCGATATCGGTCGCGTCGGCGGAGACCACGTGCGTCAGCACGCCGGACCACTTCTGCACCAGCTCGGGGTCCTTCTCAATAGCAAGGACCTCCTTGTTCTGCAGGCGCAGCTGGGCCGCCACCGCGGAGCCGAAGCGTCCCAGACCAATCACGAGGACGGGGGCGTTATGTGCACTAGCCAATGGTGGGCCTTTCTTCGGGGAACTTGTAGAGGCGGCGGCGTGAACGCAGCGCCAGGCCGGTCGCGGCGGTTGTGGTGCCCACACGGCCAATGAGCATCAGGCCGCTGAGCACGTAGATACCCGCCGGCGGCAGGCTGGAGGAGAGACCATTCGAGAGGCCGCAGGTCGCGAAGGCGGAGATGACCTCGAAAATGACTTCCTTGAGGTCCGCGCCGCTAATAATCAGAATCGACGCGGTGCCGACACCTACCACGGTAGCACCCATAACAATCACGGAGATAGCAATACGCAGGGAGGACTCGGGGATGGTGCGATTGAACGCGACAACCTTCTGATCGCCTCGCGCCTCAGCAAGGATAGACAGGGCAATCACGGCGATGGTCGTGACCTTCACGCCACCCGCGGTCGAGCCGGAGCCACCGCCAATGAACATGAGCATGTCCGTCAGGAGTGTGGAGACGGGGGTAATGCTGCTCATATCGACCAGATTGAAGCCGCCCGAACGCATCATGACAGAAGCAAAAATGGCGTTCAGAACCTTGTCGCCTGCGGAGTAGTCGCCGATGGTGGCGGGGTTGTTCCACTCGAAGAGACCCCAGAAGAACGCGCCAAAAGCAAAGAAAAACAGGGTCGTCACGGTGGTCAGCTTCGCGGTGAGCGACCAGTGGCGGGGGCGGAAAGGATGATGCTGAATCGCAATGAAAACAGGGAAACCGAGCGAGCCCAAGAACACGGCAATGCAGATGGGCACGAGCAGGAAAAGGTCATGACCGTAAGGCACGATGCCGTCGGAATGCGGAGTGAAGCCTGCATTGTTGAAGGCTGAGATGGAGTAGAAAATACTGTGCCAGATCGCCTGGAACGGGTCTTCGCCGAGGGTCAGGAAACGAGGAATCAGCACAAGCGCAATGATTGCCTCGATGGAGAATGAAGCATAGGAGACGCTCTTGATGATGCCACCGACCTCGCCAAGACGGCTGATGTTCAGGTCTTCCTGTGCGATGAGCTTGGTGCGCAGACCCATCTTACGGCCGATAGCCAGCGCCAGCAGGGAGGTAATGGTCAGAGTACCCAAACCACCGACCTGACAAGCCACAAGAATCATTGCCTGACCGAAGGTGGACCACTGCTCGGCGGTGGAGACGGTAGTCAGGCCGGTCACGGTCACCGCGCTGGTAGAGGTAAAAAATGCGTGGTGGAAAGGTGCGGGCTGCCCATCATTGGAGGAGATGGGCAGTAGCAAGGTGAGCGTAAAGAAGATGATGACCAGCAGAAACGCAGTGATTGCGGTGCGCGAAGGCGAGGCAAGAACGGTCACGTCAATAAAGTCACGGAACCGTTCGAGGGTCTGCAGATTGAACCCCATGGGGGCGCGCTTACGCTGAACTTCGGAGGTTTCGCTCACGTGGTCGCGTAGGGCAAGCAGACGATCGAGGTCAATACCGGGCACACTCGTGAGGATGCTAAGGTTTTCGGCCTCGAGACGGTCGCGTCGACTACGGTGAACCTGCTGCTTTTGAGGCACGGATGTGGTGCCGCTGAGGGTGTCCCAGCGGCGGTTGAGCTGGCCCTGGGGGTGGTGGTGTCGGCGCCGGGTGCGGCGGATGATGCGTCCCATGCGCCTCCTTCAGTGGGTGTCTGGGGGTTGGTGTGTTGATGTGTTGGGCGGCGGTTTGAGCCTGTGTTTAACGCCTTCTAGTGTATCGCGCCGGTGCCTACTGAGGGGGTTGAGGCTCTGGTGGTTTGGGGGTAAATATGTGAGCTTGGAGAAGGCGTGCGGTTGGTTTTGTGGGTGGAACCACGAAAACTATATATTCTGAATTAGCTATATAAGTATTGAGGGTCTGGGTGGCTCGCATATGCCTAGGATGAGATACAGGAAATCTCCACGAGATGTGATAGGCACTTCATGCTTTTCTCCCCTTCAGTGCTTCATATTGAGGTAGCATTCAGCGGTCTTTCAGAATTTTTGAAGGTAATTTCCGTATCAGCCTCATTCTAAGCTTGAGGCGTCACTTTATATGTCATAATCGCTATATGCATTCTGATGTTTTTTCTGTCATCGCGGATCCGACTCGCCGCCGAATTGTGCGTATTCTCGCTGAGCAAACCCACACGGTGGGTGCAGTGGTTGAAAAGCTGGGCATGAGCCAGCCGACCATTTCGAAGCACCTGAAAGTCCTTCGCGATGCAGATGTGGTCTCCGTGACCGTGGAGGGGCAGCGTCGCCTCTACTCCCTGAACCCGGATGTATTCGCCACTGTGACCGAGTGGATTAACGAGACCGTTCAGATTGCACGCCAGTCCAATGAGGCGCACGCACCCGTGGCACTGCCCGGTGGCGTGACTGCATCTGCCTCCGACAAGACGGCAGCTGAGAAGCCGGTCGAGAAGACCTCCGAAAAGAGTGCTCCGAAGCCCGAGGCGACCGACTCCGAAACTCTCACCGTTGAGGCACCCACCTCCGAGGAAATCGAGCAGGCTCGCATTCAGCGCGCCCGCGCACAGTACCTGACCCCCAGCGCGCGCATCTACTCGCGCCCTGCGGAGCAGGCTGCTGAGAGTGCCGCTTCCGAAGCTGTCGCTGAGAAGGCAGGAACTACTGAGCCTACCCCGCAGGAAGAGGCAGTGGATAGCACCCCGATGCGTCCCTTCACTCCCGCAGCCTACGGTTACGACGCTGGGGTGACCCCCGCGGCGTCGGCAACCCCCGCTCAGGCCGCTACCCCTGCGGCACCTGCTGAGGCTAAGCCTGTTGTAGCGCAGAAGCCGGTGGTATTCCCTCAGCCTGCGGCTGTGGTGCCTTATGGCATCGACCCCGCTGCGGTTGTGGGTGGCTCGATTCAGCCTATCCCTGTGATCCCCGAGGCTGTTGTGCTTGAAAAGATTGCCGAGGAAAAGGCTACCGACGAAAAGGGTGCAGCTGAGAAGCCTGTTGCACCCGCTGAATCCGTCAAGGAAGAAGCAATCCGCAAGGAATTTGCAGCTGAGGATTCTGCGGCTGAAAAGTCTGTGATTGAGAAGAACGTAGTGGATGAAGCCGCGGCAGAAGAGCCGGTGAAGGCTGAATCTGTGAAGGCTGAATCTGCTGAGGAAGCAGCTTCACCCGCAGAAGCTACTGAAAAGGATGAGCTCGCTAAGGGCGAGCCTGCCAATGATGAGCTCACCAAAGATGAGCCTGTCGAGGGTGAGCCTGCTAAGGCTGAAACCTCCGCTGAGGAGCCCGAGTACCAGACCATGCCCTCCTACGATTCGGTGTACCGCCCCAGCACTGAGACGAACAGCGCTGAGGCGAAGGATAACCACCGCGGTGGTCTCTTCGGCTTCCTGCGTGGCCGCCGCCGCTAAGACGGGTGGCTAGGGTCTGCCCTGCCGATCACTTCCGGCATTAACTCTCTGTAAAACACACACACTCTCACTCACTTTTTGACCGAAAGACGCATTCACGTGGCTATTCATCGTAAAATTCTGCGCTGGCTCGAGAACGAACTGTTCGAGGGCAATATTCAGCTGGGCCAGGATCTGCCCAGCGATAGCGAAATTGCGCGCGCTATTGGTGTGGGTCGTTCCCGTACCCGCGAGGCTCTGCGCACCCTGGAAGATATGGATCTGGTGCAGCTGTACAACGGTCGCGGCAAGGAAATGCTGGTGCATCTGAGTGATGAGCCGGCTTCCGCCGCTAGCGCTGCTCTGCGCCTGCACATGTCCAGCTCGCGTTACCCGACTCGTGACCTGGTGCAGACTCGTATTCTGCTGGAAAGCTGGGCGATTGCGCGTATTGACCCGAAGACCGCCTCCTTCGCGGAGATGGATGAGGTCCTGGAGCAGATGGAAGATTTCGATCTGTCGATTCGTGACTTCCTGGAGCTTCTGTTGACGTTCCACCACCAGGTGATGCGTTGCGGTGGTAATGAGCTGCTGGTGGGTCTGCTCGCGTCGGTGCGTCAGCCTAGCTTTGAGTCGATGCTGTCGCTGGTGGGTCGTATGCCGCTGTGGAGTAGTGCTGTGGAGCGTCTGCGTGCTGAGAGCCGCGCTATTGCGGAGGCTTTGAAGGCTGGCGATTCGGCGACGGCTCGTGCCATGGTGATTGGTCAGCTGCGCGGCATGTATTCCGACGCCGGTATTGACCTGGAGCAGGAGGCGACCTCTGCGAACGGTCTGCCGGGTGAGCCGATTGCTTCTGAATTTGCGCCGGTTGATGTGGATGAGTTTGCCGCCGATGACTTTGACGATTTGATGCAGGACGATGCGTCCTTCGCTGATGCGGAGGCTCTGCCCGCCGCAGATGCACCCGTTGCGGCACCCGCTTTTGTGGAGCCTGCGGCTGAGCCTGTTCAGGCTTCTGCTCCGTCTTCTGTCGTGGAGTACACGGTGCCTGAGGGTGATATTGTCTACATTGAGGAGACTGCTACTGAGGCTCCTGTGGAGCGGGTTGATGAGCCTGCTGAGGTTCTTTCTAGCTCTAACGCTTCTGGCTCTGACAAGGTAGAACGTTCCATTCCCGCTGTTGCTCAGCCCGCACCTGCTGCTGCTCCCGCGCAGCCTGCCGCTCATTCGGTGAGCGCGGATGTGCCGCTGAGCTTCGGCACCCCGCGCCGTAGCACCCCGGTAGCGCAGGCTGCCCCCGCTGCTTCTGCGGCTCCGGTATCTGGTGTCCAGGTGCCGGCATCCCAGACTCTCAGCGGTCAGTTGCCGAGCGTCCCTGACACTTACGCGCAGGAAGAGGCTGCGGGTCCCGCGAAGGTTCTGCGCGCCTCCACGGCGGCTCCGCGTCGTCGTAGCGGTCAGATTATTTCTCCGGTGCGTGCAACCATCATTAAGCCTGTGGATCGTAGCAAGGTGCTGACTGCGCCTGCCCGTACCGCCCGTCCTGCGGCTGTTGTGACTGCCGCGGCGCCTGCGGAGTCTGAGTCGGCTGAGAAGGTTCTGCGTGCCCCTGCACGCCAGGAGGTGCCCGCCGTTCAGCCTGCTGAGCCTACCCGCCTTGAGGCGGCAGCGACCATCCACGACACCTACGAGAAGCTTCCGCATGATGAGCCGGTGCAGGAGCGCGGCGGCATCTTCTCGAAGATGAAGCGTTTCTTTGGCGTGGATGTGTACGAGCCTGAGCATGACGAAGCGCAGGAGAGCGCTGAGAAGGATCAGGCAGTGAAGGAGCAGGCTCTGAAGGCTGAAACGAAGTCCGAGCCCCAGCATGAGCTCCAGCCTGAGCCCCAGCCCGTCATTGATGAGGAGGCGCTGGCTCGTGCCGAGGCCGAGCGTGCTGAGCGTTTGAAGGCGTTGCATGCGGCGGCTGAAGAAGAGGCAGCTGAGGAAAGCGCCGTTGAAGAGGTTTCGGCGGAAGAGCCGGTTGAAGAACCCGCTGAGGCTTCTGAACCCGCGCAGGAATCGGTAGAGGCCGTCTCCTCGGCTGAGGAGAGCACTCCTGATGCTGCTGTAGTTTCTTCCGGTTCGGTGTTGTCGCATGGCCGCGCTAAAGGCTCGAAGAAGTCGAAGAAGAAGCGCCGTTAGGGCTACCGAATCCCCGTTTTCGTCCCGAGATATCCTCGATATCCCCGCTGGAAAAGCGGAAATTCAGGGAAAAACTCCTGAAAAGCCGCTCTCGAATGGTGAAAATGGGGGTAAACCTAGTACTCTAGGTAGGTAGCGCTCTAAAACGCAAGGGTATTTCTGTGCCTAAAATGCGTTTTGGATCGGTTATACCGGTATAAATATCCCCGGGTAGCTACCGAGTCGAATGGCTCGGCCGGGTACGAGTAAAGTGAGGAAATCCTATGGGTTCCGTTATCAAGAAGCGCCGCAAGCGTATGTCCAAGAAGAAGCACCGCAAGCTGCTTCGTAAGACCCGCCACCAGCGCCGCAACAAGAAGTAAATAGACTTCTTTCGCCCCGCCCTCCGTATGGAGAGGCGGGGTTTTTGCGTTCCTACAGTTTTTGCGGGCTGGGTTTTGTATTTGTAGAGGGTATGTGCGGGTCACCTGTTTGGGGTGCGGCGCGCTATCTGAGAGACTGGGATTATGACTGAAACTTCCACCATTAAAGTTCACCTCATGCGTCACGGCGAGGTGCACAACCCCGAGCGTATCGTGTACGGCCGTCTGCCCGGTTACCGTCTGTCCGATAAGGGCCAGCAGATGGTGCGTCTGAGCGCCGAGGAGTTCGCGGCTCGTGCTGGGCGAGGCGCCCGTTTCGTGCACCTGGTCTGCTCGCCGCTGCAACGTACCCGTGAATCTGCCGCCCCGGTTGAGGAGCTGCTGGGCCTGACCGCGCAGCCGGATGAGCGCGTCATTGAGGCGGATAACTACTTTGAAGGTCTGCACGTGAACGCGCAGGAGCTACTGAGGAACCCGCGTCACTGGACGAAGCTGTACAACCCGGCGCGCCCCTCCTGGGGTGAGTCGTACCTGGATCAGATTCGCCGTATGGCGGCGGCTGTTCAGGATGCGGCGCGTACCGCCTACGAGCGCGGCGGCGAGGGCGCGGAGGCGATTATTGTGTCGCACCAGCTGCCGATTTGGATTACTCGCCTGGGCGTTGAGGGCCGCATGCTGCAGCATGACCCGCGTGCCCGTGAGTGCAACCTGGCGTCGATTACGACTCTGGCGTTTAGCACCACTGATTTTGAGCATGAGATGCCGCGTTTTGTGGGGTATTCGGAGCCTGCCGCGCCGCTGTACGGTGGCGTGATTCAGCTACCCGGTAGCTAAAACATCCGGTAGCTAGTTCCTGAAGCTGTTTTTGAGCATAGCAAGAGGCTGTGAGCCCATCCTTTACGGATGTGCTCACAGCCTCTTTCTGTAAACCTTGAGGGGCGCACGAGCCTAGCTGTCCTGACTAGTTCTGCCCGCTGCTTTGACCAGGAGTGTTGTCCTCGGGGTCTTGTTCGTTCTGGGATTCTGCTTCGCGGCTGCGGCGTTCGCGTTCTGCTTTTGCTTTGAGCCAGCGCAGGTACTCTTCATCGTCGTCGGGGGAAGACACCGAGGGCGCCGGGGTGCTGCGTCGCTGACCGAAGCCGGGGCGAGGAGCGCCTGCTGCTGGCTGTGCTTTGGGGCGGCCCAAGATAAGCCACATGAGCGGGCCCACCACGGGGAAGAGCAGGGTGACGAGAACCCACAGCCACTTGGGTAGGGTTCGCGCCTCGTGTGCAGGGGTGCGGACGGCGTCCAAGAGGGTGTAGAGGGTCAGCCCCACGATGAGGGCGGCGCCGCCAATAATCAGCATGGCTCGAATCATAAGCACTACTATGACATACCGCCGCGTTATTGCGGAACTATGAACCGGGTGCCCGCCAACGGCGTAATGGCGCGGTAATCCGGCGCAGATTAGTACGTCGGCTTAGTAGCCGGTGAACACCTGAACCTCGTGGCTAATAATGTCCAGCGAGCCCAGCCACACGGCGAGGGCAAGAATCACGGAGTACACGAGCGCCACGATACCCGCCTGCTTGAGCACGGGGATCAGGTCGCGGCCGCCGCGCGTCCACACGGTCACGCAGGAGTGGATGGTCGGGCCGACCAGCAGGAAGATCAGCAGGAACCAGGGGTTCTCATCGAGCAGGAGCACGCCCAGGCCCAGTGCCAGCGCCATCTCCACGATGTAGGTGATGCGCGACCAGCGTTCGCCCAGGCGCACCGCCATGGTCAGCTTGCCCGCCTCAATGTCGGTGGGAATGTCACGTACGTTATTCGCCATGAGCAGCGCACAGGAAATCAGACCAATGCCGATAGCACCAACCCAGCCGAGCAGGGTCAGGGTGTGCGCCTGCGTGTAGAGGGTGCCCAGGGTCGCAACCAGACCAAAGTAGACGAAGACGAACACGTCGCCCAGGCCCATGTAGCCGTATGGGTGCTTGCCGCCGGTGTAGCCCCACGCCGCGAAGACGCTGGAGGCGCCAATCGCCAGGAACCACCACTGGTTCGCCAGAGCCACCAGGGCAAGACCCGCAAGCATCGCTAGACCGAAGCAGGCGAAGGCGGCGTACTTGACGGAGCGGGGGCTTGCCACGCCGGAACCAACGAGGCGTAGCGGACCCACGCGGTCTTCGTCGGTGCCCTTGATGCCGTCGGAGTAGTCGTTAGCGTAGTTCACGCCGACCTGCAGGAAGAACGCGACGAGGAACGCCAAGAACGCGTAGAGCGGCTTGAATTCGTTGACCTCGTAGGCGGCAGCTGAGCCGGCAATAATGGGGGCGACGGCGAGCGGCAGGGTGCGCAGGCGAGCGCCTTCAATCCATTGGGCGGCAGTTGCCACGGGGGTTCCTTCCGGGTCTAAGTGCGTATGATGCGTGGGTTTTGTGCGTGACGGTCAGGGCGTGCGGGCGGGTGCGTGCGCGGGGTGAAAACCCGCGGATGAGCCTGCTTTAGCCCTGACGGTAGTCTCTGTCCAGGATACTGTATATTTCTGCGCGGTCCGGCTTGCCGGTGCTGGTGAGCGGGAAATCCGGCAGGATGCTCAGCTGCTTGGGTGCGGCGGGGGCGCCGAGCTTTTCGGCGCAGCGGGCACGCAGTAGGGCGCAGAGTTCTTCGTTCAGGGCGGGGCGATTCTCGGTAGGTGTAGCCGCGGCACCGGCAGAAGGTACGAGCGTGACCGCGGCGGCAATGGCGGTGCCCCAGCGGGCATCGGGCAGGCCGACTACGCAGGCTTCGCGTACGGCGGAGTGCTCTTCGAGGACGGTCGCCACGGCGCGGGCAGAGATTTTTACGCCTCCGCTAATGAGGACGTCGTCGCTACGGCCGAGCACCTGCAGGCGTTGCTCGCTACAGTTCTTGTTGCTGTTGGGAGCTGCTGCAGGGCTCAGCAGCCCGTAGTCGTCGGTGCGGTACCAGCGGGTGCCGTCGGCGGCGGTGAAGAAGTGCTCGGCGGTGCGGGCGGCGTCGCCAATGTAGCCGCTGGCGAGGTGCGCGCCGCTGATCCAAATACGGCCCACCTGCACAGACTCTTCAATCGCTGTTTTCCCCTCAATATCCGGCACGGCAGGCATACCTTCTTCGGGTACGAGCTCCACCCGCACGCCGGGCAGTACGGAGCCGGAGTAGACGCATCCGCCGGCGGTTTCGGCGCTACCGTAGGTGGTCACCGTGGTCAGCCCCAGCGCGGAGGCGGCTGCGAGCAGGTCGGCGCTGGCGGGGGCGCCTCCGAGCAGGATGCCGGTGAAGGAGCCGAGCGCCTCGTGAATTTCAGCGCCAAGGTGCGGATCGGCGTCCGCGCTTTCGAGAAGCTTATGGAGCTGGGTGGGCACCAGGGAGATAAACCGGCGTGCCGAGCTCATGTGCTCAACCGCCTGCAGGAACACCTCGGGGCTAAAGTGCACGGGCTCAATGACGGAGCGGGCAATGACCGGGGCGGTGCCTGCGAGCACGGAGCGGGCGAGTACCTGCGCGCCGGCAATATAGTGCGCCGGAAGAGCCAGGAGCCACTGCGATGCCGTATCGGAGTTTGAGCCGAAGAAGCGTTCGGTGGCTGCGGCACTGGCGGCAAGAGCTCGCGCGGTCAGTGCGGTGCGTTTGGGGGTTCCGGTGGATCCGGAGGTGCCCACCACCAGCGCGATAGGCCCCGCAGCCGCATCCGCCGCGTACCCGCCCAGTAGCTGCTCAAAGGCGCCCAGCATGGCGTGCGGGTCGGCGGGCTGATCGGCGCGCACCTGTACCGCCTGCGGGTGCAGGGCAGCCTCCTGCGGGGCGGGGGAGGGCACGAGCCCGGGTACGGGGGTGTTCATCATGGCTAAATCCTTAGCGGCTGTTTGTAGCGGCTGCGTGCTGTCATGCGCCGGTGTGCGTCATATTCCGGGGTGGCATCAAATGCGCCGGAGCCGGATTCTTAGCTGAGGTTCTCAGGGTTGAATCCGGCTCCGAGCCTATGCATCTGAAACTACTTCTGTAGAAGGGCTGTCTCTTAGAAGTAGTAGGGGTAGTTGGACCAGTCCGGGTCACGCTTCTGCAAGAACGCGTCGCGACCCTCCACGGCCTCGTCGGTCATGTATGCCATGCGGGTTGCCTCGCCGGCGAAGACCTGCTGGCCGAGCATACCGTCGTCGGGCAGGTTGAAGGCGTACTTGAGCATGCGGATTGCCTGCGGGGACTGGCGGGCAATGTGCGCCGCGTATTCCAGGCCCTTGTTCTCGAGATCTGCGTGGGGGACGACGTCGTTGACTGCGCCCATTTCGTACATGCGCTGTGCGTCGTATTCCTTGGCAAGGAAGAAGATTTCGCGGGCAAACTTCTGACCCACCTGGCGTGCGAGTAGCGCCGAACCGTAGCCTGCGTCGAAGGAGCCGACGGTTGCGTCGGTCTGCTTGAACTTGCCGTACTCTTCGGAGGCGATGGTCAGGTCAGCAACTACGTGCAGGGAGTGGCCGCCGCCTGCAGCCCAGCCGGAGACGAGGGCGATAACGACCTTGGGCATGGTGCGGATGAGGCGCTGCACTTCAAGGATGTGCAGTCGGCCTGCGCGTGCCGGGTCGATGCTTTCTGCGGTGTCGCCGCTGGCGTAGTGGTAGCCGTCGCGGCCGCGGATGCGCTGGTCGCCGCCGGAGCAGAATGCCCAGCCGCCATCCTTGGCGGAGGGGCCGTTGCCGGTGAGCAGCACGGTGCCTACGTTGGAGGTCATGCGGGCGTGGTCGAGGGCGCGGTAGAGTTCGTCCACGGTGTGCGGGCGGAATGCGTTGCGCACCTCGGGGCGGTCGAAGGCGATGCGCACGGTAGGCAGATCGCGCAGAATCTCGCCGTTTTCGTCGCGCTGAACCTGGCGGTGGTAGGTGATGTCGGTGAAGTCCTCGAAGCCCTCAACGACGCGCCAGTCGGCGGGGTTGAAGATGTCCGAGACCTTTTCGGGAAGTTGTGCAGTCATAGACCCTATTTTACGGTGCCCGCGGTGCGGCTCGTCGAGTCCGGGGGGAGGGGGCACGCCCGGCATAATATTCCGATAGTAGAATATGATGCGCGGGGAACGATTTCTGCTCTTGTGCTCACGCCTGTATCTTAGCCGGTTAAGGCCCTATAAACATACCAAGGCCCGGACCGCGTGTGTGCGGCCCGGGCCTTGGGGAGAGACTCTTTACTTGACCTTTGCGAGCTCCACCGCGCGGTCGAACTCTTCGTCAATGGCATCGTTCTTCTTGTAGGTCATGAGCGAAACCACGATGGCGACGAGCAGTGCCGAAGCGAAGCCGGGAACCATTTCGTAGAGCACGGACTTCATGGGGCTCTGGCCCCATGCGAATGCCACAACGGCACCGGTGATCATGGAGGCGAGTGCACCCTGGGTGGTCAGCTTACGCCAGTAGAGGGAGAGCAGAACGGTCGGGCCGAATGCCGAACCGAAGCCAGCCCAAGCGAATGCGACCAGCTGCAGAATGGAGCTGTTGGGGTTCCATGCCAGGGCACCGGCGACCAGTGCCACGATTGCCACGCCTGCACGGCCGAGCCACAGGGACTTGGATGCGCTGAGCTTCTTCGAGGAGAAGATGCCGTAGAGGTCCTCCACCAGAGCGGAGGAGCACACAATCAGCTGCGAGGAGAGAGTGGACATAATTGCCGCCAGAACCGCAGCCAGAATCAGGCCCGCAACGAGGGGGTGGAACAGAATCTGGGAGAGGTCCAGGAAGACCGACTCAGCGGTTTCCGGGTTGGTGAGGGATGCCTCAGGGTGGCGTGCAAAGTATGCGATACCCATGAATGCGCCGCTCAGTGCGCCGAACACGGTCAGGACCATCCAGCTGATGCCGATGCGGCGGCCAGACTTAGCGTCCGCGGGGGTGCGCATTGCCATGAATCGCACGATAATGTGCGGCTGGCCGAAGTAGCCCAGACCCCACGCGAGGGACGAAACGATACCGGCGAAGGTGGTGCCTGCGAAGATGCTCAGTGCGTCGGGGCTTACCTGGCTGATGGACTCAACCACGGGGCCCACGCCGCCGAGGTTAATAATAGTGACGACGGGAACGGCAATGAGTGCTGCGAGCATGAGCAGACCCTGAACCATGTCGGTGTAGGATGCGCCCATGAAGCCGCCGAAGAAGGTGTAGAACACGGTGATGCCTGCCAGCAGGAGCATACCGGTGTGGTATTCCTGTCCGAAGGAGGACTTGAAGAACAGGCCGCCGGACACCATGCCGGAGGAGACGTAGAAGGTGAAGAACACCAGAATCACAACGCCGGAGACGATGCGCAGCACGCGCTTGGTGTCATGGAGGCGGTTGCTCAGGAAGACGGGGACGGTCACGGCGTCGCCTGCTACTTCGGTGTAGCTACGCAGTCGCGGTGCCACGAACTTCCAGTTGCACCATGCGCCGATGGTCAGACCGACGGCGAGCCAAGCCTGGGAGAGGCCGCTGAGGTAGACGGCGCCGGGCAGACCCATGAGGAGCCAACCGGACATGTCGGAGGCGCCCGCTGAGAGAGCAGCGACGGTGGGGGAGAGCTGTCGCCCGCCCAGCACATAGTCGTCAAGACTGTTGTTTTTGCTATTTGCCCATAGGCCGATTGCGATCATGGCAACAAAATAAATCGCCAGCGCGATGACCTGGTATGTACTCGCGGCCATAATGTTCCTTCTCTCCTGGTGATAGTGTGCGCCTGTGTGTATTTATGCGCTACCCCATAACTTTATGAGTGGCATAGGATACAGTCTAGGCTTTGAGGAGCTGAAAATAAAGTCTATTTGACCCCTAAGAGCGAGAAGCTGTGGAATAAATATGTATTTGCTGTGTAAATTCCTTGGTCGTACACGTGGGGCAATGTGGGAGCGTGTGCGAAAAAGTGCCCGAAAAACCCCTGAAATTCAGGGTTTCGGGCACTTCGGTGCAAGAGATGCAGTTTAAAAGCAACGCAAACGATCAGAGTCGTATGCATCTAAAACGAATTAAACGAAAAATTTAAAAGCCGTTCGGAGTGTTGAACTGTTACACGACAATGTCACAGAGGCTTAGAGATCCCTCACGACCCACGGTTCAGTAGCCATACGAGCCGGGTCAAAACGCTCCAAAATCGCCGCCGCATTGGGCACCGGAACATCCGCCGAATGGGCAGAACCATCCGCGTTATACACCGGAATAGAAGCGGCAATCCACCCCAAAATCGTCGGGACTTCAACGCCCGCCTCACGCAGCTGCGGCAAGGTCACCGCACCATCACGCTTCGCCAGGCGCTTACCCTCTTCGTTCAGTGCCAGGGGAACGTGAGCGTAACGCGGCTGCGTCAAACCCAAAAGCTGCGCCAAATACGACTGGCGAGGCGCCGAAGGGAGCAGATCATCACCGCGCACAATCTGCTCAACCCCCACAAATGCATCGTCCACCACGGAGGTCAGGTTATAGGCGTAGGTGCCGTCATTGCGCACCAGCACAAAATCATCTACCAGGCCGGTGTAGGTGCCGTAAAAATCATCCTGCACCGTGTAGCTCGTGCACTCGGCACGCAGACGCAGAGCCGGCGGACGCTGAGCACGGCGGTCCTCCCGCTGCGCCTTGCTCAGCTCGCGGCAGGTCCCAGGGTATGCGCCCGGCGCACCGTGCGGGGCGCTCGACGCCTCCTGAATTTCGCGGCGGGTACAGAAGCACTCATAGACGAGGTTTGCCTCGCGCAGCTGCGCAACCGCCTGCTCATAGGCGGCAAGGCGCGTGCTCTGGTACAGCACACCTGCTTGCCTGCCCTCGGCGCTTTCGCTACCCTCAACACGCTCTGTCGGGGCGCCGGGGCTCGCATCCCAATCCAAACCCAGCGCCGCCAAATCAGCAATCTGACGCTCCGCAGCACCCGGGCGCACGCGATCCAAATCCTCCACGCGCAGATAGAAGGGCTTGCCACCGCGGCGAGCCATCGCCCAGGCCAAAATAGCGGTACGCAAATTACCCAGATGCAAATCCCCTGAGGGGGAGGGGGCGTAGCGTCCGGTACCGCTGGGGAAAGGCTGAGCTGAGGGAGGGGTAGGGGAAGAAGTCATACTTCTATCCTATAGGGGCGTTAGATGCGGGTTAACCGTGCGCACGACTCTAGGTTGAGTGGCATCGTGGCATAAATATTGCTTCTACGGATGCGCGCCAGGCTTTTCGAGGGGCTCCTTTGGTAATGATGTGCTGTTCAAACAATCCGGAGAGGTTGATAAGGCTCACCACTTTCTTGTTGCTAGAGATAAGTTTGCGCAAAATAATGCACTTTCATTGCCTTGAATTGTTACCGAACCGTAAATTTCTGTTCTCTGAAGCCCGAATAACTCCTCAGCCGCTAAAAATTCCAGTAGGGTTGTATCTATGGCTCGTACTATTGAACTCGCAGACGGTGTGTACCGCATTGCGACCGACAACTACCGACTGAACACCGGACTGGTCCTCGGACTGGAGCGTGCACTAGTCGTAGATACCGGCGCAGGTCCCCGTCAGGCAACCGAAATTTATGATGAGGTTCGCCGTCTCACGCGCCTTCCTATTACCGTTGTAAACACTCACGGACACTATGAGCGTTTCTTCGGCAACGATGTTTTCGCGGCAATGGGTGCCGAAGAATTCTGGGCGCATCCTCGCGCCGCGCGTGCAATCCGTAAATACGGTGAGGCGCAGCGTCCCTACGTCGAGACGCTCGAACCGGAAATGGCGCACCATCAGGGTGCAGCCACCAACATTATTGTCCCCAATTGCCTGGTCGCCAATAGGGGCGACGGCATCACTTTCACCCCCATTGACCTGGGTGAGCGTAGCGCAACCCTCATGTACATGGGTCCAGGCCACACCGATGGTGACATCCTGGTCGGTATTGAAGATGTGCTCTTCATGGGTGGTCTGATTGAAGAGGGTACCGACCCCTACTTCGAGGATTCCTTCCCCGACCGTTGGATTGACACTCTCGGTGCCGTGCTCGAATTTGACCGTTACCGCGTGTATGTGCCCGGTAACGGTGAGCCGGTAGACCGCACCTTCGTGGAGCGTGAGCGTAACACCATGGTGACCGCTATTGAGTCGATTCGTTCCTCCACTTTAAATCGTGATGACGAGGCGACGACCGCGGCAATGTATAAGCTGCCGTATGCGCCGGGTGCTACTCGCTTCCTGCTGGATCGTTTGGCTCAGCTTGAAGGTGCACCGGTAGCGGCATATCTCGAAGCGGATCACCCGGACACCAGTGGTTTCACGGGTCCGATTACTCTGGGTCAGGCTTCGTACTAAAACCCCGTATGCAATATGCCTCATGGGGCATAAATACAGGTGAGGGCTGGTTTCTATGATAGAAACCAGCCCTCACCTTTTATATGCCCATAACTTTAGGGCACGTATTTAGCGCTGAACGTACTGGGCGCGCATTGCCTCGCAATCAGCCGCCAAAGAAGTCGGGACCTCACCCATCGCCTTGCAAAGCTCCACGAAACGGTGACGCCAATCCAGATGCTGCAGAGCCTGACGAATCTGCTGCTCACCCTGTGCGGGGGTCCAGCGGGAGACCGCATCGGCAACCTGCGCGAGGCCCGCGCGTGCATCCGCGTGATCAATGTCGATGGTCGCGCCGTCCCAAAGGATTTCACGTACGGTGGTGGTGTTCGGGACCTTGCCGACCACGGTCACGCCCGAAGCCAGCGCATCGGTCCAACGGCCGGTGATGTACTCCTTGGTCGGGTGAGTGTACGGTGCCGGGCTCACCGAGGTAGAGAAGGCTAGCAGGAACTTCGCGCGATTCAGTGAATCCTGCAGGTGCTGAGCCGACTCGCGGTCATTTGCGCCGAAGGGCGGGCGGCCCTCAAAGCTCAGACCCAGCTCAGCGGCGAGGGCGGCGGTCGCCTCGTCATCTTCGTAGGCGGCGGGCTGACGACCCACACGCAGCAGGTCGGTGCTCTTCGAACCCAGCGCAGCCAGACGGTCAGAGAAAGCACTCCAAACATCCGCGCCCCAGGGCAGAACGCCGGGGGCCTTCACACCTGCAGTGGTCCAGGGCTGAACGTCGTCAACGTCCGCAACGAAAATACGGTCGTAGGTGGAGGACTTAGCCAGCGCGGGAATACGGTCATCCCAGAAGCTATCAATCACCCAGCCGTAAATCGCTCCGTAGCGGCGGAATGTGAAGGAGCGCTGCGAAATGGCGTACAGCTGACCGGGATCAGATGCAATCACCAGGCAGTGCTTGGAACCGCCCTTGAGGCGGGGCAGACGCGCCAGAAGCTTCGTTTCCTTGCTGAGGGATGCGCCCACATCCACGGTGTGTACGGTACCGTCGGTGTAGCGGCCGAGAAGCTCCGCCATGGCGTGTACGGGAACCCAACCGGCTCCGGAAGGGACGGCAACAATAATATCGAGTGAGCTCATGAGAATCCTTGGGAGCAACGCCCGCCGCATGCACCGGGCTCGCCGGGGTAAAAACCTCGGGTCGCGGGCGGTGTGCATCAGCGGCGAGAGCGTGAATGTCAATAAATGATAGATAGGGTGCCTTGCGTCAGCAGGCGCGCAGAAAACGCGAATGCAGCGGCGAGTGAAACCGCTACGACCGGCTAGCTTTCAGCCGCGGAAGGCTATGGCACAGGTAGTTTTCAGTATATCGGTCAACCCTGCGCACGGGGCTTAGCCTGCAGCCTTGAGAAACGGCTTTAGGGTGTGTGAATGCGCACCTCAACGCCCGATTCGGTCCCAAACCCGGCAGCCATGCGCGCCAAATCAGTATTCGGGGCGGCAGCCACAGTGAAGAAACGATTCACAGCGGCGGTGAACTGCTCCTGACGAGCCATATCACCGTGTTCAAGAGTCGTGAAAATACCGCCGCCGGCATCGTCAAAGACCTCAACGCGCAGTTCGGGAAGAAGCTCCGTATTCGGCAGGTTCAGCGAGGATACATCGTGCTGGAAGGTCAGGTCACCGCACAGCAGGGTCACCGGCAGGGCGGCACCACCAATGACCGGGCGGGAGTTCTCATCCACGCCGGCAGGGTAGTAGCCCGACAGGGACACACCAATAGCGGTCGCAATCGTGCCGTCAATACCGGCAAGACCGCGGTTAGCAAGCACGCGCGCGGGGGCGGGATCGCCCAGGGCGGGGGCTGCCGCATCCAAATCACGCACCAGGTTTGAAGAACCCAGCACCATGAGGCGGCGCTGAGCCACCGCATCCTGCCAGACGCGGCGGGCGTAGGAGCGGCCAGCGGTGCGGTTGCGGTAATCGGTGTAGTCAACCGAGCTCTCAGCACCCGGTTGTTCGTAGGCGGCAATGGCGCGCAGGCACTCATCCTGCAGCTCGCGGGCGGGCTCAACCCACTGCTCTAGCCAGTTCAGCTCGTCCACCAGCTCATCAGCGGTAGCAGAGGATGCGCACGCAAACTCGGCGAGCTCGCGCGGGGTCGGCAGCTCCACGAAGGAGCGAGCGCCCGGCTCGTACCAGCTGGCGCGGCGCGGGGCGTAGAACGCGCACTGAATATCTTCGCGTTCCAGCAGTGCGGTAATCGGGCGCGAAAGCGTCGGGTGGCCAAAGAGCACCACACGCTCAATCTGCGCGGCGGGGGCGAACGAACCATCAGCGAGCAGCTGCGGGTAGTGAGGAATGGAGGTTGCGCCGTGGCGCGCCTCGGAGGAGGGCTCCGCGAACAGCGGCAGGTTCAGCACGCGCGCGAACTCAGCCGCAAACTCGCCGGCACCGTCAGCGGCAACCACCACGGTGCGGTGCGCCGGGGTGAACTCCGCCAGGTCCGCCTGCGCCTCCAAAGAATCCAGAAGCCAACGCTGCTCGGCGCTGGAGAGCCCGGAACCCTCAGCGCGGGCGGCGCGGGCGCGACCCTCAGCCTGCGGGTCGTAATCCTCCAGCAGGCTCTGCGCCCACTGCGGCAACATCTGCGCAAAACGGCCAGAGGGGGTCAGCGGCGTATCGAAACAAATGTTCAGGTGCACCGGGCCAATCGGCTCGGCAGACTGCTTGCGCCAGTGCTCGGCGCTACGACCGGTCAGCGCGTTCAGGCAGGCGGCAAAAGCCTGAGTCTGCTCGCCCTCCACCTGCTCGGGGTAGGAGGTCAGATCGGCTTCAGCACGCACAAAAGGATGGAAGAAACTCGCCTGGCGGGTCGTCTGATTCACGCCGCTACCGCGCAGACGCTCCGGGCGGTCAGCGCTCAGCACCGCCAGGGGCACGCCGGCGTGGTACGCCTCCATAACAGCGGGCACGTACTCGCCCAGTGCCGTACCGGAGGTGCACACCAGACCCACGGGCTGGCCGGATGCCTTGGCAATACCCAGGGCGGTAAAGGCTGCACTTCGCTCGTCCACGCGCACGTGCGCAATGAGGGCGCCGGCTTCAGCGGCGGCGGCAATAGCGTACGCAAGAGGTGCGCTGCGGGATCCCGGAGACACGACAACATGCCGCATACCGGCACGAATCAGCGAATCGAGCACGGATACTGCGGTGAGCATGGCGGGGGTTGAGCGGTTTTCAGTCACCGTACCATTCTAATGCCGAGGGCATTTTCCTTCAGTTATGGTTACCCTTCACGGGTGCAACCTTGATAACTACAGTCTTTACAGTCCGCAGGCGCGTTCCAGAACCCGGTAGCAGGCGGTGACGCGCTCCACCCACCACTGGCGGGTCTGCTCATCGGTGGCAAGACGCTCCAGGCGCTGCCGGCTGGGGGTGATGGTGCGCAGGTCCATGAACCCGTCGTGGGCGATGAGCGGCTCGTCGGTGACGTCCTCAGCCATGAGGGAGACCGTGCCCAGACCGCACCCGTACCTCAAGGTCGGTAGGGAAGCAGCCAGAGAGGCGCCGGTGGCAATGCCCACCGAGGACTCCAGCGCGGAAGAAACCACCGCCGGAAGCTGCGCCTGCTCAACCAGCGCGAGCGCACGACGCACACCACCCAGCGGTGCCGCTTTGATAACCATCAGGTCCGCGGCGTTCGCGCGAGCCACCTTCAGCGGGTCTTCCGCCTTACGAATCGACTCGTCGGCGGCAATGCGGGCGGGCAGCCCCTCCTTGGCAATGGCAAAGCGGAGCGCAGCCATATCCTCAATGGATGCCACGGGCTGCTCTGCGTAGATAATGCCGTACTCGCAGAGCTTGCGCAGCGCATCAAGGGCACCGGCAAGGGTGTAGCCCATGTTCGCGTCCACCTTCAGGCGTGCATTCGGGAGGGCCTCTCGCGCCGCGGCCACGCGGGCAATATCGTCGGAGAGGCTCTGCCCCTTCTCCGCCACCTTGATTTTGAGTTCCTGAATCTCACCGGCGTACTTGGCGAGCACCTCCGGCACGCGCTCCGCCGGTACCGCGGGCAGGGTCGCGTTCAGCGGGATGCGCGTACGCACCGGCTCCGGGGCGGGCAGCCACGCCGCCTCCAGCGCGCAGGCAAGCCACGCGGCAGACTCCTGCGCACCGTACTCGAGGAAGGGCGCGAACTCGCCCCAGCCGTGCGGGCCGCGAATCAGCGCGCTCTGGCGGCTATTGACCCCGCGGAAGGTGACCGTCATCGGAATTTCAACTGTGAAAAGGTTCTCCAGAACCTCCTGCAGTGGCGGCAGGGGAGTGTTCGTGAGGTGAAAACCGTAGCCGAGAGGCGGCACGCTCATACTGGTGTTCAAGGTATCTGCCCTTCTTCGATGCGCTATGAGCTCACCATAACATTCTGGGGGCGGGTGGGTGCGCTCGCACCCTGTCACGCATTCTCTGGAAACTCTCAGGTTGAGGTCGAAAAAACTTTAGTTTTTCATAGCTTAACCTGGGATAGTAGGTAGTTATTCGCCCGAGAACTCGGACGGTGCTTCGCATAAACCGGCAGCTTGGGGGCTACCGTTTTGAGGGGCTGGCATCGGCGGGCTCGGGTATCACTAACAGACATGAGGGCGAGAAGGTACAAAGGGTTATGAAGAAGAAAACACCGGCAAATACATCGGGTTCGGAAAACTCCGGTTGGGAGAGCTCCGAAAACCTCGATGCTACCAGTGTGCTTCACCCCGCTGATGTGCATGCGGCCGCTGCTGACAATGCGCCCACTACGGTGTTTTCCTCTGATGAGACTGCGGTGCTCTCTGATTATCAGGACGCTACCCAGGTGCTCGCCTCCCACGAAACGGCTACTCATGCCGCTGCGCACAGTGATGACCGCACGAAAGTTTTGACGGATTACGGTTTATCGCCGGCTCACGAAGCTACGTCTGCGGGTTCTGCAAACGCGGCTTCCGTGAACGCTGAATCGGCGAATACCGAAGTTATTTCTTCGCACCCCGACACCTCAGAGGTTATTGGTGCGACCCGTCCTTTGCCGCGCGCTTACCGTGCCCCCATTAAGATTCCTGAGACGATTCCCTCACCGCAGGAGCGTGCCTCTCAGGGGAACTACAGCGCGGATGAACCGATGCAGGCTACGCGCCGTCTGGACCCGCCGAAGCCTCCGGTGAGCGGTTTCCCGCTGAACAATCAGATGGGTGCCTCCCCAATGGGTGCGCCTCAGATGGGCGCTCAGCAGCCTCTTCCCGCGCGCGTGATGCCTCCGCAGGCACCTCCGCAGCCGGTGGCTTATCCTCCCGAGGCGTATCCTGCCGCCGCCTACCCGAACGGTGCGTATGTTCAGACCGGTCAGGTTCCCGTGGATGCTTCGGGCCGCCCGGTGAATCGTCCCGGCGAAGAGCAGGGGCATCATCTTCCGAGTACCGGTATTTTGATGCGTCACGTGATGGCGTTGCTGTTCTTGGGTCTGTCTCTCTACGGTGCGTTTGTGTTCTTCATTTACACGGCGACCGGCCAGCAGGTTGATGAGCAGGCGTACACCGAGTATGCGCATCAGTTCAAGAGTTACCGCGGTCCGACCCTGACTGCGCTGGATTCTTTGCCCACGATTGTTGGTGTGATTGCGGTGCTGGGTCTGATTGCGGTGCTGATTTGGAAGCACCGGTTCCTGCCCTCGCTGATTGGAGTGCTAGTTGGGGCTGCGGCGGTGACGAGTACGTATCTGCTTAAGCACTATCTGATCGTGAAGCCCGACCTGGGTGTTCAGGAGGCGCTGAGCAACTCGGCGCCCAGTGGCCACACGACCTTCGCGGCGGCGGCTGGCGCGGCGCTCTTCTTGGCGGCGCCTCGTTTCTTGCGGCCCACGGTGGCTCTGTGCGCGGCGTTGGCGACCTGCCTGACGGGTGCCTCCACGATTATTAATGGTTGGCACCGCCCGGCGGATGTGGTGACCGCTATTCTGGTCACCGCCATCTGGACGGTTGTGGGTATGGGTGTGCTGCGTTATGTGCGTCCGGCAGATTTTGCGGTGCCGGCGCGTGGTGGTTTGGTGCTGGTGCCGTTGATGACGATTGCGACGCTGTTCCTGTCGTTCTGCGCGGTCATTCTGTATCTGATTGCGATTTTTGCGCCGATTCCCGGTGGTGCGTTTACCGCGGCGACCTGCATGATTATTGCGGTGAGCTTTGGTACGACGGCGTTGATGGTGAACCTGTTGCGTCCGCGTAATAGTAATCGCTCCGCCTATTCGAAGGTGTGGAGTTATCAATAGATGTTGTTCCCCTCCCTGCCCGGGGTGTTTCAGCTTGATGTGAGCTGAGGTATTGTCCAGTTGCGGGGAGGGGAATACAATATAAGAAATTTAGTATTTTTAATACCAATATTAGGGAGGGGGTTGCGCGCCCCCTTTCACTCACCCCTGAAGAGAAAGGTGCGTACCATGGCAGGTACCCATGAAGGCCGCGTCCTCGTATTCCCCCAGCTCACCGAAGTGCTGACCCCCTTTGAAGATAAGCCCCAGGCTCGCAAGATCGTTGATGCCGACGGCGGCAACCTGACCCTCATGGAACTGGCTGCAGGCCAGTCCTGGCACGAGCACCACAGCGTGCACCCCATCTTCGTGCAGGTGCTCAAGGGCGAGGTGATTTTCCACGTGAAGGACCGCGATATTACCCTGGTGCCCGGCAAGCCGATTCACGTGACCGCCAAGCTGCTGCACTCCCTGCGCGCCGTGAAGGACTCCACCCTGCTGGTGACCATGCTGACCGGCGAATCGCACCCCGAACCCAAGGTCAACATTGACGTCGAAGAGGTCTAATTCCCGACCCCAAAACCCCTGACCCCAAAACCCCCGACCTCAAAACATTAGCTCGCTGCCGCATCTGTACAGGATGCCGCGGCGAGCTTTTTCTCTGTCCTCCTGCCCTCACATATGCCTGCGAGAATACCCTCACGCTACGCCCTGAGCTTTCTGCGCGCTCGTACACCCCGCGCGGGCGTACCCTGAAAAGTACACTCCCGCTAACATCACAGGGAGCAACCCGAAAGGATACGCAATGCCCAAGTCACTGCAACGCCCCGTCGTTCTTCTCACCGGTGCCAGCTCCGGTATCGGCTACGACGTGGCGCCTCTACTGGTGCGCTACGGCTATACCGTCTACGGTGCCGCCCGCCGCGTTGAGAAGATTGAAGAGCTCGCCTCCGAGGGCGTGAAAGCGCTCAGCCTGGACGTTGCCGATGAAGCATCCATGGAAGCCGCCGTACAGCAGATCATTGACGCAGAAGGCCGCATTGACGTGCTCATCAACAATGCAGGCTACGGATCCTACGGCGCCATTGAAGACGTCCCCATCGACGAGGCACGCCGCCAGTTCGAGGTGAACCTCTTTGGCCTCGCGCGCCTCACCCAGCTGGTACTGCCGCATATGCGCGCACGGGGCAGCGGGCGCATCCTGAATATCTCCTCAATGGCGGGGCGTATTACCTCACCCCTGGGTGCCTGGTACCACGCCACCAAGTACGCCCTTGAGGCGTTCAGTGATGCACTGCGCATGGAAGTTGAAGAGTTCGGTATTGACGTGGTCATTATCGAGCCCGGCGGCATCAAAACCCCCTGGGGGCTCATCGCGGCAGACCACCTGGAGGAATCCTCCCGAAACGGTGTCTACGCGGCTCAGGCGCAGCGGGTTGCGGCAAATATGCGTAAGCTCTACTCGCCGTCCTCTAACCTTTCAGAGCCCAAGGTTATCTCTAACGCTATTCTGCGAGCCCTGGAGGCGCGCCGCCCCAAGACCCGCTACCTGGTAGGTTTCGGTGCTAAGCCCTCCGTGTTCCTGCATACCGTGCTACCGGACCGTCTCTTTGACAAGGTGGCGCGCCGTATCTTCTAGAACCGAAATAGCCGCGAACTAGAGCATTAAAAAGCGGGCGGTGCTGCGCGAAACAGAATGTTTCGTACAGCACCGCCCGCTACGTTTTTCAAGAGCTAGTACTAGTCTACTACGGCGTGGGTCGGATCGAGCACGCGCGCCAAGAAAGCCTGAGTACGTTCGTGCTGGGGGTTGCCAATCACCTGATCGGCGGGACCTTCCTCCACGACCACGCCGTCGGCCATGAAGACGACCTTATCGGCGACCTCGCGGGCGAACGCCATCTCGTGAGTCACCACGATCATGGTCATGCCCTCGTCAGCAAGGTTGCGCATAATGCTCAGAACCTCGCCGACCATCTCCGGGTCGAGCGCACTGGTCGGCTCATCGAAGAGCATCAGGTCCGGGTTCATGGACAGCGCACGTGCAATAGCCACACGCTGCTGCTGACCACCGGACAGCTGAGCCGGGAAGCGGTCTTCCTTGCCTTCCAGACCAACCTTGGCGAGCTGCTCGAGGGCAACCGCCTCCGCCTCAGCCTTGGAACGGCCCAGAACTTTAATCTGAGCGATCGTGCAGTTATCCAGAATGTTCAGGTGGCCGAACAGGTTGAACTGCTGGAACACCATACCCATGTGGGTACGCACGCGGTTAATGTCTACGTCCGGGTCGGTGACCTCGGTATCGCCCACCATGATGGTGCCGTCGTTCGGCTCCTCCAGCAGGTTCACGCAACGCAGCAGGGTGGACTTACCGGAACCCGAAGGACCGATGAGGCACACGACCTCGCCCGGCTCGACCTGCATGTCGATGCCCTTGAGAACCTGAACCTTGCCGTAAGACTTGTGCAGGTTAGAAATGCGCACCGAGGAGGCGGCCATGGATGAAGTTGAAACAGTCATAGTATCTTCCGTAATCCGTATCTGTCGTTGCGCTTACTTGCGGCCCGCAAGCTGGGTGCGGCGCTCAAAGTATGCGGAGAGCTGGCCCAGCGGAACAGTGATAATCAGGTAGCACAGACCCGCAACCACCAGGGGAGTCAGGCCCGCGTTAGCGGCGGTCAGGCCCTCACGGCCGAACTTCGCCAGCTCGTACTGCGAGACGGTTACGCCCAGCAGGTACACGAGGGAGGAGTCCTTGGTCAGCAAGATAACCTCGTTGGTCAGCGGGGGCAGAACCACGCGGAACGCCTGAGGAATAATGATCGAAATCATCGCGCGAGTGTGGGACATACCCAGGGAGCGTGCCGCCTCCATCTGGCCCTTCGGGATCGCCTGCAGGCCCGCACGGAGAACCTCACTAATGTAAGCAGCCGAAACCATACCCAGGGACAGGGTCACCGGAATCAGGTTATCCACGAAGCGGATCTTGAACGCCAGAGGAATACCGTAACCGAACGCGAAGAAAACCAGCAGCGCCGGGATGCCGCGGAAAAGCTCCACGTACAGGGTCGCAATCCAACGGTAGGGGGCGATAGAAGAAATACGCATGAGCGCCAGCAGCAGACCGCCGGAGAGGCCCACGATGAAGCCCAAGGTGGTGTACAGCAGGGTGTTCTTCAACGCCACGGTGATGATGTCGGGGAACTGCTGAGCCGCAACGTCCAGGTTGAATACCTGCTGGCTGAGGGTCTTCCAGTCAGCCAGAAGAATGGCTGCCAGGGCGATAACTGCCAGAAGGGCGTACTGTGCGTAGCGGAAGAGCTTCTGCTTCTGACGGGGTGAGAGTTTAGAGGACATGCGCTTTCTTATCCGTGTGCTGTTCGGTCAGGAGCGTTCTGCACGCTCACAAGGGTAGAGGCCGGAGAATCCCCCAACCCAAAAGTAATAAGGGTACTCCTGAATTGGGGGAGAGACTAACCGGCTAGATTCTTAGGAAGCGGAGGAAGAGGCGCTCGCGGAGGTGGAGGAAGTGGCACCAACCCACTTGGCCTTCATCTTGTCGAGCTCGCCGTTTTCCTTGAGCTTAGCGATGGTGGCGTTTGCCTTGGTCAGCAGCGCCTTGTTGTTGGAGGAAACTGCTGCGGCAATCTGCTCGGTGTTCTCGGAATCCTGGTAGGCAATCTTGAAGGAGGCCGGGTCGTTGGTCAGTGCCTCGGACACCACGGAGAGGTTCGCTGCGACTGCCTTGACCTGACCGGTCTTCAGGGCGGAGAACATGAGGGAGGTGTCTTCGTACTGGATGACCTCTGCACCGTTTTCCTTGGCGTAGGTTTCACCGCTGGTTGCCTGCTGCGCACCAACGCTGACACCCTTCAGGTCTGCGGCGGAGGTGATGGAGGAACCCTTGGGGACCAGGATTGCCAGGTTGTCGTCGAAGTAGACGGTGGTGAACTCCATCTTGCTCTTACGTTCGT
>ERZ773024.128-NODE-128-length-26898-cov-3.804865_pt1 | contig 26898 bp, 20 predicted proteins | sample MGYA00511667_ERZ773024 | MGnify/ENA primary metagenome ERZ773024 (study PRJEB29015, sample SAMEA2738117) | human oral metagenome | biome: human oral; feature: human-associated habitat; material: saliva | place: China | collected 2258 ... | reverse complement strand
CCCAACGCGGTTAGACGGGTTAGGGATTCTCCCTAACGGTAACCCTCCAGCTGACTAACATCAGCCTTCCTGGTCTTGACACCACCCTTGCGGGTAATTGTCCGTTTATTTTAGGCACCTCTCCCATCTCTCACAGGCGAGGTGAGCGCACACCCGAAAGCGTGAGCGTGTCCCAGACAGGATTCGAACCTGCGACCCTCCGCTTAGGAGGCGGATGCTCTATCCACTGAGCTACTGGGACTAAAAGGTATGAAATTGAGATGCTACCAGCATTATAGCGGCACTAACATAAGAGCCACACCGCGTATATGGGAAGACATAGAGCCACATGTATTTAGTGAGAGCCAGCCCTGCGTGTACGGGGAAAACTATCCTGTGTTCCAACGGAATTTGGACTCGAAGGAGCCACCCTTTACGTGGGTTGGGTCTAACATTTTGTTAGACGGTGACCCTCAAACCAGCCTAAGCTAATTCTCCTGGTCTTGACACGTTAATGTCCGTTTAGATTTACAACCTCTCCCGTCTCTCACAGGCGAGGTATATAACACACATCAAAAGCGTGTGTGCTACGTGCTCCCCGCAGGATTTGAACCTGCGACCCCGACGTTCGTAGCGTCGTACTCTATCCAGACTGAGCTAGGGGAGCGGGGTGAGTGACGGGAGTCGAACCCGCTATAACTTGCGCCACAAGCAAGCGCCTAACCGTTTAGCCTCACTCACAGTGCCCTTGGGTGGACTTGAACCACCGACCTCCGCTTTATCAGAGCGACGCGCTAACCAACTGCGCTACAAGGGCTTAGACTGACTTTAGGCGGTCAGTGCGCCATATACGCGGTCTACACGGGATGAGCCTGCCCTGTATGTGCAATGGAAAACCTGACTAGGGTAAACACCTAACCAAGTCAGGTTTTCCATTCACTTTTATGCAGGGTGGGTCTGACATTTTGTCAGACGGTGACCCTCAAACTGGCTGATGTCAGTTATCTTGGTCTTGACGGGCGACCGAAGCCGACTATCCGTTTTCACTCTCTCCCATCTCTCACAGGCGAGAGGCATAGCCAAAAAGCTATACGCGGTCTACACGGGGCTCGAACCCGCACTCCCCACCGTGACAAGGTGGTGCTCTACCGTTAAGCTAGTAGACCATAACCCCAACAAAAAGCTAAGGTAATAACGCCACACATAAGCGACGTATGCTCCCCTGACTGGACTCGAACCAGTAACCCTTCGATTAACAGTCGAATGCATCTGCCAATTGAGCTACAGGGGAATGAACCACCCAGCATAAGGGAGGTTGCGTGCGCCTGGTGGGACTCGAACCCGCACTCCGAAGAAGCAAGATTTTAAGTCTGCCGCGTCTGCCAATTCCGCCACAAGCGCTTAAAGCGTAAGTATGACAAGGCATACCACACTAGCACCCGCCCTCACAAAAGAACGAGCGAAAAGCTGGAAAGCCCGAAGGCTCCCCTATTACAATAAGGGTGCCCCTAATGAGGCTGAATCCTCGAACCGGCTTTAAAAACGGCGCATCAGTGGGGCTCTGCCAATTGAGCTACCAACAGCTTTGTGAGGTGCTGGACGGGATTCGAACCCGCATCTCCCGCCTAGCGCCGAGTAACACAGAATAAATGAACCTATCCTACGTTACGTGCCCTAGGCAGGATTTGAACCTGCGACTCTCCGCTTAGAAGGCGGTTGCTCTATCCGCTGAACTACTAGGGCTAAAAAGTATGTGAAATTAAGGTGACACCAACTATACAGCGGTACCAACATATGAGCCACCATCGCGTGCATATGGCAGACGTGAAACCATCCCCACATGCGCAGGGAGAAGGGGGGTGTCCATATGGTCTGTTAGCTCAGTGGAGCCATCCCCGCGTGTACGGAGAAGAGCTTCCCGACCAGAGTAAACACCCCAGCCAGCCTTCAATTTTCCAAATGCGGTTAGATGGGTCAGGGATTCTCCCTGACGGTAACCCTCCAGCCAACCCAAAGAGTCAGCCTTCCTGGTCTTGACACCGCCGCCGCATGGTAGGGCTTTGGTAATATCCGTTTATTTTAGGCACCTCTCCCGTCTCTCACAGGCGAGGTGTGTGCGCACCCGAAAAGGGCTTTGCGTGCGCCCTGTGGGGCTCGAACCCACGACCCACGGATTAAGAGTCCGTTGCTCTAAACCAACTGAGCTAAAGGCGCTTAACACACACCTGAACGCCTAAAACAGGTGTGCGCGTGGACGGTACGGGACTTGAACCCGTAACCTCCTGTGTGCAAAACAGGTGCTCTCCCAATTGAGCTAACCGCCCTAAACCTTGACAAAAGCCAAGAAATCCGTATCACCCATATAGGTAATACAAGCTCCCCCGGAAGGATTCGAACCTTCAACCTAGCGATTAACAGTCGCTCGCATCTGCCAATTGAGCTACGAGGGAATACTCCCCACAGTAGGGGAAGGTTAAGCCCGCCTGTGGGCTACCAATTTCGCCACAGGCGATTAAAGCGTAAGTACGACAATCATACCACGCCAACACTCAATCTCGCAAAAGAATGAGTGATAAAAGCCAGAAGCCCGAAGGCTCCCCTATTGCAATAAGGGCGCCCCAATAGGTTACCCTAATGAGGCTGAATCCTCGAACCGGACTCAACACCGGCACATCGGCGAGGCTCCGCCTATTGAGCTACCAGCGACTCATTCGTCGCTGGGCGGGATTCGAACCCACACCTCTCACCTAGTACTACTTATACGACCGAGGAACATAAACACGTGTACATCATGCTTACGTTACGTGCTTCCGACCGGATTTGAACCGGCGCGCGGGCACTCTCATGCACCGCAAGCGCTCCCATAGCCGTTATGTGCAGAAGGCTCATGAAAGACGCTCCCCTTAACCTAGCTTGGATACGGAAGCGGGCACCCACATGCACTTGTGGACACCAAGTACGCCCGGTGAGACTCGAACTCACACACCATATGGCACAGGAACCTAAATCCTGCGTGTCTACCAATTCCACCACGGGCGCTTAACTATTTAACTACCAAATAGCAACGCAAAGAAAAACTCTCTTCGCGTGAGAGGCGTGTACGAGAATCGAACTCGCAACAACAAGAGCCGTCACCGCGTATCAGGGGAAATAAGCTACTCCCTACGGGGGCGGGTCTAACATTTTGCCAGACGGTGACCCTCAAGTAGGTTGCCCCGCTATCCTGGTCTTGACGGGCAACCGAAGCTACCCGTCCGTTTTCGCTCTCTCCCGTCTCTCACAGGCGAGAGGTAATACGCCACCGTAAGAATAGGCGGGTTTGCGTGTCCCCTGCCAGGCTTGCACTGGCGACCTCCTGCTCTTCAGGCAGGCGCTCTACTATCTGAGCTAAAGAGACCCAACACCCCTACAAGAGGGCGTTTAAAGTGGTTCGTGAGGGATTTGAACCCCCGACCTCCGCCGTGTAAAGGCGTTGCTCTAACCAGACTGAGCTAACGAACCTAAAAAGATGAATCCCCCGGCTGGACTTCACACCAGCAACCTGTGTGGGTGCGCTACCAATTGCGCTACAAGACAGCCAGGTGCTTGTACAGGGCACGCTGGCATACTAAGGTCTTGACCGGACTCGAACCGGCACCTCCCTGCCCATGTTTTTAAGCCAAACAGTCGTTCAGCTAATGACTTTACACCACAGGGGAGCACGCTAGAGAGTGTACAGCTCCCTAACGGCTACGTGCGCATGGCAGGAGTTGCACCTGCTATCTGTCTTGCTTCGCCTCTACAGGGCGGCTCAGGACTTACTACTTCGTCCACATCATGCACTTTAAGCACCCATCGCCGGACTTGAACCAGCATCCTGCGGTTTTGGAGACCGCCCGCTTTGCAATAAGCTAGATGGGCTTATAGGAGCCGTGAGGCATCCTCACGGCGATAATTTGTGGAGCCATCCCCACGTGTACGGGGAAACTATCCTGTGTTCCAATGGAATTTGGACTCGAAGGAGCCATCCCCACGTGTATAGGGAATACCTTGCCTCAGCTGTCGTAGGGAGTCATCCCCTTTACATAGGGTGGGTCTGACATTTTGTCAGACGGTGACCCTCAAGCCGACCTAAATCAACTTTCCTGGTCTTGACATCACCCGAAAGTAACGCCCGTTTAGATTTAATACCTCTCCCGTCTCTCGCAGGCGAGGTATATGTGAACACGCTTTAATTGCGTGTTGCGTGCCGCCGGAGGGATTTGAACCCCCGAAATCGAATGATGCCTGATTTACAGTCAGGTTCCTTTAGCCTCTTGGATACGACGGCTTAATTAAATAGTTTACTCTATAAGGTTTTCAATGAGCTTTACGTCGGTGGCTTTTTCAAGCCCCCGCGTCTTATATATCAAGTGTACCACATGTTTTTCGTGGTATGCAACTCGATTCCGTGTTATCTGCATCACGCTCATAAGGGCGCTGACTGCAAGTCATGAGCCATCCCCACGTGTACAGGGAATGTTCGCGCCATTCTTGCGATTGTCCTCCTGCTTAGGAGCCAGCCCCGCGTGTACAGGGGATGCGTTTCCTGACTGGGTTAAATGCCTAACCAGGTAGCGAAATGCATTCACTTAATCTTCCCCCTATGACACAGGGTGGGTCTGACATTTTGCCAGACGGTGACCCTCAAGCTGGCTGATGCCAGCTATCCTGGTCTTGACACTTGCGTGCCCGTTTATACTCTCCCGTCTCTCACAGGCGAGGTTGCCTCGTTACTGAGGCGTTTTACGCTTCCGCGTGTAGGCGTTCTGCTTCACGTCGAATGTTGATTGCGGCGTTGGTGTCGCGGTCAATTTCGGTGTGGCAGTGTTCACACTTATATACGCGGTCGCTTAGGGTGAGCTTGGCATCGGGTCGCTTACCACAGTTGCTACAGGTCTGTGAGGACGGGTAGTAGCGGTCGATAACCTGAACGGCTGAACCATACCAGCTGGCTTTGTATTCAAGCTGAGTACGGAACGCACCGAAGGATACGTCGAGTACGGCTCGGTTGAGTCCTGCTTTTTGGGCTACGTTTTTGCCGGGGTTTTCGATGGTTCCTGATGCGGATGCGGTCATTCCGGTGACGTTGAGGTCTTCGATGCCGATGAGTGCGTATCGGGTGGTTAGGTTTTTGGTGAGCTGGTGGAGTCCGGTTTCGCGGCGCAGTGCTACGAGGTGGTGGGTTTTTGCCAGCTTGCGGACGGTTACTTTGCGGCGGTTGGAGCCTTTTACCTGTCGTGCGATTTTCTGCTGGAGTTTGGTGATGCGCTTTTCGGTGCGCTTGAGCCAGTGGGGGTTTTCGACGGTGGGGCTGGTTTCGTGGGTGAAGTTTACGCCACTGTCAGGGCTGAAGCGTTTGGGTGCGTTGGTGTCTGAGAGTGCCGCCATGTATTTCACGCCGAGGTCTACGCCTACTGCACCCGCGTTTCCCTGCTTACGGGTGGGCTTGGGTGCGGGTACGGTTGTTTCTACGAGGAAGGATACGTACCAGCGGTCGGCTACCTGGGATACGGTGAAGGATTTGATTACACCACCGTTGCGGATGGCGCGCATCATGCGGCGGGTATTGCCGTGGATACGCATGGTTCCAAGGTGCGCGAGGCGGACGTGACGGTAGTCGCTAATGACGGGGTTACCCTTTTCACCGCGTCGCTTCATGGTCTCTTTGGCGTGCTTGTATGCGGGTTCGCCACGTAGGTATGCGGTTCCGTAGCCACCCATAGTGTCAGGTGCGGGGATGGTGAAGGAGTCGCTATTTTCTGCGCGGCTCTTAAACTTAGGGGCACCCATCTTGCCGCCCGCACGCTTACCAGAGCGAGAATCAAAGAAATTCTTGAGTGCCTTGTCAGCAGACTGCGTACCAGATACAAGGACACGGCGGTTAATGGTGTGAAGCCACGGCTCCTTGGAACGCTCATCAGCGCCCCATACTTCTTCTACGGGCGCGCCTTCTTCGATAGCCTTAGCACAGGCGCGATGACGCGCACCCTCAGCAGTCAGCACCTTACCATACGCCATGTAGCCGAGAATCTTATACCTCGGGTCTTCCTTAGCGAGAGTCTTGAGCTCAGCCTTAATCTCGTCATCGGACGCGCCTTCCTCGCGACGCTTACCCCAATACTCGTTGCAGTTACGCATAACATCCGCATTGTAACCCACAAGCATATTATAAGTAGCGCGAGATGCGGCGCCGTCACGCGCCAAAGCACGCAACTGCGCCTTGGTAGGGTTAAGGCAGAACTTGAACGCGACGTGGCGTTCTACAGTGTCCGGCGAGGTGTCAGAGGTTTTAGTAGTAATAGACATTTCTTAATAACTTCCTTATAGGATATAGGGGGGCATCCCCGCGTGTATAGGGAATACAGTGTTGTGGTTTAGTGGGGAGCCAGCCCCGTGTGTACGGGGAATACTTCTTGACTAGGTTAAATGCCTAGCCAAGAAGCGAAATGCATTCGCTTAATCTTCCCCTACTGCATAGGGCTGGGTCTGACATTTTATCAGACGGTGACCATCAAGCAGGTTGCTCCGCTATCCTGGTCTTGACAGGCAACCAGAGTCACCTGTCCGTTTAGATTCACCACCTCTCCCGTCTCTCACAGGCGAGGTGGTGGAGTGTGGGTGTTACCCCACGTCTCCTTACATATTTAGTATACCACACATTTTTGGGCGTTGCAAGTTGGTTGTGTTGTGGTCTACTGGCTTCAGTAGCTTCGGCGCTATTTCCTGATGGCTCTATGGATTTCTTACGGTTAGTATGTGAGCCACCGCCGCATATTGGGAAAGACATGCTTTCTATCTAGGTAAATACTTACCTGAGGCAGGAAATGCATTTAGTCTCCCCAATGCGGTTAGATGGGTCAGGGATTCTCCCTGGCGGTAACCCTCCAGCTGACTATTGTCAGCTTTCCTGGTCTTGACATCACCCTTGCGAGCAATGTCCGTTTATTTTAGGCACCTCTCCCGGTCTCTCACAGGCGAGGTGGTGTGGCGAGGTAGCAAAGGTTCCATCTCACCGCTTTATGCGTTTAGTTCAGCATAGATTTTCCTGCCTAGCAACTTGGGTGCGTTAGAAGCCGTTGGCTTCAGCGGTTTCGGTGATGAGTTGCAGTAGTTCTGTGTAGCGTGTGGTGTAGCGGGTGAGTGTCGTGGTTGCGTCTTCGATGGTGATGGCTGGGTCTGCTGTCTGCCTTTGGGTGATGCGTTCGAGTCGGTTGGTAAGGCTTTGAGGGCTGTCCGCCCAACTGTTACTACGGCTATAGGTTTCGGAGCAGAATGTGAGTTCGCGGTGGGCGCGTAGGTAGTGGTGATATGCGTTGTTTGTGGCGTGGTTGAAGAGTTTGAGGAAGTCGTGGATGTATTGTCGGTTGCGGTATGGTTCTTCGGTGTTCTTATTGATGGTTTCTGCGTCCCATAGGTCGAACATGACTTTTCCGCGTCGGACGATACGCATTGCTTCCCACATGCTGTCGGTGGCGACACTCATTGCTTCAGCGTAGCACTTGAGAATTTCTGTGTATTCGGGGCAATTGATGCCTTCCGGGTAGTTGGCGGGTTGCACTCGTTCCTGTGCCAGAATCTTATCGATGGTAGGCGCGGCGGTTCGCCACCGTTGGACAGTGTGCCTAACGTCCTTGACGAACCGACCACCCATATAGCGCTCCGTCTCATTGAGTAGAGCTTGGCGTGCTTCAAGATTGGTGGTACTGGTGTCGTGCCAGCCGGTGAGCATATCGCTTAGGTCATTATGCAGGTGGTGGATATAGTGGTCGGTATTGTAAAGAGTTTGCTTCATCACCGCCCACACCATACGTAGGTGACGGTCTTCCTCCCACGGGTACCACTGACCTGAGCCCATAAGGTTAATACACTCTGCAATGATTGCGGTATAACGCTTGAGTGCCCGACTTGCCTCAATGCTTACTGTGGCTAGGTCGTATTCGAGGCGCGTAAGCTCGCGGTAGTGGTCATGCATACGGTCAGCGACTTCTTGGTTAGTGAGTGTCATTAAAGGGTTACTCCTGAGATTATTAAGCTCCTTCTATAATGAATAATCATACCACATATTTAGCAGGGTATGCATACAATAAGCCCTCTATGAGGGGGATGTCCTCATAGAGGGCTTAAGTACTTACTGCCGCTACTATTTATCTGGCACAACAGTGCCCTTCAGGTACCTGATTAGCGTGGAGCGGCTAGTGCCAATCCGTCGGGCAACCTCAGGCTTTGATAAGCCTTCCGCAAGTAAGCGTCGAGCCTCCGCAATATCCTCCGTGGTGAGGCTCTTAGGTTTCTTGTATGCGCCACGCGCTTTAGCTTCTTCAACGCCGCGCCTGCTACGCTTAGGTAGTTTCGCTACCTCCGCCTCATATGCGGCAACTCGCCGCAAAAGGTCAGACACAAGAGTAGAGACAAGCTCATGCGTGGAGTCGTCCTCAGTAGACCTGTCCATCGGGTATGAGCCAGAGGATGTAGCAGGGGTGCTAAGGACACCCGGTTCGTCAATATAGATAACGATAACCTGCTTCTCCTTCAAGGAATCCATCAGCTCTGCCACATGCCGCATATCGCGTCCCAGCCTCTCCACAGTGGGTGTGACAAGTACGTCGTGCGGTTGGAGACGGTCAAGAACCTGCGCCAACCCATCACGCTCCTTATAGGTGGTGATGATGTTTGGGGTGTCCACCGTAACAAACTCTGCCCTATCAAAGGTTACAGTGCGGTAGACCTCATCGCCAAAGTTTTCCCTGACCCACTTATGAATCCTCCACACCTGAGGCTCAGGGTTTTGCTCCGCAGAAGAAGTCCGCACATAACCATAGATGGTCTTAGTGGGCAAAAGCTTCCTGAGTGCCATACTGTGTCCTTTCAGAATAATGCGCTAAGCGCTCTCTGCTTTGCGGCGTTCTTCCTGCTCACGTGCGAGCTCCGCAATGCGCTCGCTAATCATAGCGTCGCCGCGCTTAGTAAGCGCAATCAGGAGGGCGATAACCGCACGACGGAAAACATAATCAGCCAAGCTAGGCTCGGTGTCAGCTTTCAAAAATTTGGCTTCTAGAACGGTAGCCATTAGCGAAGAGCCACCCCACACATAAAGAAGACATGCTCCTATCTAGGTAAATACTTACCCAAGGCAGGAAATACATCCGTCTCCCGAAATGGTTAGGTGGGTCAGGGATTCTCCCTGGCGGTAACCCTCCAGCCAGCCCCAAAAGGTTAGCCTTCCTGGTCTTGACACCACCCCAAAGGGCAATGTCCGTTTAGTTTATCCACCTCTCCCGTCTCTCACAGGCGAGGTGTAGCATTTTCAGTGTAGCACATTCCTGGCTGTGTGCCTTTATTTCGGATTCGACACGCTACAGGAGCGCTTTACCGAATGTGATAGACCAGCAGGAGTCGCAGGACTTGTAGCCGCATCCTTCGGGGTGTGGGCGGTGGTGGCGTATTGTTGCCCTGTCTTCATGGTCGTTATCGACTTCGCCGGTGGCGTTGTATGCCTTCACGATAGCGTTAAGGTCTTCGCCGTTTCGCCACGGGTAATAAACCTTGCGCTTATCATTTTCTTCTAGGACGCGGCGCTTGCCGCCTTTCCAATGCCAATGGCTATATTTGCCGTCGCGGTTGGACATAATGTTTACCTCATTCCTGCGTTCTACTTGCGGTGCGTTACGCCTGCGGCGTGCACCTAACCATCTTTGATGGCGTTGGGGAAGCCAGCGGTTACATACCAGCCATACCCCCATCCACCAAACCCGTCCTTGCCTTCGTCGCCTGTGCAGAGCACTTTGCGGCGACGATTGCCTGTGAAGGTAATGGTGAAGCAACCATTGTCTTCATCGTCCTCATCTTCATGTTCGGCGCGGATACTGCGGATGATGATGCCTTCAAGGTTTTCATCTCGGAAGCGAAGTGAGGAGTTGATACCTCCGCAACATTCACAGCCGTTGATGGATTCCAAGGAAAATTCGTACCCGTTATCCAATGTCAAGGTTTCAATGTGTGGGCTATCGTAGCCGCCCGTATGTTTCACCTTAGTTACGGTTCGCCCGATAAGTACCTTGCTGAGGTATTCTTTGAGGCGGTACATGCCGTAGAGGGGGTGCTCTTTGTAGGCTGGGTATTTGTTGGGTGGGCGCATTGTGTCTTTCCCTTGCTTTGATTGGTGGATATTTGGGGAGGGTAACTGAGGCACCCCTCTCATCTCCATATTGTACCACATATCATTAGCCATTTGGAAAGACTGTGGCACACTCCTAATGCTGGGGGCGTGTCACAGTCTTTCCTCTGCTTGATAAGAAAAGTGTATCACATATTTGCGGGTTCCCAAGTAGCGCTTGGGTGGTGTGTCGCACATGACGTATCGAGCACCTAAAAAGGCGGCTAAGTGAGAACCTAGCTGGACATATCCAGCCAAAACAGTTTCACTTAGCCGCCTCATTTACAGGTATTGCTTTACTAATGCTTGTCTGAGTTCATCCTTTCGAGCTTACGACATGAATCGTAGAGCAGATACGCGGACACGCCTAGCATTACAATTCCCAAGAGGTACGCCAGTACCTTCACAAACTGGAAGACGGTAGCGATAATGACGAGCGCGGCGGCAAGCCACAGGAGCTTTGCTAGGGGGATTTTGTTCTTTAGGGAGCCATCCCACACACATATATATAGAAGACACTTCTCGGCTAGGATAAAGCCCAGTCATCATACGAAGCACCTTCGGTTTCCCGATATGGTTAGATGGGTCAAGGCTTCGCCCTGACGGTAACCCTCAAGACAACCCAGAGGGTCGGCTTTCCTGGTCTTGACACCACCCGTTAGGGGTAATGTCCGTTTAGTTTATCCACCTCTCCCGTCTCTCACAGGCGAGGTGGCGGAGGGCGGAGCGGCGTTTGGCATAGCCCCACCACCTCCCTATATCTTTAGTTTACCACAGCTTTTCGAGTGCCGTAACTTAGCGGTATCGCGTGCGGCGGCTCTGATGGTAGAGCTTGGGGTGCCGGTGAGCGCCTTGTTGAGCTGGTAGACATACTCGATGTTAGCTATTGCCTTATCCCATGCTTCATCATTGGGGTTATCGGTGTCGGTCATGGCTTCCCTTTCTGCGGGGTCTATTAGGGCTGGTGTCTAGTTTCTGTAAACGACTCCTACTGCCACGTCGTAAACCATGTGGTGAAATGCATAGAATCCCACTATGGAGAAGAGGAAAAGGCAGACGAGCAGAGGAACCGCCGGTAGGCTATCCCAGTCATTTGCGCCACAGCTTTCAGCTGGTTCATGACGGCAGTTCTCATGCTTTGGAGTGCCGGTTTCTCCTGGTGCACTGTCTGCTACCGCTACTGTTGTTGAGGTGGCGGGGCTGGTGGCGGCATGGTGAGTGTCCGTCTTCACCGTTGCAGTGAGAAGCATAATGCCACCTAGCAGTATCCCCGCTACAAAGAATACGGGTATGACGATTTTGAGGAACAGTGAGGCGTTCTTCTTATATGCTTCGCGCTTCACCCCTCTCATCTTCTGAGCTTGGTGCTTCTGCTCGGTTGCCTCTACGTTTAGGTAAGTTTCAAATACGGGGTATGTCCCTGCGGGTGTTTCAGGGTCGCGTAGAGCGCTGTAGGTTGCCTGCGGGTTGCCGCTGTAGGTCGCCAACCACCCCTCAATAGAGGAGACGGGGGGGTAGGTTTATGTGTCATGGTGCGCAATGTCTGCTTCACTGCCTTTCTTTAGGGTTGAGGATGGTTGCGGCTTGCGGCGGGCACCCACACGAATGAGATGCCGTGGAAGGGTACCCGCCGGTCAGGTTATCGGCTATTGGCGGGGGCGAGATGAGGGTCGCCTGCTTTTAGCCGCCTTATTAAGGGTTGTCTAGAAGAATCTTCCCCCAGAGGAGAACCACAAATATTGAGCCCAAACCGACGACTAGGGTAAAGACAAGAAGACCGACAGAATTGCTGTCTGCTGTCGCATCCGCAGAGCCGCTGGCTCCGTCTTCTGCCGTGTAACGCACGCCACAGTCCTCATTAGCTGGTACATAGTATGCGTCACGCCCCGTCCCCTTGCCGTAGTGCAGTGCGCCGTTACCGTCCAAGAACGGGGACTTGGTTGGGGTGGTCAGGCAGTGTTTCTGCTCCTGTGCGGCGGCTTCACCCGTTGCTGTTACCGTCCCTTCGGCTACCGCAACAGTTGCTGAGCCGGGGGTAGTGGAAGGAGCGGCAGTAGTCGTGGGTGTGGGCGCTACTGTCTCGGTAGCCGTAGCCCTAGGTGTTACCGTGGCGGCGATGGAAGGGGTGGTAAGTTGCTCCTTCTTCACGCTGGATGTGAAATTGATAGCACCAATAACGAGCAGGGTTACTACCAGTGATACAGGGACACCGATTGCCACCCATAGAGCTGTTTTCTTCCAGAACGCCTTCCGCTTCTGCTTCCGCTCGCGCTTAAGCTGGGTCGCCTTTTCAATCACATCAACACCCAGGTACGCTTCGAATACTGGGTACGTTCCTGCCGGTGTTTCGGGGTTGCGCATGGTGGCGTTTAGCGCCCGCACCTTAGGGGACTGTTGAGCCTGTGCCTTAGCGCCGTAGTTGTAGCGCGCGTTCCAGTTCCTCATGATGCTTTCAAAGGTGATTTTTGGCTCTTCACTCTCCATTGTGTTGTGTCACCGCCTTTCTTTCTGATTGTCTTTGTGCGCGCGGGCACCCCCTGTGGCGATTATGCTGTGGGGTGCCCTGCCCGCTAATGTGTTGAGGAATGTAGTCGCTTAGAGGTTGCGGCGACGTTCTTCGAGGTAGCTTTCTGCTTCCATCATTGCGAACTCTTTAGTGCCTTCACCATTGTTGCTGTCACGTATCTCATTCCAAGCTTGCAGGCGAGCCCTTGCTTCCTTCACAGCGGAGGATAGACCGTTCGCGCTGTCATCACCCAGGTTTAGGGCGATGCTGATGCGCTGTAGCTGTTCCTGGTCGCTTTCGTGCTGACGGTAGGTTTGCAGGCTCAGGAGCGCCGCTTCTTCCTCATCGATGAGCGTAGACTTCGTGTCGATGAGGTCACGGTAGCCTTCCTGCACTTCCAAGTTGTTCTTGAGGCGGCTCTCCTTGTTGTGGATTTGCATTGCGTCAAGAGTTAGAGCTTTGCGGACTTCCTCAAGATGACTCTTCTCCTCGTTGCTGAGCGTCGCCTTGCTGGTGAGCTTCTTCTCTTCGCGCAGGTTAGAGTCGATGCGGTTGCTGAGGTTCTTAATGTCAGCCTCTAGGAGCTTAGCGTCAGTGATGGTCGCCATAATGGGCAGAGCACTATTGCCTAGCGCTCTACGCATATTCAGGACGGTGTTCATGGCTTCCTGAATAGTGGGGTCGCCACTTACGTTCTTATCGATAGCTGTCATGATTTGTAGAATCCTCTCTCCAGATGCAATGCTTGCCAGCTCTTCTTTCGTCACGCCACTGTACTGGTAATGGTCATACAGGGCGCTCTCAGTTTCGCGGTGTAGGTCTGCATAAGCTCTCTCCGCTTCCGTGAGCGTCGTAGCGGAAGTGATGGCGTTGTAGTAGCGGATGATTGCACTCTGCAACGCTAGGGAGCCTACAGGCGGCGTATTGTTCTTAGGAAGATCAACGCCTCCCCACCCTAGCCGGGCGTATACCAGCAGGGCGTTGCTCTGAGCGATTTCCTGCCTCAGCTTACGGGCGGGGGTTAGCTCAAAGCTGGTGGTTTCTTCCGGCGGTGGGGCTGTCTTTTTCTTACGTTTCATAGGGGTTTTCCCTTTTTCTGGTATGTAAGGCGCGGCAGGATGCGCCGCTGAGAACCTTATGTATCACCCCTTATTGTACCTCAAAAATGGGGAGCGTGGGAATATCTCGCGATTGAGCCTCATAACTGCCAGCAGGTAACGGATGCCGTCAGTTGAGCGGGGACAGCCACCGAATAAAAAAAGGGGTACGAAAATAGGTCTGTCACCTACGCAAAGATGGTAGATGACAGACCTCAAACGAAACCGTGTTAAATTGTTCACTAGAGCCTCTTACCAGGTTCGAACTGGTGACCCTCCGCTTACAAGGCGGATGCTCTACCACTGAGCTAAAGAGGCGGAAACGTGCGCGGATGCGTGGGGCTAGGTAGCCCCATAGCGTCATAGCGCCCACAACACAATGAGTATATAGCAACCGAACCCACAAAACAGCAGGGAGCGGCAAAAGAGTGGCGGCTAACCCACAACCCCAACCCCTCAGAATAAACACAAGGGAAGTAAGTTGCAGAGTAGCCGCCACAAAAAGCTTACTGTCTGCGAATCAGTATGTCGCAACGTGAACCCACAACCTCATGCAAAACCCATAAACATGGGTTGAGCATGAAGAAGCCAGCTCACCCTGAAACGCGCCAGCATAAGTACCGAACAAGCGCAGAACCGCTAAGAAGAGCCAATCGTAGGCTTACCCCCCTGGCGGCTCTGCGCCACGCCGGAACACTGAGGAAAACCTAACTAAGCGTCAGAATCCTCAGAAGACGCATCCTTACCCTCAGCAGGAGCCTCAACGGTCTTATCCTGAGCCTTACGCATCTTCCTCATGAAGAACAGCAGACCACCGATACCAGCCGCCGCAATAGCCGCAAAGACAGCGCCCAGAACGGGGTTACTGCCCTGCTCATGACCAGTCTTAGCCTCAACAGGCTTAGCAGGCTCGCTCGGCTTCACGCCAGGCTCCGAAGGCTTCTCAACAGCAGGTTCAGACGGCGTTACCGAAGGAACCGGAGTGGTAGCCTCCTGAGTAGGAGCAGGCGGAACGGACTCGGTGGGAGTGGGCTCCGCCGAAGGAGTTACAACAGGCTCAGACGGAGTTACCGAAGGAATAGCGGTTGGGCTAGTCGGAGTGGGCTTAGGCGTGGGCTCAGCCGGAGTAGACGGCGAAGGCTTCACGGGAGCCGGAGGGGTAGACTCAGACGGAACCGGAGCAGGAGTCTCACTCGGAGTGGGCTCAGGGGTTACGTCGGGCGTAGGGGTGGGCGCGGGAGTCTCTACAGGAGCCGCCACAGGCTTCACATAAACAGAGTAGTCGGTTACGTTTTCCTTAGTGGAGTGCCAGGAGTAGTAGTTGGCGGAGCCACCACCACCGAAGCCCTGCTTGCCCACCTCACCAAAGTTCGCGTCACCGTAGAAGCTCTTGTACGTCTCATCGCCACAAGTGCCACCCTTAGTGTAGGTCTGGATGTAGCTCTCGTATGGCTTAGCGTCATACAGGGTAGCTTCCACACCCTCAGGGAGTACGGGGGCGACACGTTCCTGCGCGCCATTAGTGAACAGCTTCAAGAAGTCGGGGGCAATATCCTCAGAATACCCAGAGCTCTTGAAGATAATCGGGGAAGCCGCCAGATGGTCACAGGGTGCCACAGTAATAACACCCATAGGCTCAATCAGAACCTCGGTGAGCTTGAAGTCAGCACCAGTAACCTCACCAGGAGTACCGGATGCGGCTACATCTTCCACTGAGAAAGTCTTAGTCTCACCAGGAGCAATCTCAACATTGGGGAGGGTAATCTTCTTGCCGTCACGGGTGATACTCAGGTGAATCTTCTGGTCATCAACACCATTACCCTCAGCAGTGGTAGCGGCAATCTCTGACTTGTTGGTGTAGGTGAAGCTTACCTTACCTGCATCATTCACGGCAACTTCAGCGGGAGTATCGCGCGTGGTGCCCAGCTCACCAATAGTGGTGGAGGCGCTAAAGGTACCAGCCTGAACGGTCGGCTTGTCAGAGTCGATAGTGATGCGCTGGGTGACAGTCTTACCACCCTCAACTTCCACAGAGTAGAGGAAGGTGAGGTTCTGCTTATTGTCATCTGGACGCGAAATGGTGATAGTACCGTCAGCGTTAGCCGTAATCTTGGAGCCGTCCTTGCTACTCAAGCCGGAGCCAAACTGAAGGGTACCACTGCGCGGGGTAGATGCCTCATCGGAAGCGTACAGAGGTAGGTCTACGCGAGTAGCATCATTGCCCAGGGTGCCGATACCTACAAGGAGAGTGCCCGGAACTACAGTGTTACCCTTACCAACTAGGTCTGCGACATTGATGGTGTAGTTCGTGGTGCTGTCACCACTGAACGGCGAAATCTTATCCTTCTTAAGAGTCCAGTTCACATAGTTCTGAACAGTCTCCTTGGGTGCAGATGCGGTAAAGTCCTTGGCGGTCAGGTTCACGGTGGACTCGGTGCGCGCCTGAGTGGTTGCGGCGGCAGTTGCTTCTGCGGCGTGTGCCACGTTGAGCATTGCTACGCCACCTGCGCCACCACCGAGGGTGAGGGCGGTGACCATGAGTGCGCCTGCTACCTTGCGCTTGGCGTTATGCTTTGCGCTTGCGAAGGTTGCGGGGGTGTTTTCAGTCTTAGGGGACAAAGTTTTCTCCTGTACTGGTTGCGGGTTGGTTGTTCTGCTGTCCACCATATGCTTGGTGGTGGCTTCCAGAGGTGTCAGCGTAGCGCGCTCTGCGGTACGTGCCTTTGGCTGGTTGCCGGTCAGCGCGCCCTTTGTGGGAGGCTTTACGTCTCTTGTGTGGGCTTGTGGTTATTGTAGCATGTGGTGCCGTTGTGGTGCCACATGCTTTTTGTGGGCGCGGCAAAAAGCGTCCTTCAATTGCTAGTATATCGTGTTGCTGGTCGTGCGTATCTTGCTTTGGGCGAGATTCCGCTCACATTGAGGGTTCTTTGCAGTGCTGATTGAAGGTTCTAGTTGGCGGTTTTTTGGGCATAAAAAAGAGGGACACCTTCAGTAATGGTTCCTACTGGCAGTCCGCGTTGCATGGCAGTCTGCTCAGTATGCACTTGGAACCATCCCGTCACGGTAGCTCATTGCGTAGAGCTGTGTGACGGTGGTGCTGGTGAGCATACAGGTTCATTCCTAAGGTAGGTAAGAAGTGTAATTGTGTACGCCTAGCACTTCAGTGCAATGAAGCCGCTTCATGTTTCCCCCGCCGATATAGCGTTCCTCAAGGATGCTCTGCCCCTGAGAAGTCAGCGGATGACATTCGAAGACGTAGCCATCTTATCTACTTACCGGGTACTCGTTGAAGAATCTTCATCGTGTTCCCGGCGGTGAACCCAACCAGCTCCTACTGGAAGGTGTTCCCTAACATTCATCGAACCGTAATTCCGGGGTGTGAACATGGAAGTGTGTGTTCCCACGGAGTTACAGTTGTCAATTGATGAATGTCGCTATTCTGCTGTGATGCTCACTGGGTGCTAAGCACCTGATGTGAACATCGTATGTTCAGCTTGTCCCTTCTACAAAACGGCATAGCAATCATGGAACTAGCCGCCACAGCCTTTATTCCGTACAAAGCGGAGGCTGTGGAGAGTGGAACTTCGGTGAACCAGATAAGGTGCGGCAAGGGTTGCCCACTACGGCGCTACTAAAGCAACTCTAACACTTGCCTTAGTATGCCCCTCTCTTATCCGCGTGTACCTACGGGTAGAGGGGTGCTGTAGCATTGTAACCTTGCGGTGCACCTCAGAGCTTTAAAGAGCCTTACTCCCGGATGCGCCTTTATGCTTTGCTGGGGGCTGACTGCAATCAGTACCCAGCTTCACATTCTGGCGAATGAGCGGCAGTGAAACAGGTGAAAGCTGTTTTACTGCCCGGTTTGGGGTTCTAAAGTTCACGTGGGACGGTAGCATCTCGCCCCGCGCTGACAAAGTATATTCATCAGCGCCAATTCATACGGGACGTTAGCCGCGCAATTCCTCGTTTACGGATGTTCATAGCGGCAGTACGGTCATCGTTAGACCGGAAGCCACATGCACAACTGTAAAGGTGGAGATGGTGGTTTCTGTTCCGTTTCTCTATCATACCACACTTAGGGCAGGTAGTGCTAGTCGAAACAGTGGAAACATGGACGAAAATGTGTCCTCGCTTCTGTGATTCCTCTCTCAACGCTCGGCTGAACTTGTCGAAGACGACGGTGGGAAGCTTACCCATGTCGTCGCGGCTGAAGCGTTCACGGAGGTGAACGGATGCCTGAATGTCCTCCAATGCAAACACAGTGTGAGGCTCTGCTCCGTCAAGGATTGCCTTAACGGTCTTGTCGATGCCTTCCTGGAGGTGTGCCTGCATTTCGTCTGAGAGTGCCTTGAGGCGCTTGCGGGAGCTTCGAGTGTTCTTAGCCTTGAGGCGTTCACGGCGTGCGCTGTACTGCTCCATGTAGGTCTGAAGCGGGGTGTTCCATGCGCGGTAGAACTTGCTTTCCTTGCCGTCGTAGGAGACTGCGAGGAACCGGGTTCCCAGGTCGATACCGACTACCTTGTTCGTTACGGTTGCGATGTCGTACTTCAGGAGCCAGCCTACCGCCTTATCATAGGATAGGGTTGCCTGGTTCATGTTCTTGGTGTACGGGTAACCTGCGGGGAGGTTCAACCATTCGGCAAGGAACTGCTCGGTGTCATGGGTTCCGTCTGCTAGGTCTGAGCGGTAGAGGCGGATTTTGTATGCGCCGTTTCCCAGGCGATAGAAGTCGTAGTCGCTCCTGTAGCGCACGGGGATTCGGTCGAGGTTATAGGTGCGCGGCTTCTTGATGGACTTGTTCTGCACGTGGTCTGCTTTGTAGTCCTGGGTGACGGTGTAGATGGCACGGTCGCGGATGCCAGGATAGATGCTTTCCAGCTTTGCGGTGTCACCCTTGATGCGGGTCATGATTTTCTTCACGCTGACGGTGTTCAGCTGGAAGGATACCTTGCTCGCAATGTTGCATACGCGCAGGTATGCGTTGTAGTACTCTAGCAGTCTATCCTGCGCATCCCAGTCGTTCACCTTCAGGTGTACGTATACGGTAAGCCTGTTGGCTTTCACGTTAGGGAGATTAGTCATCTTCGGGAGGTCACTCATGTTGATTTCCTTCTTTAAAGGGGGTGTTGTTGGTTCCCTGTCCTTCCGTTTGGTGGAGGGTTTGGGAGGTGTGCAAGGATTTCCCTGCGACCCAACAGTTATACTGTATCACACATTTCGGCGTATGTGAAACTGGTGTGCTGTGGGTGGCGGTAACCGTGCCCAACTCGAATACACCCAACCAATAAGCGGCTACCACCACACACGTTATCTACCATAACACCTTTGCCTTACTAGGCGATGCCTTGGGCTCCCGCCCAACGTGCCTGCGCATCTGCAAACATCTCATCCCACTGTGCACGACTTCTCCGTAGCCGCCAACTGACACTGTTATTACGCTCCATAAGAAGCTTATCTACAGTGTTAGAGTATACAGGAACGTACTTCGGGTCGCTAGAGACCGCTTTCCCATGCTCCCATGTGAAAACAAGCCGCCCACGCACCCTCCCAGAGCTGAAGTTCGCAACCCAGATTATGCCTTGCTCATCATGATAGACCCTGCTATAGCGCTCCTTAAATGGCTCATCATGGTAGTAGGTTGGTGTACCTCCCTGCATGATATAGTCGCGGAGCCATAGGTTGTAAGCCTCTAGGGGACTCATGTCGCTCAGCTCAAGCTTCTTAAGTGCTCTCCTAAGTTCTCTGTTGTCCATTTCCGACACGGACGTTGCAGGGCGGACAGTTCTAACCATATCTATCTTTGTTGTCGGAGTACCGCTGTTGGCAATGGAAGGAATGATAGTGGCGGTTCGCCAGGCGGATACCTGCTTTTCGCGGGGGTTGCGGGTGGGGCTACTGGGCATATGCTTAGCTCCTTTCGGCGTAGCATGTTCTTTGGTGGCATGTTAGATGCTTAGTCGTAGTTTCAAAATGAGTAGCCGCGCTCATTTAGAAACCTTTCCACTGCCCGCCTTTCAAATGGTTCAAGGCTATCTATTCCATAGGTGAGCGCCTGTATTGCGGACTGGTGGGCGTCTAGGTCATTACGAAGCCGCTCACCATCGGCGCTGTCCTCTTGCATGATGCTCTTGTCGATGGTGTCCGTGTAGGCGGGAATATTGCTCTTGACTGCAAGAGCTCTGGAGCCGTCCCATTTGAAGATGTAGCCTACCCGCCCGGCACGGTACTCAACGCACACCGCACCGTCATCCATGACTCTTCGCATGAACTGCTCCTTGGGTAGCTCACTGTTATAGTAGTCGGACGGGGTTCCACCTTGCCTGATGTAGTCATGAAGCCACCGGTTATACAGCTCCTCAGCGCTCATAAGGCGACGCTTAGCCTTAGGGGAAGCGAATACCATACGGAGGCGCTTCCCCACATTGGAGACATGCCCCGCAAGTAGTAGCGCTGGCGATTGAGTGGGAGCAACTGAGTTGCTGGCGGCGGCAAGCCGATGCGCAGGCTCGCTATGGTCATGGCTTCGCCAGGCGGACACTTGCCGTGCTACCTTCTTGGGTGAAGTCATATTATTACTCCTGTGGCTCTGTCGGGTGGTCCGGGGGGGGTACCCCTACTTCATTACTCTAGCATGTTTTGGTGGGGTATGGGTGTGGCGACTGCGCCAGTTTGTGATGCTGGGTTGCAGTCGCCACATGGGGGTCTTATTGAGGGTATTTCGCATCTAGGCGATAGTGATAAATCACGCGGCGCTTACCCTTCTTAGTCCAGCCGTATAGCTTGTTGTGTGATGTGCCCTGTAGGAACCTAAAGGCATGTTTTTTAGCGTCGTATTCCTTATTTAGGATGAAGGTCATTGACTGAGCTCCGCACATGCCGTCTGGGAAGTTGAGCTCGTGAGGACTCTTTACGTAAACGACTGTGGAGGGGAGCCTGCGGTCAGGGAATACGTCTGACCAGTCCCTCATTTCTGCGTGAGTTAAGTAGTTGCGGGTGCACCCCTTGGATAGCTCACGTTCGATGTCCTCTTGGATACAGTGCATAAGCCTAGTATAAGCTTCCCTCTGGGATTCTAAATCCTTCTTCACGCTGTCGGCGCGTAGTTCTTGAAGGTGTGGGCATGGTTCCACATCGATAGTGGCTTTGCCTATGCCGGGGTATGGCGGCTGGGGCTTCAGCGGGGACTCCTGCGGAGTGGGAGTGTTACGCTCGTCCCTGGGGGTGACAGGCTGAGGTGCGGTGGTGGGATGGTGTGGTTCAGTGTAGGTGGTTCGCCAACCGGATACGTACTTGTTTTTGCTAGGCATGTTCGGCTTCCTTGATTGGGGGCTGTATAGGTAAGGGCTTTAGTGGTGGACTTTGTGACGCATTAGCAAAGCGACTCCACCACTAAGCCTCGCTCGGAGGCTTTTTGTGCACTTATCGGTGCTTGATGGTTACGGTGATTCCGCGCGCGGCTAGACGCTTTAGGATGTCTTCTGAGAGGGAGCGGAGGCGTGCAGGGTACTTCTCGATGAGTTCACTGAACGTCCTGTCCATCAGATGCATGTTCACGAGCGCTTCCTGGACGTTGGTCATCTTGATTTCCTTCTGGTTGAAGAAGTCAATTCGTACCTTCAGCTTTTCTTCCTCGGTGGTGGCGGCATCTAGGTTACGCTTGAGGTTTGCGTAGATTGCCTGTCCTTCGGATAGGAGCTCTTCGATGCATTCCACTACGGGGGTGAGCTTATCCTCTGCGCCGTTTTCCGTGAGGATTGCCTGACGCGCCAGCATATCGTCGATGGTTCCGTTGGCGAATGCCTGGATGATTCGGCGGACACCCTTGCGGGAGGACTTGCGGATGTACGGGTGGAGGAAGTCGTTGCTGTTCATGAACCAGTCTTCGGTCTTGAACTTGATGAGTCGCCCGTACTCATTGACGGCGACGAACCCTTCGATACCCTTTGCTTCCTGCTGGATGGTTTCAACCTCAGGAATGGTCATGTGGTAGATGTTAGGTGCGGGAAGATTGAGTTCCTGTGCTACTTCAAGCATGATGAGCGGCGACAGGTCGCCGGTTGCCTTCTCAGATACACCGATGAGGGTAAGCTTCTCTTCGTCGTACATGACGTTGATAAGGTTGTTCGGGGAGGTGTATTCGAAGATGAGGCACTTTTCCGGGTTCTGCTGGAGCCACTGCTTCACCTGAGGGGTTTCATTCAGGAGGCGGTAGACAGGCTCGGTGTAGTCGGGGTGCTCAATGACACTGGAGGTCGTGAAGAGGTATTCGCCGTTGTAGAGTCCGACGATGATGCAGGTTCCGTCTAGCTTCTCGTAGAAGGTCACCTTTTCGTCGCGGGTGAAGGAGCCCATGTGGGTGAACTCTTCCTTGAACTTTGCGTTCACGGTGGTCTTAGCGTCGTACTGCTTCCAGTTGAAGAACTTGTTGAAGCCTCGGAGGATTACTTCGCCCTGCTCGTTGAGGACAAGTCCTCGTGCGGCGCGCAGGTAGGGGTCTTCGAAGTCGATAACCTCAGGGCGGTACTTAACGCAGGTGAGGTTGCGCTCCTTGTTCGTGTTGAACTTTACAAGGTGTGAGTAGTTCTCCTTGTAATGCTGGAGTAGGTTCATTGGGGTATTCCCTTCGTGATTGGTGGGCTTGCGGCTTCTTATAGCTACGTTTCAATTCGATAACTAGAGTGTATCACATATTTACGATTGTAGGCAAGGTGTTATTGGGGTAGGTGGGCAAATAGCATTTAACCCCACCCGTACAGTCCTCTACGCTGTTGGGGTGGGGGCTAAATGTCGCCTACTACTTGACTTTGAAAATCTTCGTTGTAGATTGCTGAATACCTGCCAGTAGAGACTCTACGAAGGACAGAGCGCTCTGCATGTCACTTAGCGACTTACGGGTTTCGGTGAGGGCTTTATGGTTAGCCGCATAAACATCTTCAAAGTTGGTCTTCCCTGCAAGATAGTAAGGGGGCTTCATGAGCTTCACATAAGCCTCTGGCGCGTTGCCGAAAAAGTATTCCTGATAGGCTTGCTTTAGCGCACTCTCAGCCTTGGCAATAGATGCGTTATATTCACGTAGGCGATAGAAGTCCTCGAAGGTATAAACCTCATGCACTTTAGGGTCGGTAGAGCGAACCTCTACGCCATCAATGGTGGCATAGAAATACCCTGGCTTCTTGCGGTAGGTTAGGTATCCCTCTAGCTCATTGGTGGACTTGAAATATGCGCGGGTCTTCGTCAGCTTGAATACCTGCGCAATAATCTTCATACCAGATGAGCCGTGCTCATCATACGCCTCAAATTCTGCAATAGCACCCTCAATAAACTTGGTGCTATCCATGTACAGCGTACTGCGCTCACCTGCCGCATCATCAACCTGAATATGTGCGGGTAACATACCGGCAATTTCGTGAACGTCAGCCGCATACTTGGAGGATGCGGCGGCAACATGAGCCTGGCAACCAGAGAGCATGTCCTGAATGGCACTAACGGCTTTCCTTGCGGTAGCAATTCCCGTTGGGTTAGCCACATCAATATGACACCATCCACCAGCATACCCAAGGGAGGCACCGATAGCACCCAGTGAGCTGGAGCCGCCCGCAGAGAGTGTTTGAGTGACGCGCTTAGCATCTTCCTCAAGCTCAATAAGGCTCAACCATGCCTCAATGGATGGGTTAGGTACACGGGCGACCTGTCGGGTAGAGTCACTGCTCTCAGGGGTTAGAATTTCGGACATTTCGCCTCTCCCTGAGCGTGCCCTAATCGTCTTGCCGATTGACTCGATGCGGTGCATGTGGTCGAGGCGGGTAACTTCATCTGGCTTCTTGATGATGAGGATGTCGCCTGGTTTGAGGGTGTTCACGATGTGTTGTTCCTTTCTGGTGGTGGATAGAGTGCTAGATGTTGCCCAGTTGGTAAACTTCCTGGATGAGCTGGTCTGCCTCGTTTGCTTCTGCCCTAAGGCGCTTCAATTCGCCCATCAGGGTATCTACTGCGGTGCGTGATTCAGTCAGAATGTCGGCAATTGCTGTCTCCTTGTAGAGGGCCTGGAGGTCTGCGGATGAGCCTTCTTCGTTAAGCCAGCTGGAAGCCGTGTACCCTTCGCGGGTGAGGCGGAACTTGAAGTAGCGCGCAATGATGTGCCCCAGCATGGAGTCCTCATTCAGGAAGTACTCGGTATACAGCGCCTTAGCTTTGTCGATGTCTGCGCGGGTCTTCTCTAGCGCCTGCTCGTACTTACGGGCATCAGCTAGAGAGCCTTCGCCTGCAACGTATACGCGGGCGTAGCGCATCTTCACACCGTCGATAGTAAGAACCCAGCTGTATCCGATGGAGAGGGAGGCTTCCAGCCCATTAGTGAGAGTCATGTTGATGCTCTTGGAAGTGACGGAGGTTACGCACCCGATGACTGTGGATGATTCGTTTGCGAGGATGCTACCTGCCGTCTTGATGTTGAGGATGGTGCCTACAAGGTTCTTTGCGCCCTGCTCCTTAACGTCTTTGGCGAGAAGCTTGCCAGTTAGGTTGCTTTCTGTCAGGGTGCTATCGGTGACCCATTCACGCAGGGTGCCAACATAGAGGGCGTAGTAGTGCTCCTGGATGTAGTTATAGACCTTCTTGAGTTCGGTCTTGATGAGTCCCAGTTCTCGCTGTAGCGTGACTGCCTGTTCCTTGTCGGTGAAGTCGATGCAGGTCAGTTCTGACTTGTTTACGTGGCGGTCGCCGTGGTAAGTCTGCTTCCAGAGGGAGAGGTTGGAGAGCTTCTTTGCAAGCTCAATGCGGCTATTGTAGGTATCGTACACTTCTTCGGTATCGCCTACAATTTCCCAGTTCTTAAGGCTGTCGAGTGAGAGGAATTTGTAAACGTTTGTGCTCTTGCTACAGTTAGCGATTCCGCGCTTAATGCCGACACTGCTCACGATAGAGATGTCGTTGAGACACATGTTTGAATCTACCCAGTGGCGTTCACGGGTGGACAGTACAACGTCGCCTGCACGCAGTTCTTCAATGGTGGCGTTCTTGCTCATGATTAGTCTCCTAAAAACGATTAACTACATATAGTGTACCACATATTTTAGCCAACAAAAGTAGGGGGAGTTGTGAATGTAACCACACTCACAACTCCCCCTACTCACTTAGGCGACTAACTCCTACTTGGAGAAGAACTTCAGAATATCTTCAATGCCGCCATCTGCAACGCTCCACTTGGAAGTGATACCGTCACACTCTGCCATGCAAACCAGAGGCTCATCCGAATCGTGATTGACTGCCTTGGTGAACATGAAGCTCAGCACGTCATCTAGGCCAAAGTCCTCCGCGCCCTCATCACACTCCGCCTCACAGTCGCCACAGTCAGTACCGCAAGCCATTTCCATAGGACAGTCACCACAATCACCACATGCAGACCCCTCATCGAGGGAAGCCGCCACAGTGGTTGCGGTAAGCAGGTTCAGCAACATCAGATTCTCACCAAATTCCTGCTCCGCCTCCTCAGCGTCACGCTCGCACTCACGCTCCACAGCACACGCCTTTGCACACTCAGGCTTGCACACCTCCTCAGCGTCCACCTTGCGGATAGACACGGAGGTGTAACCAACACCATCTGCATCATAGAGATATGCGTCATAGATGGCGCGCGCGTAGCTAATCACATTGCCAGGGGTTACCGGCATAGGCTCAGTGCGGAGCTTAAAGGTCAGAGCCTCCGCAAGCTCACTGTGGAGGTGCTGTAGCGGGAACGGGATGCGGTAAGCGTCCTTGGTGTTCTCTGCGCTGTACACTTCGTGAGGCTGGTAGAAGCCGCTAGGCACCTTCTCCATAACGACCTTAGTGTTACCAGTCAGCAGGTCAGAGATAATGTCTGCAATGTCAGTGAACCACATGTGGGTTTCGCCTGCGCGCCTAACCTGACCACTATGCTTATCAACAACCAATGCATCAGCATCATGGAAGAAGCCCAGAGCGACCTTATCAGGCAGTTCCGAAACAGGGGCGGTCAGCTCAGGGACGAATCGACGGGAGGTGTGCTGAATGTTCTCATGGATAAGCTTAGCAATCTTCTCCAGGGTGCCCTCATAGGTAGCAGTGACGGACTCCTTCGGGTTCAGGTCGTTACGCTCATGGGTCACGGTAAGCTCGTAAATCTTAGCAGTTGCCAAGGTGTTTTCCTTTCGTAAGGGGGTTGTCGTAATCAAGTGTACCACAGGCGCGTTATGCTCCATGTGGTTTCGGTGGTTGGGCGGTGAAACCATCAGGTGCTTCACCACCCAACCAAGCTATTTAGAGGGCTACTTCTGGCACTTCGCCCGCTGAGAAGTCGATACCCAGGTGTCCACGGTATCGCTATCACCCTTATACTGGCGACGCTCATAGCTCCACTTGTGCCTGAAGGTGCGTCCAGCAGAGTACCGCTTAAACGGAGCCTTCTCAGCAGTGAAGACGGCGACACTGAGGTGACCGCCCGCGTGCTCGACCTTAGACTCTAGCGGAATAAGGTTGCGGTACTGTGCAGGGTCGCCGTAGTTGCCTCGATGACCACACACCGCGATAAGCTCACTATTAGGGTGTCCACCTTCATCCTTGTGCATCTGCGTTGCCTTAGCGTAGAGCGCGTTGAGCGGTTCAGCCCAACCCTCATAGGTACTACGCCCATTAAGGATGTCCACACTCTCACTATAGCCGGTTTCCCAATGCTTGAGCGGGTAACGGTAGATGCTTCCAACCTGCTTCGCGGCTCGCTGCTTCGCATATGCTGAATCAGTGTAGAGCTTCGGGTGAACTCCTGCATGGCTGAGGTACAGGTACTTGCTGGAGACTCCGCCATCTTCTTCTACGCTGTCGAGGCGTAGCTCTGCGGCAGGCAGGGCAGTAGATAGCGCATCCTTGATGACCTTCTCGCTATAGCCATGCTCCTTGAGTGCCTTAACGGTGATAAGGCTATCCTTGACGGTGTTCACTCCTGCCAGGACGTTGAGAATCTGCGACTCGTGGTTGCCGTTGATGAGCTTCACGTTGTCGCTCCCCTTAATAAGGTGCGGGAAGGTGATGTCTGCCACCTTTGCAGGCGTGTTACCTCGGTCGAATAGGTCTCCAATGAATACCCAGAGGGTCTTCTTGTCGTTAAGTCCCTTGCCGGGCGCGAGGTC